>Ga0134128_10002666_pt1 | contig 22007 bp, 13 predicted proteins | sample KB31754_FD_96462 | JGI IMG/M metagenome (GOLD analysis project Ga0134128, IMG submission 96462) | Terrestrial soil microbial communities with excess Nitrogen fertilizer from Kellogg Biological Station, Michigan, USA - KB3-175-4 | ecosystem: Environmental > Terrestrial > Soil > Unclassified ... | reverse complement strand
GCACGCTTGAACTGGCGTCGAACACAATTTTCTTTGCGCGGCTTGCGTGCGGTGACCCGTGGGTCGCGGCGCTGTGGTGTACGCGCCAGCAGGCCGGATGCGTGCGCTTCTGCTTTATCCCTGCGGCATCGATTGTGCCAAAGCATTTTCGGTGCCTCCCGCCGGATCCCTCGCAGGAAGACCTGTTTCTACCACGCTTTGTGAGCCTGCGTTACGGCGATCCTTCATACGGACTTCTCAGCGGCGAGACGCCGATGGCTGTCTGGAAGGGCGCAGATAACGGATCGCAGATGGGCGTCTACTACTTCCTCAAACAGACGGAAGGAGTTTCGAATGCCCAGATCCGCGCACCGGAGTACGTGCCTTTCGGGCTGGAGGCAGGAGTGTTTCTGGAGCCATCGCGTTCTGTGCCGCCGGCGCCTCGACGCCGCGGATATGGCTCCGGATATGGCTACGCGCGCGAGGACGAAGCGGCTGCGTGCGAGCCCTGCGAGCAGGGCAGTGGTGAGGATGTGCGATTTGTAAGCATCGGTGCGGGCCTCATTTGATCCCGACCCATCAGCGAAGTACCGGGCCAATGGAAAGAAAGGGAGGTGCTCACCATGAGGGGCGACTTTAGCAAACTTAGGTATCCGTCGAGGAAGAACTACACCTCCGTGCTGCAGCAGCAAGGCCGGGTGGCTTTGGATGCTGACGCCAACGAGCAAGCGCTGATTGACGACCACCTGCGCGCCTTGGTGACAGCGGACACGATCGGCCGCTTGGGGGGACCCGCGAAGCACGAAGGCTTCGAGATCAGTGCGACTCTCAAAGACGAGATTCACATCGGCAAAGGGCGCTATTACGTGGACGGACTGCTCGTGCACAACGAGCATCACCGCAGGTATACCAATCAGCCTTTCCTGGTTGACTCTGGCATTCCAGCGGGGCAAACGGATGCAGACCTTCTCAATAGCCTGCAGAATGGTTCCATCACCGCGGTGCAAGTCGAACTGCACGTCTGGCAACGTCTGGTCACCGCACTCGATGATCCCAGCCTGCTGGAACCGGCTCTGGGCCAGGCAGACACCACGGCACGATTGCAGACGGTGTGGCAGGTGGTGGCAACAGGCTTTTCGTCTTACCGCACGCGAGCAATAACGGGCTCGGTCACGGTGACAAGCGGGTCCGCAAATGTTTTCGCCGCAGCCGGGCTGACTGCAGAACTTGAAGCGGGGCAGCGGGTAATCTTTGCGTCGGACACGAGCAACACGCCTTACGAGATTGCATCCATCGCGGGCGACGGATCTAAGTTCACGCTTGCTCAGACCTACGCAGGAAGCAGCGGCGCCACGACAGTGTCGATTGTGCTTGGCAACTATAACTGCGGCGCATGCGCAAAGGCAGAGCCAGAGCGTCATAAGAGGGGCAGGCTGAGCGCGCAAACCAGCGGCAGCGGCGGCGATTGCAACTGCCAGCCCACGCCGGCAGCGGGGTATCGCGGCCTGGAGAACCAGCTTTACCGAGTGGAGATTCACGACTCCGGCGACGAGAGCACCGCAACCTTTAAGTGGTCGCGGGAAAACGGCTCGGTGGTTGTGCCTGTGAGCACAGCGCCGTCGGGTAGCCAGGTATGGGTGGACCGTATCGGCCCAGATGCCAATCTAGGCTTCAAAGTCAATGACTGGGTGGAATTGTCTGACGACAGCAACGAGTTCGGACTGCCGCCCAATCAGCCGGGAGGGCTCTATCAGATCCAGTCGATCACTCCCGTGAGCGGCGGATATTGCGTAACGATGGACCGCACTGTGACGCTGGACCCGACGCTGAACGCACGCATGAGGCGCTGGGAGCAGTTCGGTTCGTCCGCGACTGCCAATGGCGTCCCGCTGCAGTTATCAGGATTCGAACTTGAGAACGGAATCGAGATTCAGTTCAGCGCCGGGCATTATCGGTCGGGCGACTACTGGACCATCCCGGCGCGGACCGCCACGGGGGATATCGAATGGCCGCCAGCCGGCAGCGAATCCGGTGGGTTTGTGCCGCCACACTTCACGATGATCCATACCGCTCCGCTGGCATACATCGAGTGGAGCAGCGCTACCGGGACGTTCGTCGCGACGGACTGCCGCACCGCATTCAGCCCTCTGGGAGAGGTTGATCTTGCTTTCCACAATCGGCACCTGCACGGCTGGGGTATCGTCTGCGGGCTGAAGGTGACATGCGGGCCGGATCGCAGCAGGGTGACGGTCAAGAAGGGTTATGCCATCGATTGCAAGGGTCACGATATTCGCATGAAATGCGACGTACCGCTCGATCTCGTATCCATGGCCGAAGACGGTTCTCTGATTGACGCCGATGGGAATGGTGACGTGTCTCTCATCCTCCAGAGCGACGGCACCTTCGCAGTTGAGGCCGAAGATAAATCCAAGGAAGATCTGGGAGCTTTCTTTCAAAACACCATCTGGTGGGACTTCGCAAAGAAATGCATTCAACCGCTGCTGACGTTCATCAGCTCGGAGTTCAAAACGGGGGCCGGAACCGGGACGAGCAACTCGCCGATTGGCCCGGGGCAGCAGCGGCTCGATACTTTCCTGCCGTTTTTTTACCAGCTTGCTAATCCGATTGCGGGCGAATCGATCTATGTCTCGATCGAGGAGGACCAGATTCTGCGCCGCTTTTACGATGCGCTGAAAGAACTTCTCAGCAGTTGCACATTCTGCGGACTGTTCGATAACGCCCGTGCATTTCCTGACTACCCTTTCACTGCGTTGAATATCCACACCCTGTTCGGCAGTGGAAACCACGGGCGGCTGCGGATCGGTCCGCACGGAAAGCACGCCTATACCGTGGGCACCAACAACATGATTCAGGTTTACGATCTCACCCAGGGAATCGTGACGGCGAACGTTGCGTTCCCGTACTCCGGCCAGGGCACAGTGGTGGTGAAGGACGTGGCCCTCTCGCAGAGTGGCGAGAAGCTGTGCGCGATCGCGCAGGTGGGATCGAATTCCGCGGTAGCCTGGGCAGATGTAGCGGCAGGCACTCTGAATTGGACTACCAACAGTGCCTCGAACTTCGGGCAGGTGCAGGTGCTCAATGGGGTGCAACTGGATACGCTGGCCACGAGGGAGGGGCTTCTGTGCGCCACCGCGACCGGAGAAGGCGGAGGCCTGTACGCGATTCAGTTCGGTTCGCCGTTCCCCGAGACTCCCACATTCTCGTACGAGAACAAAAAATCGTTTTTCTTCGGACATCTCATCATCGACACGGTCGCGGGCGTGGCATACATGACCGCTGCGTTCAGTACGGCCGCCGGCCGCTACAACTCCATCGTGGCGCAACCGCTGGATGGCTCACAGGCGTCCTCGTTTACGCTTGATGACGCTGGCAGCCTCTTCGGCACGTTCGAGGACGACATTGCGGTGGCAGTGAATCCTGCTGCCGGAACCACATATCTGTACGTCACGATCGAGCCTCCGGCCGGCCAAACGAACAAGCAACTGCTCATCTTCGATCGCTCCTCCCGGGTGGCGGCTGAGCAGTCGCAGCCCGCGATGATCGACCTCGGGCAGGTCTCGCCGGTAGACCTCGCTTATAACTCCACGAATGCAGCCCTCCTGGTGTCGTACACAAAGTCCAACCAGATCGGCGTAGTGGACACAACGAAGAACGTTTTGACCAGCGTTCAGTTGCCGTCGGAGCTCTTCCCACGCGCCATTGCCGTCAGCCCGGATTTTGAAGAAGGTAGCCAGACTGTCTACGTAGTCCACATCGGCAACAGCACCATCGCCGCTATCCCCGCGCCCATGCTGGATATTGCGCCCACGGCCGCAAATACATTCGGGACGCAGCAATTGCAGGAACTGGCGAATTATCGGGCCGGCGTGCTGGACGCCTTTGCTGACCTGCTGGGCCTGGCTATCGAGTCTCTGAAGGATTGCTTCTGCGAGCTGTTCCTGGTGGACTGCCCGGAGTGCAGCCCCGCAGACAAGATCTATCTGGGCTGCATTCAGATCAAGAACAGCCAGGTGTATCGCATCTGCAATCTGTCCCGCCGGCACTACGTGAAGTCGTTCCCCACGTACGGCTACTGGCTATCGCTCATCCCGGTTCTGCCCATCGCCAAATGGTTTATCGAAAAGGTGTGCTGCATGGTTCTGCCTGACTTCTTCAGGAATTTCGAGGCAGGCCAGCGCAGGGTAAACGAGAAGGACCGCGTGAGCTATGCTCAGTATTTCAGCGTGAACTCGTATCTGCGGGGAATCAATCTGAGCGCTTTCAGAACCGAGCAGATGACCAAGTTCTCCATGAGCGGCAAGACCATCGCCGATTCTTTACGCACCCAGGTCTTCAACCAAGGCCCGGTCGCGATGGAGAAGGTTCCTCAAACCGACATTGTGGGGAAGGATACTTCCGCGGTAACCCAGAATCTGCAGAAGGCCAGCGTGACTGTGGATGCGGTAGAGCCCTACGATCCGACCACTCCTGGATTTAACGCTGCCGCGATCCTCGGCGCGCCCGCGAATATTCCAGCGGGTTCGCATGTTGTGCTCTACGAGCAGAACGGAGTTGTGCAGTACTACACTCTCACGCCGAAAACCACACCTGTCGTGCAAGGCCTGGCCTCTCAGGTGCAGAAGCAGCAGGCAACGATGACTGGCCTAAACGTGGCTCAGCAGACAGCCGAAACTGCGGTGAATGAAAGCCACAGATTGATTGTGGCGCAGCAGGCCACAATCGCCGCGCAGGAGCAAAAGATAGCGACGTTACAGGCGAGCCTGACAGCGGTGCAAAGCGCACAGACCAGCCGCGATCAGCAGTTTGCCACGGTGCAGGCAAGCCTGCAGGAGCTGCAAAAGGCACAGACGGCGCGCGATAAAGACTTGTCTGCTCTGCAGGCCACTGTGAAGCGCCTGTCGAGCAAAACGTGAGTGGTAGTGAAACGCAAGCCGTGAAGAGCGGATCATCGGGAGTGCTTATGCGGTGCGTGTGGTCTTTCTGGAGCAAGCCCTTTCGGGCTTATTACAGCAACTTGTGGTTCAAGCCCCTGCACCATCTGCTGGCATGGGGGCTTTCGGTGCGTACGGCGAGCCGTCACTATCCTGAGACGGCGCTGGTGACCGATGTTGCTGGAAGGGAACTGCTGGTAGATCGCCTGGGGCTGCGCTTTGTACATGTATCCACAGAGCTCGAGCAACTGAACGAGGCCGATCCCGGCTGGTGGGCGCTGGGGAAACTGCTTGCGTACAGCCTTCAGGATCGGCCCTTCGTACATCTCGATGCAGATGTTTTCCTTTGGAAGCCGTTGCCCCTGCATCTGCTGCACGCGCCGGTTTTTACCCAGAATGCGGAAACTCACGGGGAGAGCGAAACCTTCTACCACCCGGAGAGGGTGGAGTTGGCATTCGCGCAGCAGTCCCTCAAGCTGCCGGTTGAATGGGAATGGACGCGCTCCCACCGGGTCCATCTGCCTGTGGAAGTGTGCGGCATCCTGGGCGGATCGAACATCGCGTTTATCCGCCATTACGCCCAAACCGCTATTGAGCTGATTCAAAGTAAAGAGAACAGAGCGGCGTGGTCGCTTGTGAGTTTCAAGCAGGACCTGAACATCGTGCTTGAACAGTTCTTCCTTGCCGCGTGCGTTCAGTTTCATGCCGCGCATCGAGACTCTCCGTTCAACGGAGTGCGGATGGAGCACCTGTTTCCGACGTCCGAGGCGCCGTTCGACCCCAATCACGCGGCCCGCGTGGGTTTTACGCACTTGATCGCGGGAGGGAAGGGGCATCCGGGTGTAGCGAGGCGATTGGAAGAGCGGTTGTGGCGCGAAGATCCAACGTACTTTCGGCGCTGCGAACGGGCCGCGGCCAGCACTTGAGGTTCTTTCCGCCTCGATCAGGAATGTAGTGCCGATTTCTCCACTGCCTGAACTGACGCTGAACGATTTAGCATTGTTTCAACCTGTTCGGTGACGAACTTGCGCTACGTTCCAACACACTTAAGTAGCCGAACCACGCAACCCGAAATTTCCAACCTCGGCCGGTGAGTTTTCCAGGCTTGTTCGGGCGCGTGAGATCGCCTTATCTGCAAGAGGAAAACCGAAATACCGGGATGTGTCACAGGAGGGTCAACCGGCTCTGGTTCTGGACAGCTTCTAGGTTCTGGCGGAGAGAGTGGGACTACACACCATCGAACATCACCCGGCTACCGACCCGCACATGAGGGACATTCCCGTCGACGACCCAGCCGCAAACGTGGGGTTGTGAATGTTGATATTGTTCTCGACACGTTGAAGCCATCCCAGACCCCACGAGATCGCAATTCCCCTGTCAGTCGAGGTTGGACATCGCACAGAGATACATCGGCAAAAACAAAAAAACCCGAGAGCGCCTTGCCGCGCCCCCGGGACATCTCTAGTGCACTGTGTATCGACAATACCTACGGTTGCTTACCTAAGTACAGCCCACTTAGGTAATGCAGACCTGGTGACTTTCGGGTGGTAGCATGTATACAAGTTCAAATACATTTATTCCTTTTATCCGGGTCCGGGCCTTTCTGTGGGCAAGCGCGGCCTAACCTCCAGGCCGCGCTTTTCTTGCTTCGCATACGGGGTGGACGTCCGCAGGAATGGAATTGCATGATTCGCGATTATGAATACTGGCGGAATGGCTTCAGTACGGTTTCTTCAAGCGCAGATTCCTCACGCTTTTCCGTCTCCCTCCAGTACGCGCGTGAGTAGAACACGCCAAGAGCGAGAAGGCTGAGTGGGGCCAGTTGCTTCAGAAGAAGCTGAGCCCCCATCTCTCCCAGCGCTCCCACCAGGACGACATGGGATAGGTCGGCTGTGGTCACCATCCCAAGGATAGTCAGGACCAAGGCCGTCCACTTCCATCGGCGATCGCGCCAAATCAGAGCACATGCAGGAAGGCTCAGGAGGAGAATCCGTGCGTCGTAGAAGCGGTGGTACACCGGCAGGATTGAGAGGGCTGCAAGTGAAGCCAAAGCCATCCAAGCCGACCTCCGCGTGAAGGAAGTTCTGGCAATCTTTATTAGGAGAAGTACCAGAAGTCCTCCGGAGACGATCCAGCTCACCGGGTCGTAGAAGTGCGGGTCATTCTTGTACGCGCTCAGAGCGGCCTGCAAATTGGTGATTAAGGAAGCATCATGCCCGCCGGGGTCGTTGAAACCGCCTGGGCCGGAGAGCCTCTGAAGGTTGGCGCTCAACTCCCGCGCCCATCCGGGGGCGGTCAAGTAAACCCATATAACGGAGCTCGCGGCCAATACCGCAACCAGGGCCAAGGCTTGCAGCGCACGTTTTCTAAAGGGGCCGGGAGAGACCAGGAAGAAGAGCCAGACGAAGCCCGCGTCGTGTGGCTTCAGCAGCAGTGCTGTAGCCAGACACGCGACCGCGAACCACGGATGCTTCTCATTAAGCAACAGCCATGCACCGAGAACAGAAAGGCTGATGACCATCCCGGCAAGGTTCCCGACCAACATAATATCGCCTAGACCAATCAGCCAGATGCTGATGAGAATGAGGGTGGGCTTGTCCGCGTACAGTGCCGACTCACCGGCCACCAGAAACGCCGCTAACAGGGAAGAGGAGACAATCAGCAATGCCCACATCAAGTGGGCAAGCCACCATGGCAATGCAGCCAGGGGAATGATGAGGAACAGGGCTGTAGGCAAATTCACGCACCTCAGCATCCCCTCATTCAGAACCCGCAGATCTCTCGCTGTCTTCGGTTCCGTGCCACCCTCGGCGAGGTACTCAGAGTGGAGAGTGTCGAAGTTGTACGCATCACGGTGGTGGAGAAGGCAGCGCGATGCCGAGTAGACGGCTCGGAAGTCGCGCATATTATTCCAATGTGTGAGCTCAGTGCTGGTGCCCCAAAGAACACCGATGCCGCCGAACAGGTAAATCCAAAGCAGAAGGTCCCGACCTGCTAATTTCATCTCCAAACACGGCTCCAAAGGGATTGAGTTTAGACGCCTAAAACGTTCTAGAAACATGCCGGATAGTCATCTCGGAGGAACAGTCCAGGATCTAGGCCACCACCGTACTGCGCTTGACTAGGAGTGCGGCAAGGATAAAAGAGAATTGAAGCAATGGCGTTGCAACAGGTAAGACGAAGGTCTGACCCATGAAAGTTTTTCCTGGCCGCCGCGCCAGTTGCCGATTGGTGAAACTAGAGCCGGACTCTCGTCCTTGCAACCGGTAATGTCAGCCGAAGGATCGCAGCACGAACTTCCAGGCATAAAGACGAGTGAGCAGTTGGGCATAATCGCGCCCTACCCTGAAGTCGGCCTTGCTCGCCCCGTTGATACGGCGCCCGAACGACATTGGAACTTCCTCCACCGATGTGAGGCGAGCGCGCACGAGAATGTCAAGGAGCAGTTTGAAGCCGGAACTTTGAAACGTTGCCCCTTCCAGGCAACGGCGGCGCACCAGGAAAAATCCCGACATGGGGTCTTTGACCCGGATAGATTTTCGCTGAATCGGCCAGGTAGCCCAGACCGCGGCAAGAGAGAGCAGTCTCCGGATCGGTTTCCAGTTGCCCAGCTCGCCGCCGTTTGTGTAGCGGCTGCCAATCACCAGGTCGTTTCCGCCAAAAGCAGTGGCAATCAGTTTGGGAAGAAGTTCCGGCGGATGCTGAAAATCAGCATCTATCACTCCCAGAATGGTCGCATCTGTGCTCTGCCATCCATGCAGAATCGCACCGGAAAGGCCGCGCTGCGCCTTACGTACGATGAGACGAACGTGGTCGTCCGCTCGGGCGATGGCCGACACGATTTCGCTCGTCCCATCCTCGCTGTCATCGTCGACCACCACAATCTCATAGGCGATTCCGAGAGGATGAACAACAGAGCGAACCTCGTCGAGCAACTTCGCGATGTTTCTCGCTTCGCATAGAGTGGGAATCACGAGCGCAAGCTTCTCATCGAACCCCTTGCGCGATTGACAAGATACCGGGAATCGCATGGATCGCTGGGAAATCTCGCTGGTTTCTGCGCGGGAGCGTAGCCAGAGACGGCGAATCAGCCCAAGTCGTCGGTTTGGGCACTGGAGCTGTTCATCGTCACGATCCATAGGAATCGGTCCAAAACCTTTATCATGTGAGCGCCCTGGCGTTCAGACGATGAGTTTGGTGTATGGTGCCCTTCCGGTTTTCGGCCGTAAGTTTTTTGACCCCGATTAGGCCGGGCTTGCCCCGAATTATCAGCAATTCCTGCGCCAATCGTTGGATCGTTGAAAATCAATCATTTAAACTCGATATTGAACGGCGGACGGGCTCTGAGTGTGACCGCGCGTATACACACCTGCGGGATGTGACAACACGTAAACTCCCTACCTACCTGCGGTGTTCCCGAGGGGGCATGTAGACGGCAGCAGCAGCGGTAGGTTACCCGCCTCTCCTCAAGGCTGCAATTGGTCCAGTCGATTGCGCTCCAATCCAGCCTTAGACGCGCAACCGACTCACAGGGAACGTCTGCCTGGCTCCGTAAGGTGAGCCCGTTAATAGTGTGTAAGTTATCGATCTTTATCGGTTTCTGGCGGAGAGAGTGGGATTCGAACCCACGTTAGAGTTTCCCCTAAACACGCTTTCCAAGCGTGCGCCTTCAGCCACTCGGCCATCTCTCCAAGGCATGTTCTGCCTTCTTGAATTTACCATAGACGCTGCATCACTCATGGCCCCCGCGGATGCCCTCAACCGTGCGGTCTTAACGCCTCCCGTAGTCATCCAGGAACGCGCTTGAGAGCACCGGCCGGCCGCAGGCAACTCCTGAATGAAACCGTTTACTTAGGAGGCCCGCGTCATTTATAGTTCCGCGTGGTTTCGTGCTCGCCTTCTCGCGCGCTTCGAGCGCACTCCACTCCTTGAGGAGTTTTCCATGTCTGACATCACACGCCGCGACCTGCTCTCTTCCGGGCTTGCTCTTTCCGCCACATCCCTCCTCTCCCGCTCCGCGTGGGCGCGAGCTACCGTGGCTCTGGCGGCCTCTCCCGCGCCCTCAACGGCCGCCACTCCCGCCATCTCCCCGCGCGAGCAACTGCTCTTCGACTTCGGCTGGAAGTTCACCTTCGGCAATACCTCCGACCCGACCAAAGATCTCGGCTTCGGCTTCGATCAGGGAGACTTCTCCAAGACCGGTGATTTCAAATTCTCGAAGGCCGGATTCGACGACTCGAAGTGGCGCACTCTCGACCTGCCCCACGACTGGGCTGTCGAGCTGCCCTTCGTCGACGACAAGGACTTGGGGCCGCACGGCTTCAAGCCGCTGGGCCGCCGTTTTCCTGAGACCAGCGTGGGCTGGTACCGTCGCGAATTCGAGATTCCGGCCGGCGATCAGGGCCGCCGCATCTCGGTCGAGTTCGACGGCGCCTTCCGCAGTGTGATCGTCTTCGTCAACGGATGTTTCATCGGCCGGAACGACAATGGCTACGCGCCGTTCTCATTCGATCTCTCTGATTTTCTCAACTACGGCGGCAAGAACTACATCGTGCTCCGCGTCGATGCAAGCATGGGCGACGGCTGGTTCTACGAGGGCGCCGGAGTCTATCGCCACGTGTGGCTCACAAAGACCGACGCCGTGCACCTGGGCCAGTGGGATAGCTGGATTCGCCCCGCGCTGAATGGCAAAACTGCTACCCTGTCGCTCGCCACCACAGTGAAAAATGAGGGAAAGCAGGCTGCCGGCGCGAAGGTGTCCTGGAAAATCCTCGATGCCTCCGGCGCCACGGTCGCCACGGCCGAAGCCCCGGTGCAGCAGGTTGCGCCCGACGGTTCATCCGCGTTCACCGCCACTGCAAAGTTGAATAATCCTGCACTCTGGTCCGTCGACGAGCCCAACCTCTACTCGGCAATCGTCACCGTCGAATCCGGCGGCAAGCCCGTTGACGCCGAGCGCTTCGCCTTCGGCGTCCGCACCGCAGAGTTCACCGCCGACAAGGGCTTCTTCCTCAATGGCAAGCCGCTCAAGATTCAGGGCACCTGCAATCACCAGGATCACGCCGGCGTTGGCGCCGCTTTACCCGATCGCCTGCAGTACTTCCGTTTGGGCGTACTGAAAGAGATGGGCTGCAACGGCGTGCGCACCTCGCACAACATGCCCACCCCCGAGTGGGTCGAAGCCTGCGACCGAATGGGCGTGGTGATGATGTGCGAAACGCGCCAGATGAGCGCCAATCCCGAGGGCATGCGCCAGCTCGAGCTGATGATCAAGCGCTATCGCAACTCGCCCTCCATCATCATCTGGTCTGTTGGCAATGAGGAGTGGCACTTACAGAACGATATGGCCGCGCAGGGCACGCGCATCGGCGCCGACATGGTTCGCCTGTGCCATGAGCTTGACCCCACGCGCGTCGTCTCCGCCGCTGTGAATGGCGACAACGAAAAGGGTATATCGACCGCGCTCGACATCATCGGCTTTAACTACAACCTCAAATTCCCTGACAAGTACCACGCCGGGCACCCGGAGAAGGCCTGCTACGGCTCGGAGACCTCGAGCGCCATCTCCACTCGCGGAATCTACTCCACTGACAAGCTGCGCAATTGGGTGAACTCGTACACGGGTGTCGTACCGTGGGGAGAAACCCCCGAGGAGTGGTGGACGTTTTACGGCACCCGCGACTGGCTGGCCGGCGGATTTGCCTGGACCGGTTTCGACTATCGCGGCGAGCCCACGCCCTACGGCTGGCCTTCTGTCAATTCGCAATTCGGCATCGTCGACATGTGCGGATTCCCCAAGGACTACTTCTTCTACTACAAAGCCTGGTGGCGCAACGAGCCCTCGCTGCATCTCTTTCCCCACTGGAACTGGGAGGGCAGGGACGGGGACGAAATCCCCGTCTGGGTTTACTCCAACTCCGACGAGGTCGAGCTGTTCGTCAACGGCAAAAGCGTCGGCAGCCAGAAGGTGCCGCATCTCGGCCACGTCGAGTGGAAGGTGCGCTACGAGCCCGGTTCCATCGAAGCCCGCGCCTCAAAGGGCGGCAAAGTCATCCTCACTGAAAAGCGCGAGACCACCGGCGGACCGGCACAGATCCGGCTCACCGCCGACCGCACTGAGATCGATGCCAATGGCGAAGATGTTGCCATGATCAAGGTAGAAGTGCTCGACAAGGAAGGCCGCCTGGTCCCCACCGCCGACGATCACATCAAGTTTGAAATTTCAGGCGCGGGCCGGCTCATCGGCGTGGGCAACGGCGATCCCAATTGTCAGGAGAGCGACAAGGAGCCGAAGCGGTCCGTGTTCAACGGTCTTGCCCAGGTGATTCTTCAGAGCACCAAGCGTCCGGGCGAAATTCAAATTGAGGCCACAAAAAACGGCTGGGATGGTCCGGAACTGGCCCCGGCCAAACTCGTCATCACCACCCGGCAGGTCGAACTGCGGCCCGCGGTCCCCGTTCCCGGCGTGCATGAATAGGCCCGGCATCTTGCCGTAAGTTGCGGCAGTGCCTGGTCACGCCCGGTCGCGCAGCCAGGCAAGCCGTCGGAGAGGAGAGGCGGAGCGTCAGGGCGGTCAGGCCGCCCCGGCGACCGTCAGGCGGTGCGGCGCTGTCCCGCTGCTTTGTCCCGCACGGCCCCATAGAACAGCGTCCGCTGCAGCGAATCCATGTGTGGCAGCAGGGCTGCAATTTCCGCCAGGAACGGATCGGCCAGGATCGTCGCCACTTCTTCCTCGCGGCGGCTGCGGCGGTCGCGCACCAGTTGGCACACATCTACCTCCAGCGCGTCGGCCAACCGTTCCAGCGATCCCAGCGTGGGAATCGCCTTGCCGTTCTCGATTTTGGAAATATAGGTGCGAGGCACCTGCATTCGATTCGCCAGTTGGCGCTGGCTCAGGTGGCGCGACTTGCGAATCTCGCGCACCTGGGCCGCCACCTGCAGACCGGCCTCTTCTGAAACCGGCGTATGGTCCGGCACAGGGATCGGTCCAAGGACCGGCAGTTCCTCAATATCAAGCGGTTTGTGACAGCGGCGGCAGAGCGAGTTGCTGGTTCTGAACTGCACCAGCGCGCAATGTTCGCAGCGGACGACTTCACGAGAGTCAAGACTCACTAAAGTTGTCGCCATCGGTTGTGTGCGGAGAGCCAGAGCGGGTTCTCCGGGGTGCTTTGTTGCACCACCATGTGTGCTACTGTCGGGGGAGTGAACCATAATTGTCAAGTCCAAACTTAGGCTCTGGCCTAAGATTTACCCATCATACTCTGAAAAACCCGAAGAAACACGAACCAAGTTGTGCAACAGGGGAGCCAAGATGACTGATTCGATCCGTTACGGGCGCCAGGCAGCGCTGAACCTTTTGCGGGAATGGACCCAGAGTGAGAGCCTGCGCAAACATGCCCTCGCCGTCGAAGCCTGCGTCGCGGCGTATGCCGAGCAGGAGGCCGATCGCCAAGCCCTCACCGGCCCCGCCCGCGACCAGCTCCTGAACCTCTATTCCACCACCGCGCTGCTCCACGACTTCGACTACGAACGCCACCCGAGCCGCGAAGAGCACCCCTTTGTCGGCGTGCGCCATCTCGAACAGCAGGGTTGGCCCGCCGAACTCCGCACCGCCATTCTCGGCCACGCGGAATACTCCGGCACGCCCCGCGTCACGCATCTCGACAAAGTGCTCTTTGCCTGCGACGAACTTGCCGGCTTCCTCACCGCATGCGCCCTCGTCAAGCCGTCGAAATCCATCGCCGACGTCGAGGTCCCCAGCGTCCGCAAAAAGATGAAAGACAAGGCATTCGCCCGCGGCGTCAACCGCGAAGACGTAATTCAGGGAGCGCAGGAACTCGGTGTCGATCTCGACGCGCACATCGCGTTCTGCATCGAGGCGATGAAAAAGCGTGCCCCGGACCTGGGTCTGTAGACACTCTCCACCCATGCCAGTAGAATGCCTACATCCACATGGCCGCCACAACGAAATACAAGAACCGCATCGAGATCCTCCAGGGCACCCTGGACATGCTCATCCTCCAGGCGATCGAGCGCCAGCCCATGCACGGATACGCCATCGCCCAGAGAATCCGCAGCCGGTCCGGCGAAGTGCTCACCGTCGAGACCGGATTCCTCTACCCGGCCCTGCATCGGCTGGAACGGCAGAAATGGGTCAAGTCGCAATGGAAGCTGACCGAAAGCAAGCAGCGCGCAAAGTTCTACCAGCTCACCGCTCTCGGCAAAAGGCAACTCACCGCTGACCATCAGCGCTGGCTCGAGTTGGTTCGCGCCATCGGCTCAGTCATGCAGCCGGAGGTCCAGCCGTGACACCCTCGCCATGGGACCGGGCCAAACAATCCCTCTCCGAGGAGCTCGAAGCTCACCTCAAGCTCGCAATCGCCGAGCGCATCGCAAACGGAGAAGACCCCAGCCACGCCCGCGCGGCCGCCCTGCGCGAACTCGGCAACGTGCCGCTCGTCCAGGACGTTACGCGCGAACGCTGGGGCTGGTCATGGCTTGAAAACTTGCTCCACGATGCGCGATACGCCCTTCGCCAGCTTCGCCGTTCTCCAGCATTCACGGCCACCGCTCTGCTCACCCTTGCCTTCGGTATCGGGGCCAATCTCGGCGTCTTCCAGCTACTCTACGCAGTCATTCTGGCCCAGTTGCCCGTCCCTCATCCGCAAGAACTGGTCAGAGTCCACGCCGCGCGCAGCCCTTTCGACCAAGGCTGGCAGGTGTCTTACCCCGCATACCAGCGTCTGCGCGCCGCCACTCCCGATGTTCCCCTCATGGCCACCGCGTATGTGCAAAACGTCAGCATCGAGCTCGCCAACCACGCATCCATAGAAGCCTCCAGCAGGCTCGTTTCCGGCAACTACTTCAGCGGGCTCGGCGTCGCGCCGGCCGCGGGGCGCTTATTTGTGCTTGCCGATGAACGCATAGGTCAGGATGTCTGGCCAGTCGTCCTCCGCTACGAGTTCGCACGCAACACATTCGACTCCGCGCAACAGGCCGTGGGCCAGCACCTGCTCATCAATGGCCGCGCGTTCCTTGTGATCGGCGTAGCCCGCCGAGGGTTCTTCGGCGACATCACAGGGTTCGCTCCCGACACCTGGATGCCACTTGCCCTGCAAAGCACCGACGCCTTTGCCGTTCCGTGGGACTCGCTCGGGCCGGGCCACGATGTATCGCTCGACAAGCCCTGGTACAACCAGCCCACCATCTTCTGGCTCGAACTCACCGCGCGCATTCCGCCGCAACGCCGCGCCGCCGTGCTCGCGCATTGGGACCAGGCTTTTCGCAACGACCGCGAGGTGATGACAGAAGCCACAGCGGACCCCTCGGCGAAGGCCGCGCTTCTGCGCGTCACGACGGCCGCCGTCCCTCTCAGCGACAACGGCATGAGGAAGAGATTCACGGCTCCCTTGACTCTGCTCATGGCGCTCTCCGCTTCCATCTTCCTCGTGGGCTGCCTCAATCTCGCCAACCTGCAGCTTGCGCGGCTCCATGCGCGCGCCCATGAACTCAGCGTTCGCATGGCTCTTGGCGCGAGCAGCGGCAGGCTCATTCGGCAGATCGTTCTTGAAGATGCGCTGCTGGTTGCGGGCGGTTCTGTGTCCGCGCTTGTGCTGGGCCGCGCGGCCAGCGGAATCCTGATTCGCTGGGCTTCCAATCGCAATGGGCTTTTCACGCTTGACCTGCATCCGAACCTGCCGCTTGCAGCCCTCGGCGCGGGACTCATGCTGCTGTCGCTCCTGTGCTTCAGCATTCTTCCGGTGGTCTTCTTCATCCGCTCCGGCGTCGCGCAAACAGCGGGCTCGCGCGCTAAAGTCGCCGGTATCTCTCAAACCGCGCGCCAGCGCTGGCGTTCCAATGCGCTGCTCGGCGCCCAGGTCAGCCTCTCCCTTCTTCTGTCCACCATGTCGGCATGTTTCACAGCAACGCTGGTGCACTGGGAGACGGTGAATGTGGGTATGGACCGCGAGCATGTCCTGATCGTGCACCCTGATTTCCATCAGCCCAGGTACACCAAGCATGCTGACATGCTGCCTGAACTCTACAGCAGGATTCAGCAGCGTTTGCAGGCGCTTCCCGGCGTGCGCAGCGCGGCGGTTGAGATGTGCGGCGGCATTCACTGCGGCTGGATCACCGCTCTCTACGCCCAGGGGCGTAGCGATCTTACCGACACCCAGGTGCATGGGCAGGAAGATCATGTCGGCCTCGGCTTCTTCTCAACAGTTGGCATCCCGTTCCTGCGCGGCCGCGACTTCACATCGAGCGACAACGACTCGACGCAGCGCGTCGCAATTCTCAGCCGGTCCTATGCGCGCCAACTGTTTGGAGACGCGGACCCAATCGGCCAGTGGGTTGGCTATGAGCCGGCGCCCAACGATCGCAAATTTCTCATCGTGGGGGAAGTGGCCGATGCGCGCGTCAATGGCGCCCGGCGTGAGCCTCCGCCGATGGTGTACATGAGCATTAACCAGAATCCGGCGCCGATCAACAGCATACGGGTGCGCGCCGTTGGCGATCCGAGCCAGCTATCGGAGTCCGTTCGCCAGGCGCTCCACCAGGTCGATCCCGCGTTGCCAGTCGGCGAAATTGTGCCCCTGGCAACGGAGCTGAACGGCGACCTGGGCACCGAAACGCTCCTCGCCCGTCTTGCTGGAATCTATTCGAGCCTCACGCTGCTGCTGGTCGGCATCGGATTCTATGGCGTCATGTCGTCGCGCGCTGTGCGCCGCAAGGCCGAGTTCGGCATTCGCCTCGCACTCGGAGCCACACGAGGACACATTCACAGGCTCATCGTCGGCCAGACCGCGCGCATCCTCCTGGCCGGCATGCTGCCCGGCGCCCTCCTGTCCATCTTCGCCGTGCGCGCCGCCAGTCATGTTCTCTACGGATCGGTCACCGCGAATTCGTTTGCCATCGTCGTGGCAAGCCTCGTACTCGCATCGGCGGGTTCGCTTGCCACCTTCATCCCCGCGCGCCGCGCGGCGCAAGCAGACCCCCTCGAGGCCCTCCGCATCGAATGAAGTCCGCAACGCCGAGTCAGTGTTTACTAGCCGGTAACCTATCGGTTGGACAGTTAAGAAGGAATGGGCTTTGACTTGTTCGCCAAACATTCGTCATCTATTCGCTGTTAAGGCGAAAGTTTGATCGAGCTAAATTATTCATTCTTAGGGACTGCGTTTGTAATGTCTGATAATATATGGCTTTTTTTTATTTATTAATTTTCCGGTAAACTTCACCGTCGTGTTGTGGTTTAGAAATTCGCGAACCGCGATGCGAAACTGAGCTGGGCACACCATGGTGGAGTGTCGATTGTGCGGCCGGAACCCGGGCGCAGGCTGTGCCGGCCATCACAGATGTGCGGGGGAATCAGGCGAATGATGCGACACCATTTGCCCACCGATCCCCGAGCCCTTCGAACGTTCGTAACCCATCTCGCGGCTCGCAACCAAGTCAGAACCGCTGATCCCGGTAACCCACCCACCCGAAAAACCCTCCGCCGGTAACTGATTCTCGTTGCAACGCGCTGCCCCTCAGTGAAATGCTGGACCTCGGTCGTCGCCTCCCTCATTCTCCACCTCGACCAGAAAAATGCTAATGGCACGTACTTTGAGCACTTTGCCTGCTCCGAAGGATCGTCGCCGGGTTGTCCACGTCAAGGGTAGGCACCACGTCGTGGAAACGCACCCGTCGGCGAATACGACCACGTTCACCCTTGAGGACGCGGACAAAGAATCGCATCACAAGCCCGGTTTTCTTGTGTGGTGCTGGCCCGCTGTGTTCGGAATACTGCTCGCGATCGTGGCCGATCAACTGCGCACAAAGGTCGACAGCCTTTGGGGAGATCTGGGCGACCGGCTCTTCTTTCCGTGGGTGCAGCTTGTCGGGCGCCCGGAACTGGGACTCGGCGATGCGGCCGTCGGTTTGCCCAGCCTCATGTTGCGCCTGCAGTTCCCCATCGCCGGACTCTATGCTTCATGGAACCTGAGCCGCGGCCACAAGCTGTCCATCACCATCATGCAGGTCGCCTTTGTCTTCGGCGTCGCCGCATTTGTCCTGTGGCTTCTCACCGCGCCGGGCGCCAGCCACGGCCTGTAGCGCGGCGAGTTGAGCCCTGGCGATCTGGCAATCGGCACGCCTTGAGTGGCGGAGCGGCCTTATTTCGGTTGCCGTGGGAGAACCGGCGTGTCAAGATGCTGGAATCATGCTTCCCCAGGGTTGGGACAGGCGTACGACTGTCTTCCTGGCCTTCGTTCTCCTGGTCCTCAGCGGTACACACGGCGTTGGCGCGCAGGTCTTCGACCTGGAGCGGGATCGTGTGCAGATTGTGAAACTCAATGGTCTGGTGCGCTTCCACTCCGGTGACGACCCGGACGGAAAGTTGGGTTGGGCCGATCCCAATTTCGACGACTCCGGTTGGAAGCTGATGCCCTCCGACCAACTCCTGCCCGGCAATGGCGGGATGGGGTGGTACAGGTTTCGCGTCGTGCTACCGGCAAATCATCCGCCCCTGGCCCTTTACATCGCCCATTTCGCAGGTTACGAAGTGTTTGCCGGTGGGCGATCGATAGGGCAATTCGGTGGACTGCCGCCGCACGAGAAAGTCTATTTCAACCAGCCCGGCGAGTCTCTCGGTCAGTTCGAGTTTCTGGGGCAGGTGATGCCGATCCCAGCCGATGTCGCAGAAGGTACTCCGGTCTTTGCTATTCGGATTTGGCAGTGGCCTGACTGGTCGGCCGGTCTCGCACCGATGTTTCCAGAAGTTAGCATTGGTGATGCTCGCCTCTTAATTGATGAGAGACAACACAGGTGGGACCATGGATTCTGGTATCTCTCCGCTAAAAACACCCTGGTGCTTGGCTACTTGCTGGCTGCGCTGGCCGGGCTTGGGCTTTTCCTACTGCGACCTCGCGAGATCGAGTATCTGTGGTTTGCCGGGGTCGAGCTGGTTTTCGGGGCGCATTGCGTCTGGGCGGTCTATCCTGCGTTCCATCCGGTGTGGTACCAGGGGTTCGAAGCTACAAACGGCCTCTTGATGCTCCTGCAGGGATGCTGTCTTTCGATGTTCTTCGTGAGTCTCCTCAAAGAACGTCGGGGCCGCGTCTTTTGGAGCACAATTGGATCGGCGCTCTTTGGCACTCTGATGTTTGTGCCAATCGTCGCAGGGTGGATGAACTTTACTTCGTGGCTCCCGGCGATCTATCTCGCCTGGCTCCCCTTTATAGGGTCCCAGCTTCTGATGCTCTACCTTCCCGCCCGGCGAGGGAACTTGGATGCGCGCCTCCTGCTCGTTCCGTTCGGCCTGCAATACGGGGCGGTTCTTGGCCGCGGGCTCATATTTGTGGCTGCTTCCCACGGACACAGCGGCTCTGTCATCGATTTCTGGGCAAAAAAATGGGAGGAGCTCTTCCACTGGCCATTTCCCATCTCCGCTCAGAGCTTTGCTGATTTCTTGTGCCAGATTTCTCTTCTCGCCATCCTGGTGCTGCGCTTTGGCCGCACCCGTCGCGACGAAGAGCGATTCAAGGGCGAGCTCGAGGCCGCGCGCACCGTCCAGCAACTCCTGGTTCCGGCTGAGAAGCCGGCCATTGCGGGGTTCGACATCGACGCCGTCTACAAACCTGCCGGGCAGGTGGGCGGAGACTTCTTCCAGGTGCTTCCGGTTTGCGACGGCTGCGCGCTCATCGTGATCGGCGATGTCAGCGGCAAGGGCATGCCCGCCGCTATGACCGTGTCGCTGCTGGTCGGCACCGTGCGCACCCTCGCCCACTACACGCAGAGCCCCGGCGAAATTCTTTCCGCGATGAATCAGCGGATGCTGGCGCGGAGCAAGGACGGGTTTACGACCTGCCTTGTGTTGCGCATTGATGTCGACGGCGCGGTTACCGCGGCCAACGCCGGTCATCTTCCTCCCTACCTTGGCGCGCAGGAGCTCGCGGTCAATAACGGTCTTCCGCTCGGACTCGCCGCGGATGCTGTTTACGCCGAATCCTCGTTTCACCTGGGCGTTGGCCAGGAGTTGACCCTGCTGACGGACGGCATTGCGGAGGCTCGTTGTAAAGCGGGAGAACTCTTCGGCTTCGAGCGCACGGCCTCGATTTCCATCCTCTCCGCCGAGCACATCGCCGCCACCGCTGCTGCCTTTGGCCAGCAGGACGATATCACCGTACTCAAGATCCAGCGCTGCCCTGTTTGTGAGCCCGTTGGAGTTCCTCTGCTCGGGGATCCTGCCACTACAAGTGCCTGAGGTGGGGCGCTGGTGCGGGTGAGGACACCCGCACTACAGCCGGTCGGGAGACCGGCGCTACATGTAACTAAGCCGGCGGATGACTGGCGCAGCTAAGCCGGCGGGTGACTGGCGCGGAGTTCGGCGACGATTTCGGCGGCGGCTTTGCGGGCGTCATCTTCACGGTCGGGCGAAAAGCTGATCGCGCCCACGCGCGCATGTCCGCCGCCGCCGTAGCGCTCGCACACCTGCGCCAGGTTCACCATGGTGCCCGGGTCGGCCTTGGTCCAGGGATTCGAACCGACGGCTACTTTCGTGCGAAAGCTCGACTTCGAGAGGCCGATTGAGTAAGTGGACTGCGGATGCAGGTAGTAGGGAATGAACTTGTTGAATCCCTCGGTGGGGTGGTCGGTGATGTCGAAGAAGATGGTGCCGTCGCGCTCCTCGGCCCGGCTGCGGATCAGCTCGACATCGCGATGGTGCCGCTCCAGCAGCGGCGGCAAAAGGCTGGCCACGAACGGCTGCGCCAGCACGTCTGCCAGCGGCATCTCCGTCAGCAGCGGAATCAGCCGCGGAATGAATGTGGGATCCTGGATCGATTCGATCACCAGCGTCAGCTTCATGGCCGGCGCCGCCATCTCCACCGCCGCCTCGGGGCTCTCGTAGAGAGCTCCATCGACGATGTTGGCCCAGTGGATCAGCTCGGCGACCGGCTTTATGTCGAACCCGAATTGCGTGGAGCCTACGTGCGCGAGAAAACTTGTGCACGAGGTGTACGTCGGGTCAAAGAACTTGCGCGACGAGCACGCCGGATCTTGCTGGCACGCCTTGAATTGCGCCTGGTCCTGTGGGGTAAGGAAGGCAGAAAGATGGTGGTCGAACCACCAGGTAATTTTTGGCGAGGAGGAGTACTTGAAGTCGACGATGGCGTTCTCGTCACCGGTGAATTGCGCTTCATCAAAAAGCGCGCCGGCACGGTGTACGAGCCCGTGATATTGATAATCCGGCTGGATCGCCCCGGGCCGTGCGATGCACTCGCGGTGAAAGCGGGTAAACAGCGACGCCGAACAGGCCCCATCGAAGCATTTGTCGTGGTAGAACACGCGAACCTGCAAGCCGGCCGATCCCTCCGAAATAGAAAAATCTAAAAATACCAGAACTGTTAAGCATCAAGGGCTGAGGCGTTTATGTCAAGGCGGGAGACCGCTGCGGAACCTGTTCGATCCCGCTTCGGTACTCCTGCCATGCGAACAGGAATCATCCCGGCCGCCGCCGCATTCGGGGTGGCCTGGATGGTCAAGGGAGGCGCGGTGCTCCGGGACGAACTGGCCGTGAGCACGCTGCCGAGGAATACCTTCGCGAGCACGATAGTCGCAAGAACGGCGAGCACAAGGAATTGGCCGCGGTTTAGAGCGCGGATCTTGCTGAGCAACATTGACTTGCCCTTGTCTGCGGACTGCGGAGCGGGAGCGATTGCCCGCCCTGCACCCGATAAGGGACTGCGCTCCGGCTAGAGTTTTTGTATTCTTGAAGAGAGAGCCCGTTCGTTTGGCCTCACGGCAGATTCGCAAGAGGTGCCCTGAACACCAGGTTCGAGCAGCCGCCATTGGCGGCAAAGTTCACCCGATCAGGGCGCCTGGCTTTCGGACTGCCGATTTCCCCCGGAGGACTAGCAATGGCAGATACACCCAAAAAGAGTAAATCGGCGGCGCCAAAGACCGCGACGGCAGTTAAGCCGCGCAGCAGTGCCACCAAAAAGAGCGGCAACAGCGCTTCGGCGGACCCGGTTAGCCCCAACGGCCACGCAGCGGCCCACGAGCGCTCGGTCTACCAGGAAGAAGTGGCGCGCCTGG
>Ga0134128_10002665_pt1 | contig 22007 bp, 16 predicted proteins | sample KB31754_FD_96462 | JGI IMG/M metagenome (GOLD analysis project Ga0134128, IMG submission 96462) | Terrestrial soil microbial communities with excess Nitrogen fertilizer from Kellogg Biological Station, Michigan, USA - KB3-175-4 | ecosystem: Environmental > Terrestrial > Soil > Unclassified ... | reverse complement strand
TTTGCTTCGTTTGCGACGTAATTACTGAAGAGCCAAACTTGCCGATCGAGCCTGGTGACTCCTGAGCCTGTGACGTGACGACCGATGCAAGTAGAAGTAATAATATCTTCATGTTGTAAACGGCAACCAGCCCATAAGAATTTGGTGAAAGCTGCAAAATTTTAGGATCGAGCTTGAATTATGACAACTCGTTAAGCGGCATCTTTCCCATGCTCCCGCAATGAAACGTCGCGATCGCGTTCACGACGATGCTGGAGAAGCAGTTTTAGCCACAAAAAGGCACAAAAACAAAATTAGTTTGGTCTTCGAGCGTGCGCAACACCTCACGCCTGGCGGTAGTCTTCCTCGTCAGCTTGAGCTCTTTGCTTTTTCGGGTTTTTTTTAAGCATCAGGTCGCTTTACTTAAAACCCCAGTGCTTCAACTTCCGATCGCTGCGGCAGGCGGACAAAGGGCGGGCTTTGGCGCTCTCGATCTCGATCACTCTGTGCGTCTCAGGGTCTACTTGGACCTTCATGCAGGCGCAGCCGTAACCGTAATGGACGTTGGTTTCGATCCACTGCTTTGGGCCAAACTCGGGCCAGTCGCCTTCGGCTTGATGGCCACCTTGGACGCCGATGATCCATTCGGCGTCGCGATCGTGTAACGAAGCATTTCCGGGTGTTGGATTGCTGAACCAGCCGCAACGCATCTCTGATTTTTGAATGTCAGCACTTCCAGAAATATTGGCCACAAAAAGGCACAAAAGACACAAAAACATGAAAGGAAGCTTCATCGGTTCTTCTCCAGGAATAGGTCGCGCAGGACGGTTTCGTTTCCAGGACGACACGGAGTGTTTTCATAGAGCTTTAGACCTGATTGTAGCTTACTAAACAAGTCTTTGTTCCCTTCCCGCTCTGCCGCGGCGATCATTCGTCGTTGCCAATCGCCGGCTTCACTACAACGGCCGAGTTCGGCGAGAGCAAGTGCGATGAGCGCGCCGTGTTGCGCTGCGCTGGTTGCACTGAAAACACGTTGTGCGAGATCGAGCGCTCGAGCGCCATTGCGAAGTTCGGTTTGTGGTGAGGCCGCGAGTAGATAAGACGCTCGGGCGTATTCCGCAAGAGCATCGTCCGGGCGTCCTGAATTTTTCAGCTCCTGGGCCAGGAGGAGCCGGGCATTGAGATCATTTTCTGCAACACGTAAAGCAGAGCGCAGGTGCGTAATCGCCTGCTCGTGTTTGTTTTGACGCGCCAGAAGTACGGCGAGATTGTAGTGCGCGTTTACTCTTCCGGGTTCGAGACGAAGGGCTTCCTCAAACTGCTCGACTGCGCCATTCACATCACCAACCTGCGTGAGTGCAGCGCCCAGGTTGATGCGCGCGGTAACACTGTCAGGCTTCGCAGCAACCGCTTTACGAAACTCAGTCACTGCATCAGCATACCGCTTTGCATCGAAGGCGACCTTGCCGCGCGCAAGATAGACGCGCTCGCCTGTTATCAAATCCCGCAAACTATCCACGAGCGGATCGGCTACGCGCACGCCAACCGATCCCTGTTGCGCCAGGTGTGCTTTCGCTTTCTCAGCGTTGCCGAGACCGCGATAAGCCATCGCGAGCGAATAATGAACACGATTGGCGTCTGGCACCTGGGCCAGTGTTTTCTCGAAGTGCTCGACAGCTTCAGCGTAGTTGCGCTTCGAGACAGCTACTTGTCCGAGCCCGTAATGCGCCGCAGGATTGTTTTTATCTATCTCCAGTGCGGCGCTAAAACTCTCGCGTGCATCTTCCAATCGATTCAATTCGAGGAAGATGTTTCCGAGGTTCACGAGTGTTGCGACGTAATCAGGCCGCAGCGTGCGCGCGAGTTGGTAGCGGCGAATAGCGTCGTCGAAGCGACCTTCCGTCTGGTCCAATTTTCCGAGGAGATAGATCCAACGAAAGTCCTTCGGGGCGAGTCGGTTGGCGTTCAGGTAAGCATCGCGGGCCGCGGAGATGAGTGAATACGCGTGGTAGAGCTCACCGAGCTTTCCGTATTCTTCGCTCAGGGTGGTTGGGGAACTCTTTGTAGCAGCGGCGAGCGCGGCTTGCGCTGTCGTGATCTGCTCGCGAACGCTTTCTTCGAGGTTTGAAAGATCCTGGGAATGAACGGGCTGCGTGAGGGTGAGAGCCAAAAGAAGGATTCTCCCGCAACGGCGCAATGGCACAACGGAATACTTATGACTCATATTCTTCCTCTGCGCCGTTGCGCCGTTGCGGGAGAAAAACCTTCTTTTAAAATCGTATACTGATTAATTTTCAGGTCTTTCCATTCTTCAACCGTGCCGTCCGGCCAACGCACACGCACTGCTTTCACTCGCGTCACCGCGCCCAATCCAACCAGCACGCGCGGGTCGTTTCCGGAAAGATAACTGCCGTCAGTTCTCACGCGCCGCCGCAAGCTCCTCTTATCATCCACAACGATCTCGACTTGCGCACCCAACATATCTCGACCAGCTTTCCCAACCAGTCGCAAGCCTAGCCAATGATTTCGGTTCCCCACTTGATTGAGAAACAACCTCGCTGGTCCATTGTTGTTCGTGACGAGAAAATCGGCATCGCCATCGTTATCAACATCACCGAACGCAGCACCACGCCCAACTTCCAGCAACGAAAACTCCGGCTCATCGACGATCTCAACAAAACTCCCTTTCCCCGTATTGCGAAACAGTTGATCCGGCTGGCCTAACGGAAACGGATTCTTCTGCCGCACCAGCTCAGGCAGCAACTGCACTGCGCCATTCGCGACGAACAAATCGAGCCACCCATCGTTGTCGTAATCAAAGAAGAACGTGCCGAAACCCGTGAAGCGACGACCGGGCATCCCGAGCCCTGCTTCACGCGTGCGATCTTCGAAAAGCCCCTCGCCCAGGTTCACGTAAAGCGTGTTCGTCTCGTCCATCAGATGCGTAATGAAGATGTCGTCAGTGCCGTTGCCGTCGAAGTCTCCGGCATCGACACCCATTCCCGCCTCGGCTTGTCCGTTTCGATTGACCGCACAACCCGCCAGCAGCGCATCGTTCACAAACCTTCCGTTCTTTTGGTTGATCCATAGCTGATTGTGATCTCCATCGTTCGCAACATAGATGTCGATCCAACCATCGTTGTTGAAATCCGCAGTGACAACGCCTAACCCATGCCCAAACTCCTTCTCGACTCCCGCCGCGGCGGTTACATCTTCAAAAGTTCCGTTGCCTTTGTTGTGAAATAGCCGGTTGCCTGGCGCACGAAAGACGCGCGGCGTGCAATAGTCTTTCGCGGTGGTGGCGGCGTAGCAACTCGGATTGTTAGTAGCAGAAAAATCGGCGTAGTTGACGATCATCAAATCGAGCCAGCCGTCACGATCGTAATCGAAGAACGACGCGCTTGTGCTCCAACGCGGATCGTCTGTCCCACTCTCTTTTGTGACATCGGCAAACTTGCCATCACCTTTGTTGAGATACATCTGGTTCGATCCGAGATTCGAAAGATACAAATCGGGCAAGCCGTCGTTGTTTATATCGCCAACCGCCGCGCCCATGCCGTAGCCGGTGGCAACGATGCCGCTCTTCTGAGTTACATCAGTGAATGAGAGTGTTTTGCCGGGGTTTAGATCGTTACGGAAAAGTCTGCCAAACAACGTGCCGTTGGGCCGAGTATTCGGTTCGAGCACGTTGCCCTGAACAAGAAAGACATCGAGGTCGCCATCGTTATCACAATCGAATAGCGCCGCACCACTACCGGTGATCTCGGGCAAGTAAAACTTCCCGGTCATCCCGTTGTAATGCTGAAACTTGAGACCAACCTGCTCCGCCACTTCTTTAAATAAAGACGTGACGAGCAAGAGACTCAGGAGTATTAATTTCACAGTCATATAAAATCCGCGTTTTCAATCCGCGTGGATCCGCGGCTAAAAATAACTGTCATCAGTCTGAACTTCAAAGCTATAATCCCTTACCTCTCACGCGCAAAGGAGTCACACAATGCATAGAATTAGTCCCCTCGTCATTCTTTTACTGACCACTATTGTTTCCGCGCAAACGTTTCGCGGCACGATTCTCGGCACGATCTCCGATCCGAATGGCGCGGTCGTCGCCGGGGCCACGATCACGGTCAAGAATACGAGCACCGGCATCGAGCGTACGACGACAACCGACTCCGAAGGCAACTATACCGTTGCGGAACTGCCGGTTGGTCCATACGAAGTGCGTGTCGAGCAATCAGGCTTCACTACCGCGCTCGTTTCCAATGTGACAGTAGAAGTAGCGAGTGAGCGACGAGTCGATGTGACCTTAAAAGTCGCCGCTCCGGAGACCACGGTCTTAATAGCGACGAACGTTCAAGTCGAAACCACCACGAACACGCTCGGCGGCACGATCACGACCAAGGCCGCCGAAGACCTGCCGATCAACGGCCGCGACTTCACGAAGTTTCTCACCACAGTTCCCGGCGCGACCGGTGATCCATCGGGCGCAACCGACTCGCCCGGCTCGTTCGGCTTATTCAGCGCGAACGGAAATCGCGGGCGCGCTAACAACTATTTGCTCGACGGCACCGATATGAACGACGGCTATCGAAATTTGCCGGCCATCAACGAAGCCGGTGTTTTCGGAACTCCAGCGACCATCCTGCCGATCGAAGCGATTTCTGAAGCAGCGATACTCTCAAACTTCGAAGCCGAGTATGGCCGCAACTCGGGCGCAATCGTGAACATCGTCACCAAGTCAGGCACAAACAATTTTCACGGTTCGCTATTCGAGTTTTTCCGTAACAACAAGCTCGATGCGCGCAACTTCTTCAATCCGAAACCCGATCCGCAAACCCAGTTTCGAAACAATCAATTCGGCGGCTCGATTGGTGGGCCAATCAAACGTAATCAGACGTTCTTTTACTTCGCTTACGAAGGACAGCGCGAACGAGTCGGACTGAATTCAACTGCGCGCGTTCCCGATCCAAGCGAGATCGCGGCGCTTGGTGGTCCAACGAATCCGGTCATCGCGCGCCTGCTGGCCCGCAATCCGTGGCCGGCCCCGAACCGCCCGTTGGACCCCGACGACCCTGGTGCACCGAATATTTTCGTCACTACGCCCGCGTCCAACGACGTCGACAGCCTGATCGCGAAGATCGATCACTCATTCAACAACGACAACCAGCTTACCGGACGTTATTTTTTCGGCACGAGCGATCAATCGTTTCCGCTCGCAATTCTCGCGGGCAACATCCTTCCCGGTTACAACACGACCACGCCAACCACGGTTCATCTCGTCTCGCTCTCTTATTTGAAGATCCTTTCGGCAACTAAAGTCAACGAGTTCCGGTTTGGTTACAACCGCTTCGACGAAGGCTTCTTTCCGGAAGACAACGATTTCGATCCACGCTCGATCGGACTCAACACCGGCATCACCAACGAGCGCGACTTCGGTTTGCCGCAGATTCGCATCCAGGACGATCGTGGCATCGCGAACATCGGCGCCACGCTGTCAGTCCCACGCGCGCGCGTCGACAGCAATTTCCACATCATCGATAACTTCTCGTGGAAGCTCAACAAACACGACCTCAAGTTTGGTTACGAATTTCGACGCACGACGGTGGACCAGTTCTTCGATGCGGGATATCGCGGGCGTCTGGATTTCGCGTCGCTCGAAGACTTTCTCTCGGGCACGTTGAGTGGCGGTCGTCAGGCGCGCGGAGATTCAAACCGCTACACCTTGCAAAACTCGCACGCAACTTATTTGCAGGACACGTTTCGCTGGAGCCCGCAACTCACGTTCAACGCCGGGTTGCGCTGGGATTATTTCGGCGTCATCGACGAGAAGGACCATCTGCTGAGTAACTTCGATCCGGCCGTTGGGCTCGTGCAAGTTGGATCAGCAGGACTGCCACGTCTTTACAATCGCGACTGGAACAACTTCTCGCCGCGGCTTGGCCTGGCATGGAACGTCAATGGAGACGGCAAGACTGTCGTGCGGGCGGGCTGGGGTTTGTTCTACGACGCCTTCTCGCAGGACTTCTTTGCCGGCCAGCTGCCGTTCAATACGTTCAATCCCGGACCGGCTTTCAATCCGGTTGGACCAGCGCCGGTGCTCTTCTCGTTTTCGACCGAGCCCGTGATCGAGAACAACGTTCCGATCTTTACAGACTTTCTCGACTCCGACGTGTTCGCAGTCGATCCAAACCTGCGCACGCCGTATATCCAAAACTACAATTTCAACATTCAGCGTGAGTTGTTCAGGAATGGTGTGCTTGAAGTCGGCTACGTCGGCTCGACCGGGAAAAAGCTGTTTCGCTATCGCGACATCAACCAGCCTTTGAACCCGAGCGTTTCTTCGGCGCGGCCGTTTGACAATGGCCCATTCGCGCCGTCGGGCGGAACCTTCTTCTACGTTAACCAACTCGAAACAACGGCGTTCTCGAATTACAACGCACTGCAAGCGACGTTCTCCGTGCGCGACCGCAGAGGCTTCTCGACGCAAATCAATTACACGTGGTCGCATTCGATCGACAACGCTTCAGACGGGCAGGACTACGTGGCAAATGCGACGCAGCCTGACAACAGTCACTGCACGAGATGCGAGAAGGCCAACTCGAATTTCGACAATCGACACCGGTTCGTCGTCACTGCGAATTATGCGCTGCCGAATCTGTGGCAGTCGCATCCGCGTCTTGGCAAAGGTTGGCAGCTCAACACGGTCGTGACGATCAGCGCCGGTAATCCGTTTCACCTGACGCTGTTTGATGATTACAACAACACGGGCGAGTTTTTCCCGCGGCCCGATGTCATCGGCGATCCTTACGCCGGGACGAGCGCTCCTGACAACTTCATCAATTTGTCGGCGTTCAAAGTGCCATGCACGCTCGATCCGGACGGCGATGGCAGTGCGGGGTCGTGTATTCCCGGCACGTGGCACTTCGGTTCTCTTGGTCGAAACGCGCTGCGTGGACCAGGTTATAGCAACGTTGACTTCTCGATCTTCAAAGACACGGACATAACAGACAAGCTGCGACTTCAGTTCCGAGCCGAGGTCTTCAACATCTTCAATCACCCAAACTTCTCGAACCCGCTATTGCCGAGCTTCGCCGCTGACATCACGTCGTCGATAGATTCTGTGACGGGTCGCGGCACGGGTTTTCTGCCGATCACGGTGACGCCCGACGTCGGTATCGGCAATCCATTCCTCGGCGGCGGCGGGCCACGAAATATTCAGTTCGCAGTCAAGCTGATCTTTTAGCCACAAAAAGGCACAAAAGCACAAAAATGAATAGAAAAGTTTCCCTCCTAATAATCTTATGCGTGATCACCAGCATTTCATGTAAAAGTGGACCAACTCAACAGGTCAGCTCAGTCGCAGCAGTTGTTCCGAGTCCGAGCACAGTCAAGGCAACCGGATACGTTACCGACGATGCAAACGTAATTGATGAAGCTACGCGAAAGCAGTTGGCGACTACGTTTGCAGCGTTGAAGGATCGCAAGAAGATAGACTTCTCTGTTGTGACGGTGAAGAGCACTGGCGACAAATCAGTGTTCGACTATTCGCTCGCGCTGGCGCGTGAACGCAGGAAAGATAGCATCGAAGCAAACGTCAGTGGACTACTATTGCTTGTTGCCGTCGACGATCGTCAATGGCGACTTCAAATCACTCGCAACCTCGAGCCACATCTGACAAACGAGATCCTCACAAACATGAGCACGCCGATGACCGACTCATTCCGTCAGCAGCAATATGGGGAAGGAATTCGCAAATACGTGAATGCGATCATCGAGAAACTCGACCAGCTAGATATCCGTTAGCACAAAAAACACAAAAAATGGTGCTAGTGTTCGCTCCTTAAGCGGAGGAGATTTATGTCACAAGAGAATTCTGAAATGCCGATGCGGACGCTCGGCCGGACGGGAGTGAAAGTGTCGCTCGTCGGTCTTGGTGGATGGCATCTTGGTTTCAAGTTTATCGACAAGGAGTTGAGCGTGCGCATGATTCGCACCGCTGTGGATAACGGCATCAACTTCATGGACAACTGCTGGGACTATAACGAAGGCGCGAGTGAGGAGCGCATGGGCAAAGCGCTGAAAGACGGTTATCGCGAGCAAGTGTTCCTGATGACGAAGATCGACGGCCGCACGAAAAAGGACGCCGCAAAGCAGTTGGACGAGTCTCTCAAACGCATGCAAACGGATCATATCGATCTGGTCCAACATCACGAGATTCTTCGTTTTGAAGATCCGCACCGCATCTTCGCTGCAGAAGGAGCGAACGAGGCGCTGCTCGAAGCGCGCGATGCGGGAAAGATCAGGTTCATCGGGTTCACCGGTCATAAAGATCCACGCATTCATAAGTACATGCTCGATGTCGCGACGGAAAATGGTTTTCAGTTTGACACTGTGCAAATGCCGCTCAACGTGATGGACGCGCATTATCGTAGCTTCGAGAAGATCGTTCTGCCTGAGTTGGTTAAGCAGAACATCGGCGTGCTGGCGATGAAGACGCTGGCGAACGGAACGATTCTCGAGTCGAATACTGTTTCAGCGATCGAGTGTCTTCAGTATGCGATGAACTTGCCGACGTCGGTGGTGATCACGGGCTGTCAGAGCATGAAGGATCTCGAACAGGCGCTGACGGCCGCGCGCACGTTCAAACCGATGAGTAACGAGCAGGTAAAGAGCCTTCTGGATAAAACTGCCGACGCCGCATCACGCGGAAAGTATGAGCTCTTCAAAACGACGTCGATTTACGATGGCACAGCGGTGCATCCGGAGTGGCTTGGTGAAGAGCCGCAGGAAGTGCAGCGAGTGATGCAGACTTCGTGAAGGGTTTTCTCACGCGGCGGCGCAACGGCGCAGCGGAAGAAGAAAAGTGTTTAATTCTTCTTTGTGTCTTCCGTTGCGCCGTTGCGCCGCCGCGTGGGCCTGCTTTAAATCGTTTCGCTTTGCAGATCGAGTAAGGCTTCCGGGTCCTGGCGCATGAGTCGTCGTAGGAGAAGTGGCGCGTCAAACATCTGTTCGAGACCACGCACGATCGCGTAACGCGGATCGTCAGCGATGCGCACCGGTAGTTTCGTCTCTTCACGCAAGTACTCGTCTAAACCACCAAACAGCGCGCCACCACCAGTGAGAATGATTCCGCGATCGTAAATATCGCCTGCCACTTCCGGCGGAAGCTCTCCCAACGTAGCACTGACGCCCGCCACGATCTGGCGCACCACTTCCTGCGCTACCGGATAAATCTCACCCGCATTGATCTCGATCGAGCGTGGCATCCTCGTAAGCACGTCACGACCGTTGATCTGGATCTCCTGCGCAAGATTCGTGGGAAGAGTTGCTGACGCGAGCTCGAGCTTGATTCGTTCCGCTCTCTTCGCACCGATCAGCAGACCGCGATGGCGTCGAACATGATTGATGATCGCAGCATCGATGTTTGAGCTTCCGATCCGTTCAGCGCGTGCGCGAATGATTTTGCCATTCGCCACGATCGCTACATTGGTTGTGCCGCCGCCGATGTCTACAACTGCCGAGGCACGCGTCTCGTCCGCGCTGACGCCCGAACCAAAAGCTGCGGCCAGACCTTCATCGATCATTCCGACACGGCCAACGTGCGCGTGTTGCGCCGCACCGAGTAACGCGCGTCGCTCGACCGGCGTGACGTCCGAAAAGACGCTCATCAACGCGCGACGGCTAAAATGTGAGATACCACCGCGTGCCTCACCGACGAAATGCGCCAGCATCTGTCTGGTTCTTTCGAAATCCGCCACGACGCCGTTGATCATCGGCGCGATGACGCTGACGCCTCGTTCTTCGCGACCATACTTCTGCTGCGCTTCACGTCCGATCGCGATCACTTCACCAGTAACAGTATCGATGGCGATGAGCGAGGGCTCATCAATCACAACACCGCGCCCGCGCACCGCGATGATGGTCGACGCCGATCCCATGTCGATCGCCATCGAATCGGACACGAGGTCTTGCAAAGCCCCGACACCGAGGAACGCCGCTGTCTTCCGCATGAACGCCATCGCGCGCCATGATAACGCATAGCGCGCGGTGTTACATCAATTGGTCGCTATCTAATCCTGAGGTGTTGCGATTTTTGCGAGATACCGGCTCTTTAGGCGATAAGAGGTTTGTGGTCCCTTCAATCACGGAATTCACAGGCGCAGGTGGAAGTGCAGTGGTGGTGACGGATGATTTAAATGCAGGATGGGCCGCGGTTGCGATGGTCTTAGTTGTCGCTGGATTGAGTGTCTTGTGCAGTTGCCGCGCGCCATTAAGTAATAAAAACAATCCGTAACTCGCCAGGGGAATCCCGACCCCTAACATAGGTCCGACAATCCTTCCGCCATTGAGGATGAACCACGGCAACACGGTAAACATGGCCAGGAGCAGCGCGATGATGCCGACGAATATGCGCTGATAACTTGCGCGCGCGTTTCTTGTGAGACGCAGCACTTCCAGCTCCGGAACATCGAGCCCAAGGGGAGCTCCACAACGACGGCAAAAGTTAGATTCATCCGTGACCGGAGTGCCGCACGTGCGACAGGTCGAGATCTCCGCACGTTCCATCGCCAAAGCGGCTATCGCCTCCGCTTCGCGCGCGAGCGTTTGGCGATCGCCTTTGGTCATGCGCATGTAGCTCGCGATCTCGTAGTTGAAAGTGGCGAGTACGGCAGTGTCGTTTGTCTGTTTCAAAGAGATCGTGAGCGTGGTGGCGTAGTCGAGTACGTTAAGCGAACAGTCCCACTTAGCGGCGCACTGCTTGCCGCGTTTTGCGTACAGGGGTTGGTCGCCGAGAACTTTGTAGCCGAGCGTCTGAATGGCGTTAACGAGGCGTGCTCGCACGCTGCCGACATCGCCGGGGATGGCCAGGGTTAAATCGTGATCGGTAATGGTGGTTGAGTAATCTGCGCTCATAGGAAGTCCTTACGATCTGTGCCGCAAAAGGGTTTCTAATGATAAGCCACAAAAGGCACAAAAAGCACAAAAGAGAAATTGAAGTGAGCGCTTATCTCTTTTGTGCTTTTTGTGCCTTTTTGTGGCTAATAAATCTTATTGGTGACGTAGCACGACGATCGGATCGACGCGCATGGCGCGGCCCGCGGGAATCAGGCACGCCAGTAATGCAACGAGCCCGAGCAGCGCCACGATCATCACGAACGTGAGCGGATCGGTCGGCGTAACACCGAAGAGCATGTTTTCAATGAAGCGTGTCAAACCGAACGACGCAAACACTCCAACCACCGCCCCGACGCCGACCAGCACCAACCCGCGACCCACTATGAGCTGTAGAATCGATCGCGGTTGCGCACCGAGGGCCATCCGAATCCCGATCTCGCGCGTGTGCTGCGCCACCGTGTAACTCATCACGCCGTAAACACCAATCACCGCCAGCAACAACGACACGCCGGCGAAGACACTCAACAACGTCGTGTTCACGCTCTTGTCCTTCACCGTGTTCTCGATCACGAGATTCATCGTGTTCACCGCATAAATCGGCTGCCCGGGATCGACAGCCTGCACCTCGCGTCGCACAGCCGCGGCGATGTTGCTGTCGTCGAGAGTCGATCGCACCATCAGTCGCATGTTCCAACGCATCTCGGCCCAGAAAGTCTTCAGCGTGTAGAGCGCATACATTTCCGGCGCCGCGGGCTGCAGCAGACCATAATTCTTCACGTTGCCGACGACGCCGATAACGGTCACCTGCGTGTCATCCCCGACACGCTTTCCGATCGGATCTTCGTTGGGCCAGATCTGCTTCGCCATCGCTTCGTTGATCACCACGACAGACTGCTTATCATCACCGGCCTCTTTGCTAAAGACGCGCCCACGAAGCAGAGGGATATTCACCGTATCGAAGTAGTTGTCGCTGACTACACGAAACTCGACGAGCGGCGACTCGTTCGGCGGATATGTTTTACCTTCCACCGTAACATTCGCGTTAGTTCCCATCTCTTCGATCGGCAGATGCGAAATCACTGCCGCTGACTCAACACCGGGCAGAGTGTTCAGCCGTTCCAGCACTTGCGTGTAAAAATGATTTGTTGAGTCAATATCTTTGTATTTATCGCGCGGCAGAGAGACTTTTGCCGTGAGCAGGTTTTGTGATTGTAGTCCGGGTTGGACTTCGCGAATGGCCATCACGCTGCGAATCATCAGACCGGCCCCGATTAGTAAAACTACAGCCGCCGCAACTTCAACTACCACGAGCACGGGACGCAGCCACGCACCGACCGCACCGATCGACATCGTGTTGCCGCCTTCCTTTAGCGTCTCCTGCACGTCGGTTTTTCCGGCTTGCAGTGATGGGATCAAACCAAACACGACGCTCGTCAGTACGGACACACCTAACGTGAACAACAACACACGCGCATCGATCCCGATCTCCTGCGAGCGTGGCAGAAACGGAAACGCGAGTTTGCCGAGGACGCTCATGGTCCACCACGCGAGTCCGATTCCCAGCGCGCCGCCGATCACTGACAGCAACAATCCCTCGGTCAGGAATTGCTGAATCAAACGGCCGCGTCCGGCGCCGAGTGCGATGCGAATGCCGATCTCGCGTCGACGAACTGTCGCACGCGCGAGTAGCAGGTTCGCAACGTTCGTGCACGCGATCAGCAGCACAAATCCGACTGCGACCATCATCATCCAAAGTGGCGATCGGACATTCGCGGTCCACAGTTCTTCGATCTGTCTCAGCCTGACACCGCGGCCGTTTTTGTATTGCTCTTCGAGTCGTTGCGCGATGCCGTTCATCTGCTCGCGTGCCTGCGCGAGCGTTACGCCCGACTTGAGACGCCCGATCACGAGGTACTTGTGATCGCCTCGATTCGCGCGGTCCTGCTCGGGAAAGACAAGCGGCGACCACATCTGCACGGTGCGATACAGTGACGACAACTCGCGCGGCATCACGCCGACGACGGTGTACTTCTGTCCGTTCACAGCGATCGTCTGATTGACGATATTCGGATCTGCGGCGAAGTTACGACGCCAGAGATCATCGCCGATCACGACCACCTGCTGATGGCCTGCCACGTCTTCGCCGGGAAGAAACGCGCGGCCAAGAATGGGTTTCACGCCGAGCACGTCGAAGTAGTTGGCACTGACGCGTATGCCGGGAATGCGCTGTGGAGTGTCGCCGCCTTCGAGATTGAAACTCGTGAACATGTAGGTGGAGATGCCGGCGAAGACGCTACTCTGGTTTTTCCAGTCTTCGTAATATGGCACTGATACCGATCCGTAGCCGTCAGGTTTGAACGTCTCGGAAAGATCGACGAGTTGTTCTGACTCGGGAAACGGCATGGGCTTGAGAAGAACGGCATTGACGGCGGAGAAGATCGCTGTGTTAGCGCCGATGCCGAGCGCGAGCGTGAGCGCGGCGATGATCGTAAAGCCTGGCCGCTTCGCCATCATTCGAATCGCATAACGCAGATCCTGGATGAAATTCATCAAGCCTCCTTTAGCCACAAAAGGCACAAAAAGCACAAAAGATTGGTTATTTGAAGGCTCGTTAATAATTCATCTTTTGTGCTTTTTGTGCCTTTTGTGGCTACTTAACTTTCATGATTACAAAAGTGAGATCGTCATAGAGCGACATGCCCGAGCACCATTCCTTCACGCGCCGCGCCACGACGTCGCGAATCTGATCGGCCGAGAGCGAGGCGATCGACTTCAACGTGTCCATGATCCTGGTCGCCCCAAACTCTTCGCCTTCGTTATTCAAAGCCTCGCTGAGACCGTCCGTGTAAAGGAACAGCAGGTCGTTCGTCCTCATCTGCACGGTCTCCTGTTCGTAAACAGAGTGCTCAAACGCGCCCGCAACGAGTCCACCTGAAGTGAGTTGACGAACTTCGAAGTCCGCATCTGCCTGAAGGTATAGCGGCGGGTTATGCCCCGCATTCACGTACGTCAGACATTGGTTAGACTGATCGAACGTTGCATAGAAGAACGTGACGTAGTGTTCGCCGTTTGTCGTGTTGAAGAGCAGTCGATTGAGTTTACTTACGATTGATGACAACTCGCTTGCAGAACTACTCGAGCCGTTGCGCGCAGTCAAACTTCGCAAGGTCGCCTGCACTGTCGACATCAACAACGCCGCCGGCATTCCCTTACCCGCCACATCTGCGATCGCGAGACCGAGCTGGCTGTTATCGAAATTGATGAAGTCGTAATAATCGCCGCCAACACCACGCGCCGGTTCGCAAAACCCCGCAACCTCCATCGCGACACCTTTCGGAGCGCCTGATGGAAGCAGTCGCTGTTGCACTTCGGCTGCAAGCGCGAGCTCACGTCGCATACGTTCCTGCGCGACCATGCGCTCCGTGAGTCGCGCGTTGTCGATGATGAGCGCAAGCTGCGCGGCGATCGACATCAGCAATTCGCGATCGGCAACGGAGTATTGAAAACCACGGCTTCTTGGTCCAAACGAGAGTATGCCTACGAGCTCGTTCTTCTGTCTGATCTGGACCAGCAGTGTCGACTTGATCGCGAGCAGAACTTCGTGCTCGCCGGCACGCTCTGCACGTGTTTCCGGCAACACTGAGCTGAGCGCTTGCGACCACGTCTCGATCTCTTTCGGCTCGATCAGCAGCGGCGTTGAAAGATTCATCAGCCGTCGCACAACGAACGCGCGTTTGGTTAGCTGCAAGCGTTTGCCGTCGAGATCGGTTTGCGACCCTGCTCCCTGGGCCGAGAGCACGCGCAGGTTGAAGTTTCCGCTCGCGTCGTCGCGGACGAAGATCGCGGCGTTGCTTGCGTCGAGTGCATTTCTGACTCGCTCGGCAACGCGTTGGTAGAGTTGATCGATACTGGTGATGTTTTGTGAGCCTTGTCCAAGATCGAAGAAGATCTTGCGCTCATCGTACGGGGCGGGAGCGTAGTAGCGCTCGATCTTCGGCAACAAACGTCGCCGCGCGATGACGTGAATCAGAATGAACGTACCAACGAGAAGCAGCGAGACGATCGCGTCGGTTCGACGCCCAAAAGTATCGAGTGTTCTGAGCCGGCTACCGGAGAAAACAAGGAAGTAGATGACGATAAAAAGAAGCAGCTCGACGGAGTAATAGATCCGTCTCAGATTCAATCGTGCCTTCGATTTCCGCCACAGGCGTCGCGCCGCCTTACGCGTCGGCATATTGAGGCGCGGCAAGATCCTCATGAATTAGGCTCCGATCTCGTGCTTCTCAAAAGACAGACACCGCCACCTCCAAATATCTGGCAACGCAGCCACAAAAAAGCACAAAACTCGTAAGCTGATGTAAACTGGTGCGCGGTTCGGGTTTTTGTGCTTCTCTGTGGCAAATCTAAAAGACTCCAATAAACAAATCGGGCTCAGCGCGCAGGTTGACACTCAGGCGGTAGCGGGTGAGTCGACTCCCGTAGTTGGCGAGTCAACTGGAGATTTTCCGGGGAAAAAGTCTGAGGAGGGTACCGGACGATCTGCGTTGATGGTCGGAGCCGGAATCCTGATCAGCCGCATCATCGGCGTCATCCGGCAGAGGGTCTTCGCACACTATCTAGGCACTTCCGACGCAGCGGGTGCGTTCAGCGCCGCATTCAGAATTCCCAACTTCCTCCAGAACGTGTTCGGCGAAGGCGCGCTTTCGGCGTCGTTCATTCCGGTCTATGCAAAGCTGCTCGCTGGTCACGACGAGAAAGAAGCGAGTCGTGTTGCGAATGCAGTGCTCACATTGCTGGTGCTGGTCACGTCAGTGATCGTGCTCATCGGTGTTTTGACGACTCCATACTTCGTTGGTCTGTTTGCTTACAATTTCAACCCTGCCACACGTGAGCTGACGAGTCGACTGGTCCAGATCCTGTTTCCGGGCGCAGGTCTACTCGTGTTGTCGGCGTGGTGTTTGGGAGTGCTGAACAGTCATCGCCGGTTCTTTCTGTCATACACGGCGCCCGTCGCGTGGAACCTCGCGATCATAACGACCCTGATCGTTTTTGGCGGCGGTGAAGATCACGCGCGTCTCGTGGTGATGGTGGCGTGGGGATCAGTGATTGGCAGTATGTTGCAGATCGCGGTTCAGTTTCCGACGGTCTTAAAAGTTTTGAAATCGTTTGGACCGGTGCTGGATACCGTCGACGTCAATGTACGCAAAGTGTTGACGAATTTTATTCCGGTGTTTGTGAGTCGTGGCGTGGTCCAGATCTCGGCATTTGTCGATGCGATGCTTGCGGGACTGATCAGCGAGCAGGCAGTGGCGGCGTTGACGTACGCGCAGAGTCTGTACACGTTGCCGGTGAGTCTTTTTGGTATGTCAGTCTCCGCGGCTGAGCTGCCGGCAATGTCCGGCACGCTCGGAACAAAGGATGAGGTTGCAGTTAAACTCCGTTCCCGACTCAATGCCGGTCTACAGCGAATCTCGTTTTTCATCGTGCCTTCTGCGATGGCGATGTTTGTGTTTGGCGACGTGATGACGGGCGCGCTGTATCAAACGGGGGAGTTCAGGCGTGCGGATTCCGTTTACGTTTGGGGCATCCTGGCCGGATCGACGATCGGACTGCTCGCGTCAACACACGGCCGGCTTTACTCGTCGACTTACTACGCGCTGCACGACACACGCACGCCGCTCTGGTTTGCGACGATACGCGTGTTTCTCACGACCGTGCTTGGATACATCTGCGCGATCATGTTGCCGCCGGTGCTCGGACTCGATCCGAAGTGGGGCGTGGCCGGGTTGACGGCGTCTGCGGGTATTGCGGGATGGATCGAGTATTTGTTACTGCGACACTCGATGAATTCGAGGATTGGGCCAACTGGCGTCCGCGCTGTTTACCTGTTCAAGCTGTGGGGCGCAGCGGCTGTTGCGGCAGTGATCAGCTTCGGTCTCAAACTGATCCTCCCGCCGATGCACGCCATCCCACTCGCGATTCTGGTGCTGGGACTTTACGGAGTTCTCTACTTCGTCTTCGGCGCCGCGTTGGGAATAACCGAAGCCCGCGACATCCTGAAAAAATTCACCTCCGCACCCAGACGACTACTCAAATAGTACGACTACGGCGCTCGAAGAGTAGCGTGTCGCGCCAGACGCCATTCAGCATCGCGATTCGCTCGCGACGGCCGACTTCGCGAAAGCCACATCGCAAATGCAATTGTACGCTCGCTGTGTTCTCCGGAAAGATCGACGCCTGAAGTGTCCAGATACCATTCTTCTCCGACTCGTCAATCAACGCTTCGAGCAACGCGCGGCCGATTCCCTGCCCTTGCGCGTTCTCACTCACGTACACAGTCACTTCCGCAACACCGCGATAGACGTGTCGCTTCGATACCGGACTCAGCGCCGCCCAACCGAGAACCGCCTCACCATCTCGCATCACTAAACGTGAGATCTGTAAATGTCCTTCATCCCACTTCTCCCACGACGGCGCTTCTGTTTCAAACGTGCTGTGCCCACTACGAATGCCTTCGAGATAGATCGCGCGGACCTGTTCCCAGTCACTCGCTCTCATCTGATCGATAATCACGTGCACCATAGTGTAAGATGGGCCGCCAAATTTTCAAGAAGAGGAAAACACTTGTCCAATCTCAAATCAGTCAAAGCGGTTTACGAGGCGTTCGCTACTGGAGATATTTTCACAGTCCTCGGAACTCTAAGCCCCGACATCGCCTGGACCGAAGCGGAGGGCTTCCCATACGGCGGCACTTATAACAGTCCCAAGGCAGTGCTCGAAGGTGTGTTCATGCGCCTCGGCTCGGAGTGGGAAGGATTCGCGGCTGTGCCTCACGAATTCATCGACGCCGGCGACACCGTTGTCGTGTTAGGCAAGTACAGCGGAAAGTACAAAAAAACCGGTAAGAGCTTTGAGGCAAACTTCGCGCACGTCTGGAAAATGCAGGACGGCAAAGCGGCCCAGTTCATCCAGCACGTCGACACGCTCCTGGTTCACCGGGCTCTTCAAGCAGATTAGCCACAAAAGGCACAAAAAGCACAAAATGAAAAATAAGTCAGGAACGGGGCTTGTTTTTCTCTTTTGTGCTTTTTGTGCCTTTTGTGGCTAATTATCCTCTTGGGGCCACGGCGGTATTTTGAAAAGCAGCGATCACCCACCCCTGCTTCTCCTTCGTCATCATCAACGTCAACATCGCATCCTGTACGAGCTCTTTCGTCGTACTCGTCCGGTGCCCCTCAACATGCACGACCGCAACGTCAGCTCGCAGGAACCGGATCTGTTTGACCGTCAGCGTAAGGTTCGTATCTTTAAAAATCGTGTCGAAGATTCGCTGGTGCTGGCTCTCGATCACCGCACGTCCCTTGATGTAGTTCCCATTGATGACGACATAATCCGCATCCTCGGCGAACGGCTTCGCGAAGAGTGCGCCGCTTTTCGTGTTCCAGCCAGTCTCCAACTGCTTCACGCTTTCGCGCATCGCCGCTTCGTCCGCCGCGCGGCTGTCCTCGTGCATCGTCTGCCCTGAGAAACCCAACATCAACAACGTCACAAATACGAGTGTTTTCATCACATCCTCCTGAAGTATTCAACCTCTCTCATCCCTGTAAGCGACGAATGAAAACAAAAGCGGCCACCGATGCAGGCATGATAGAATCCGCGACCGATGCCCACGCCCTCGCCGCAGGAAGTCACCCAACTGCTCGCCGATTGGGGTAAAGGCGACCGATCTGCGCTCGACAAGCTCTTCCCGCTCGTACACTCGGAACTCCGGCGCATCGCTCAGCGCCAGATGAGCCAGGAGCGCCCGGGCCATACGTTGCAGGCGACCGCACTCGTCAACGAGGCCTATCTGAAGCTCGCCGGTCAGCAGGGATTCGACTGGCAAAACCGCGCGCACTTCTTCGCCGTGTGTGCGCAAGTGATGCGACACATCCTGATCGATCACGCCCGCGCTCACGCTCGCGACAAACGCGGCGGCGGTGCGGTCAAAGTTTCGCTAAATGACGCTTTAGTAGTAGCGGAGGATCAGGCGTCTCACTTCATCGCTCTGGACGAAGCGCTGCGCGTGCTCGAACGTCTCGATCCGCAGAAAGGCAAGATCATCGAGTTGCGTTACTTCGGTGGTTTGAGCGTCGAGGAAGCGGCGGAAGTGATGAACGTTTCACCGCGGACGGTGCGACGCGAGTGGCAGCGAGCGAAGGCGTGGCTCTACCGCATGATGACTGAAGGAATCGAAGATGAAACCCGACCGTTGGCGAAAAGTCGATGAGCTCTTCGAGGCCGCGCTCGATCGCGAGCCTTCACATCGCGCTGCCTTTCTCGACCAGGCGTGCGGCAGTGATCGCGAGCTGCGCCGCGAAGTCGAGAAGATGCTCGACATAGATAACCAGGCGCAGGACTTCATCAAAACAGATGTCTTCGATGTCGCTGCTCGATTGATAACACAGCCACACGACCGCGCTACACCTAAAAAGTCTCTCTTCACTTCAGACTCAATCGACGACGCGCGATTCGTTCCCGGCGACATTCTCTCCGAACGTTATCGCATCGTCGGACTACTCGGCCGCGGCGGCATGGGCGAGGTTTATCGCGCCGACGATCTGAAACTCAAACAACCGGTCGCACTCAAGTTTCTTCCCACTTCACTGAACACTGACGGCGCGGCGCTCGCGCGTTTCTACAAAGAGGTAAGCGTTGCACGCCAGATCTCACATCGACATGTTTGTCGTGTTTACGACGTCGCTGAATACAGCGGAGAACATTTTATCTCGATGGAGTTTGTGCGTGGCGAGGAGCTCTCGTCACTCCTGAAACGCATCGGACGCGTGCCGCAGGACAAAGCGGTCGACGTCGCGCGCCAACTCTGCGCCGGCCTCGCCGCCGTTCACGAGCGCGGTGTGCTTCATCGCGATCTGAAACCCGCGAACATCATGCTCGACGAGCAAGGCGAAGTGCGCATCACTGACTTCGGTATCGCCGCACTCGCAATCGAAGATCCGCGCGAGGTGTCGGGCACGCCCGCGTACATGTCTCCCGAACAACTCGACAGCCAGGAGTTAACCGCCAGGAGCGACATCTACTCGCTCGGTCTCGTGCTCTACGAGCTCTTCACCGGCAAGAAGGCGTTCGAGGCAACAAGCCTCCCTGAGTTACTTCGTTTGCGACGAAGTGATACGACACCCACGAGCCCAGCCGAACATGTGCCCGATCTCGATCCGTTGATCGAGCGCGTAATCTTCCGGTGTCTCGAAAGAGATCCTTCGAAGCGTCCTGCTTCAGCGTTGCAAGTTGCGGCGGCTTTGCCGGGTGGTGATCCACTCGCGGCCGCGCTCGCAGCAGGTGAGACGCCGTCGCCCGAGATGGTTGCGGCCGCGCCGAAGCAAGGTGGGTTGCGGCCCGCCGTCGCTGTCTCGTTGCTTGCTTCCGTGCTCGTTCTGTTCGGCGCGATCTGTTTCCTCTCACGCTACACCGCGATGTACCGCATCACGCCGCTGAACAAGTCGCCGGAAGTTTTACGCGATCGTGCGGCTGAGCTGGTCAGGAAATTTGGGAATACAACGCCCGTCGGTGATTCGGCTTACGGCATGGGACTCGATCGTGATTACGTCAATTACATCCATGACAACGATCAGTCTCCGTCACGCTGGACGAGGTTGAGCAGCGGGCAGCCGGCCTCAATCTATTTCTGGTATCGACAGAGTCCGCGTGCATTCGATATGAGTGACGAAATTCTTGTCACCGAAGACACACCGCGGCGCGATCTTCCCGGCATGACCACCCTCACGCTCGATACACTCGGACGCCTGCGTTCTTTCTATGCAGTGCCCCCCGCGCGGAGTTCTGGTGTCGACGCGACGCCTGACTGGTCACCGCTCTTCACTGAAAGCGGCCTGGACCAGACAAAGTTTCAAACTGTTCCTTCGATTTGGACCCCACCACACGAAACGACGGCACGCGCGGCGTGGGAAGGCTCGTATCCCGATCAGCCGGATCTCAAGATTCACATCGAGGCGGGCGCCTTCGAGGGCAAGCCGGTCTACTTCGAGATCTTTGACGCGTGGGACCAGCCACGCGACGTGCAGGCCTCTATCGCCCGTTTCCGGCAGCGCGCGTTGCTGGTTCTGTTGCTTGCGATCTTCATCACGGTGATGGTTGGAAGCGCATTGCTGGCGCTGCGAAATGTAAAACTCGGGCGCGGAGATCGCAAAGGCGCGTTTCGTCTGGCGGGTTTCGTCCTGGTCACAAATTTTCTGCGCTGGCTGCTCATATCGCATCACGTGGCCACGGAAGGTGAAGCATTCAACTTCATCATGGGCATGCAGCTAGTCTTGTTCTGGACGTTCTTCTTCTGGGTGGTCTACCTCGCTTTTGAGCCGTTTGTGCGACGACGCTGGCCGGGACGGATAGTTTCGTGGAGTCGCGTGCTGGCTGGTGGCTTTCGCGATCCGCTCGTGGGCCGCGACATACTCATCGGCGCAGTGTTTGGTCTGGGCGTGATTCTTTCCAACTTCTTGCTCGCCTCTATCGTGCCTCGCTGGTTTGGTTACCCGCCACCAACTCCGTGGTTCGACTTTCCGGCGACGCAGTTGCTCGGTATTCGTTCCTTTGGGTGGGGCATCACACAGCAGATCTTCGCTGCACTTCTTCAACCATTCATACTGCTGTTCTTTCTATTGCTGGTATACATAATCGTGCGTCGCGAGCGAATCGCGGCTGCCGTGGTTTGGTTGATGGGAAGCGTCGCTATCGGCTTGACGCACGATACTTTTTTGGGAGTGCCGTTCGCGTGCGTCGGGGCGTTTCTGGTGGTGTGGGTGCTATACCGTTATGGGTTGCTGGCGCTCGTATCAACGATCTTCTTTTTGCACCTGGTTATCTTTTTCCCGATTACGTCTGACTTCTCAGCTTGGTACGCGGCCGACTTCGTCCTCGCCCTAATCGTCTCACTCACACTCGTTGGCTTTGCGTTCTACACCTCACTTGCAGGCCAACCACTCTTCCGCGCCTCATTGCCTGACGACTAATCCGTGTAATCCGTGGCTAATATTATTTTCGAGCTATGACGCCTGAGTCGATTGTTTCACCTGTCCTTGAGATCGCCTGGAAGTACATCTGGTTACCCGCAACCTCAA
>Ga0134128_10002664_pt1 | contig 22013 bp, 15 predicted proteins | sample KB31754_FD_96462 | JGI IMG/M metagenome (GOLD analysis project Ga0134128, IMG submission 96462) | Terrestrial soil microbial communities with excess Nitrogen fertilizer from Kellogg Biological Station, Michigan, USA - KB3-175-4 | ecosystem: Environmental > Terrestrial > Soil > Unclassified ... | reverse complement strand
TACCTAGGCATTGGGGAGATCTTCTGTGACGACGCAGATGCTCATCAGACTGGTCGTGGGCATGGGCATGACGGTGGTCGTGGTCGCGCTCGCCCTACGGCGGGTCCTGTGGCTGACCAAGCTGGTCACGGCCGGCAGGCCGGCGCCGGGGCACACCGACAAACCTGTCCAACGAATCTGGATCGAGGTCTCCGAGGTCTTCGGGCAGCGCCGCCTGCTCAAATGGTCGATCCCCGGCCTGGCGCACTTCTTCACCATGTGGGGATTCTTCATCCTGCTCACGGTGTATATCGAGGCCTACGGGCTGCTCTTCCAGAACAACTTCCACATCCCGTTCATCGGGCGGTGGGACGCGCTGGGCTTCCTGCAGGACTTCTTCGCGACCGCCGTCTTCCTCGGCATCGCCACCTTCGCCGTCATCCGGCTGCGCACCGAGCCAAAGGATTACGGCCGCGACTCACGGTTCTACGGCTCGCACACCGGCGGCGCCTGGCTGGTGCTGTTCATGATCTTCAACGTCGTGTGGACCTACGTGCTGGTCCGCGGATCCGCGGTCAACAACGGCACGCTGCCCTACGGCAAGGGGGCCTTCCTGTCGCAGCTGTTCGGCGCCATCCTGCGGCCGCTGGGCCAGCCCGCCAACGAAATCATCGAAACGGTGGCCCTGCTCGCGCACATCGCGGTCATGCTGGCGTTCCTGATCATCGTGCTGCACTCCAAACACCTGCACATCTTCTCGGCGCCGATCAACGTGATCTTCAAGCGGCTGCCCGACAGTCTCGGCCCGCTGCTGCCGCTGGAACACGACGGCAAGCCGATCGACTTCGAAAACCCGCCCGACGACGCAACATTCGGGCGCGGGAAGATCGAGGACTTCAGCTGGAAGGCCATGCTGGACTTCGCCACCTGTACCGAGTGTGGGCGCTGCCAGTCGCAGTGCCCGGCGTGGAACACCGGCAAGCCGCTCTCACCCAAGCTCCTCATCATGGATTTGCGCGACCACTGGCTGGCCAAGGCGCCCTACATCCTGGGCCAAACGCCGCAGCCCACCGACGGTTTCGACCCCGCGGCCGCGCACGCCGACGGCCACCACGTTCCCGAGGCGGGCTTCGGCCGCGTCATGGGCTCCGGCCCGGAGCAGGCCACCCGGCCGCTGGTCGGCACCGAGGAGCAGGGCGGCGTCATCGACCCCGACGTGCTGTGGTCGTGCGTGTCCTGCGGGGCCTGCGTCGAGCAGTGTCCGGTGGACATCGAGCACGTCGATCACATCATCGACATGCGCCGCTACCAGGTGATGATGGAGTCCGAGTTCCCCTCGGAACTGTCCGTGCTGTTCAAGAACCTGGAAAACAAGGGCAACCCGTGGGGCCAGAACGCCTCCGACCGCACCAACTGGATCGACGAGGTCGACTTCGACGTGCCGGTCTACGGCGAGGACGTCGACAGCTTCGACGGCTACGAATACCTGTTCTGGGTGGGCTGCGCCGGCGCCTACGACGACAAGGCCAAGAAGACCACCAAGGCCGTCGCCGAGCTGCTGGCCGTCGCCGGGGTGAAGTACCTGGTGCTGGGCACCGGCGAGTCCTGCAACGGTGACTCCGCGCGCCGCTCGGGCAACGAGTTTTTGTTCCAGCAGCTGGCGCAGCAGGCCGTGGAGACCCTGGACGGACTGTTCGAGGGCACCGAGACCGTCGACCGCAAGATCGTGGTGACCTGCCCCCACTGCTTCAACACCCTGGGCCGCGAATACCGCCAGCTCGGCGCGGAGTATTCGGTGTTGCACCACACCCAGCTGCTGAACCGGCTGGTCCGAGACAACAGGCTGGTGCCCGTGTCCCCGGTGTCCCAGTCCATCACCTATCACGATCCCTGCTACCTGGGCCGGCACAACAAGATCTACGACCCGCCTCGCGAGTTGATCGGGGCCGCGGGCGCAGACCTGACCGAGATGCCACGCAACCGCGAACGCAGCTTCTGCTGCGGGGCCGGTGGCGCGCGGATGTGGATGGAAGAACACATCGGCAAGCGGATCAACCACGAACGCGTCGACGAGGCGCTGGCCACCGGGGCCACCACCATCGCCACCGCGTGCCCCTTCTGCCGGGTGATGATCACCGACGGCGTCAACGACCGCCAGGACGAGGCGGGGCGCACGGGCGTCGAGGTGCTCGACGTCGCCCAGATCCTGCTCGCGTCTCTCGAGTACGACAAGGCAACGCTGCCCGAAAAGGGCACGGCCGCCAAGGAAGCCTCCGAAAGGGCCAGCGCTCGGGCGTCTCAACAGGCCGCAGCGGCGCCCCAGGCTGAGGCAGCCGCGGCCACGGCGACCGCCCCCACCGAGACGGCTGCGCAGGCGCCCGCCGAGGCGGCCCCGAAGGCCGAGACCTCTGCAGCTCCTGCCGCACCCGTGAAGGGGCTGGGGATCGCCGGCGGCGCGAAGCGACCCGGCGCCAAGAAAGCGGCACCCGCCACAGAAGGCGGGGAAGGCAAGGCCGAGGCGGCCGCGCCCCCCGCGCCGGTGAAGGGTCTGGGCATCGCCGGCGGCGCCAAGCGTCCCGGGGCGAAGAAGGCGGCACCCGCCAAGGCCGAGGCACCCCAAGCCGAGGCGGCGGCCCCCGAAGCCCCGACCGAGGCCAAGGCGCCCGCCGCGCCGGTGAAGGGCCTAGGTCTGGCCGCGGGCGCCAAGCGACCCGGGGCCAAGAAAGCGGCACCGGCAGCCGAGGCGAAGGCGGAGGCCCCCAAGGCCGACGATGCGCCCGCCGACCAGGCGCAAGCCGAAGCCGAGGCCCAGCCGAAATCGACGCCCGGAGCGGAGCCGGCAAAGCAGACCGACGGCGACGACGCACCGCCGCAGCCACCGGTCAAAGGCCTGGGTATCGCCCGTGGGGCGCGACCCCCGGGCAAGCGCTGACCTGCGTCTTTCCCGTGTGACAGCAAATTTCAGTGGACAGTGATGGCACCATTAGTGGTGTGACCACCCATCAGCTGCCTGCGCACCCGTCGGCTCATCACCGGCCGCAGCGTAGTTTCGCGCAATCATCGAAGCTTCAGGACGTCCTGTACGAGATTCGCGGACCGGTGCACGCGCAGGCCGCGCGGCTGGAAGCCGAGGGGCATCGCATCCTCAAGCTCAACATCGGCAACCCGGCGCCGTTCGGCTTCGAGGCGCCCGACGTGATCATGCGCGACATGATCCAGGCCCTCCCCTACGCCCAGGGCTACTCCGACTCGCAGGGCATCCTGCCCGCGCGCCGGGCGGTGGTCACCCGCTACGAGTTGGTCGACGGATTCCCCCGCTTCGACGTCGACGACGTCTACCTGGGCAACGGGGCGTCCGAGCTGATCACGATGACGCTGCAGGCCCTGCTCGACAACGGCGACGAGGTGCTGATCCCGTCGCCCGACTACCCGCTGTGGACGGCGTCGACCTCGCTGGCCGGTGGCACCCCGGTGCACTACCTCTGCGACGAGACGCAGGGCTGGCAGCCGGACCTCGGCGACCTCGAGTCGAAGATCACCGACCGCACCAAGGCGCTGGTGGTGATCAACCCGAACAACCCGACCGGCGCGGTCTACAGCAGCGAAGTCCTCACCCAGATCGTCGAATTGGCGCGCAAACACGAGCTGCTGCTGCTCGCCGACGAGATCTACGACAAGATCCTCTACGACGACGCCCAGCACATCAACCTGGCCTCGCTGGCGCCGGACATGTTGTGCCTGACCTTCAACGGCCTGTCGAAGGCCTACCGGGTGGCCGGCTACCGGGCCGGCTGGCTGGCGATCACCGGGCCCAAGGACCACGCCGGCAGCTTCATCGAGGGAATCAACCTGCTGGCCAACATGCGCCTGTGCCCCAACGTTCCGGCGCAGCATGCGATCCAGGTCGCCCTGGGCGGCTACCAGAGCATCGACGACCTGGTCCTGCCCGGCGGCCGACTGCTCGAGCAGCGCGACGTCGCCTGGACCAAGCTCAACGAGATTCCGGGGGTGTCCTGCGTCAAGCCGGACGGCGCGCTCTACGCATTCCCGCGGCTGGATCCCGAGGTCTACGACATCGACGACGACGAGCAGCTCGTCCTCGACCTGCTGCTGCAGGAGAAGATTCTGGTCACCCAGGGCACCGGCTTCAATTGGCCGGCACCGGATCACCTGCGCATCGTGACGCTGCCGTGGGCCCGCGATCTGGCGGCCGCGATCGAGCGGCTGGGCAACTTCCTCGTCGGCTATCGCCAGTAAGCACCCAGGAAACCGCCTCTACGGTGGAGCGGGTGACGCACTCCCACTCGCACAGCATGCCGCCGGGCCCGTCTGCCGTTGACCCGTTGCCCGCCAGGATCGTCGTCGGGCTGCTGATCGCGATCGGCATCGCGGTAGCCCTCGGCGCGATCGTGTTGTGGCCCAGTCGACAGCGCGTCGACATTCCGATGCCGCTGCAGAGCGCGTCCGGCGGGGCCGTGAGCACGCAGGCCGGGCACGTGCTGTCCAGTGGGTTGGGCGACTGCGGCAGCCCGTCGGTCAGCCAGGTTCTCACCGGCCCGCCGCAGCCCGCCATGCCGGGCGCCGGGCGCTGCGTGTTGACCGGGGTGGCCATCGATTCCGGACCGAACGCGGGCGCCAGCACGCTGCTGGAATCCTCCCCCGGCCCCGGCCAGCCGAAATTCGCGGTGGGCGAACACATTCGGATCGTGCGGCAGGTCGACGATCAGGGCGCCACCAGCTACGCGTTCTACGACTTCGAACGTGGCTGGGCGCTGGTCGGTTTGGCGATTGCGTTTGCGGTGGTGATCGTGGCCGTGGCGCGCTGGCGCGGGCTGCTCGCGCTGGTCGGGATCCTGGTCGCCTTCGTCGTGCTGGTCACGTTCCTGCTGCCGGCGTTGCGGGACGGCGCGCCCGCGATACCGGTGGCGCTGGTGGCGGCGGCGGCGATCCTCTACGCGGTCATCTACCTGGCCCACGGGATCAGCCTGCGGACCAGCGCCGCGCTGCTGGGCACCCTGTCGGCGCTGCTGTTGTCCGCTGGATTATCTTGGGCGGCAATACAACTGACACACCTCACCGGGCTTTCGGACGAACAGAACACCACCGTCAGCGCGTACCTGGGCAATGTGTCGATCGGTGGCCTGCTGCTGGCCGGCTTCATCATCGGGTCGCTGGGTGTGCTCAACGATGTGACGGTGACCCAATCCTCGACGGTGTTCGAGCTCGCCCGCCTCGGGGGCTCGCGAGGGGCGATCTTTGTGGGCGCCCTCCGGGTGGGTCGCGATCACATCGCCAGCACGGTCTACACGCTGGTGCTGGCCTATGCCGGGAGTTCGCTGCCGCTGCTGTTGCTGTTCAGCGTGGCCAACCGCTCGTTGACGGACGTGCTGACCGGCGAGAGTGTGGCCATCGAGATCGCCCGCTCGGCGGTGGGCGGGATGGCGCTGGCGCTGGCGGTGCCGCTGACGACAGCGATCGCCGCGGTGCTGGCGAAGCCTAGTGAAATCGGCTCCGCTCCAACAGGTCCAGCAGATAGCCACCGTAGCCGGACTTGAGCAGGCTGTGCGCCCGCTCGGCCAGCTGATCGTCGGTGATCCAGCCCTGCTGCCACGCCACCTCCTCGGGCACGCTGACCTTGAGGCCCTGCCGCCGTTCCAGCGTGCGCACGAAGTCGCTGGCGTCCAGCAGCGAGTCGAACGTTCCGGTATCCAGCCAGGCCGTTCCGCGGGCCATCACCTCGACCGAGAGCCGGCCCCGGCTGAGATAGATCTGGTTGACCTCGGTGATCTCGTACTCGCCGCGCGCCGATTTCTTGAGGCCCTTGGCGATTTCGATCACGTCGTTGTCGTAGAAGTACAAACCCGGTACCGCGTAATTGGATTTCGGCGTCTGGGGTTTCTCTTCCAGTGACAGTGCCAGGCCGTCGTCGCTGAATTCCACGACGCCGTACGCCGACGGGTTGGCCACCCAGTAGGCGAAAACCGCTCCTCCACTTATGGTTTGGAAGCGGCTCAAGCTGGTGCCCAGCCCGGGGCCGTAGAAGATGTTGTCTCCCAACACCAGAGCCACCGTCTCGTTGCCGATGTGGTCGGCACCCAGGACGAACGCCTGGGCCAGACCGTCGGGCCGGTCCTGCGTCACGTAGGTGATGTTGACGCCGAATTGCGAGCCGTCGCCCAGGAGTCGGGCAAATCCGGGCGCGTCATGCGGGGTGGTGATCACCAGGATGTCGCGGATGCCGGCCATCATCAGGGTGGTCAGCGGGTAGTAGACCATCGGTTTGTCGTAGACGGGCAGCAACTGCTTGCTGATGCCCGTGGTGATCGGATGCAGGCGGGTGCCCGACCCGCCGGCCAAGATGATTCCGCGCATGAACAGCTCCTACTGCCTGATGGTCCTAGTCGACGGCGTCGGATTCGGTGAGCTCGGTGGCCGCGAGCGCCGACGCCAGGCTGTCATGCCGGAACACGGAGGTGACGTGGTCGTGGACCACCCGGAACGTCAACGCGGTGTCGGCGGGAGCCGCCGGATCGTCGGTGCCGCTGAGTTTTTGTTCGACGGCCACGACGCCGTCGTGCACGTACATCCGGCCGAGCTCCGTGGCCGGCCGGTGCGAGGCGGCCCAGGTGCGCAGCGCCTCGTGGCCCTGCGCGGCTCCGTGGGCGTCGCCGATCTCGATGTCGTCGCTGGATAAGGAGGCCAAGGTGTCGATGTCCGCGGCGTTGAGGGCGTCGTGCCATGCCAGAACGGTGGCGATCTCCGATGTGGTCATGGTGTGCAAATTACCGTGCGGCCCCGCGGCTAGAGAGGCGTACGGTCCAACCAGCGCTCCCACACGGCATCGTCGCCGAACAGTTCGACGCCCGTGTCGGCGAGCGGTCGCCGGCGCAGGATCGCCAGCAGCAGCTCGGTGGCGCCGCCGCGCAATGCGGCGCTGCCCTTGCCGTGCTCGTGCGACCAGGTGATCCGCCCCCGTTCGACGGCGGCCGTCCACTCGCCGGCCTCGCCGAGGCCCGGATCGGTGGCGTGCAGGTGCAGGGTGCTGCCGTCCTCGAGCGGCAGCGGCGCACCCTGGCCGCCCGCCTGGATCGCGACCCGCTCCAGCCATTCGGTGATCCCGTCGGCCGCGATGTCGGGTTCGAGGGTGAAATCGCTGCCCAGCGCGATCGCGGCGTCGGCACGATGCACGGCCACCTCGTGCAGCCGCCGCCGGATCCACCAGTTCGCCGGGCGCGGCCCGAGGAACGTCCAGACCGGTGTTTCGACCCCGGTCAGCTCCACGGCGTCGATGAGGCGCTGGGCGCCGCCGTGCAGCCAGGAGATCGCGTCGGCGGGATCGGGCGGCGGCTTGCCGCCCTCCACGGTGCGCGGGTCGAGGTAGTCATCGGGGCGCTCGCGCACGATCTGCGCGGCCCAGCGGTCGCCGCGGCCGACGTGGCGCAACAGCTGCCGCAGCGTCCAGCCCGGGCAGGTGGGCACCGGCGTGGACTCGTCGACACCGTCGAACAGCTCCGCGAAAGCCCGGTTCTCGTCGAGGAATGCGCCGGCATAGTCCACGCCGGTCAGGCTACTCGCCGGGGTTTTGGGCCCGCGCCCGCCGTCACTCCGGTCGCGGCGCGCCGAGGCGGTAGACCCGCCAGCCCGCCTGCCGCCAGCGGGCCGCGTCCAGGCAATTGCGGCCGTCGACGATCACGCGGGCCCGGACCCCGTCGGCCAGATCGTCGGGATCGAGCTCGACGAATTGCCGCCACTCGGTGAGCACCAGCACCGCGTCCGCGCGTTCGCAGGCCTCTTCGACCGAGACCGCGTAGTTCAGCGTCGGGAACAGGCGCTGCGCGTTGTCCAGGGCCTTGGGGTCATAGACGTTGACCGCGGCGCCGTTGAGCTGCAGTTGCCCCGCGACGTTGAGCGCAGGTGAGTCGCGCACATCGTCGGATTCGGGTTTGAACGCCGCGCCGAGCACCGCGACGTTGGCGCCCAGCAGCGAGCCGCCGCATGCCGCGCTGGCCAGTTCCACCATCCGGGTGCGGCGGCGCATGTTGATGCTGTCCACCTCCCGCAGGAACGTCAACGCTTGGTCGGCTCCCAGTTCGCCCGCACGCGCCATGAATGCCCGGATGTCCTTGGGCAGGCAGCCGCCACCGAAACCCAAACCGGCGTTGAGGAATTGGCGTCCGATCCGGGGGTCGTATCCGAGCGCGTCGGCTAGCAGGCTGACGTCGGCGCCGGCGGCCTCGCAGACCTCGGAAATGGCGTTGATGAACGAAATCTTGGTCGCCAGAAAGGCATTGGCGGAGACCTTGACCAACTCCGCGGTTTGCAGATCCGTCACCAGGAACGGCACTCCCGCATCGAGCAGCGGGTCGTACAGTTCACGAACGGCGACCTCGGCACGCATCGAATCCTGTTGTATACCAAGCACGATCCGGTCCGGGCGGAGTGTGTCTTGCACCGCGTAGCCTTCGCGCAGAAACTCCGGGTTCCAGGCGATTTCGACGTCGACGCCGCGCGGCGCCAGCGCGGCCGCGCGTTGGTTCAACTCGGCCGCGGTGCCCACCGGAACCGTCGATTTGCCGACGAGCACCGCCGATGTCGTCAACCGGGGCACCAGCTCGTCGATGACGGCATAGACGTGGCGCAGGTCTGCGCCGTATTCGCCCTTCTTCTGCGGTGTGCCCACGCCCAGGAAGTGCAGGCCGGCGAAGTCGGCGGCCATGTCGTAGTCGGTGGTGAAGCGCAGGCGGCCCGCAGCCAGGTTCTCGTTCAACAGCTTTCGCAGGCCAGGCTCGTAGAAGGGGATGTCACCCCCGGCGAGCTTGGCCACCTTGCCCGGGTCGATGTCGATGCCGAGGACATCGTGTCCCAGCGCCGCCATCCCCACCGCGTGGGTGGCGCCGAGGTAACCCGTGCCGAACACGGTGCATCGCATACCACTGGTGTAAGCGGCCCCGATGAGCTGACTGCATCGCCGGGCTAAGCGGGAGGCAAACGGCAGATGACGGGTGGCCGCCGATCCCCCGGCGTACTACAGCCCGGGGATGCCCGGGATGCCGATGTGTGGGCCACCACCGAACCCGCCGCGACCGTGGCCGCCGCCGCCGCCGAAGCCACCGCGCGGTCCACCGGGGAAGCCGCCTCCGTCGTGGTCCCCATGGCCTCCGCCGCCACCGGGTCCCCACCCGCCGCCGGGCGGACCACCGATGCCCGGTATCGGCAACGGGATCGGCACCGGAACGGGTGCCACCGGCGGAGGTGCCGGTGCCGGAGCCGCCGGCACGGGGATCGGAGCGGGCGCGGGGGCCACTGGGGCGGGTGCCGGCATAGGCGCCTCTGGAGCGGGCGCCGGGGCCTGCGGAGCGGGCGCCGGGGCCTGCGGAGCGGGCGCCGGCGCCGCCGGTGCCTGAACAGGAGCCGGAGCCGCGGGCGCCGGAGCGGGCCGGGTGGGCGCGACGACGACGTTCTCGTTCGGGCTGGGCCGCACGTCGGCCGTGGGGCGGATGGCGATGGCCAGGGAGACGACCAGTGCCACCACGCCGATGACGAAGACTGCCGCCAGCGCGCTGCCCACCAACTTGAACGAGCTGCGTCCGCGATAGTCGGCGTCGACCAGCTCGGTGGCGGCGGTCTGCGTGCCGGTGAAGAACTCGTCCGGGTCGTCGGGCACGGCGCTGTATGCCAGGGCATCCGCGCCGGCGCCAGCGGGTGCGTCGAAGTAGCCGGGTGCGACGGCGAGCGGGTTCATCGCGCCGGTGCCGGGGTCCTGCGCGTACGCCAGTGCCGCGGTGGACGACGCGAACAGCGGAGCATGGGCCGACGCCAGGGCCGCGCCCCGGGCCAGTGCCGTCTCCGGTTCCTCGGCCGCGGTCAGCGGAAGGGTGGTCGCCGCCTCCAGCGCGGGCTTGATCAGTGGGATGTCGATACCGGAGCCGACAACGAACACCGCGTCCGGGCGGGTCTCCATGTTCTCCGCGCCGGAGACCATCGCGGCCAGTTGGGCCACCGCCGCCTCGTCATCCTCGGGGAGCGCCTGACGCCGGACTTCGGCGATGGATCCGTCGGCGCTGTCGACGACCGCCAGCGTCGCGGTGTCGGGCTCGATGTACAGCAGCGCCGTTTGCGCGTAGTTAGTCCGGTGGCCGACCGCCTGGGCCAGCGCGGCCGCGGCCAGGAAGGCCGAGACCAGCATCACATTTTCGACCTTGTGGGCGGCCAGCTTGTCGCGCAGCACGGCGGCCTCGATCGGGTCGGTGAACGTGACTCCGGTCGATGCCAGTTGGTAGCCACCCTCCGCTGCGCCCTGACGCGTCCCCAAGATGGCAGAGAGTACCTGGTCGGAGGCGGTGACAGTTGCCGCATCAGCGGCGGTCGTGACGTCGAAATTGTCTTCATCGACGGTGGCACCGTCGCCGTTTTCCCCCTCGACCAGCACCATCCGGACTGCGGTCGGGGCCATCGACACACCAAGTACGGTGTCCAAAGCTCCTCCAATAGTCGGTTGCTAGCCATTCGCGGTGAGGGCGCCGCCGCCGCACGCAATGATGACGCGCGACATCGCTGCGTCCCTACCGTTATTCCCCTAGTGTCCCGATTTTACGCGCGATCGGCGGTCGGGGGGTGGGCCGGGACCGTCCGGGGCCGGGCTACGGGACCGGGCTCTCGGGCCCCAAATGGCGATGCAGCCAGTCGTCCCAGTGTTCGTGGTCGCCGGAATGTGGCGAGGGCGGGCGCTAGCGGTGCCCGTGGCCGCCGAAGCCGTGGCCATGGCCATGGCCACCACCGAAGCCGTGCCCGCCCCCGAAGGGCCCATGCCCGCCCCCGAATGGTCCGTGACCGCCGAAGGGCCCGTGGCCACCGAAGGGCCCGCCGCCACCGCCCAGTCCGGGTACCGGCGGTCGGATCGGCGCGCGGGGCGGGGGAACAAAGACGGGCGGCCGCAACACGGGAACCGGGACGGCTATGGGCGGAGCGGCGGGAGCCGGCGGCGCGACCGGGGGGGACGCGACCAACGGGCGCGGCGGAGTGATCTTCGGCTGGGCCTGTACTGGCGGCGCGGGTTTGGGTGGGGCGGGGGCTGGCGCGACGACGTTTTCGTTGGGACTGGGCCGCAACGCGACCGTCGGGCGAATGCTGATCGCCAGCGCGATCTCCAGCGCCACCACGGCGGCGATGAAAATCACCGCAACGGTGCTGCTCACCAGCAACAAGGACTTCCGCCGCCGCGTGCGCTCGTCCAGGCCGATGAGGGTCTTGGCATCGGCATCATCGTCCGCCAGGGCGCTGTAGGCGACGTTGGTCTTGCCTTTGTCGGCGTCGGCGGCCAGAGCCGCGATACGGCTGCGGTAGTCGGGTTGATATCCGGGCAGCAGTCCGGGGAACTGTCCGGCCAGGGCGAGCGGGTCGACCTCTCCGGTGCCGGGGTCCAGCGCGTAAGCCACGGCGGCCGTGGACGACGCGAACAACGGCGCGTGCGCCGACGCCAGGGCGGCACCCCTCGCCAGGGCCATCTCGGGTTCGTCCGGAATGGACAGCTCCAGCGAAGTCGCGGCCTCCAACACCGGCTTGATCAGCGGGATATCGACGCCGGAACCGACCAGAACCAGGCCTTCCGGCCTCGTTTCGAGCGTCTCGGCGCCGGAGGCCATATCGGCAAGTTGGGCCACCGCTTCGTCTTCGTCGTCGGCGAGAAGCCTGCGGCGCACCTCCGAGACCGAACCGTCGGCGGTGTCGACCACCGCCAACGTCGCGCTGTAGGGCTCGACAAAGAGCAGCGCGGTACGCGCATAGTTCGTGGCGTCGCCGACGGCCTGCGTCAGCGCGGCCGCGGCCATGAAAGCCGAGACCAGCATGACGTTTTCGACCTTGTGCGCGATCAGGGCATCGCGCAGCATCGCCGCCTCGACATGATCGGTCCAGGTCACACCGGTCGACAGCAGCTGATAGCCGCCGTCGGTGGCGCCTTCCCGGGTGCCCAGAATGGCCGAGATCACTTCGTCGGGAGCGGTTGAGGGCTTGGCGGTCCGTTGCGTGTCGACGTCGAAACCGTCCTCGTCGACGGTGACCCCGTCGGCGCTTTCGCCTTCGACCAGCACCATACGCACCTTCGTCGGCGTCATCGAGACGCCGAGCACGATGCCCACCACCGCTTAAGCTCCCCTGCCCAATTTGCTGTGCTCCCCGACGGCCCCTCGGCAGCACCACTATTTAGCGTTCGCCACGGACTTCTCGCCACAGCGAAGCGCGGGCCGCAATCCGGACATATTGCTGGGCTGATGAAATTCTGGCTGATGAGGCGGCATCTTCTGCCAGCCTCAATACTTCGAGACTACCCCTGTGGTCTCGGGCGAGTGACGCGCCGCGGGCTGTGGAGTGTTGAGCAAACCGCGGCTATTTGTGCCCGCCGCCTCCGCCACCGTGGCCGCCGCCGAAGCCTCCGCCGCCGCCGTGGCCACCGCCAAATCCGCCCAAGCCGCCACCGCTGTGACCGCCGCCGAAGCCTCCGCCGCCGCTAGGGGCAGGAGCATGTCCACCGCCGAACCCGCCGCCGGGGGCAGGAGCGTGCCCACCGCCGAACCCGCCGCCGGGGGCAGGAGCGTGCCCACCGCCGAACCCGCCGCCGGGGGCAGGAGCGTGCCCACCGCCGAACCCGCCGCCGGGGCTGCCCGAGCCAGGCGCCGGAACATGTCCACCGCCCGAGCCGCCCGCACCAGGCGTCGGAACATGTCCACCACCAGAACCACCCGAATTACCCGCGCCGGGGGCCGGAATGTGGCCGCCACCCGAACCGCCCGACCCACCCGCGCCCGGCGTCGGCACGTGCCCACCCCCGGAGTTACCGGGATTGCTCGGCTTGGGTGGGGTGACTTCGCCGGGAGGCGTTTGGTGCGGTGGCGACTGCGGAACGGTGCCGCCCACCTTCGGGGGCGATGGCGGCTGAGGAATGCGCACCGGCGGCTGGGGAACGCGCAGCGGCGGCTGGGGCAGCACCGGTTGAGGGACCGACACACGCGGCGGGGCCTCGAACAGCGGGGGGCTCACAACCGGGTTGGGAATCGGGATGCGGACCGGCACCGGAACCGGCACCGGTGGAACCACAACGGGAACCGGGATCACCGGCGGCGCCGCGGGCATGGGAGGCGCTGGCGGCGGTGGAACCGCGGGCAGCGGCGCGGCGGCCGGGGGGTTCAACGGCTTGGGTGCCGCCACGGGAGCGGGCAGGCTGATTTTCGGCTCCGGCGCGGACGCCTGCGCCGGGGCCGGGGCCTGCTCGGTGGGGACGATCAGCTGCTGGTTAGGGGTTGGCTGCAAAGCGACGGTCCCCGTCGAGCGGATGCCGATCGCCAATGCGATCTCGAGCGCCAACACCGCGCTGATGGCGGCCACCGCCAGCCCGCTACCGACCAGCAGGGCCGGCCGCCGCTGCGGCTGATTTGCTTCGGGAAGGAAAAGCCTCTCGATGACGACGGTCGGCGAGTCGGCGTCCTCATCCCCTACCGCGCTGTAGGCGAGCTCGTCGTCACCGGCCTCCGGACCGAAGGGGACATAGAGATATTCGGGCAGCGAGTGCTGGTCGACCGCGCCGGTACCGGGGTCTTGCGCATAGGCCAGCGCGGCGGTCGAGGATGCAAACAGCGGGGCGTTCGCCGACGCCAGCGCCGCCCCGCGGGCCAGCGCCGTCTCCGGCTCCTCGGCCACACTCACGCCGAGGACCGTCGTCGACTGTAGGGCTGGCTTCAACGGAGCGACATCGATGCCCGAGCCGACCAAGAGCAGCCCGCCCGGCGGTGATTCCAGCTTCTCCAGCCCGGCGACCATCGCGCCGAGCTGCTCGGCTGCAGCGCCGTACGACTCGGCGTGGATCTGCTGTTTGTAGACATCCGGGATGGAACCGTCGGACGTCTCGACGACGGCCAGGGTCGCGGTATCCGGCTCCACCAGCAGCACGGCGGTGCGTTCGTAACCCATTGCGCCGCCGACGTTTTGCGCCAGCGCCGCCGCGGCAAGAAAAGCCGAGACCAGCATCACGTTGTCGATCCGGTGAGCGGTCAGTGCGTCGCGCAACGCGGCCGCTTCGAGTTGATCGGTCCACGTCACCCCGATCGACGACAGTTCGAGGCCGGCATCGGCGGCGCCCTCGCGGGTGCCCAAAATGGCCGAGATCACCCGATCGGGAGCGCTCGTGGTGGCTGCATCATCGGCGGCAGTGACGTCGATCGCGTCCTCTTCTACCGTGGCGCCGTCGGCGTATTCGCCTTGCAGGACAACCATTTGGATCGACGACGGTGCCATCGACACCCCGAGCACGATATCCAATACAAACCCCTCCAAAGGTATTGCACGACGGCCATGGCCAGGCGGAGGAAAAAACCATGACTAACTAAGTATCGCGCAGAACGGGGGCGAGAGGGTCCCGCAGAACCTATGTAGACGATATGAAGTTCTGGTAGGAGCGTGACGGCGTGGGCCCTCGCTGGCCCTGGTACTTCGAACCCACTCGCGAACTGCCGTAAGGATGTTCGGCCGGGCTGGTCAACCGCAGGATGCACAGCTGACCGATCTTCATCCCCGGCCACAGCGTGATCGGCAGGTTCGCGACGTTGGACAGCTCGAGGGTGATGTGACCGCTGAAGCCGGGATCGATGAAGCCGGCCGTCGAGTGCGTCAGCAGGCCGAGGCGGCCCAGCGACGATTTGCCCTCCAGCCGGCCCGCGAGGTCCTCGGGCAAGGTGATCAGCTCCAGCGTCGAGCCCAGCACGAACTCGCCGGGATGCAGCACGAACGGCTCCCCCTCGGCGGGTTCGACCAAGGTGGTCAGCTCGTCCTGCTGCTTTGCCGGGTCGATGTGGGTGTAGCGGGTGTTGTTGAACACCCGGAACATGCAGTCAAGGCGAACGTCGATGCTGGATGGCTGCACCAGGGCGTCGTCGAAGGGGTCGATGCCCAACCGCCCGGCGCTGATTTCGGCCCTGAGGTCGCGATCGGAGAGCAGCACGCGACGAGCCTATCTGTGCTGAACGGGTTCAGCGGAGATAGACCTCCCCGCCCGTCGGATATCCGCCGCCGAGGGTCGTCACATGGACGTGGTCGTAGTGGCCGAGCCGGCTGGCCTGCGATCCGCCGGGCGTGTAGTAGACGCCCCGCCAGATCGCGTCCTGTATTCCGAAGCGGGCGGCGTTCTGCATGACGTAGGCGACGATCGAGTTTCCCAGCGCGATGCCCTCGGCGCTGTCGGGGTTGGGAATCATCACGTCGAGCGCCATACCCCGGGGATGCCAGGGCAGCGGATCCGGTCGCACCCCACCGATCTCGTGGATCTGGGGGAAGTCCGCGCTGATGCTGCGTTCGACCAAGATCGTCCGGACCTGCAGCCCCTGCTCCGGCGCGATGCCGACGGGCAAGAAACGCGATTGTCGGTGGTAGCGCGATGCCGCGGTGGGCTGGCCGTCATCGAATCCTTTAGCGGGCCGCTTCGACGCGGCCGTCACGATTTGCACGCAACAGGGGGCGACCTCGCTGATAACGGGTTTGGGCGCCTGCTGGGCGACGAATGGATGCACGTCTCCGGAGACCGCGAAGAACACGGCCGCGGGGGCGAGCACTGCAGCCAGGGCCACTGACGGTCTCCGTCGCTTCCTGGCTAATTCGTGTCGACCCACCCGGAGCACATTACGTTGCGATAACGAAAGAATAAATATCGGCGTTATGAGAATAGTTAGATAGCCGTCTTAGATTTCGGGTGCGCGTTCTTTATAGGGAGGTAGTCGGAGGTCAGGCGCCCGCGCGGGCGATCAGGTCCGCCGACGGATGCTAGCCTCTGAGGCGACCGTGCCGATGTAGTTCAATGGCAGAACATCAGCTTCCCAAGCTGAATACGCGGGTTCGATTCCCGTCATCGGCTCCACGAACTGTTTGGCCCGGTGCCCCGAACTGCCGCGCCAGATGGCGGTGTCATGAACCCATCGCAAGACGTCGACTTCCGAAGACTTGACGGGTGGCCAAGTGGCGCAGCCGTATTCAGCTATCGGTAACACAAAATCGATGAGAGTGCGGACGTAACAGCGGTCTGGCCTTTCCGGGACGTCAGCCTCAACGCAGCCATCCCTTTGCGAGGCTGATCTCGGGCTTTCGGCACTTCCACACGCCTACGAGCACGTGCAGACTTGTGGCATGGACATATCTGAGCTCACCGCCGGCGCGCTGACTGTAGCGCCACCGCGGCCGGCCTGATCATGTATGCCGGCGGGCCGGAGCCCCAACCGCGTCGCCTGCTCAACGGCTTGTCGGACGTACGCGCGTTCTTTCACACCAACACGGTGCCGCTGTACTTCATCTCCCCGACACCATTCAATCTGCTGGGCATCGACCGCTGGATACGAAACTTCTTCTACCTGACCTACTTTGACTCTTTCGAGGGCATACATTCGCGAGTGTTCGTGCCCCGGCGGCGCGACCGCATCGATTTCGACTCCATGGGCGATGTATGCAACCACCTCCTGCGTGATCCCGAGACACTCGAGTTCATCGCGGGCCGAGGGCCCGGCGGCAAGGCCTCCTTTGTGATGCTCGACGAAGAGACGCAGGCCCTCGCGCGGCAGGCGGGTCTCGAGGTCATGCACCCGCCGGTGGAGCTGCGCAATCGCCTGGGCTCCAAGATCGTCATGACTCGCCTGGCCGACGAGGCGGGCGTGCCGAGCGTGCCGCACGCGATCGGGCGGGCGGGCTCCTACGACGAACTGCTGACGCTCGCGCAGCACGCTGGATTGGGCGAGGACCTCGTCATCGCGGCCGCCTACGGCAACGCCGGCAGCGGTACCTTCTTCGTCCACGGTCAGCGGGACTGGGACGATCACATCGGGGAGCTGGCCGGGCAGGAAATCAAAGTCATGAAGCGCATCCGCAACGTGGAGGTGTGCCTCGAGGGTGCGGTGACCCGCCACGGCACGGTGGTCGGCCCCGCGATGACGAGCCTCGTCGGTTATTCGGAACTGACTCCGCACCGGGGCAGCTGGTGCGGCAATGACATCTGGCGGGAGGTGCTGCCGCCGGGCCAGACGCACGCCGCGCGGGAAATGGTGCACAAGCTGGGTGACGTCCTGGGCCGCGAGGGCTACCGCGGCTACTTCGAGGTGGACCTGTTGCACGACTTGGACTCCGACGACCTCTACCTCGGCGAGGTGAACCCACGGCTGAGCGGCGCCAGCCCGATGACGAACCTGACCACGGAGGCCTACGCCGATATGCCGCTGTTCCTGTTCCACCTTCTCGAGTACATGGACGTCGACTACGAGCTCGACATCGACGACATCAACGCACGCTGGGAACGGGGCTATGGCGACGACGAGGTCTGGGGCCAGGTGATCATCACGGAGGTGTCACCGGACGTCGAGCTCTTCACCGCGACACCACGCACGGGTGTCTGGCGCATCGACGACGACGGTCGTGTCACCTTTGCCCGTTCCGCCAACGACTGGGCCACGCTGCTCGACGGGTCCGAGGCCTTTTACATGCGTGTCGCGGCACCCGGCGATTTACGCTCCGAGGGCGCCCAACTCGGCGTGCTCGTCACCCGCGGACACCTGCAGACCGACGATTACCGGCTCACCGAGCGCTGCCAGCGTTGGGTCAAGGGCATGAAGGCGAAGTTCTCCTCGACACCCCTGACGCCGGCCACACCGATCGTCTCGCGGCTTGTCGCACGCGCGTGAGCACGGTCCCCGCTGGCATCTCACTGGACACCTGGCTCTCGGCGCCGCACGCGCATTGGTCACTCCAGCACGTCGAAGATTTCGTGCCGACGGCGCTGATCTCGCGCGGGACCGGGCCGGCCGTGGCGTTGCCGGCGGCGAAGGCCCCCATCGCCGAGATCCCGTTGACCGGCGTCGACGGCGCACCCACCACCGTGGGCGCGGTCATCGCCGGCACGGCAACCGACGGGTGGGCCGTCGCCCACGGCGGCGCAATAGTAGCCGAGGAGTACCTCGACGGCTTCGGGGCGCGGACCCGGCATCTGCTGTTCTCGGTGAGCAAATCGCTGGTGGCGGCCGTGGTCGGCGCGCTGCACGGCGCCGGCGCGATCGAGCTCGACGCACCGGTCACGAAATACGTTCCCGCCCTGTCGAATTGCGGCTATGCCGGCGCGACGGTGCGCCACCTGCTAGATATGAGGTCGGGCATCGCCTTCTCCGACAACTACCTTCACCCGACAGCGGAGATACACGTCCTCGACCAGGCGATGGGATGGGCCCCCAGGAGCCGCCCAGACGTCCCCGCCACGCTGCGCGACTTCCTGCTGACGTTGCGCCGGAAGTCGGCTCATGGCGGCGCATTCGAATATCGCTCGTGTGAAACCGACGTGCTCGGCTGGATCTGCGAGGTCGCGGGTGCCCAGCGGATGCCCGAATTGATGTCGGAAGTGCTGTGGAGTCGCATCGGTGCCCAATGCGACGCCACCATCGGCGTCGACTCGGATGGAACCGGATTTTTCGACGGCGGGATCAGCGCCTGTCTTACCGACATGATCCGGTTCGGGTCGCTGTTCCTGCGCGACGGTGTCTCGTTGACCGGGCGACAAGTGGTGCCGGCGTCGTGGATCGCCGACACCCTCGACGGCGGCCCCGACTCGCGTCAGGCGTTCGCCACCGGCCCAGACGACAACCAGATGCCCGGCGGCATGTACCGCAACCAGGTGTGGTTTCCGTACCCGGGCAGCAACGTCGTGCTGTGCCAGGGCATGTGCGGTCAGATCATCTACGTCAACCGCGCCGCGGACGTCATCGCCGCCAAGGTGTCCACCCAGCCGGACTCCGCGGACCCGCAGATGTTGTTCGACACCCTGCGCGCGTTCGACGCGGTGGCACTCGAGCTGGCCGGAATCACCGACTAGCCGTGGGTAGCACGAAGCCGATCGAGTAGACGTGTTGGCGACGCGGTCGACCTTGAAGCTGGCCGACTGCGGGTTAACTTCGAAATCCCGCCGTTTCACGAGCGCTTCGGGTCCACAGGTCCGCAGCGATCGCTCAGCTCTCCCCGCTGCACATCGGGCCGGCCGTTGGGCTGACCACTCATCCACGTCGACATGATCCCCACCGAGTACGGGCCTTCCTGGCCGTTCTTCTCGTAGAACCCCTGGGGGTCATAGATCTTCGCCTCCGGATACGGCCACGGGCATGCCACCGAGGTGGACAGATGGGCCGATTTGACGATCGCGAACAGGCCGCCGTAGCAGAAGTAGGCGACGTTCAGGATCACCAGCATCACGAGGAATGTGCCCATCCGCGGACGGCTCACCAAGATGCGGGCCCGCTGCGCGAGCTTTTCCGCGACCGCCTTGCCGGTGTCGTCGCGGTAGAGCAGCACGCCGGCCGGAACCATCACGAAATTCACCGCCACCACTTCCCAGACGAGCGGGAACTGGTACGTCTCCCCCACGAACGCCGACGCAAAAGACGGCACCTGGGAGTAGATGTACATACCCGTGCGAACCAGCGTGATCTCCAGCGCGGCATCGACGATCACCCCGATGGGGAAGATGATGGCGGCCAGGCTGACCAGCGGCTGTCGCCAGACGAACGAGTCAGCTGTTTTGCGCGCCTGCAGTTTCCGCAGAATCCAGATGGCCGGGAAGTAGGGCCCGAGGTAGAACATGACGTAGCCGAGCACGACGAACGGCTCGACGGTCGGTGACAACGACACCAGTGGCCAGTCCTCGGGGAGGTGCCACAGTTCCGGGTTGTAGACGGCGAACGGCGACCAGTTCATGATCGGGTCCTGCCACACGATCAAAGTGGTAACGATCGCCATCAGCAACGCCGGGTTGTGCGGGTTACGTCGCCAGTGCACCACCCACAAGATGACGATCGCGATCATCGTGACGACCGTGAAAACCTCCAGGATGGTCAACCAATTGGTCCAACTGAACAGCGGCTCGACCGGGCGCGGCGTGCCCTCGACTCCCGGGTTGGCGACGCGGGCCGATCCAATTCCCTTGCGCGCGTTGACCCCGAAGAGCACCGCAACCCCCGCAATGGCGGCGATGGCCAGCCCTGCGCCCAGCCACGATCGCTTCTCGGGGCGCGTCGGATCCGGGCTGTTCTTGACTTGTGTTTTTTCAGTGGTCACTGCTTACTCCTGCCAATGTGGTCGACGAGATGAGACGAGATGGCCGGCCCCCACCCAGGTGGCGAGTCCGATGGCAACGTGAAATCCATGAGGTAGCCGAACGTGATGGGTTCAGCGGTGCTCTCGCAGGACATGCAACCCCCGTTGCGTGCAACGTTTCGGCTAGCAGAGTCGAAACCTAATATTTGTTCAGACTATAGCGAGGGTGGGCGACACCGTCAATCATGCGGGCTGCGAATTGGCCAGATACACATGCGATCATCTCAACCAGATTGCGGGTGACCGACGAATCGTCGGTGAGCGCCCGGTGACTGCCACCCGTGCCGCCTCCCGGGGTTCAACGTCAGCGGTGGTCGGTACCCCAACTCGGTTGACCAAATATCTGTTCCAGGCTAGCGTGGTGCTTACCGGCAGTCGGCGACGCGATCGCGTCGTTCGCGCCCGCGTTGAATTTCCCAAGCCGAATACGCGGGTGGCGCTAGACGCGATCGTGAGCGTCACTTGGGTTACAACAGGGATCCCGATTCGCTGCGGTCGCCCCGCCGGACTGGTGTTTTCCTCCCCGCTGCCGAGCGCCTGGTCACGGACCACATCGCCCGAACCAAACCCCCGTAGCCAAAACGTGACCAAGGCTTGACCAAATATCAACGCGCCCTTACGCTTCCGCAGGTCAGCGGCCATTTATCATCCCTATTGCAACTATGTCAGTTAAAGGGAATCGGGGCCATGCGGACGGGTGTTCGGTGTGTTCTTACGGTGGTCGGGCTCGCTGCGAGTGTGGTCGTGACGCCGGCTGGTATCAGCCTGGCCGCGGCCACCCAGTCGCATAGACCTGCCGTCGCGTCGGTTTCGCCGACGAGCGGCGAGGTGGTGGGTGTGGCGCACCCCGTGGTGGTGACGTTCCGCGCGCCCGTAACCAACTCAGCCGACCGGCACGCAGCCGAGCGCGCGGTTGAGGTCAAGTCGACGCCCGCGATGACCGGCAAGTTCGAATGGCTCGACAACAAGGTCGTGCAGTGGGTTCCGGACCGATACTGGCCGGCGCACAGCACGATTGCGCTGACGGTGGGCCAGGCGACCTCGGAGATCAAAACGGGCCCCGCCGTCATCGGGGTGGCCAGCATCTCGCAGCACACGTTCACCGTGAGCATCGACGGCGTCGAGGCGGGACCGCCGACTCAACTCCCGGCGCCGCATCACCGGCCGCACTTCGGGGAGCAAGGGGTGATGCCGGCCTCGCTGGGCAGGCCGGAATACGCGACGCCGGTCGGCGCGTACACCGTGCTCGCCAAAGAGCCTGCGGTGACCATGGATTCGAGCAGCGTCGGCATCCCCGTCGACGATCCCAACGGCTATCTGCTCACGGTCAATTACGCCGTCCGCATCACCAGCCGTGGCCTGTTCGTGCATTCGGCCCCGTGGGCCGTCCAATCACTGGGGCTCGAGAATGTCAGCCACGGCTGTATCAGCCTGAGCCCCGATGACGCCGAGTGGTACTACAACCACGTCAACGTCGGCGATCCGGTGATCGTGCTGGACTAGCAGCGGCGACAATCCTCACGAAGCTCCGCACCCACATGCAGGACGGGTGCGGGGCTTCGATTGTGTTGAGGACAAAGCTGTTTCGCTGCGCCGGCTTCGCACCTGACTACTGTCGACCAGCTCCCGCAACGAAACGGGCCCGCTGGTGATTAACCAGCGGGCCCGCCTAGCCGAAACGAGCGTTGACGTCAGCTCGAGGGTCCGGGTCGAACCGGCTGACCGGGTGTCGGCCCGCCGGTGGGCGCCGGACCGGTCGGCGCGTCCTTCACCCCGGACATGTCAATGATCGGAGCGGCCGCCTCCAAGGGAGCGCCGGCCGCCGCCGGGCCGCCAAGCGCGATCAGCGGAGCGCCGGCCGGCACCACCGGCACCGGCGG
>Ga0134128_10002662_pt1 | contig 22021 bp, 23 predicted proteins | sample KB31754_FD_96462 | JGI IMG/M metagenome (GOLD analysis project Ga0134128, IMG submission 96462) | Terrestrial soil microbial communities with excess Nitrogen fertilizer from Kellogg Biological Station, Michigan, USA - KB3-175-4 | ecosystem: Environmental > Terrestrial > Soil > Unclassified ... | reverse complement strand
GGCGGTGTCGCCCACCCGCTGGATGCGCACCTCGGGCGCGCGGAAGCCGGTAAGGGTGTGAGGCCGCCCGATGCGGGCGAGGAAGCCCGCCTTGTCCACGAAGGAGCCGTCGGGGTTGGTGGCGCGGTAGTCGTCGGCCAGGTGTAGGGCGTACCAGGCCACGTCGGACTTCTCCGCCGCCCGCAGATACCCCTGATTCAGGGCCTCGAGCGTCTCCTGATCGTCCACCCTGCTCGCCATGCTCATTTCCTCCTTCCGTGGTCGTTCCCGCCCCGCTATCCTAGGCCCGATGCTGGCACCCTGAAAGGGCCAGATTCCAATCGATCGACGGGGCCAGATAGATCGGCCCGGGAGGCGCCATGCTGCTCAACCTGCGGGAGACTCGCGGACCCCTCTACCGGCGAGTCTACCTGGCGCTGAAGACCAAGATCCGCGCCGGCGGGCTGGGCCCCGCGGCCCGGGTGCCGTCCACCCGAGCCCTGGCGCGCGACCTCGGCGTCTCGCGCAACACCGTGATGCTGGCCTACGAGCAGCTGGCCGCGGAAGGCTACCTGGTGAGCCGCCATCGCGGCGCCACCTCGGTGGCGCGGGTGGGTCCGCCGCGCCCGGCCCTGGCGCCCGCGCGGCCCGCCGCGGAGCGCCCGGCCGCGATCTCGGCCTACGCGCGCCGCCTGACCGCGCGGCTCGACCTCGCCCCGTCCCACCCGCCCGGTCCGCGCCCCACGCTCCGCTACGACTTTCGCTACGGCCGCCCCGCGGTGGACGAGTTCCCGCGCGAGATCTGGCGGCGCCTCCTCGCCGCCCACGCGCGCCGCGCCTCCGCGGACGCGCTCGGCTACGGCTCCCCGGCCGGACACGCCCCGCTGCGCGTGGCGCTGAGCGAGTACCTCGGCCGGGCTCGCGGCGTGGTGAGCGACCCCGATCGCATCGTGGTGGTGAACGGCACCCAGCAGGCGCTCGACCTGCTCGCGCGCGTGCTGCTCGACCCGGGCGACGGGGCGGTGGTGGAGGAGCCGCACTACCCGGGGCGACGATCCCCTTCGAGGCGGTGGGCGCCCGCCTGCTGCGCGTGCCGGTGGACGCCGACGGCCTCGATCCGGCCCGGCTCCCCGGCGGGGCGCAGCGCCCCCGCCTGGCCTACGTGACTCCGTGCCACCAGTTCCCGACCGGCGTGATCATGCCGCTCGAACGGCGTCTCGCCCTGCTGCGGTGGGCCTCCCGCGTCGGCGCCTGGGTCGTCGAGGACGACTACGTGAGCGAGTTCCGCTACGAGGGTCACCCGCTGGAGGCGCTCCAGTCGCTGGACCGGGACGAGCGGGCGATCTACCTGGGGTCGTTCTCGAAGACCCTGTTCCCGGCGCTCCGCGTGGGCTACCTCGTGCTGCCGCCCGCGCTGGTGGGCCCGGTCCTGGCCGCCAAGTGGGCCGCGGATCGCTTCTCGGCCCCGCTCTACCAGGGGGCCCTCGCCGACCTCATCGCCAGCGGGCAGTTCGAGCGGTACCTCCGCCGCGCGGGAGCCCGGAACGCGGGCCGCCGGCGCGCCCTCATCACCACCCTCCGCGAGCGGTTCGGCGATCGCGTGGAGATCGCGGGAGAGAACACCGGCGTGCACCTGGTGGTGTGGGTGAACGACGTGCCCCCGCGGGAGCTCGACGGGCTGATCGCGCGCGCCGCCCGGGCCGGCGTCGGGATCTACCCGGTGACGCCCTCCTACGCGGAGCCGCCGCAACGCCCCGGGCTCCTCTTCGGCTACGCCGCGCTCTCGGAAGGCGAGATCCGGGCGGGGGTGCGGCGGCTGGCCGAGGTGCTCTAGCCGCTCGTTTCAGCGACAGCGAATCCGCATCGCGGTGACCTGTCGCCGGGCGCCGTCGAAGGTGCCGTCCACCGTCGCCCGCCCGGTGTTGCAGCGCGATCGGCGGAGGGCGAGCACGTGAACGGCCTGGGTGCCGTCGCTCAGGTCGAAGCTCTGATACCGCTGGCCGGGGCCGCCGGCCACGTCCTGCAGGTTCACCACCGCGCCGCTCAGCGTGATGGCCTTGCCGTCGAAGACGCCGGGATTCGCGAGCAGCTCGCTGGGCGACGTGCGGAGTGGACCCTGCGCGATGGCGGGGCCGGCCGCGCAGAGGGCGATCGCGGCGGCCAGGAGCCCGTCGAGGCGGCGGGACGTGGTCGTCATCGCGTCGTGGCCCCGTCCCGACGGCCGCGTGACGAGTCGCGCCGGAAGGCGGCTCGAATCCGCCGCAAGGGCGCGGTGACGCGCCACGACAGGCTGGTCTGGAGAGCCCGGGCGTCGGCCGTCGCCGCGGTCAGGCTCCGGATCTCCTGCATCACGGTCAGCTCGTGGCTCAGATCCAGGCGACGCGCCTCCGGCGACGAGCCGCCCGCCGCGCGCGCGTGATCGAGCAGCGTCGGCACGTCGAAGAACGCCAGCGGCTGACACTCCGAGGTCACCACGAGGACATCGGCGCCCGGATCGATGTCGAGGCCCTTGGGTCCGCCTTCCTGCGGATTGAGCTGGCCCTTCCGGAACGTGGCGTCGTCCATGATCCGCACCGTGGCGAGGGGCAGGTGGACGCCGCGCCACTCCTCGCCGTCCGCGGCGTACACGTGCAGGCACGGCGCCCCCGCATCGGCGACGAAGAGATGGCGGCCGTCGGCGCTGAATCGCAGCCCGGGAGGGTAGTACAGGCGGCGCAGGATGCCCTCCGGCTCCGAGCCCGCATGGAGGGCCGGGGTGTTCTCGTAGAGCAGGACGTTGTGGGTCGTGTGGTTGCTCACCGCGATCCAGCGCCGATCGGGGCTCACGCACACGCCGTCGGGAATGGCCAGATGCTTCCGGAGCAGCACCCGGCTGGATGCGAGGGCGTGGCCCTCGGCCAGATGGCGCGTGACGGTGTGCCCCGCGTTGTTGCAGATCAGGATCTCGCACCGACCGTCGTGGCCGTGGGTGACCGTCACCGAGCCCGGCGCGCTCAGGCCGGTGGTGGTATCCGCGGGCCACCGGGCGAGCGGGGCGACCACGTGCGCCGACACCTCCCGGTCTCCCGGCGGCAGGGCCAGGAGCGAGACGTCGCCGTCGCGGCTGGTGACGATCAGGGTGCTCTCGTCGAGGAAGTCGACGCCGTGGGGCGAGCGGAGCGCCGGGGACGAGACCAGCACGCCCCCGGTCAGCGCGACGTGAGGGACCTCCCGGGCGCTCGAGATCTGGACGTCGAAGACCGCGATGCGGTTCAGGAAGAAGCTGGCGATCGCGAGGCGGCGACGGCCGGGCGAGAAGCGCACGTCCTCGGTGCGTCCGAGCGAGCCGACCGCGTGGACCACACCCGGCGGCGCGGTGAAGGCGAGGGCAGGAAACATCGCGACTCTTCTACACTAGGCGAAACGTGGCCGATGGGGCAAGAGCCGTCGGCGCCACCGGCGGGGGCTGGCTCGCGCGGGAGCTCCTGGAGTACTCTCCTGGCACCGAGACGTCGGTGCCGTGGGAGGGCGGTCATGGCCGACTGGTACGCAGAGCAGACGATCGGGTCGCTGCCCGAGCGCGCGGCCCGGCAATGGGGAGCCCGCGAGGCGCTCGCCTTCCAGGGGCGCCGGTGGAGCTTCGCCGAGGTCGATGCGCGGGTCGACGCGCTCGCCAAGGGCCTGCTGGAGCTGGGCATCGGGCCCGGCGACAAGGTCGCGCTCTGGATGGTCAACCGGCCCGAGTGGGTCGACGCGATGTTCGCGGTGATGAAGATCGGCGCGGTCCTCGTGCCGATGAACACGCGCTTCCGCACCGAGGACATGGCCTACGTGCTCGCGCAGTCGGACGCCTCCGTGGTGCTCCTCGCGGAGCGCTCCGGGCCGGTCGACTACCTGGGCATGATGCGCGAGGTGGCTCCCGCTCTCGGCGCGCGGCCCGACCCGCGCTTTCCCTGCCTGCGCCACGTGGTGGTGCGGTCGGAGTCGGCCCCGGCCGGCGCCACCGGCTGGAGCGCGCTGCTCGAGCGCGGCGCCGCGGTGGCGCCCGAGCGGCTGCGCGAGCGGGCGGCCCGCGTCGATCCCGACGACATCGCGTTCATGTTCTACACCTCCGGCACCACCGGGTTTCCCAAGGGGGCGGTGCACCGCCACCGGATGGTGCGGAACGCGTGGGACCACGGCGACCGCATGGGCCTGACCCCGGCGGACGTGATCCTCATGTACCTGCCCCTCTTCCACGCCTTCGGCTTCATCGAGGGCCCGCTGATGTCGATGGTGCGCGGCGCCCGCCAGGTCCTGAGCGAGACCTTCGACGGAGACGCCTGCCTGGACCTCATCGAGAGCGAGCGGGCCACCATCATCCACGGCTTCGACACCCATTACCAGGAGCTGCTGGAGGCGCAGGGGCGGCGACCCCGCGACGTCTCGAGCGTGCGCACCGGCATCTGCGGCACCGGCATGTCGAGCTCCATCCCCATCGCCCGGCGGGCGCGGCAGACGTTCGGCAACCTCATGACCGGCTTCGGCATGAGCGAGGTGGGGATCGGCGTGACCTTTTCGTTCCTCGATTCGACCGAGGAGCAGTGCGTGGAGGCCAACGGTTATCCCGGCTCGGGCTACGAGGTCCGCATCGTGGACCCGGAGACGGGGAAGGACCAGCCGGTGTCCGTGCCGGGCGAGATCCTCGTGCGCGGCTACATCGTGACGCCGGGCTACTACAAGCGGCCCGAGGAGACCGCACGCGCCATCGACGCCGACGGCTGGTTCCACACCGGGGACATGGGCCTCATGCGCCCGGACGGCCACATGCGCTTCCTCGGCCGCTACAAGGACATGCTCAAGATCGGCGGCGAGAACGTGGACCCGATGGAGGTCGAGGCCTTCCTCGTGACCCATCCCGCGATCCAGGCGTGCTCGGTGGTCGGACTGCCCGACGCGCGGCTGGCCGAGGTGGCGGTCGCCTTCGTGCAGGTCGCGCCCGGCCACACCCTCTCGGAGCAGGAGGTCGTCGAGCACTGCCGGGGCCGGGTCGCGAGTTTCAAGATCCCGCGGCACGTGCTCCTCGTCGACGAGTTCCCGATGACCAGCTCGGGCAAGGTCCAGAAGGTCAAGCTGCGGGAGCGCGCCCGGCGGGAGTGGCCCTAGTCGAGGCCGCCCATCTCGCAGATCATCCGCCACTCGGCGTCCGAGACCGGCTGGACCGAGAGGCGGGAGATCCGCACCAGGGCCATCCCGGCGAGCCGCTTGTCGGCCTTGATCCGGTCCAGGCCGACCGGAGTCGGCAGCTTCTTCACCGAGGCCACGTCGATGGCCTGCCAGGCGCGATCGGTGGAGTCGGGATGCGCCTCCGCGATCACCTTCACGATCCCCACCACCGCCCGCTCCTTGCCGGTGTGATAGAAGAAGGCCTGCTCGCCCTTCTTCATGGCGCGAAGGTGCCGCTGCGCCGAGAAGTTGCGGATGCCGGTCCACTCCGCGCCCTCGCGGCCCTTCTCGACCTGCTGCGGCCACGACCAGTCGTCGGGCTCGGACTTGAGGAGCCAGTGGGCCATGCGCCCGATTCTACTCTGGGCGCGCGCGGGGTGGGAGTCCCCCGCAATCATCCATCGACCCCTTCCCGGCGGAAGGTATGATCGGCCCCATGGCCGATCTCGATGTGCTCGAAGCCATCCACACCGCCCGCGCGGTGCGCCGGTTCAAGCCCGATCCGGTTCCCGAGGCGCTCATCACGCGCATCCTCGACGCCGCGATCCGGGCGCCGTCCGCCGGGAACTCGCAGAACTGGGCCTTCGTGGTGGTGCGCGACCGGGAGCAGCGACGCAGGCTGGGCGCGATCTACCGGAAGGCGTCCGACATCGCGAGCGCGATGTACGCGGCGCGGGGCCGGCCGCCGCACCTCACCGAGGAGCAGTTCCGGAGCTTGATGTCCTCCGGCTCGTACCTCTGGGACCACCTGGCGGACGCGCCGGTGATCCTGGTGCCCTGTCAGACCCAGCCCCGGATCCCGCCGCCGGAGTCACTGCCGCCCGACATCCGCGCGCGATACGCGGAGGAGGAGCGCTACGTCGAGCGGACCCGCGGCTCCAGCATCTATCCCGCGGTGCAGAACGTGATCCTCGCGTGCCGCGCCCTCGGCCTCGGCACCACGATCACCACCAATCACATCCGCTGCGAGGACGAGGTGAGGGACGTGCTGGGCATCCCGGCGGACGTGCTGACGTTCGCCCTGATGCCGATCGGCTATCCGCTCGACAAGATCGGTCCGGTGACGCGCCGTCCGGTCGGCGAGGTGACCCACGCCGACCGCTGGGCGCGGCCGTGGCCCGGCTGACCCGCGGAGCCGGGTCACGCCGATCGGTCTAGCGGAGCGCGCCGCGGTGTGAGAACCGCGTCTCCTGGCTGGTGATGAACTCCAGCAGCGCGGCCTGTCCGCCCTCGGTGGCCTTGCGCGCCCGGGCGAACGCGCCCGCGATGTCCTCCGGCCGCTCCACCCGCTCGCTCCAGCCGCCCATGGCGCGCCCCAGATCCGCGTAGCGGCCGCCGATGTCGCGGGTGCCGTACTTGTCGTGCGAGACGACGAGGTGCGGGATCTCGATGGCCATGGCGGAGTTGTTGAGCACCACGGTGAGGATGGGGACGCCGCAGCGCACCGCGGTCTCGAAGTCCAGCCCGGTCATGCCGAAGGCGGCGTCGCCCATGAAGTTCACGCAGAGCTTGTCGGGCGCGGCCAGCTTGGCCCCGATGATGAGCCCGAGCCCGGTGCCGAGGGCGTGCGACTTGCCCCAGCCGAGGTAGCCGCGCGGCGAGACCGCGCGGTAGAAGGGCAGGAGCTGGTCGCGCGGGCTGCCGGAGTCGTGGGTGACGATGGCCTCGCGCGGGTCGACCGCGCGCATGAACTCGGCCATCACCCGATACGGGGTCATGGGCACCTCGGCCGAGCCCAGGATGGGCGCCCACTCCGCGAGCCACGCCGCGCGCACCCCCTCGATCTCGGCCCGCACGCCCTCGCGGCCGGCCGGACGGCCCCCCAGGCCCTCGACGGCCTCGACGAGCTGGCGCAGCACCAGCCTTGCGTCGCCCAGCAGGGGATGATCCGCGACGTAGCTCTTGTTGAGATCGCGCTCGTCGTTGGTGGCGTGGATGATGGTCTTGCCCGCCGGAATGCTGGCCGCCATGCCGTGCCGGGTGAAGCTGCAGCCGATGCCGAGCACGACGTCGGCCTCGCGGAGGTAGTGCAGCGTGTGCCCGGTCACCGAGGGCCCGCCGGTACCGAGCGCGAGCGGATGATCCTCCGGGAAGGCGCTCTTGCCCTCGAGGGTCGCCATCACCGGCGCCTGGAGCAGCTCGGCCAGCTCGCGGAGCTCCTCCGACGCCTCCGCATAGAGCACGCCCTGGCCGGCGTGGATGACGGGCCGCCGCGCGTCGCGCAGCACGCGGGCGGCCGCCTCGACGTCGCGCACGTTGGCGCCGGCGCTCGTGGTCTTGACCGGGCGATACGCGTCGACCAGGGCGTCGGGCACCTCCTCGTTCACGACGTCGGCGGGGATCTCCACCATCGTCGGGCCCGGACGGCCCATGCGCATGAGGCTGATCGCCCGGCGCATGACCTCGCCGACCTGGCTGCCCTGGGTGATGGTCTCCACGCCCTTGGTGACGGAGGCGAAGGTGCGAGCGGAGCTGAAGAGGGGGAAGACCTGGGCCCGGTCGCGCGGGTGCCCGAGCGGCAGGAGCAGCATCGGGGTGGAGTCGGAGTACGCGGTGGCGACGCCGGGGAAGGCGTTCTCGGCCCCTGGCCCGTACTGCATGCAGAACGCGGCGAGCTTCTTTCCGTTCGTCACCCGCGCGTAGCCGTCGGCGATGCCCACGCCGACCCGCTCCTGGCGGCAGAGCACCGGCCGGATCTCGGCCCGGGCCGCGGCCTCGATCACCGGCGTGGTCGGGTAGGCGCTCAGGAACTCGGCGCCCTCGATCTTGAGGATGCGGGCGATGGCGTCGACGACTTTCACGGCCGGCCTCCTGGGGCCCGCGGGATTGGCGGGCCGCTCGCGGGGACGAGCGACGGCCACGGGCCGGCGACGACTATAGCGCAGTCGCGCGCGCGAGAGCCATCAGGCCGGCTGGCTCACCGTCCAGAGGACCGCGAACCGCGTGCTCAGGAGCTCGCTGAACTCCGCGCTCTGGAGCCGAGCGCTGGTCGAGCAGAACCGTGCGCTCGGCGGGGTGATCCATCCGTTCAGCGTGGCCCAGGCATCGGGTGAGCGTCCCCGCGGATCGATCCGTGACGCCTCCACCCTGGCCATGTCCCCCTCCCGCCTCATCGCCACCGCCACCTCCCTCGCGCAGGTGATCCCGCTGGAGCGGGCGCGATCGGCCCCGCCGGGTTCGCCGGGCCGCATCGAGACCGCCGTCCGTCCGCTCCTCGCCTGGCGTAGAATGCCCTCGTCGTGTTGCGCCAACGAGTGGTTGAGGCGAGCCCAAGGAGGGAGCCCCGCATGCGGATCGTGGACCTGAGCATGACCGTCGAGGAGTGTGATTCGGCGCCGTTCGCCAAGGACGAGTACTACTTCAAGCTGAAGCCGATCGTGAAGTGGGAGGAGAAGGGCTTCGTGTCCAACGTGGTGGAAATGACGGTGCACGCCGGCACCCACATCGACACCCCGCACCATTTCTTCCGGGACATGCCGGGCATCGAGCAGCTGCCGCTGGACGCCATGATCGGCGAGGCCATCGTCATGGACCTCACGTTCAAGGGCAAGGCGAACGAGCGCATCACCCCGAAGGATCTCGAGCGCTCCGAGCAGGCCCTCGCGAAGGAGGGGATCACCATCACCCCGGGGGCGACGATCTTCCTGCGGACCGACTGGCCGAAGGGGCACGTCACCACGGATCCGAAGTGGTGGGACGAGTCGCCGTGTCTCACCAAGGAGGCCGCGGAGTGGCTGGTGGCCAAGCAGCCGAAGGTTCTCGGATACGACTTCGCCCAGGAGGAGAAGGGCGCCGGCATCGGCTACGAGAAGGCGGGGGAGATTCTCCAGAGCGCCATGCCGGTGCACCGGACGATCCTGCCGAAGATCGTGTACCAGATCGAGAATCTCACCAACCTCGACCAGATCCCGTCCCGGGTGAAGGTCGTGGCGCTGCCCGCCAAGTGGAAGACCGAGTCGGCCCCGGCGCGGGTCATCGCGCTGCTGGACGACTGATCCCGGCCGCGCGCCTGCGATGCCCGGCTCTACTGAGCCGGGTCGCGGGCGGGCCGGCGGGTGAGGGTGGCGGGCTTGCCCTTCCAGCGTATCGGTCGCAGCCCGAGGGTGTGCTCGCGCGAGATCTCCACGTGCTGGGCCAGCAGGCTCGCCGCGGAATCGGCGTCGTCGGCGAGGCAGGCGTCCAGGATCTCGATGTGCTCGGTGGCGGCCACGTCCAGGCGCTGCAGCGGCTCGCCGATGTGAGGCGGAACTGGGATCCGCCTCCACGATCTGGATGCCCCGCTGGGGATAGATATTGATGAGCCCCTCGGCCTCGAGCTTGAGCATGGCCTCGCGGCCGCCATCGACCGCTCGCTGGTGGACGTCGACCACGTCCAGACCAACATCGTGAACTGCTTCGTGGACCGCTACGCGGACGACGCGGAGGGGATCGTGCGGGCGCTGCGGGCCCGCGGGATCCTGGCCGGCGGCCGGCGCACCAAGATCCGCTTCGTGACCCACTACCACATCGACGGCGCGGCGGTCGCGGCCGCGGTCGGACACGTGGGTGAGGTGCTCTCGGCCTGCGGGCGCGGCTGAGCGGCCGCGGTCAGCGCGCGGCGAGGGCCCGGTTCTCCAGTCGGCTCAGCAGCCGCACCACCGGCCACAGCAGCAGGAAGTACACGATGGCCGCCACCACGATGGGCGTCGGGCTGTAGGTGAGGCTCTGCGCCTGGCGCGCCTGGTAGAGCAGCTCCGGGACCGCCACCACGCTGCCGAGCGCGGTGAGCTTCACGACCTCGAGGGTGTTGGACAGGAGGTCGGGCAGCACGTTGCGCACCGCCTGCGGGAGCACCACGTAGGCCATGGCCTGCAGCCGCGAGAGGCCGGTGGAGCGTGCGGCCTCCAGCTGGCCCGCCGGCACCGAGTCGATGCCCGCGCGCAGGATCTCGCCGTAGTAGGCGCCGGTGTTCAGGAAGAACGCGATGGCCACGCAGACGAAGCCGCCCAGCTCGAGGCCCGCGAACGGCAGCCCCGCGAACAGGAGGATGAGCAGCACCAGGGGCGGGAACGCGCGGAAGAAATCCACCCACGCCATCAGCGGCCATCGCACCAGCGGGCTCCGGGCGCTCGCCAGGAGGGCCAGGATCAGCCCGCCGAGGAGCCCGAGCGGCACCACCAGCAGCGAGAGCAGCACCGTGTTGCGCAGCCCGGCCAGGATGATGGGCCACGCGGCCCGGATGATCTCCGGGTTCAGGAAGGTCTGGATCATCGCGACCGACCGATCATCGCTTCCAGGCGAAGCGGGTCTCGACCCACCGGCCCGCCACCACCACCGGGAAGAACAGCACCACGTAGGCCGCCGCGCCCAGCATGAGCGGCGAGGGGTTGTAGGAGTTGGACATCGCGGAGCTGGCCTGGCCCAGGATCTCGGTGACCGCGACCACGGTGCCGAGCGCGGTGCCCTTGGTGATGGCGATGGTACGGTTGGTGAGCGGGGGAATGGTCAGGCGGAGCGCCTGCGGTAGCACCACGTGCAGCAGGGTCTGGCCGAAGGAGAGCCCGGTGGAGCGCGCGGCCTCCCACTGCCCCTTCGCCACCGAGGTGATCCCGGCCCAGAAGATCTCCTCCGAGAAGGCCATCAGCACGAGGCCCAGCGCCAGCCACGTGGACACGAACCCGGACGGGGAGACGTCGATGCTCGGCAGGCCGAAGTAGATCAGTACGATCACCACCAGCGGGGGCAGCGACCGGAACACGTCGACCACCCCCACGATCAGCCAGTTGAGGGGGCGGATCGCGAGGCTCCGCAGCAGCGCCAGGGCGAGGCCGGCCAGGATGCCGGTGACCACGACCAGGACGGCGAGCTCGATGGTGACCACCACCCCGGACAGGATGTCCGGCAGGTAGCGCGCCATGACCTTGGTGTTGAAGAACGTGTCGGTGAAGCGGTCCCAGCGCGACATCTCGATGCGGTTGGTCAGTGCCGCTGGATCTGGCCGATGAAGGCGCGGGTCCGCTCGTGCGCCGGGCGCTCGAAGATCAGGGCGGGCGGCCCCTCCTCCACGATCGCGCCGTGATCCATGAACAGGACCCGGTCGGCCGCGTTGCGGGCGAAGCCCATCTCGTGGCTCACCACGATCATGGTCATGCCGCTCTCCCGGAGCGCGCGCATGACCTCCAGCACCGAGCCCACCAGCTCCGGTTCCAGCGCGCTGGTCGGCTCGTCGAACAGCATGACGCGCGGCTCCAGCGCGATGGCGCGGGCGATCGCCACCCGCTGCTGCTGGCCGCCCGAGAGCTGGCCCGGGGTGTGGCCGGCCCGGTCCGCGAGGCCGACCCGGACGAGCGCGGCCCGGCCGAGGGCGTCGGCCTCCGCGCGCGACTTGCCCGCGACTTTTCGCAGGGCCAGAGTGACGTTGCTCAGCGCGGTCATGTGCGGGTAGAGGTTGAAGGACTGGAACACCATGCCGATGCGCTGGCGCGCGTGGTTGATGTCGGTGCGCGGGTCGAGCATGTCGATGCCGTCGACGATGACCTGACCCGCGGAGGGGACTTCCAGACGGTTGAGACAACGCAGGAGCGTGGACTTGCCGGAGCCGGAGGGCCCGATGACGAAGACCAGCTCGCGCTCCGCCACCTGCAGGTCGACGCCCTTGAGCACGTGCAGGGAGCCGAAGTGCTTGTGCAGGCCCCGGGCGTCGACGATCGTCCGACTCATCCCTCGGAGGATGGCAGAATCGAAGGCGACGATCAGTTGCAGTGCAGCTCGTGCGGCGTCGGATCGTAGCCGGGCATGCCGGGCACGCCGTAGCCGGGCGTGATCACCACCTCGAGCGCGTCGGGCCCCGGCTTGCGGCCGAACCACTTCTCGGACATCCGGGCGATCGTGCCGTCCTTCTTCATGCAGTCGAGCGCGTCCTGGAGCTCGGCCCGCAGCTTGGGATTGCTCTTGGGCACCGGCGCGGCCCAGTGGGCGCGGGTGTCCTTCAGCTCCAGGTCGGCCACGAACTGGGGATTCTTGGACGCGGCGTACACGATGGTGGTGTTGCCCCCCAGGGTCGCGTAGGCGCGGCCGGAGAGCACGGCCTGGGTCGCGTCGGGCTGGTTGTCGTAGACCTGCACCGTGAAGCCGTGCTCGGCGCCCTTGGCCTTCGAGAGCGTCTCGTAGGGCGTGCCCTTGTTGACGGCCACCGACTTGCCCTTGAGGTCGGCCCAGTCCTTGATCGGCGCCGTCCCCTTCTTGATGCCGAACTGGTACGCGGTCCACAGATAGCCGGCGGTGAACAGCATGTTCTCCGCGCGCTCCCGGGTCACGGTGGTCGGCGCGGCGATGAAGTCGTAGCGGCCGGACTGCATGCCCGGGATCAGGGTCGAGAAGCTCACCGCGTCGATGGTGATCTCCCGCTTCATCCGCCGCGCGACCTCGGTGAACAGATCGATCTGGAAGCCCTCGACGCCGCCGCCCAGCTTGGGCATGGCGTGCGGCGCGAAGGTGCCGTCCACGCCGGTGCGGAGCGGGGGAAGCTTCTCCTGGGCCAGGGCGGAGCCGGGGCCGAGGAGGAGCGTGGCGATCGCCAGCAGGACGGCGCGACGTCGAGTCATTTGTCCCTCCACAGAGCGGGAGTTCAAGGATGCGGGCCCCACGGGGCCGCGGTGAGGAGCTTCACCTCCTGGGAGGCGACCAGGGGACGGAACTTGACCGCGAAGCCGTCGACGAAGTCCCGGTTCGCGAACACCGAGGCCCAGTGCGCGCGCCGGTCGGCGTCGTCCGTGAACTTCCACAGGTGGACGAGCTGATTGATCGTGCCGGTGTCGGCCTGGAAGTAGCCGATCAGCTTCCGGTCCTGCCCGCCCTTCTGGAGCGCGGGGTAGCCGAGCTCGGTGTAGAGCTTCACCGCCTCTCCCATCTTGCCGACGTGCAGCGTGTAGGTCCGCATCTCGTACACGGTCATGGTCGTCCTCCTCGATCGGCGGGCGCGGCCTCCGAGCGTACCACGCGTTGCCGCGGCGGTGAAAGACGCCGATGGCCACGGACCGGCTCCTGGCATAGAATGCGCTCCGATCCCACCTGGCGAAGGAGGCGGCGATGCAAGGCGTGGTGTTCCTCGGAGACCGCAAGCTCGAGCTGAGAGACTTCCCCGACCCGACGCCGGGGCCGCGCGACGTGATTCTCGAGATCAAGGCCTCGGGGATGTGCGGCAGCGACCTGCACAACTACCGCGCCCCGGCCCAGCCCGGGGGCACGGTGGCGGGCGGGATCAAGCGCCAGGCGGGTGTGATCGCCGGGCACGAGCCCAGCGGGGTGGTGGCCGCGGTGGGGACCGGCGTCACCGAGGGAGAGGCCCGGGTCGGCCAGCGGGTGATGGATCACCACTACGAGGGCTGCGGCGTCTGCAAGCACTGCCGCGCGGGCTGGACCCAGATGTGCCTCGCGGGCACGGTGGTCTACGGCTCGGGCGGGCACGGGGGCCACGCCCGCTACATGAAGGTGCCGGTGTCGACGCTCGTGCCGCTGCCGGACGCGCTCTCCTTCGTGACCGGCGCCGCGATCTCCTGCGGCACCGGCACCGCGTGGGGCGCGCTGCGGCGCGTCCAGCTGCAGGGCGGCGAGACCATCGCCGTCTTCGGCCAGGGGCCGGTGGGGCTCTCCGCCACCCAGCTCGCGGTGGTCATGGGGGCGCGGGTGATCGCCATCGACGTCGCCCCCGAGCGGCGCGCGCTCGCGCGCGAGTTCGGCGCGCACGAGGTGATCGACCCCGCGGCGGGCGACGTGGTGAAGGCGATCCGCGACCTGACCCACGGCGAGGGCGCGCACAAGACCCTCGACGCCTCCTCGGCCCCGGACGCGCGCGCCGCCGCGGTGCGCGCGGTGCGCTCGTGGGGCACCGCCTGCTTCGTGGGCGAGCGCGGGCAGGTCACGCTCGACGTGAGCCCGGACCTGCTCCGCCGCCAGGTCACGCTCGTGGGCTCGTGGACGTTCTCGAAGCAGGGGCAGGCCGAGTGCGCGGAGTTCGTGGCCGACCGGGGCGTGGACGTGGAGAAGCTCTTCACGCACCGCTGGCGGCTCGGCCAGGCCCGCGAGGCCTACGAGCTCTTCGACACCCAGACCACCGGCAAGGCGGTCATCCTGCCGTCGTGACCCGCGCCACCAGGGCCACGCCGGCGGAGGCGACCGCGAAGCCGAGCAGGGCCGTCGGCGTCAGGTGCTCGCCGAAGAGGGCCCACGCGGCCAGCGCCACCGTCCCGGGGACCAGGTAGAAGTTCGCGGCCGCCCGGCCGGCGGTCCCGTGGGCGAGCATGTAGTAGTAGAGCGCCATCGCCCCGATCGAGACCGCGAACACGTTCCACGCCACCGCGGTCACCGCCGCGATCGTCCAGGCGGCGTGCATGTCCTCGAAGGCCAGGGCCAGCGCCGCGGTGAGCACCGCGCCCCCGCCGATCTGGACCGCGGTGGCGGGGAGCAGCGGCACGCCCGTGCAGAAGCGCCGGAAGTAGATGGTGCCGCCGGCCAGCGCCACCGCGCCGACGAGGCCGAGCGCGACGGCCCGCCATCCCGCCGGGCTCCCGAGCGCGCGCGGGGCCACCACCAGCACCACCCCCAGGCTGCCCAGGATCAGCCCGAGCCACTGCGTGGCGCGCAGGCGCTCGCCCAGCAGCGGGACCGCGGCCAGCGCGATCAGCATGGGGCTCAGGGTCTGCATCAGCGCCATCACCCCCACGTTCTCGGTCACCATGCCCACGTGGAAGGCGGAGAGCGTGACGCCGTTGATCAGGGCGCCCGCGATCGCGAGATGGTGCCAGCGGCCGCGCAGCGACTCGCGGGGGCGGCTGCCCCTCAGGGCGGCGGCCATCCCCAGGATCGCGGTGGCCGCGATCAGCCGCACGCCCACGAAGAGCAGCGGCGAGATTACGCGCAGGCCCACCCGCGCGGTGACGAACGAGGAGCTCCACAGCAGGATGAAGACGTAGGGTGCGGCGCGCCCCGAGCGGCTAGTCGGCGACGCCGGCGCCACGCGCGGACCCGGTGGCGGCCCAGGATCGCACGATCGGCAGGACCTCCCTGGCGTAGAGGCGAAGCCCGGACTCGGCGAGCGGGTACGGGGTGCCGCCGAAGCGGAACGAGGTCGCGAGCTCGAAGTCGCCCACCAGCGCGCGGCGCGCCTCCAGCGTGCGCAGGATGCGGTCGGGCGTGCCCCAGACCGCGGCCTCCATGAACGCGGAGACGATCCCGTCCATCCCGATCTCGCGCGCGAGCGCGATCTTCTGCGCGTAGGCGTCGTAGCCCTTCACGGTGGCGAAGTGGGGACCGAGCAGCTCGTAGTGGTAGAAGTTGCTCTCCACGAACTTGCCCATGTGCCGGCGGGCGGCCTCCTCGGTGCCGTCCATGGTGGGGGCGCACACGCAGAAGTCGGCGAGCAGGGGCGGGCCCGCCGGGATGCGGTGGATCTCCCGCACCAGCGCGCGATGCTTCTGGATGGCCGGCATGCGCATCGGCCAGGGGCGGTCCGCGAACATGACCATCCGGGCGTTGATCCGGGCGGCGGAGACCACCGAGTCGTCGGAGGAGGCCACCGCGTAGACGCGGTCGTCGAAGCTGCGGGTCGGGCGCGGGCGGATCTCGGTGCGCGGCTGCGGGTAGAACGGTCCGTCGCCCTCCATGAAGCCGGTGCGGAGCCCGCGCAGGATCATGGCCGCCGCCTCGTCGAACCGGCCGCGCGACTCGTCCATGGTGCCGCGGAAGGACTCGAACTCCCGCCGGGCGAGGCCCCGGCCGATGCCCAGGCGGAGCCGGCCGCGGCTCAGGTGATCGAGCACCGAGACCTGCTCGGCCACCCGCAGCGGATCGTGCCAGGGCAGGATCACCGCCGCGGTGCCGACGCCCACGTCCGGGCACGCGGCGGCCAGGTACGACATGAGCTGCAGGTTGTCGGGGCAGAACGAGTAGTCGTTCCCGTGATGCTCGACGGACCACAGCACGTCGAACCCGAGGTCGGCGGCCAGGCGCGCCAGGCGCAGCTCCTCGTCCCAGGCCTGCTCGTCGGACACGCCGGTCCAGCCGTAGGTGGCGAAGATCATCTGGAGCCCCACGTCCATCGCACTCTCCCGTAGCCTGGGCGGCAGCCGCGCCGGCTGGCTCGCGCCATGATTCCACGACTGCGGGCCGGCCACAACCCGGGCCGCGGTCTCGTGACGTTCCTTGACGCGGTGCCGCGGCGCGGCTAGCCTGGGCCGCACTCCGATGACGTGCTCCCGCTGCCAGACCGCGAATCCGCCCGGCGCCAAGTTCTGCCTGGAGTGCGGCGTCGCCCTGCGCGCCCGCTGCGAGAGCTGCGGGGCGGCTCTGCCGCCCGCGGCCAGGTTCTGCCTGGAGTGCGCGCAGCCGGTGCGGGGTGCCGCCGCGGGTGCGGCGGGCGGGCCGCGCTTCGCCTCGCCGGAGGCGTACACGCCGCGCCACCTCGCGGAGAAGATCCGCACCTCGCGCACCGCGCTCGAGGGCGAGCGCAAGCACGTCACGGTGCTCATCGCCGACACCAAGGACTCGATGGAGCTGGTGGCCGACCGCGACCCCGAGGAGGCGCGCACCCTGCTGGACCCGGTGCTCGAGCACATGATGGCCGCGGTGCACCGCTACGAGGGGACGGTGAACCACGTCATGGGCGACGGGATCATGGCCATCTTCGGGGCGCCCCTGGCCCACGAGGACCACGCGGTGCGCGCCTGCTACGCGGCCCTGCGCATGCAGGAGGCGGTGAAGCGCTACGCGGAGGAGATCTTCCGCTCGCACGGGGTGCTGGTGCAGATCCGGGTCGGCCTCAACTCGGGCGAGGTGGTGGTGCGCGGCATCGGCTCCGATCTGCACGTGGACTACATCGCCTTGGGGCACACCACGTACCTCGCCTCCCGCATGGAGCAGCTCGCCGCGCCGGGGACGGTGCTGCTGACGCCGACGACGCTCCAGCTCGCGGAGGGCTACGTCCACGTGACCTCGCGAGGGCCAGTGGCGGTTCGGGGACTGCCGGAGCCGGTCGAGGTCTACGAGATCGTGGGTCCCGGCGGAGCGCGCTCACGGCTGCACGCGTCGGCGGGCCGGGGCCTCACCCGCTTCGTCGGCCGCGACCGCGAGGTGGAGCAGCTCCGCCAGGCGCTCGAGTGGGCGCAGGCGGGGGCGGGGCAGGTGGTCGCGGTGGTCGGCGAGCCGGGGGTCGGCAAGTCGCGGCTCCACTGGGAGTTCACCCGCTCCCATCGCGTGCAGGGCTGGCGCGTCCTCGAGTGCGGCGCCGTCTCCTATGGCCGGGCCACCGCGTACCTGCCGATCATCGAGCTGCTCAAGGCCTACTTCCGGATCGAGGGCCGCGACGAGATCCGGACGATTCGCGAGAAGGTAGTCGGGAAGGTGCTCTCGCTGGACCGCGCGCTCGAGCCCGCCCTGTCGGCCCTGCTCGCGCTCCTCGATGTCCCGGTGGAGGACGCGGCGTGGCAGCGGCTCGATCCCCCGCAGCGGCGGCAGCGGACCCTGGAGGCGGTGAGCGGCCTCCTCCTGGGCGAGAGCCGGGTGCAGCCGCTGCTGCTGCTGGTGGAGGACCTGCACTGGATCGACGCCGAGACCGAGGCGGTGCTGGAGAGCCTGGTGAGCGGGCTCGCCACCGCGCGCGTCCTCCTGATGCTGAACTACCGTCCCGAGTACCAGCCCCGCTGGGGCCGCCTCGCCCACGCCCGCGAGCTGCGCATCCATCCCTTGCCCGCGGAGAGCGCCGAGGACCTGCTCACGGGTCTGCTCGGCTCCGACCCGAGCCTCGACGCGCTCAAGCGCACGCTGATCGTGCGGACCGAGGGCAACCCGCTCTTCCTGGAGGAGAGCGTGCAGGCGCTCGTGGAAACCGGCGCCCTCGTGGGCGAGCGCGGGACCTACCGGCTGGGACACGACGCCACCACGGTGCAGGTCCCGTCGACGGTCCAGGCGATCCTGGCCGCCCGCATCGACCGGCTCTCGCTCGAGGACAAGCGGCTGCTCCAGGCCGCCTCGGTCATCGGTCCCGACGTGCCCTTCGCCCTCCTGCTCGCGGTGGCGGACCTGGACGAGGAGCCGCTGCGCCGCGGGCTCGACCACCTCCAGGCGGCGGAGTTCCTCTACGAGTCGGGGCTGTTCCCCGACATCGAGTACACGTTCAAGCACGCGCTGACCCAGGAGGTCGCCTACGGCGGCCTGCTGCAGGAGCGGCGGCGCGACCTTCACGCCCGCCTGGTCGACGCCATCGAGGCGCTCCATCGCGAGCGGCCCGGCGAGCAGATCGAGCGGCTCGCCCACCACGCGCTCCGCGGCGAGGTGTGGGAGAAGGCGGTGCCCTACCTCCGGCAGGCCGGGCTCAAGGCGGCGGGCCGCTCCGCGCTCCCGGAGGCGCGGGACTGGCTCGAGCAGGCCCTGGGCGTCCTCGCCGCGCTGCCCGAGAGCCCTTCCACGCTCGCGCAGGGCTTCGACATCCGCCTCGAGCTACGACCGTTCCTGGCGCAGCTGGGCGAGTACCGCCAAGTGATGGACCGGCTGCGTGAGGCGGAGGCCATCGCGGAGGCGCTCGACGACGATCGGCGGCGGGGCCGGGTCTGCGCGGTCCTCACCAACGCCCACTCGCAGCTCGGCGAGCTGGACGAGGCGCTCGAGCTGGGCACCCGCGCGCTGGCCATCGCCCGTCGCGGCGGCGACCTGGGGCTGCGCCTGCTGACGACCACGTATCTCGAGCAGGCGAGCTACTTCCGCGGCGAGTACGAGCGCGCGGTGGAGCTGGCCCTCGACAACATGGGGGCGCTTCCCCCGGACCTGGCCGGCGAGTCCTTCGGGGCCGCGATGCCGATCGCGATCTACGACCGGTATCTGCTGATCCGCAGCCTCGCCCAGCTGGGCCGGTTCGCGGACGGCGCGCGCTACGAGGCGGAGGCCCGGCGGCTCGCGGAGTCGACGCGACACGCCTATCCGGTCGGCATGGCCCACGTGGCCGCGAGCTGGCTCTACCTGCTGCAGGGCGACTGGGCCCGGGCCGGCGCGCTGGTGGAGCAGGGGATCGCCGCCTACCGGAGCGGCACCATCCTGCTCAACCTGCCGCACGCGGTCGCCTCCGCGGCGTGGGCCCTCGCCCAGGCCGGCCGGCGGGAGCTGGCCCTCCACCGGTACGAGGAGGGCGCGGCGCTGCTGGAGCGGGAGGCGACGCGGGGCATCGTCGGCCTCCACGCCGAGGCCTGCCACGCGCTCGGTCGCGCCGCGCTCCTGCTCGGCCGACCCGAGGACGCCCGCCGCCTGGGCGAAACCGCGCTCGCCTTCTCCCCCACCCATCCCGGCTTCGCGGCCCACGCCTGGCACCTGCTCGCCGACGTCGCGGCGCGGCCGGAGGGGCTCGACGCCGAGCGCGCCGAGAGCGGCTATCGCCGCGCGCTCGGCCTGGCCGAGGCGCGGGCGATGCGCCCGCTGGTCGCCCACTGCCACCTGGGGCTGGGCCGGCTCGCCCGGATCGCGGGCCGCGCGCGAGAGGCGAAGGAGCACCTCTCCGCCGCGGCCACCATGTACCGCGCCATGGCGATGGACTCCTGGAGCCGCCGGGCGGAGGAGGAGACGGGACCGGCGGCATCGCTGCTATAGTGGGCGCCATGTTCGAGCACCCCCTGCCGGGGTGGCTGTCCTGGGCCACGGATCCGGAGCAGGTCCGTCGCGCTCCCTTCCTCTCGCGCTCCCCGCTCTTCGCCGGCCTCCCGCGCCGCCTGCTGGGCCGGCTCGCCACCCGCTTCTTCGAGAAGTTCTACCACGCGGGCGACGTCATCTTCGAGGAGGGTGACCCGGGCCGCGCGCTGTTCGTGGTCGTCGAGGGCTCGGTGGAGATCACCCGCGCCACCGCGAAGGGGCCGGTGGTGCTGAACACGCTCGGGCCGGGCGACGCCTTCGGGGAGCTCGCGCTCATCGACGATTTCCCGCGCTCCGCCACCGCGCGGCAGGGGACCGAGGGGCGCCTGCTCATCCTCTACAAGAGCGACTTCGACGCCCTCATGGAGGGCAGCGCCCGCATCGCGGTGGTGGTGATGCACAACCTCGCCCGTCAGCTCACCATCTACGCCCGCCGCACCCCGGTGTTCCCGGGCGCGGGTCCGGAGCCGGGCGCGCCCCTGTGAAGGCCTTCCGGCTCCTCGGCTGGGCCGGGCTCGTCGCGCTGCTGTGGCTGGCGCGGGGCCTCCTGCTGCCCGTGTTCCTCGCCGCTGCCTTCGCCTACCTGCTGAGCCCGGCGGTCGCGTGGGCCGACACGCTGGCCATCCGCCGGAGCGTGACGGTGGGGGTGCTGTTCACCCTGATCGTCACCGTGCTCGTGGTCGCCGGCTTCCTGCTCGGGCCCGGTCTGCTCGCGGAGGGCGCGGCGCTGATGGACCGCCTGCCCGGGCTCGCCCGGCAGATCGATCAGGGCCTCGACGCGGTGGTGCGCGAGCTGGCCGAGTCCGCCCCCGCGGTGCGGCGCCTGCTGCCCGAGGGCGGGGGATGGGTGCAGCGCTTCGTCCTCGATCGAGCCCCCGCCGAGCCCGCGGATCTGTTCGAGCACGTCGGCCACCTCTTCCTGCTCGTGATCCTGATCCCGTTCTTCGCCTTCTTCCTGCTGCGCGACATGCACCGGCTCATGGCGGTCGCGATGGACCGGCTGCCCCCGCAGCACGTGGAGACCTCGGTCGCGCTCTGGCGCGAGATCAACGGGGTGATCGGGCGCTACATCCGGGGCCTGGTCATGGACGGCCTCGTGGTGGGCGCGCTGGCCGCGCTCGGGCTCTGGGCCGCGCGGGTGCCGTACCCGCTCTTGCTGGGCGCGTTCGCGGGTCTCGCCAACGTGGTGCCGTTCGTGGGCCCGCTCCTGTCCGCCGCCGCGGCGGGGCTGGTCGTCGTGCTCACGCCCGGCCAGGGGCTCGCCGGGGTCGGCCGGGTGGTGGTGCTGTTCCTCGCCATCAAGGTGCTCGACGACACCGTCATCCAGCCCTTCACGATCGGGCGCAGCGTGCACCTGCATCCGGCCCTGCTGCTGGGCTCGGTGGTGGTGGGCAACCACTCGCTCGGCGTGCTGGGGATGATCGTCGCGGTGCCGGCGGCCACCGTGCTGCAGGAGTCGGTGCGCCTCCTGCTGGAGCACCGCCGCGCGCTGGCGCGGCGCGATCTGCGCCACCACCCGCAGCGCCTGGTGGTGTGAGCGGCTAGGCGAGGTAGCTGGGCGCGCGCCGGGGCGCGGCCGGCTCGGTGCCGGCGAGGATCCGGAGCACGTCGATCGGCGCGACCGGCTTGACCAGGTGGAGGTCGAAGCCCGCCGCCGCCGACTGCTGGCGGTCCTGCTGCTGCCCGTACCCGGTGAGCGCCACCAGCTTCACCGCGCGGTCGAGACGCGGGCGGAGCGCCTGGGCGACCGCGTAGCCGTCCACGTCGGGCAGGCCGATGTCGATCAGCACGTAGTCGGGCCGCCCCCGCAGCGCGAGCTCGATCCCGGCCTGGCCGGTGGCGGCGGCCTCCACCTCGTGACCGGCCGCGCGCAGGGCCATCGCGAGGGCCTCGCGCCCGTCGTCGTTGTCCTCGATGAGTACGAGCCGCCGGCGTCCCGCCGGCGGGGCCGCGGGGCCCGCGGCGGCGGGCAGCGGCTCCGCGGTGAGCCGCAGGCGCACCGTGAACTCGCTGCCGGGCCCGTCCGGAGCGTCGCCGACCTCGATGGAGCCGCCGTGCAGGTCCACGATGCGCCGCACGAGGCTCAGCCCGATGCCCAGGCCGCCGCTCGACTGCCGCGGGTGTCCCTGGGTGAAGGGCTCGAAGATGGTGCGCCGCCGCTCGGCCGGGATGCCGATGCCCGCGTCGCGCACGCGCAGCACCGCCCGCTCGC
>Ga0134128_10002661_pt1 | contig 22021 bp, 19 predicted proteins | sample KB31754_FD_96462 | JGI IMG/M metagenome (GOLD analysis project Ga0134128, IMG submission 96462) | Terrestrial soil microbial communities with excess Nitrogen fertilizer from Kellogg Biological Station, Michigan, USA - KB3-175-4 | ecosystem: Environmental > Terrestrial > Soil > Unclassified ... | reverse complement strand
CTACATCCATCCAGACGAATGTGTTGACTGCGGAGCATGCGAGCCGGTCTGCCCAGTTGAGGCCATCTACTACGAGGACGACGTGCCCTCGCAGTGGAAGGACTACTACAAGGTGAACGTCGACTTTTTCGAGGACCTCGGCTCGCCGGGCGGTGCTTCGAAGACCGGCAAGATCGGCAAGGACCACCCGATCGTCGCGGCCCTGCCGCCGCAGGAGACAGAGCACTGACACGGGCATCGACGCCGGCCGTCGAGTCACCGCCGACTAGGCGGCCGCCACTATCGTCACGCCTGCCCGTCTTCCCCTGGGACTCGCTCGAGCCCGCGAAGGCGCTGGCGAGCAAGCACCCAGACGGAATCGTGGACCTGTCGATCGGGACCCCGGTCGACCCGGTACCGCAGGTAGTCCGCGACGCGCTAGCCTCGGCGAGCGACTCCCCCGGCTACCCGCTGACCAAGGGCACGAACGAACTGCGAACAGCGGCGGCCGCCTGGCTCGCCCGCCGCCACAACGTCGAAGTAAGCCCGGACGCGATCCTCCCCTCCATCGGCTCCAAGGAGCTGATCGCCTGGCTGCCGACTCTGCTCGGCTGCGGGCCGGGCGATGCGGTCTGCTTCCCCGAACTCGCCTATCCCACCTATGACATAGGCGCGCGAATCGCCGGCGCGGTATCGGTACCGACCGATGAACCGGAAAAGATCCTTCAGGGGGAAAATATTGCGGGACGCGTCGCAAGCGACGCCAACGTCTCAGAGGTCAGGCTCGCCTGGGTCAACTCCCCGTCCAATCCGACCGGCCGGATCACCCCGCCCGAACGCCTGGCCGAACTCGCGGCCTGGGCCAAACAGTCCGGGGTCGTGCTCGCCAGCGACGAGTGCTACATAGACCTCGCCTACGACGAAAAGCCGGCCTCGATCCTGCATCCGCAGGTCAGTGAGGCGTCCCACGACGGCCTGCTCGCGGTCTTCTCGCTGTCCAAGCGCTCCAACCTGGCCGGCTACCGGGCCGGGTTCGTGACCGGCGACCCCAACCTGGTCGCGGAGCTGCTTGAGGCGCGCAAGCACGCGGGCATGATCGTCCCGGCCCCTGTACAGGCAGCGATGACGGCGGCGCTGTCCGACGACAGCCACGCCCAGGTCCAGCACGCCAGGTACGCCCGGCGCCGCGACCTGCTCAGGCCCGCACTCGAACGCGCCGGCTGGGGCATCACCCACAGCCAAGCCGGACTGTACCTGTGGGCCAGTCACCCGGACCACAGCGAGTGCTGGGAGTCGGTCCAGGCCCTCGCCGAGCTCGGCATCCTGGTCTCCCCCGGCGCCTTCTACGGCACGGCCGGCCGCTGCCACATCCGCGTTGCGCTGACCGCGACCGACGAGCGGATCAGCGCCGCCACGACCCGGCTGGCGCAGCTAGGCAACAAACCCCGGACCGTTTTCTCCTAAAGAAGCCATAAAACTACCGGCTGGCCTGGGGTTCCGCGCAAGATAACGCTGCGGCGGGGCATATCAACGCAACAAATCGTTGTTGATGCGCATGAGCCAGGTGGGTCCGTTGTGCCAAAGCGATTCTAGGCTTGTGCTGACCTGCTACCTGGAGGACGCGATGACGCCGAACGGCACCCCGCACCGCGTATCTGCGCATGTCAGGACCTATCTGATGTGCCCACCGGAGTACTTCACGGTGCAGTATGCGATCAACCCGTGGATGAATCCTGACGACCCCGTTGACCTCGCCGTCGCCAGGCAGCAGTGGGAGAAACTCAGGCAGGCCTACACCGACCTGGGTCACACAGTACGGATCATCGACCCCGTGGCCGGCCTGCCCGACATGGTCTTCGCCGCCAACGGCGCGACCGTCTTCGACGGCAAGGTCCTGGGCGCGAGCTTCAAGTTCGCCGAGCGCCATGCGGAGGCGGTCGCCTACATGGACTGGTTCAGGCGCGAGGGCTACGAAGTAGTAGAGCCGCGCCGGATGAACGAGGGCGAGGGCGACGTCGCGCACACCGGCCGGGCGATGATCGCCGGCTACGGCTTCCGCACCGACCCGGAGATCCGTCACGAGGTGGCGGACCTGTTCGGCCTTCCGGTGATCAGCGTCCGGCTGGTCGACCCGAAGTTCTACCACCTGGACACCGCCCTGGTCGTGCTCGATGACCACACCGCCGCCTACTACCCGGCCGCCTTCGACGAGGAGAGCCAGGACGCGCTCGTCGCGCATTTCCCCGAGCTCATCGAGGCCAAGGACGAGGACGCGGAAACGCTGGGCCTCAACGCGATCAGCGACGGCCGCAACGTGGTGATGCCAGCGCAAGCGCGGGGGCTAGCCGAGCAGATCGCCTCCGCCGGCTTCAACGTCGTCCCAGTCGATCTGTCGGAGTTCAAGAAGTCGGGCGGCGGCCCCAAGTGCTGCACCCTGGAACTACGGAGGTAAGCATGTCGGCCACGCACCAGACCTCGAAGGCACTTACCTCGGAGCAGCTCAGCGCCCAGGCGGCAGTGCACAGCGCGCACAACTATCACCCGCTGCCGGTCGTGATCTCCCACGCCGAAGGCGCCTGGGTGACCGACGTCGAGGGCCGCCGGTACCTGGACCTGCTCGCCGCCTACTCGGCGATCAACTTCGGCCACCGCCACCCGCGCCTGGTCGCCGCCGCGCAACGCCAGCTGGAGCGGGTCACGCTGGTCAGCCGGGCGTTCCAGCACGACCAGTTCGGGCCGTTCTGCGCCGAGCTCGCCGCGATGGCCGGCATGGAGATGGTGCTTCCGATGAATACCGGCGCCGAGGGCGTCGAGACCGCGATCAAGACGGCACGGAAGTGGGGCTATGAGGTCAAGGGCGTCCCGGCCGACGAGGCCGTGATCATCGCCTTCGACGGCAACTTCCACGGCCGCACGATCACGATCGTGAGCTTCTCGACCGACCCGGACGCCAGAGACTCCTACGGTCCGTACACGCCCGGATTCCGCGTCCTGCCCTACGGCGACGCCGAGGCCCTGGCGGCCGCGATGGACGACCGCGTCGTCGGCGTGCTCGTCGAGCCGATCCAGGGCGAGGCCGGGGTGGTCGTACCCCCGCAGGCTTCCTGCGCCGGGTGCGCGAACTCTGCACGCAGTGGGGTGCCCTGATGATCGCCGACGAGATCCAGTCCGGCCTGGGACGCACCGGCACCACGTTCGCCTGCGAGCACGAGGACGTAGTGCCCGACATGTACATCCTCGGCAAGGCCCTCGGCGGCGGCATAGTGCCGATCTCGGCGGTCGTGTCGTCCTCGGCCGTGCTCGGGGTCTTCAGGCCCGGCCAGCACGGCTCGACCTTCGGCGGCAACCCGCTAGCCTGCGCGATCGCCCGCGAGGTCCTCGCGATGCTGAGCACCGGCGAGTTCCAGGAGCAGTCGGCCAAGCTCGGCACTCACATGCACGACCGCCTCAGCGCGCTCCCGCCCAGCGTCGTCCGCGAGGTTCGCGGCCGTGGCCTGTGGGCCGGCGTCGAGTTCACCGAGCTCGACGGCCGCGAGGTCTCCGAGCGCCTGATGAAGGCCGGCGTCCTGGCCAAGGACACCCATGGCACCACCATCAGGCTCGCCCCGCCCCTGATGATCTCCCAGGAAGACCTCGACTGGTCCCTAGACCAACTGGAATCCGTCATCAGGTAGCCCCAGCAGCCTTTCACCTCTGGCCCAATCTTGCTACCGCTGGTAGCATAGTCTCTCGTGAGCACCGAGAACCCAGTACCTGACGCCGCGCCCCAGCTGAGCGCCCTCGAGGAAGCACTCAAGCAAGCGCTCGACTCGGTTCCGCGCGACCAAGTCGTCAAATGCGTTATCTCGATGCTCCCGATCAATGTCCTCATCGACGAGAGCGCCCAGTTGCACGGCAGCCGGGTGAGAAAGGTAAGCGTGTCCATGCCAGAAGCACTCACTGAGGCCGTCCGGGCCCGTACCGGCGCCGGCGGCTTCAGCCGCTACGTCACCGAAGCAGTCGAACGCGAGATCATGCACGACTCGCTGGGCGACCTGATCGAGGAACTAGAAGCCGAATACGGTCCGGTGTCACAGGAAAGTCTCGATAAGGCGGCCCGCGAGTGGCCAGACTGGACGGAATAGGCGGAACGGTGGTCCTCGATGCCGAGGGCCTGGTCAAACTGGCTAAGGGACATCCCAGCGCCGTCGATCGCGCCAAGGCTGCTTATACACGACAAGCCAGCCTTGTCACCGCCGCCACGACCCTAACGGAGGTTCTCCGAGGCGGACCCCGGGATGCTCCGGTTCATCGCGTGCTACGGAGGGTCAAGGTAATCGCCATTGACAGCGAGCGGGCCCGCGCCGCCGGAGAGCTACTGGGTCGGACCGGCCTGTCAGGGCACCAATGCGCGCTGGACGCACTCCTGGCAACGGTAGCCATGACTCAGCCCCGGCCAGTCATCCTGCTGACGAGCGATACCGACGACATGGTCAAACTCACCCAGGAACCAGACCGCCCGGCCAAAGAACGCGTGGCGGTGGTGCGCATCTGACTAAGACCAGGGCCAGGGAGCACAAGTGACCTACGAATGCACTTGCATCAAGGTGACCGTATCGATGTCCGATGAACTCGTGAGCAGGGTCACGGACTACGCGGGAGCCGCCATGTTCGACAGATACGTCGTGGCAGCCGTAGAGCAGCGACTGCGGCTGGACCAGTTGGATGACCCCTCGGCCGATATGGTTCCGATGTGACGGTTCTTGGCAGCGGGCTTGATGCTGGGAGCGACCTGTACCGGGCTCGGCGGGAGGCGATGCTGGGTCGGCTTGGTGAGCTGGCGGGTGAGCATGCCAAGGCGCTGGCTGGGGGCGGGTCTAAGTATGTGCAGCGTCATCGGGACCGGGGCAAGCTGACCGTGCGGGAGCGGGTCGAACTGCTCGTTGACCCGGACTCGCCGCTGCTCGAGCTCTCGCCGCTAGCTGGCTACGGCACCGGGTTCCCGGTCGGCGGGAGCGGGGTGAACGCGATCGGGGTCATCGAGGATACGCCGTGCATGATCAGCGCCAGCGATCCGACCGTGCGGGGCGGCTCGACTAACCCCTGGTCACTGCGCAAGTCGCTGCGGAGCATGCAGATCGCGATCGAGAACCGCCTGCCGCTGGTCAACCTGGTCGAGTCAGGCGGTGCCGACCTGCCGACGCAGAAAGAGATCTTCATACCCGGCGGGCAGATCTTCCGCGACCTGACCAGGATGTCGGCGGCTGGGATCCCGACGATCGCGCTGGTCTTCGGCAATTCGACGGCCGGCGGTGCCTACGTGCCCGGCATGAGCGACTACGTGGTGATGATCGAGCAGCGGTCCAAGGTGTTCCTGGCCGGACCGCCGCTGGTCAAGATGGCGACCGGCGAGGAGTCCGACGATGAGTCGCTGGGCGGGGCAAGCATGCACGCGCGCCAGTCCGGCCTGGCCGACTATCTGGCCGAGACCGAGCACGACGCGCTGCGCATCGGCCGGTCGATCGTCGCCCGCCTGAACTGGAACAGGCCGGGCGGCGGCCAGGCGCGCCCCCAGGCCGCACTGGCTGCCCTGGGCACGCCGGGCGTCCTGGACGCACCGGCCGAGCCCGTGCATGATCCGGAAGAACTGCTCGGCATCGTGCCCGAGGACCTGAAGGTGCCGTTCGACCCGCGGGAGGTAATCGCGCGGATCGTCGACGGCTCGGACTTCGATGAGTTCAAGCCGCTGTACGGGACCAGCCTGGTGACCGGCTGGGCGAGCCTGCACGGCTACCCGATCGGCGTACTCGCGAACGCGCGCGGCGTGCTGTTCAGCGAGGAGTCGCAGAAGGCCGCGCAGTTCATCCAGCTCGCGAACCAGATCGGGGTGCCGCTGCTGTTCTTGCAGAACACGACCGGCTACATGGTCGGCGCCAGCTACGAGCAGGCCGGGATCATCAAGCACGGCGCGACGATGATCAACGCGGTCTCGAACAGCCGGGTTCCGCATCTGACGGTCGTCATGGGCGCCTCCTACGGTGCCGGGAACTACGGCATGTGCGGACGCGCGTACGACCCGAGGTTCCTGTTCACCTGGCCGAGCGCCAAGTCGGCGGTGATGGGCCCGGCCCAGCTCGCGGGGGTGCTGTCGATCGTCGGGCGGCAGTCGGCGGCCGCGCGGGGCCAGGTCTACGACGAGGAGGCCGACGCGGCGATGCGAGCCGCAGTCGAGGAGCAGATCGAGGCCGAGTCGCAGGCGTTCTTCCTGTCCGGCCGGCTGTACGACGATGGCGTGATCGACCCGCGCGAGACCCGGTCGGTACTGGGCCTGTGCCTGGCCGTCATCGACAGCGGAGCCACCCGCCCGGTCGAGCCAGCCGGCACCGGGCGCTTCGGCGTCTTCCGGATGTGATGAGGATGACCGAGATCGGGCGGCTGCTTGTGGCTAACCGGGGTGAGATCGCCCGGCGGGTGTTCCGTACCTGCCGCCAGGCTGGGATCGGCACGGTGGCCGTCTTCTCCGATCCGGACGCCGGCTCTCCTCACGTCGCCGAGGCGGATCTGGCCGTGCGGCTGCCCGGTGCCAGTTCGGCGCAGACTTACCTGAACGGCCCCGCGCTGGTCGCGGCCGCGCTCGCTGCCGGGGCCGATGCCGTGCATCCCGGCTACGGCTTTCTCGCCGAGGACCCGGGCTTCGCCCAGCTGGTCCTGGACGCCGGGCTGGTCTGGGTCGGCCCGCCGCCTCCGGCAATGCGGGCGATGGCGCTCAAGATTCTGGCGCGGAAACGGGCTGCGGAAGCCGGGGTTCCGATCCTGAGCGAACTCGATCCGGCCTCGGTCACCAGGTTCCCTGTGCTGGTCAAGGCCTCGGCTGGCGGTGGCGGGCGAGGCATGCGGGCGGCGGCTTCCGCCGACGAACTCCAGGCCGCGATCGAGTCGGCCAGCCGGGAGGCGCAGGCCGCGTTCGGGGACGGGACCGTGTTCTGCGAGCCGCTGCTGATCGGGGCCAGGCACATCGAGGTTCAGGTGCTCGCCGATACGCACGGCACGGTCTGGGCCCTCACCGAACGCGACTGTTCCGTCCAGCGCCGCTACGCCAAGGTGATCGAGGAGACACCGTCTCCAGCCGTGGGTCCAGAACTGCGGAAGCGGCTGCAGGACGCCGCGATCGCCCTGGCCAAGGCCGTCGGCTACGTCAGCGCGGGCACGGTCGAGTTCCTGGTCGGCGACGGCGACTTCTACTTCCTGGAGTTCAACACCAGGCTGCAGGTGGAGCACCCGGTCACCGAGTGCCTGCACCGCCTGGACCTTGTCGCGCTGCAACTGGCGATCGCCCAAGGCGAGCCCCTGCCGGGCGAACCTCCAGAGTCGGCTGGGCACGCAATCGAGGCGAGGCTCTACGCCGAGGACCCGCTGGAAGGCTTTCGTCCGGCGGGCGGCGAGATCCACGCCTTCACCGTGCCGGAGACGGACTGCGAGTTTGGTCTGCGGACTGGCAGTAGTCCGACGCTGCGCGTCGACGCTGGAGTTGTTCCTGGCAGCGTCATTTCGGCTCACTACGACGCCATGCTGGCCAAGGTGATCAGCTGGGCGCCGACCAGGGCAGCCTCGATTCGCCGACTTGCGGCCGGGCTGGCCGCCGCCACGATCGCGGGTCCGGTGTCCAACCGCGACCTGCTGATCGATGTGCTGCGTCATCCCGAGTTCGCCGCCGGGCGCGCGGACACCTCACTGCTCGAGGGCTACGACTACGCCCGACTCGTGCCGTCCGAGCGGGTCTGTCAGCTATCGGCGGCGGCTGCCGCTGCGGCCGTCGCGGCCGGAAACCGCCGCGATGCCATGGTCGCAGCGAGTATCCCCGGCGGCTGGCGCAACGTGCCCAGCCAGCCCCAGCGAACCTCGTTCACCGGCCCGCGCGGCCAGATCGACACCAGCTATCGCTGGCTCGGAACCCAGATCGTCATCGAAGGCAGCGAATCCGACGAACCTCTCGCAACGACGCACAGGATCGAGCCTAACCAGGTCTGGCTGGAGACGGCCGGGGTGCGGTACCGGTTCACCATCACGCGGGCCGGTCGGGACCTCTGGATCGACTCGCCGCTGGGGTCGGTCAAGCTCTGCCTGATCGACCGGCTGCCGGCGCCCGAGCGGACCGCCGAGGCCGGTTCGCTGATCGCACCGATGCCCGGAAACGTCACCAAGATCGCAGCGGCGATCGGCGATCCGGTCACCTCCGGCCAGCTCGTGCTGGTCATAGAGGCAATGAAGATGGAGCACCGGATCCTGGCCCCGACCAGCGGCGTCCTAACCGAGCTGAGAGTCAGCCAGGGCACCCAAGTCAACTCCGGCGACGTACTCGCCATCGTCGCCGACCCCGAGTAAGTTCCCTAGCTGCCTCGCCGCGCGCCCCGGCCAGCGTTCCGGCAGCGGCAGCGGGTCAACGCTGCAGCTATCCCGCCCAGAACTGCGACAGCGTCGGCCCGCAGACGTTACTCCCGCGACGGTTCCGAGTCAGCGCTGTTGTTCGCCGGAGGCGAGGTACGACGGTCCCGGGTCAGCGGTGTCGTCAGTCCCGCCGCCGCCCGGGATCGGACTCGCCTGGTCGGGGCGGGCACGACACCGGTGCAGAAACCGAGGGTCTGATTGAATCCTGATCAAGCGAGCAGGAGGAGTAACCGTGACCGAGGCAGCGCCAGCTCAACTCGTACGCTCCGAGCTCATCGACGGAACGCTGACGATCACGCTGGACTCCCCGCACAACGCCAACGCGCTGTCGACCACGTTGCTCAGCCAGCTCGACGAGGCCCTGGCCAGCGCCATCGCCGACGCAGAGGTCAGAGTCGTCGTACTCACTGGCGCGGGCAAGGTCTTCTGCGCCGGGGCCGACCTCAAGGAAGCCAAGGCCAGCCCGACCGGCGCCGCTCCGCTCATGAGCAGCGTCGTCCAGCGGCTCTGGGACAGCCCGAAGCCGGTCATTGCCCGGGTCAATGGCGCGGCCCGGGCGGGCGGCCTTGGCCTGATCGCCGCCTGCGATATCGCGATCGCGGCCGAACACGCCTCGTTCGCGTTCTCCGAGGTGCGGATCGGGGTGGTCCCGGCCGTGATCTCGGTTCCGTGCCTGCGCCGGATGCCGTCCCGCGCGGCCGCCGAGTTCTTCCTGACCGGTGAGGTCTTCCACGCCAGCCGGGCCGTCGAGATCGGCCTGCTCACCAGGGCCGTCGTAGCGGAAAACCTCGATGAGGAGGTCGGCTGCTACACGGACATGCTGCTGCGCGGCGCCCCGAACGCGCTCGCCGCCACCAAGGCCGTCCTCCGCGACGGCGTGACCGGCACCTTCGCCGACGGCCTGGCCGCCATGTCCGACCTGTCGGCCAGGTTTTTCGCCTCGGCCGAAGCCGCCGAGGGAATGGCCGCCTTCGCCGCCAAGCGCGACCCGGCCTGGGTGATCAACCCGCGGCCGGAGTCCTGAAATGAGCGCGACCGGCCCGGGCGACGTGCTGCGGATCGCTAATTGCAGCGGGTTTTACGGGGACCGGGTGTCGGCGGCGCGGGAGATGGTCGATGGCGGGCCGATCGACGTGCTCACCGGGGACTTCCTGGCCGAACTCACCATGCTGCTGCTCGGCAGGGCCATGCTCAGCGGCCGCCCGGGGTACGCCCGGACGTTCCTGACCCAGCTTGAGCAGGTACTGCCGACCTGCCTGGAACGCGGCATCAAGATCGTCAGCAACGCCGGCGGGCTCGACCCAGCCGGCTGTGCGGCCGCCGTCAGGGAGCTGGCCAGCCGGGCCGGCCTGAACCCGGTGATCGCGCACGTGACCGGCGACGACCTGCTTCCCCGCATTCAGGAACTGCTCGGCGACGGCCACCGCCTGGCCAACCTCGACACCGGCGAGACCCTCGCCGAAGCCGGGATCGCTCCGCTGACCGCGCACGCCTACCTGGGCGGGCTCCCGATCGCCCGGGCGCTGACCGCCGGGGCCGACGTCGTGATCACCGGCCGGGTCACCGACGCGGCTCTGGTCGTGGGGCCGGGGATGTGGAGGTTCGGCTGGGAGGGCGATGATCTTGACGCACTGGCCGGCGCCGTGGTGACCGGCCACGTGCTTGAGTGCGGCTGCCAGGCGACCGGCGGTAACTATGCTTTCTTCCTCAATGAAGTTAATGATCTAGCGCACGCCGGCTTCCCCCTCGCCGAGCTGGCAGCCGACGGATCCTCCGTGATTACCAAGCATCCGGGGACGGGCGGACTGGTCAGCGTCGGCACGGTCACCGCGCAGCTGCTGTATGAGATCGGGTCGCCGGCGTACGCCAATCCGGACGTGATCGCGCGGTTCGACACGATCGCGCTTGAGCAGGTGGGGCCAGATCGGGTTCGGGTCAGCGGAGCGCACGGGGAACCGCCGCCGGCCGACCTGAAGGTCGGGCTGAACTACGCGGGCGGGTACCGGAACTCGATGGCCCTGGTGCTCGAAGGGCTCGACATCGCCGCCAAGGCTGAGCTCGCCGAGGAGACAATCTGGGCCCGGGTGCCCGGCGGCAAGGAGAGCTTCGGCGCGGTCGACGTGGATCTGGTCGGCACCAACCCGGCGCTGCTGCGGATCAGCGTGCTCGACCAGGACAAGGCCAAGGTCGGGCGGGCGTTCTCGGCGGCGGTGGTCGAGACCGGGCTGGCGAGCTATCCCGGGTTCTACGCGCTGTCGCCGCCCGGCGATGCGTCGGCGTACGGCGTGTACTGGCCGACGACGATCCCGGCCGGACTCGTCACCACGACGGTCGAGATCGACGGCGAGAAGGTGTGGACTGGCCCGGCCCGGAGCGAACCGGGCCAGTCCGTCGCCGGGCCCGAACAGCGGGCGGCAACTCCCCCTACGGCGCGGGCGGGCAACGCCGCACCGACCGCGCCGTCCGTATCGGCGCAGGCATCGGCTACCGTCCGGGTACCGCTTGGCACTGTCGCTGGAGCGCGTTCTGGCGACAAGGGCGGTAACGCGAACCTCGGCGTCTGGGTGCGCACCCTGGCTGAGTACGCGTGGCTAGAGCGGTATCTGACGGCGGACCGGCTCGCGGAGCTGGTCCCCGGCGTGGCTGGCCTGCCGGTCGAGCGGTACTGCCTGCCGAACCTGTTCGCGATCAACTTCGTGATCGTCGGCCTGCTGGGCCGCGGGGTGGCGGCCAGCACCAGGCTCGACCCTCAGGCCAAGGCGCTCGGCGAGGAGCTTCGCGCCGCGCTTGCTGACGTGCCGGCCGACCTGCTGCCCCCTCCTACTTCAGCAGGTTGACCAGCGATGTACTGAGCACTACGCCGATCAGGGTCATCACGGCGCCGGCTAGGCGCCGCCTGGTCACCTGGCGGTGTTCAGGTCGAGCCAGACACCAGCGGGATTGTTCGGGTCCACGGCCGCGTCTACGGTCATGCCCGGCTGAATCCGGCCGATCATCATCTGGCTCACGGTCTGCTGGGTGGTGCCTGGCATGGGCGGAAGCCCGTCCCGCATGACCGTCAGGTCAAATGCCACCATCAGATCGAAGTTGATCATCCCGACCTGCTGCATCGAGTTGATCACCGCGGTGCAGCGAATGGCCGTGCCGTCGGCCAGCCCCTGTGCGGCGGCGGCAGCGGCGTTCGCGGCGGCGGTCTGGTTGGCCATCATCTGCTGCGCATTGGCCATCCGGGCCTGGGCGTCGGCCATCCGCTGGCCGGCCGGAGGCATGTTGGCCTCCATCTCGCGACCCATCTTCTGCAGGTCGCGCATGTTCTTGAACATTCCCATGTCAGGCCGCCCGGTAGAGAAGGTTGAAACGCTGGGCAACTGCGGGATTCGCCTTGATCCGGTCGTTCCAGCCGACGTGGGCGGTCTCCCACGAAGCGGCGTCGACGCCCTTGGACGCGGCGACCTCGACGAGCTTGGAGGCGTCGTAGTTGTACGCGGCAACGCCCTTGCTGATCGCGGCGAACTGCTCAAGCGAGACCCCCGCGATCGGCTCGAAGTCCGGTCCGGCCGGGGCCGCACCAGGAGCCGCGAAGCCGCCCTGCTGCTGAGCCTGCATCGCGGCCATCCGAGCCTGCGCGGCCTGCTGCTGCGCGGCTGCCATCTCCTGCGCCTGCGCACCCATCTGCTGCGCCTGCGCGATCATGCCGGGAGCGGCGTTCGCCATGTCCCGCATGTCCTTCATTCGCTTCATCATGCCCATAACGGCAATCTCTCCCTGACTTGCTGTTGCTTCCTATAAGGAGGCTGCCGAAGTACTCGGCGCACCGTGCTTCACCATGCGGGAGGCCCTGAGCGAGCGCAATATCAGTTGAGTCTCACTTTGGTACGCTGAGTATCGGCGGCTTGCATGGTTATGGCCATCTTGAGCGGCACTGAGTGGATATGGGGCTGACTACGGGCACGCCCGGGGTTGGATGGGCCTATGGCGTTTGAGCTGCCGCGCCGGACGCTCGCGGCCAGGCTCGAAGATCGGGATCGAGGCCGGTTCGCAGGCCGGGAGGCCGAGCTAGCCTTGATCGACCGGTGCATGGAAAACGATCCGCCCGCCAGTGTCGTGCACATTTGCGGCCCGGGTGGCATCGGCAAGAGCGCGTTGCTGCGCGCCGCCGCGCGCCGGGCGAGAACCCTTGGCTGGGAAGTCATCTCTGTCGACGGCCGCGAACTCGGGCCCGCTTCCGGCGCCCTCGAGTCGCTGATGCGCGGCGGCTCGCCGAAGCAGCGCAAGGGCGGGCGCGGCGGCCCGCTGATCTTGCTGGACTCCTATGAGCGGATGACGTCTCTCGACGGATACCTCCGCCGGGACCTGCTGCCGACGCTGCCCGACCGGGCCCTGGTGCTAATCGCCGGGCGAGGCGACCCGGACCCGGGCTGGTTCTCCGGCGGCTGGGAGTCGGTCACCGCGCGGCTGGACTTGCGCGGCCTTGAGCCCGAGGACGCCCAGGAACTGCTGGCCGCCCACGGCCTCAGCGACGAACGCGTTCCCGCGATCATCGACTGGGCCGGCGGATCACCGCTGGCCCTCTCGCTGGCGGCCGACACCGCCAGCGCGGACTCGGCCTGGAGCGCCGAGACCGACCTGCGGAGCCCCGAAGTGCTGCGCTCGCTGATCCACCGGCTCGCTCACGCCGAGCTGAAGGACGTGCGGATGTCGGCGCTGTGCATCGCGGCGATCGCCAGGAACACCACCCCTGACCTGCTCGGCGCGGTGCTGCCGCGCGGCCAGGGCGATTCGGCCTACCAGCAGCTGTGCGAGCTGACCGTGACCGAGGCGGTCGGCGACGGCGTGACGCTGCACGACCTGGTCCGCAAGGCGCTCCTGATCGACCTGCGGCTGCGCAACCAGGAACTGGAGCGCTACCTCCGCCGCCGGATCATCGACTATCTCTATGCCCGCGCGGCCGAGGACCAGCCGCTGCTGATCATCGACATGGCCCACCTGGTGGAGAACCCCGTCGCGAAATGGGGTTTCGGCTGGGAGGGCGACACCGGCTTCCGCGTCGACTCGGTCAGAGACTTCGACGCCGATCGGATCGAACGCGGGATGCGCGTCGGCCAGAACCTCGACTGGTGGCATCTGACCAGCCGGTTCTTCAAGGAGTCGCCCGAACGGGTCGCCGTGGTCAGGGACCTCAAGGACAACATCTGCGGCTACATGGCCTGCGTCAGCCTGGCCACCGCTCCCGGCTTCGCCTACCGCGACCCGCTGGTCGGCCCGTGGCTGGCGCACGCGCGCGAGCACGTGGAGCTGGGCGAATCGGTGATCTGGCACGCTGCCGTCGACTTCACCGGTGCGGGCAAGGTCCAGGCCATGCTGGGCGTCTCCGGCGTCCTGCGCTGCGGCGCGCCCAACCCCAGGTTCGCCTACCTGCCGATCGACCCGACCTATCCGGGTGCGGTCGCTTTCGCCGAGGCGATCGGCGCCGCGCACATGGACGAGCTGGACGTGGAAATCGGCGGCATGACCGTGCAGTGTTACCGGCTGGACTACGGCGAGGGCGGGCTGACCGCGTTCTTGCGCGCGCAGGTCTATGCCGAGCTCGGACTGCCAGCCCCGGATCCGACCGCGCCGGTGTTCCTGGGGCCGGGTCAGATTCCAGCGGCCGGGGCGGCGCCGACCAGTGTCTCGCCTGGGCTGGGCGTGGTCCACGAGCCGGCCATACTTCACCCGGCCCCTGGCCTGTCTATTACCCAGACGGCGACCACGATTCCGGCCGAGTCGATGATGGGCGGCGCCGTGCCCGTAGCCGGACTCGCGGCTGAACCGGAGACTGGATCTGGCTCTGGGTCGCAGCAGCCGGTCGTCGACCTGCCGATGGTCAGGGATGCGCTGAAGAACTTCCGGGTGCCGCGCGATCTGGCCCGCAGCCCGCTCGCCGTCGGTGACACCGTCGCCGAGCGCGCCGAGTCGGTCCGCCAGCTGATCAGCCAGGCCGCCAAGGAAGCCTTCGGCGACAACGAGAACGAGAAGCTGCTGTACAGCGTGCTGGTGGCCGGCTACCTGGAGCCGATGCGCAGCCACGAGGAGGCCGCGAACAAGCTCCTGCTCAGCCGCGCCGCCTACTTCCGCCGCCTGAGAACCGCCGTCGAGCGCCTGGCCGAGCACCTAGCCGAACAGGTAGCGATCACCCCGACGAGGTAATTCAGATATCGGCCCGACATTACTGCGCGACGCCCTGATTCAGCCGGCGCAAATTTTTATGCATAAAACTGCTTTATTTAGAAAGCTTGGCCCGGGTTCGCTGCCTCAGCGCCGATAGCCCGCCTTTGCTAGGCGTGCTCTCGACCAGACCGTGAAGGCGACGATCAGGCCGATCATCGCGGCGGCCGCTCCGCCGAAGAGGAACGTCTCGCCCGCGAGAGACGCCGTGATCAGCACGCTGCCGCCCTTGGTGCCGCTGGCCAGGATGAAGGTCACCAGATACCAGCCGGCCGCGACGGCGAAGGCGGCCGAGGCCCGGCCGGTGCCCCAGGCGGCTAGCAGGCACGTCGCGAAGATCGCGATGTCGAATCCGAGCGCGGCCAGCGGCGCCGGGCCCGAACCATAGAAGAAGGCACCCAGAAAGGCCTGGGCCATCGCGAACAAGGCGAGCACGACGTACGTCACGACCGTCAGGATCGCGCTGGCGCCTAGATCCGCTCGGCCGCCCGGGCTAGAGCCAGGCGAGGCGGTCGGATTCACGGGCTCGACCGGGTTAATCGGTTCGTCCTGCACGCGGGTCACCCTCAACAGGCTAGTCAATCCCCGCGAACAGATCGCTCTCCCAGCCGTGCGGGCCGCGCCCGGCGCCGCGCGGCCCGGCGAGCAACGTGTAGTGCTCGATGCCGAAAGCGCGGCGGCCCACGTTGTCGGAAAGCGCGAAGAACGGGCTGTCCACCGCGATCTGGCTAGCGTGCGCGCGCATGGCCGCCACCTTGGCATCCAGATGGTCCCTGGCGTCGATCTCGGTCGTCACCTGATCGTCGGCGACGCCGAACGGCAGGTCGTCGACCGATTCCACTGACTCGAATTGCGACCCGGCGCCGTCGCCCTCGGCCTTGCCCGACGCCTCCCGGGCCTCGCGCATGGCCTTGATGCCCTCAAACAGGACCGACTTCGGGATGGCGGTGGCGTAGAACTTGGCCACCAGGCCGTCGGCCAGCTCGAACGCCCGCCACGCGACCCGGTGGGCCTGAATGTGATCGGGGTGGCCGTAGAACCCGTTGTCGTCATAAGTCACCATGACCTGAGGCCGGACCTCCTTGATGACCTCGAGCAGCACCCCCGCGGCCTCGTCCACGTCGGCCCGCCAGAACACGCCATCCCAGTCGTTGGACGGCGTGCCCATCATCCCCGAGTCGTGCCAGCGTCCCGGGCCGCCGAGAAACCGGTGGTCGGTCACGCCGAGGGCGGCACAGGCCGCGTCGAGCTCGCCGATCCGGTACTCGCCGAGCTTGTTCTGCTTGTCGAAGGCCAAGTCCGCCAGCTCAGGCGGGATGATCTCGCCGAGTTCGCCGAGTGTGCAGGTGACGAGGCTCACGCCGGCTCCCTGCGCCGCGTACTTGGCCATCGTCGCGCCGGTGCCGATCGACTCATCGTCCGGGTGAGCGTGCACGAGCAGAAGCCGCCGGTCGTTAGCGCTGGAGTCCATGCGGCGAGGATAGCTAAACTCCTCCGGCGGCTGCTGGCAGGATCGCTGCTGGCAGGATCTAGGGCATGACCGACACGTTTCCCCGCCAGCAGGCCAGGACCCAGAAGTTCTCACTCGGCGCGCCGCGCTCGTTCCAGATCAGTCCCGACGGCAGCAAGGTCGCGTTCCTGCGCAGCAAGAGCGGCACCGACCCGGTGACCTGCCTCTGGGTGCTCGACCTGCCAGCTGGCCCAGGGCACTCGGCGAGCGAGCCTCGCCTTGTGGTCGATCCGGTGACAATCGGTGCTGGCGCCGACGAGCCTGAGGAGGAACGAGCGCGCCGGGAACGATCGCGGGAGTCGGCCAGCGGAGTCGTGGCCTTCGCGACGGATGCCGCCTTCACGATGGCCGCGTTCGCGGTCTCCGGTCAGGTGTACACCACCGGCCTGACCCCAGATGGTCCTGGCCCGGCCGCCGCCAAGGCGCTGACGCCGGCGATCGATCCCCGGCCAGACCCGTCTGGCCAGCGGGTCGCCTACGTCTGCGACGGCGCGGTCAGGATCACCGACCCGCGGACAGGCATGGACACCGAGCTAATCGGACCCCGCACGGCCGGCCCGGCCGGACCGGACGGAGCGGACGGAGCGGCAGGTTCCGGTGAGGTCACCTACGGCCTGGCCGAGTACGTTGCCGCCGAGGAGATGGACCGGCATCGCGGGTACTGGTGGGCGCCCGATGGCTCGGCGATGCTGGTCGCGCGGGTGGACAACTCCCCCGTCAACCAGTGGTTCATCTCCGACCCGGCCAACCCCGATCACCGCCCGGCGCAGACTCGCTATCCGGCGGCAGGCACGCCGAATGCCGCCGTCTCGCTGCTGGTTGTCGGCCTGGGCGGCGGCACCGTGCCCGTGAGCTGGGACACGGAGGCCTGCCCGTACCTGGCGACCGCCGACTGGGACGCGGCCGGCCCGCTGATCGTCGTCCAGTCCAGGGACCAGCGGCGCCTGCGGCTGCTGGCGGTCGACCCGGCTACCGGCGCGACCAGCCTGATTCGGGAGGACTCCGACCCGCACTGGGTGGACATCGTGCCGGGCGTGCCGGCCAGGACCTCCGACGGCCGGATCGTCTGGACCACCACGGCCGGCGGCACGAGGCGGCTGATCGTGGCCGCGCCGAACGCGCTGACCGATGGCAGCGCCGAGCCGGTCACGCCTGAAGGCCTGAATCTGCGGGAAGTTCTGTCGGTGGACGGCGACACGGTGCTGTTCTCGGCCTCGGACGAGCCGACCGAGATCGGCGTCTGGGCCTACGGCCCCGGCGGCCTGACGAAGCTGTCGGCCGACTCGGCGGGTGACGGGCCAGAGCTGGGCACGGCCAGTGCCGTCGGGACCGGCGGCACCACCGTGCTCTTCGGGCATTCGCTGGAAGCCTCGGGCCTGCTGACCACCGTGCTGCGGGAGCGCCAAAGCGTGGCGAGGATCGAGTCCCACGCCGAGCAGCCTCTCCTGCAAGGCGTCCACGTCACGCTCATGAGCGTCGGCCAGCGCGACCTGCGCGCCGCCCTCGTGCTGCCGCACTGGTACGAGCCGGACCTGGGCCTGGCACTGCCCGTCCTGATGGACCCCTACGGCGGGCCGCACGGCCAGCGCGTGCGGGCTCAAGCCGACGACTACCTGACCTCGCAGTGGTTCGCCGACCAGGGCTTCGCCGTGATCGTCGCGGACGGCCGCGGCACGCCTGGACGCGGCCCGGACTGGGACCGCACGGTCGCTGGCGACCTGTCCGCCTGCGCTCTCGAAGACCAGGCCGACGCGCTGGCGGCGGTGGCCGACCTGTGCGCCACCGAGGAACTGGCCGACCTCGACCTGACGAAGGTCGCGATCAGGGGGTGGTCGTTCGGCGGGTTCCTGTCCGCACTCGCCGTGCTGCGGCGGCCCGACGTGTTCCACGCCGGGATCGCGGGCGCACCAGTCACCGAGTGGCGGCTCTACGACACGCACTACACCGAGCGCTATCTCGGCGACCCCAACACCCATCCCGAGGTATACGACCGGTCCTCGCTGCTCGCGGACGCGCCCAAGCTGACCAGGCCGCTGATGATCATCCACGGCCTGGCCGACGACAACGTCGCGGTGGCGCATTCGCTGCGGCTGTCCTCGGCCTTGCTCGAGGCCGGTCGCCCGCACTCGGTGCTGCCGCTGACCGGCGTGACGCACATGGCCACCCAGGAAGAGGTCGCCGAGAACCTGCTGCTGCTTCAGGTCGACTTCTTGCGCAAGGCGCTCGGGATCGAACTGACAAGCTGGCCCTGAAAGGTCCGGCTATGTTGCGAGCGTCACATCCGCCGAAGCCCAACCCAAGGCGGCACGGAGATTACCGTTGGAATAGGGTTCAGTGGGCAACGCGGCAAGCAGCAGCGCCACCGGATCACGGGCGAGCGCACAGCGCGGCCGCGCGGCGACAGCACAGCGCGACAGCGCGGGGCGATGAACCCTTTGTCTCAGCGCCTTTTGGTTCGATGCGGAGATGGCAATGACGCAGGTAACACAGGCCCCAGTGAAAACCAGGGCGCAGATCGCAAGCAAGACCTTGCGCCAGGATCAGTGGTGGCGACTGCCTGCCTTCCAGGCTGCGGTGCTCGGCGTCGTCGTGATCTACCTGACCTGGGCATCGCTGGTCAACACGGATTACTACGCGGCGCCGCTCATCTCGCCGCTGTATTCCCCGTGCCTGGTCACGACGTGCGTGAAGGGCTCAGGTTTCCACTGGATTCCCTGGCTCAGCTGGCTCGCGCCGGCCGTCCTCATCATCGGCGGCCCGATGGGCTTCCGGCTCACGTGTTACTACTACCGCAAGGCCTATTACCGGGCTTTCTGGCAGTCACCGACGGCCTGCGCGGTGCGCGAGCCGCACGCGAAGTACACCGGCGAGACCAGGATCCCGCTGATCCTGCAGAACCTGCACCGTTACTTCTTCTACATCGCGCTGGCATTCAACGTGATCCTGACCGCCGACGCGGTCGTCGCCTTCAAGAACGCCCAGGGGCAATGGGGCCACATGAGCCTGGGCACGCTGGTACTGATCGGCAACGCCGCGCTGCTCTGGCTGTACTCGCTGTCCTGCCACTCGTGCAGGCACATCACCGGCGGCCGGCTCAAGCACTTCTCGAAGCACCCGGTCAGGTACAAGGCCTGGACCCTGGTCTCGAAGCTGAACGCCAAGCACATGGAGTTCGCCTGGATCTCGCTTGGCTTCGTCTGCGTCACCGACCTCTACATCCGGCTGATCGCCGCCGGCTTCTTCAAGGACCCGACCTTCTTCTAAGGTGCCAAACCCGTCATGACTGAAATCGAAAGACTTCCCTACGACGTAGTAGTGATCGGCGCGGGCGGCTCCGGCCTGCGGGCGGCGATCGAGGCGCGGCAGGCCGGCAAGCGGACGGCGATCATCTCCAAGTCGCTGTTCGGCAAGGCGCACACGGTGATGGCCGAGGGCGGCTGCGCCGCCGCGATGGGCAACGTCAATCCGAACGACAACTGGATGGTGCACTTCCGCGACACCATGCGCGGGGGCAAGTTCCTGAACAACTGGCGGATGGCCGAGCTGCACGCCAAGGAAGCACCAGAGCGGGTGTACGAACTCGAAGCCTGGGGCGCGCTGTTCGACCGCACCAAGGAAGGCAAGATCAGCCAGCGCAACTTCGGCGGCCACGAGTATCCGAGGCTGGCCCACGTCGGCGACCGCACCGGGCTGGAGATGATCCGCACCCTGCAGCAGCGGGTCGTCGCGCTCCAGCAGGAGGACGCCAAGACGCTCGGCGACCCCGAGGCGATGATCAAGGTCTACGCCGAGACGACGATCACGAGGCTGATCAAGGATGGCGAGAAAATCGCCGGCGCGTTCGGCTACATCCGCGAGAGCGGCCAGTTCGTCGTCTTCGAGGCGCCCGCGATCGTGCTCGCCACCGGCGGCATCGGCAAGACCTTCAAGGTCACCTCGAACTCCTGGGAGTACACAGGCGACGGCCACGCGCTAGCGCTTCTGGCCGGGGCGAAGCTGCTGAACATGGAGTTCGTCCAGTTCCACCCGACCCACATGGTCTGGCCGCTGTCGGTGCGCGGCCTGCTGGTCACCGAGTCGGTGCGCGGCGACGGCGGAATCCTGAAGAACTCGCTCGGCAAGCGGTACATGTTCAACTACGTCCCCGACGTGTTCCGCGACCAGTACGCCGAGACCGAGGAAGAAGCCGACCGCTGGTACTCCGACCCTGACCACAACCGGCGCCCCCCCGAACTGCTGCCCAGAGACGAGGTGGCGCGGGCGAACAACGCCGAGGTCAAGGCCGGCCGCGGGTCGCCGCACGGCGGCGTGTTCCTCGACATCGCCTCCCGGCTGCCGGCGGAGGAGATCCTTCGACGGCTGCCGTCCATGTACCACCAGTACAAGGAACTCGCCGACGTCGACATCACGAAGGAGCCGATGGAGGTCGGACCGGCCCAGCACTACGTGATGGGCGGCGTCGAGGTCGATCCCGACACCGGCGAGTCCTGCGTTCCCGGCCTGTTCGCGGCCGGCGAGGTCTCTGGCGGGATGCACGGGTCGAACCGCCTTGGCGGTAACTCCCTGTCCGACCTGCTGGTGTTCGGCCGCCGGGCCGGCCTCGGCGCCGCCGGGTACCTCGACGGCCTCGGTGAGAAGCGGCCGACCCCGAGCGAGGGCGAGATCGCGGCCGCGCAGGCCGAGGCCCTGGCGCCGTTCGAGCGCGCGGTCGGTGAGAATCCGTACACGGTGCACTCCGAGGTCCAGGACACGATGTTCAGCCTGGTCGGCATCATCAGGAACGAGACCGAGATCAAGCAGGCCCTGGCCGAGCTCGACAAGCTGCGCGAGCGCGCGACCGTCGTCCGGGCCGAAGGCGGCACCGCGTACAACCCCGGCTGGCACCTGGCGCTCGACCTGCGCAACATCATGCTGATCGCCAACTGCGTGGCCCAGGCCGCTCTCACTCGCACGGAAAGCCGAGGCGGGCACACCCGCGAGGACTTCCCCGAGATGAGTCCGCAGTGGCGCAAGGTCAACCTGATGTGCACGCTCGAAGACGACAAGATCGTGCTCACCAAGCAGCCGATGATCCCGATGCGGGAAGATCTGCTCGAGTTGTTCGAGCGCAGCGAGCTGAAAAAGTACATGACCTCGGAAGAACTACCCCCAGAGCCAGCCGCCCAGGAGGAGAAGTCGTGACGGAGTCGCGCAGAAAGGCACAGCGATGGGCAACAAGGTCAAGCTAAGAATCTGGCGCGGCGACGCAGGCCAGGGCGAACTGGTCGACTACGAGGTCGAGGCCAACGACGGCGAGGTCGTCTTGGACGTCCTGCACCGGCTGCAGGCGACCCAGGCCGGCGACCTGGCCGTCCGGTGGAACTGCAAGGCCGGCAAATGCGGGTCGTGCTCGATGGAGATCAACGGCCGGCCCCGGCTGGCCTGCATGACCAGGATGTCGCTGTTCGAGCCCACCGAGACCATCACGGTCACCCCGATGCGGACCTTCCCGGTGATCAGGGACCTGGTCACGGACGTGTCGCTCAACTTCGAGAAGGCGCGGCAGATCCCGTCGTTCACCCCCGACCCCAAGATCGGACTGGGCGAGTTCAGGATGCAGCAGGTCGATGTCGAGCGGTCGCAGGAGTTCCGCAAGTGCATCGAGTGCTTCCTGTGCCAGAACGTCTGCCACGTGATCCGTGACCACGAGGAGAACATGGAGGCCTACGCCGGCCCCCGTTTCCTGATGCGGATCGCCGAACTGGAGATGCACCCGGCCGACACCGCCGACCGGCGCGGGATCGCCCAGGACGACTTCGGCCTCGGCATGTGCAACATCACCAAGTGCTGCACCGAGGTCTGCCCGGAGAACATCCACATCACCGACAACGCGCTGATCCCGATGAAGGAGCGCGTGGTCGG
>Ga0134128_10002660_pt1 | contig 22023 bp, 22 predicted proteins | sample KB31754_FD_96462 | JGI IMG/M metagenome (GOLD analysis project Ga0134128, IMG submission 96462) | Terrestrial soil microbial communities with excess Nitrogen fertilizer from Kellogg Biological Station, Michigan, USA - KB3-175-4 | ecosystem: Environmental > Terrestrial > Soil > Unclassified ... | reverse complement strand
CATCTCGCTCTAGTTCGCCTGCGCCGTGTCGGGACGGCGCGGCGGCGAGCCTGAGGGCTGGTCGGCGGCTTCGGCCCACACATCGATGCCGAGATCGGCGAGACGCACCCGCAAGCGAGCTGCGATGTATTTCACATATTCGCTCAACACCAGGCGGAAGGTGGCGCCGTTCTCCCACCAGGGCTCATCGCGCCATTTCTCGCCGACCACGGAATGGGGGATCAGCGCGACATCCGGCATCGCGTGCGACAGTTCCACGAGCGCGCGTGGCATGTGATAGTTCGAGGTCACCACGATCAGCGATTTGAAGCCGCGCTCATGCACCCAGCGCCGCGTCTCCGAGGCGTTGCTGCGGGTCGAGATCGCCGAACGGTCGAGATCGACGCAGCAGGTGAACAGCGCCCGGCTCTCCTGCACCGAGCGGGAGATCTCGCCCACCGTGGAGGTCGGATGAACGCCCGAGATCAACAGCCGCTTGCCATAGCCGGCGGCCAATAGCTCGATCCCGTCGGACACGCGCGAGGCGCCCCCGGTCAGGACCACGATGCCGTCGGCCTGCCGCGCGGGCCTCGTCTCGGTGTTGCGCAACTGGGTCAGGAAGCCGACGAAGCCGAGCACGATCGCCGCAACAAGAGCGAGCGGTATCGCCGCGATCGCGCGCAAGCGGCGACGCGGCGCACGCGAGGACGCGTTCGGTGATTGACCGTCGGACTGCGTTGTCATGCGCGGTTGTACAATCCTTCCCCTGGCAGTTTTATAAAGCTTTTGGCTCGAAGGGGAGTCCGCCTTCGGGCAACGTCAATGGCTCCTCACTCGATGTCGTCGAGGGTGGCAAACAGCGTGCGCCGCGAAGCCCAGGCGGTGATCGCGGCGATCATCACCGCCTGTACCGCCAGCACAAGATAACCGGAAGGGCGCAACGAGAACGTCCCCAAAAGGGCCGCGAACTGGTCGCCGACCGGGGTACCGGAGAACCAGCCGGCGATCGACTCCGAGAAGCCGAACAGCAGGATCGCCGCCCCGCCGCCGATGACCCCGCCCTCGAGACCCAGCAGCAGAAAGTGCCGGAAGAAGCGGTCGGCGATGTAGCGGTCGCCGGCGCCGACGAAATGCAGGACCTCGACGATCGGACGGTTGGCCGCCATCGCGCCCCTCGTTGCGAACGACACCGAGATGATGGTGGCCACGATAACAAGCCCCAGGATGCCGAACCCGGCCACGACTGTCGCTCCCGTCATCGAGCGCATCCGCTCAATCCAGGCGCGATGGTCGTCGACACTGGCGGTCGGCGCCACCTGCGTGACGCGCTTGCGCAGCGAGCCCAGGTCAAGCCTGGCGCCCGGCGCGACCCGCGCCACGATCATCCGCGGCACGGGCAGTTCGTCAAGCGACAAGCCAGTGCCGAGCCAGGGCTCCAGCAAGGCGGAGGACTCCTGCTTCGTGAGCGGCCTGGTATCGACGATGCCAGCCTGCGTGCGCATCGCATCCACGATGGCGGCGACATCCTTGTCGAGGTTGCGTCCTGACTGCGGCCGGACCTGGATGGTGATCTCGCTCGCGACGTCCGACTGCCATTCCGAGGCCGACGCGCTGATCAGCAGCACGGCGCCGGTCGTAAGCGAGGCGAGGAAGGTCATGATCGCGACCACCGCAACCAGCGCGCGGCCGGCAATAGAGGCCCGCGGAACGATGGGCGACTGGTTGCGCGCCCGTGCCGGAACCTGCGGACGCTCCTGCCCGAGGTCCACCAGCGGCAGTTGCTCGTCGATCCTACTCATAGATGTGCAGGCGTCCCTGATGCAGCACCAGCCGCCGGGCCTCGTACTGGTCCATCAGGGTAATATCATGGGTCGCGATCACGACCGCCGTCCCGGTCTTGTTCAATTCGATAAAGAGCCGCAGGAGCCTGCGGCCGAGCGTCGGATCGACATTACCGGTCGGTTCGTCCGCGAGCAAAAGCTGCGGCCGCGAGATCACGGCGCGCGCAATCGCCGCGCGTTGCTTCTCGCCGCCGGAGAGGATCGGCGGCAACGCGTCCATGCGCTCACCGAGCCCGACCCATTTCAGGAGGTCGATGACCTCCTTGCGGTAGCTCGACTCGTCGCGGCCCACGACGCGGAACGGCAGTGCGACGTTCTCGTAGGTCGTCATGTGGTCGAGCAGGCGGAAATCCTGCAGCACGATGCCGATGCGCTGGCGCAGGTCGGCGATCTCGTTCTTGGAGAGCAGCGAGATGTCGCGGCCGAACAGATTGACCAGCCCCCGCGTCGGCCTGAGCGACAGGAACAACAATTTCAGCAGCGAGGTCTTGCCGGCGCCCGAGGGCCCGGTGAGGAACTGGAACGAATGCGCCGGAATCAGGAAATTGAGGTCGCGCAGGATCTCCGGCCCCAATCCATACCGCAGTCCGACATTTTCGAACCGAACCAAGCTCAGCTCCGTTGGAGCATGATCCGGAAAAGGGCATACCGGTTTTCCGAAAAGATCATGCTCGATCAATCATGTGCCGGGCCGGCCGGAACGGCTGACCCGAAGGGCCCGCCACGGGCCGGTTTTGCGACCGTTATGGTTTCCGATTCGTTAACGGTCGCCTTGTAGCATTCTGATGTCACAAATCCGACCAGCCGCGGGCGGAGAGCACCTCCATGCACATCGTTTGCCCCCATTGTACAACGTCTTACGCCATCAATCCGGCAACCCTCGGGGAGGCTGGCCGCACCGTGCGCTGCGCCCGCTGCAGGGAGGTGTGGCTGGCGCGGTCTGAGGATGCCATCGAGCCCGCCATGGAGCCCGCCATCGAGCCCGCCATGGCGGCGGAGAGCCGGTCCGCCCCCCAGCGTGAGATCGCCGCTGAATGGAACAAGACGGAAAGCGATGCCCCCGGGCAGGCCCCGGTCGTCGACAGCCCCTCGATCGCGGGCGATTGGCAGGAAGGTGACGCAGGCAGCGGCAAGCAAGACTGGATAGCGCTGGTCCGCGACATTGCGGACGACGGGGAGGAACTCTCCAGCCGCGGGACGTGGTTCGGAAGCCTCCTGGCAGGCAAGCCGCGCGAGGAGCGAGGCGGCATGGGCCGCTATTTCACCAGCCTTCCGACCGCAGTCGCGGCGATGGGTGCGCTGGTCGTGGCATTGATCGTCTGGCGCACCGACGTGGTGCGGCTGTTGCCGCAGACCGCGGGCTTCTACAAGCTGGTCGGCCTCGACGTGAACCTGCGCGGGCTTGCCTTCAAGGACATCAAGGTCACGACCGAGACCGTGGAAGGCAAGCCGGTGCTGGTGATCGAGGGCGTGATCGTCGGCGAGACCAGGAAGACCGTCGAACTGCCGCGGCTCCGTTTCGCAGTCCGCGACGCGCAGGGCGCCGAGATCTACGCCTGGAACACCGTGCTGGACCAGACCACGCTGAAACCCGGCGACCGCGCCTGGTTCAAGTCTCGCCTCGCCTCGCCGCCGGCCGAAGGCAAGAGCATCGATATCCGCTTCTTCAACAAGCATGATATCGCCGGTGGCAGCGTATGATGTGAATGCGGAAAGCCGCATTTGATTTCGGATCCAAGCTATGCCGCGCGTTCTGATCGCCGACGATGAAGCTTCGATGCGTGCCCTGGTGGCGCGCGCGATCGCCATGGACGGCCACGAGACCGTCACCGCACAGGACGGCGCCGAGGCGCTCGATATCCTGATCCGCGAGGGCGGCGCCTTCGACCTGTTGCTGACCGACATCCAGATGCCGGTCATGGACGGCATTGCGCTCGCGCTCTCGGCGGCGCGCGACTTTCCCGGCCTGACGATCCTGCTGATGACCGGCTTTGCCGATCAGCGCGAGCGGGCCTCCAACCTCAACGCTCTGGTGCATGACGTGATCACCAAACCGTTCTCGGTGGCCGATATCCGCACCGCCGTTGCCGACGCGCTGACGGCGCGGAAGGCGGGATGATTTCTTCTCGTTATTGCCGGGGCTTGACCCGGCAATCCATCTTCAAAGAAGACCCTTGCGAATATTGATGGATGCGCGGGCCTTCGCCGCGCCGTAGAGGCTTCGGCCCTGCAGGCGGGTCAGGCCCGCGCGTGACGCGAGTATGTCGAGGGAGGCGGCTCGCCCTCAATAATTATTGTCCTTCAACAGCCGCTCGATGTAGTCGAGCTCGATCTTCGGCCGCGACGGGTCGGCGAGACGGCGGCGCAGCTCTTCGAGGATGCGACGGACCTTCTGCACGTCGATCTCGCCCGGGATCATCTTCGACAGCTCGTCATAGTCATGCGAGCGCAACGGCCGCCCCAGGGGATCGGTGCCGTTGGGTCCGGCCTGCTGCCGCCCCATTCGCTCGCCCTGTCCCTGGCCATCCTGGTCACCCTGCTGCATGGCTTCCGCGAGCTTCTGGGAGCCCTTGCGCAGCGCATCGAGCGCCTTGCCCTGGGCGTCCACCGCGCCGTCGGCATTACCCTCGCCGAGCTTGCTGCCGGCATCGCCCATGGCGCTGTCGGCTTCACCAAGGCCGTTCTCGCCGTCGTCACCTTGGTCGGCGCCCTGCTGATCCTTGTTGCCCTTCTGGCCCGGTCCCATGCCGCGGCCGGCGAGGTCCTGCTGCAGCTTCTGCAACCGGTCGCGCAGGCTCTGCTGGTCCTGCTGCAGGTCGCTCATGCCCTGGTCGCCCTGCTGCCGCTTGCCGCGCATGCGATCGCGCCGCGAATCCTGACCCTGCTTGAAGGTCTTGTCGCGCAATTGCTGCTGCTTGCGGATCATGTCGTTCAGCTCGTTGAACATCTGATCCATATCGCTGTCGCCGGGCTGCTGCTGCGCCATCTGCAGATTTTCAAGCATCTCCTGGAGCTGCTCGAGCAAGGCCTGCGCGCCTTCCTTGTCGCCCTGCCGTGACAGCCGTTCCATGCGCTCGATCAGGTTGTCGAGATCCCGCTGACGCAGGATCTTCGCGTTCTGATCGAGCGGACGCGCGAGCTGCTGCGGATTGTTGCGGAACTGCTCGGCGAACTGACGCAGATAATTGTCCAGCGCAGCGCGCAGGTCCTGGGTCAGCTTCTTTATTTCCTCGTCGCTGGCGCCGCGGTTCAGCGCCTGCTTCAAGGCGTCCTGTGCCGCGCGCAAAGCCTTGTCGACGTCACTGATGTTGCCATCCTCGATGGTCACCGCGAGCGCCCAGAGGCTTGCGACCACGTTGCGCAGCGCGTCATCGGTGTGGGCGGCCTCGAGCTCGCGCGCAACATTGTAAAGGCCGAGATACTGGCCGGCCTCCGGCGTGAACATTTCGGGCGCGATCAACAGCGCATCGAGCGCAGTAGAAACCTCGGAGCTCTTGTTGGCGTCGAGTGCGAGGAGGCGGCGCTGCTCGACCAGCGCGCGCGCCAGCGGCTTGGTGAACAACCGCTCCGGCAGGCGCATGTTGAAAGGCTCGCTCTTGCCCTCGTTGCCAGCCTCGTCCTTCGCCGTCAGCATCAGCGTGACATCAGCGCCGGCATAGGGGTCTGCGCTGAGGTCCTTCACGGTCTGGCCGATCCCGTTGCGGGTTCGCGCGTTCGGCAGCACCAGCGCAAATTGCGGCGGCGTGAACAGCGGCCGCGCCGTCGGCCCGTTTTGCGCTGCATCGGCCGGGTGCGCCGTGAACCGGGCGTGCGCTTCGGTGACCCCGTAATCATCCTCGATCTTGTAGGCCAGCTGCAGCGAGCCGCGCGCCTGCCGCTGCGGATCCTTGGCAAGCGAGATCGTCGGCGGACGGTCCGGGACGGCGCTGAACTTCCATGGCGGCTGGCCGCTTGGCGCGCGCACATGCACGGTGCCATCGCCTGCGATGGTGAAATGCTTCTCGTTGGTGCCCTTGGGTGCCTGCTCGGCCGGCGCGGTCTCGGTGACCCCGCCGCCTGCGATCACATCGAGCGTGCCGCCGCTCGAGCGCACCATCAGCGTCGAGCCGACCGGGACCGGCAGCTGGCCCGAGACTGGGAGCACGGCAGCTTCCTTGTTCGCGGCCGAGAGGATGATCGGCGGCTTGCCGGTATAGGCCGGCGGGTTCACCCAGGCATCGACGCGGATGTTGATCGGCGTCAGCACGCCTTCCCAATCGAAGGCGGACGCGACGCGCAGCACGCGCTCGTCGCCGGCGGCAAAATAGGCAGCAACCAGCATGACCGCGACAAGCCCGCGCAGTGCCCAGGGATCGTACAGCCGCAGCCGCGGCGACGGCACGCCCGCGCGAATGCGCTTCAGCGAGGCCAGCGTGCGCTCGCGCTGCGCCTGCCACAGGGCCAGCGCGACCGGATCCTGCGTCGAGACCGTATCGGTGAGCGTGGTCGCCGGGCGATGGGTGATGCCGGAGAGGTGATCGAGCCGGCTCAACCCCTGCTGGCGGCTGGGCCAGCGAAACCAGACCAATGGCAGCACCGCGGCCAACGCCAGCAGCACGAACAATACAAGCCCGATTGCACGCGCGATCGCGGGCAGTGCGAGCCACAGGCCGGCCCACGACACCACCAGGAACAGGCCGATCACAGTCAGGAGCCGCGCCAGATGCGGCCAGGCGCGCTCCCACGCGATTGCATATTTTGCCCGCTGCAGGGCCTGCGTCAGCTTCAGCCGGATATCGGCTTGCGTCGTGCGCTGCGGCTCGGTCGGGTCGGGGGTTGCGCCGTTCATCAACTCTCCAGGTAGCCTGCAATCACCCTAACATAATGGCGCCGCCGAGGCACCCGTTCCAACAGCGGATCCCACCCCTTTCGCGCACAACACGAAGGCGTGACTAAATGCGGCCGACACCCTAAGTTCCGCCCGCGCTTGGCTTCTCGGCAATGACGAAGGGAGGAAAACAGAATATGGACATCGGATTTGTCGGCCTTGGCAAGATGGGCGTGCCGATGGCGCGCCGCCTGATCGAGGCCAGGCATCAGCTCGTCGTGTTCGACACGCGCAAGCAGGCCATCGATCAACTCGCAAGGCTCGGAGCGCAAGCCGCAACCTCGCCGAAGGACGTCGCCGACCGCACCGAGACCGTTATGGCGAGCCTGCCCTCGCTGCAGGCTTCCCTCGAGGTCGCGACCGGCAAGGACGGTGTGATCGAGGGTAAAAAGGTCAAGCGCTTTGTCGATCTCTCGACCGTCGGCTCACAGATGGCGGTGAAGATCCATGACGTGCTTGCCGAGCGCAACATCGTGCAGATCGACAGCCCCGTTTCCGGCGGCGTCACCGGCGCCGAGAAGGGCACGCTCGCGGTGATGGTGTCAGGTCCGAGAGCGGACTACGAGACCATCAAACCGGCGCTCGACGTCATCGGCAAGGTGTTCTTCATCTCGACCAAGCCGGGTGCGGGCCAAACCATGAAGCTTGCGAACAATTTCCTGTCGGCCACCGCGATGGTCGCTACCTCGGAAGCGGTGGTGATGGGTGTGAAGTCCGGGCTCGACGCGCAGGTGATGATCGACGTGATCAATGCCGGCTCCGGCATGAACACCGCGAGCCGCGACAAGTTTCCGCGTTCGGTGTTGCCGCGCAGCTTCGATTTCGGCTTCGCGACCGGGTTGATGGTCAAGGACGTACGGCTCGCGGTCGAGGAGATGCGCTCGCTCGGGCTGTCGATGGAAGTCGCCGAAGCGGTCGGCCGTCTTTGGGAAACCGTGATCCGCGATCAAGGCGCGGAGTCCGATTTCACCGCTGCCATCAAGCCGATCGAGAAGTCGGCGGGCGTCGTGGTCGGCCGCAAGAGCGGCGGCGTGATGGGGAAGTGAGAATAGGCGAATGGTGAGTAGCGAATAGCGAATAGCAAGATGGTCTCTTCCCTATTCGCTACTCGCCATTCGCCATTCGCCATTCGCTTTCTGCACTCACAGCCACGGCGCGGGCTTGTCCATCGCGATCAGCGCATCGACGTCGAGGCGTGGGCGAACCACGGCGTATTGGTCGCCCTTGACCAGCACTTCGGGCACCAGCGGCCGCGTGTTGTAGGTGCCGGCCTGCACCGCGCCATAGGCGCCGGCGGTCATGATGGCGAGGAGATCGCCTACCTTCGGCTCCGGCAGCGTGCGGTCGAGCGCGAGATAATCGCCGGTCTCGCAAACCGGACCGACCACGTCGGCAACGATGGTCCGCGCGTCCTTGCCGGCCTGCCTCACCGGCAGGATGTCGTGATAGGCTTCATAGAGCGTCGGCCGGATCAGGTCGTTCATCGCCGCATCGATGATGACGAAGTTCTTGCCGTCACCCTGCTTCACATAGATCACCTGGCTGACGAGGATGCCGGCATTGCCGACGATCATCCGCCCCGGCTCGAACATCAGCGTGCAGCCGAGATTGTGCGTGACGCGCTTGACCATCGCGGCATAGGCGTCGGGCGCGGGCGGCGCCTCGCGATCCATGTAATAGGGAATGCCGAGGCCGCCGCCGAAGTCGATATGCGCAATGTCGTGGCCGTCGGCGCGCAAGGTCTGCACGAACTCGGCGAGGATGCGGAAGGCGGTTTCCATCCGCGCCAGATCGGTGATCTGGCTGCCGATATGCATATCGGTGCCGATCACCCTGATGCCCGGCAGTTTTGCGGCGCGGGCATAGACCTCGCGGGCGTGAACGATCGGAATGCCGAACTTGTTCTCGGACTTGCCGGTCGAAATCTTGGCGTGGGTACCCGCATCGACGTCCGGGTTGACGCGCACCGAGATGCGCGCAGCACGGCCGGTCTCGACCGCAAGCTTCGAGAGCAACTCGAGCTCCGGCTCGGATTCGACATTGATGCAGAAGATATCGGCGGCGAGCGCGGCACGCAGCTCGGCCTCGGTCTTGCCGACGCCGGAGAACAGGATTTTTTGCGCCGGAAAGCCGGCGGCGAGCGCCCGCTTCAATTCACCGCCCGACACGACATCGGCGCCGGCCCCAAGCTTTGCCAGCGTGCGCAGCACCGACTGGTTGGAGTTGGCCTTCATGGCGTAGCACACCATGACCTTCTCGCCGGCAAAAGCCTCGCTGAACACGCGGTAATGCCGCTCCAGCGTCGCGGTGGAATAGCAATAGAACGGGGTGCCGACCGCCTGCGCCAGCAGAGACAGGTTGACCGCCTCGGCGTGCAGCACGCCGTTGCGGTAGTCGAAGTGGTTCATGGCGGAGCCGGAGGTCTTATTTACTGTCGGGTCTGTTGTCGAGCAGCGGGTCGAGAATGAACGATCGTCTGGCGCCTTTGGGCGCGGTCGGCGGCGCCTCCGTACCGTAGCTCGAATTGAACACACTCGGCTGCTTCGCCGCCTCGGCCTCGGTGTCGGTCGGCGCGGCAGATGCATTGGCCCCGCTGGCGCTCGGCGGCAGATCGAGCCCACCCTTGCGGCCGCAGCCGGCAAGCGACAACGCCATCACACTCAAGAGAACGACGGCCCACACAGAAGCAGTCGGACGCAAGTGAATATTCACGACGATATCCCCAAATCGGGCCGCACCATACAAAGATTGCCCTGCCATGGCGAGAGCAACATGACCGTGAAATTGCAGCGAAAATCGTATCTCCAACCTTATTTTCGCTGCTTTTCGAGCCGCTTCGCCCATCCTTTCGCCTGCGCTGCCACGTTCCTGGGCGCGGTGCCGCCAAAGCTGGTGCGGCTTTTCACGGAGGCTTCCACCGAAAGCACCTTCAGCGCGTCGACCGTGATCCTGGGCTCGACCTCCTGCATCGCCTTCAGCGGCAATTCGTGCAGCGCCACGCCCTCGCTTGCGGCCAGCGCAACGATGCGGCCGGTGACGTGGTGGGCGTCGCGGAAGGGCATCTTCAAGGTCCGCACCAGCCAGTCGGCGAGGTCCGTCGCGGTGGCATAACCGTCGCCGGCGGCCGCCTTCATCCGCGCCTCGTCCGGCACGAGATCGGAGACCATGCCGGTCATGGCGCGGACCGCGAGCGACAGCGCGGCAAACGCCTCCAACGCGCCCTGCTTGTCCTCCTGCATGTCCTTCTGGTAGGCGAGCGGCAGGCCCTTCATCACGATCAGAAGCGCCGTCAGCGCGCCGATCACCCGGCCCGTCTTGGCGCGCACCAGTTCGGCCGCATCCGGATTGCGCTTCTGCGGCATGATGGAGGAGCCGGTGGTGAATTTGTCGGAGAGGCGGACGAGGCCGACCAGCGGCGAGGTCCAGATCACGATCTCCTCGGCAAAGCGCGACAGATGGACGGCGCAAATCGCCGCCGCGGACAGCGTCTCCAGCACGAAATCGCGATCGGAGACGGCGTCGAGCGAATTGGCCATGGGCCGGTCGAAGCCAAGCGCTTTCGCGGTGGCGTTGCGATCGATCGGAAACGAGGTGCCGGCGAGCGCGGCTGCGCCCAGCGGCGATTCGTTCAGGCGGTTGCGCGCATCGGCAAAGCGGCCGCGATCGCGCGCCACCATCTCGACATAGGCGAGCAGGTGATGGCCGAAGGTGACGGGCTGCGCCGTCTGCAGATGGGTGAAGCCCGGCATCACGGTCGCGGCGTGCTCGGTTGCGCGTGCCACCAGCGCGCGCTGGAAATCGGCCAGCGCCGCATCGGTTGCATCGATGGTATCGCGGACATAGAGGCGGAAATCGGTCGCGATCTGGTCATTGCGCGAGCGCGCGGTGTGCAGCCGCCCCGCAGCCGGCCCGATCAGCTCGGAAAGCCGGCTCTCGACGTTCATATGAATATCCTCGAGCGCGCGCTTGAAGTCGAAGGCGCCCTTGCCGATCTCGGAGAGGATGGTGTCGAGGCCCTTGCCGATGTTCCTGGCGTCGGAGGCCGTGATGATGCCCTGCTCGGCCAGCATCGCCGCGTGTGCCCTGGAGGCCGCGATATCCTGGGCATAGAGGTGCCGATCGACGTCGATGGAGACGTTGATCTCCTCCATGATTGCGTCGGGGCGCTCGGAGAACCGGCCGCCCCACATCTGGTTGCTCATCGCTGTCCCGTCGTTCACATCCCCGCGCGCGAGGGCCGCGCGCCCTTTGCCGGCTCCGGCCGGCGTAATATAGGCCCTCCATAACCGTATCTGGACCAGGATGACAAACGATATGCCCGAAACCCCCTCACCCCGCCCCACCGCTACTCGGCGGATTCCGATCGTCGTCGGCGCGGTCGTGATCGGCGGACTGATCGGCTACCTCGGAGTGACCGGGTTTGGCGGGTTGACGACGGGCGGCGATCCCGCCTGCCGAGCGGCGGTCGCCACCGCCAAGCGGATCGCGCCGCTGGCCCATGGCGAGGTCGCCGCGCTGACCATGGCGTCGAAGCCGCTCAAGCTGCCGGACCTCGCCTTCGAGGATGCGGACGGCAAACCGAAGAAGCTGTCGGACTGGCACGGCAAGACCGTGCTGGTGAACCTGTGGGCCACCTGGTGCGTGCCCTGCCGCCGCGAAATGCCGGCGCTGGAGGCGCTGCAGGCCAAGCTCGAGGGCCCGAATTTCGAGATGGTGGCAATCAATATCGACACCCGCGACCTCGACAGGCCGAAGAATTTCCTGAAAGCCGCCAATCTGACCCGACTCGGTTTTTTTAACGACCAGAAAGCCAAGGTTTTCCAAGACCTTAAGTCGGTCGGCCGGGCGCTCGGGATGCCGACTTCGGTGCTGGTGGACGGCCAGGGCTGCGAAATCGCAACCATCGCGGGGCCGGCGGAATGGGGTAGCGACGACGCGGTGAAGTTGATCGAGGCAGCCGTGAAGCCGTCCGCGGCGGGGCTTTAAGGCAGAAGTCGTCATTCCGGGGCGATGCAAAGCATCGAACCCGGAATCTCGAGATTCCGGGTCTGGTCCGGAGCCTGTCATCGGGCCGCGCTTTGCGCGGACCCGTTGGGACCATCCCGGAATGACAGCGAAGCGGAACGTCAGGCCGATATATTCAGGTTGCCGCCCACGCCGGGGCCGACATTGCCCAGCGACAGCGTCTGCTGGGCGGTGCCAAGCAAGGTCTGGACGGCGGATTTCTGGGCATTGAGGTCGGATTTCAGCGCGGAGGTCGCGACTTGCGACTGGATCGCCGCCGTCTGATTCATCAGCACCGCCGCCACCAAGCTCATATCCATACGCGAGCACCCCACAGGTCCCGGAGGACACCCTAGGAGGTGAAGGTTAACGAGGGGTGGACAGAAGGTTTCGTAGGATGGGTTGAGCGCAGCGAAACCCATCGCTCGCGGTGGGTTTCGCTGCGCTCAACCCCCCTACAGGACCGAACGCGTTACCGTGTCGGCACCGGCTTGGCGCCGCGATAGTCATAGAAGCCGCGCTGGGTTTTGCGCCCGAGCCAGCCTGCCTCGACATATTTCACGAGCAGCGGGCACGGCCGGTACTTGGAATCGGCCAGCCCCTCATGCAGCACCTGCATGATCGACAGGCACGTGTCGAGGCCGATGAAATCGGCAAGCTCCAGCGGGCCCATCGGATGATGCGCTCCGAGCTTCATCGCCGCGTCGATCCCCTCGACATTGCCGACGCCCTCATAGAGCGTGTAGATCGCCTCGTTGATCATCGGCAGCAGGATGCGGTTGACGATGAAGGCCGGAAAATCCTCCGACACCGCGACCTGCTTGCCGAGCTTGCCGACGAACTCCCTCGCCGCATCGAAGGTGGAATCGTCGGTGGCAATGCCGCGGATCAGTTCGACCAGTTCCATCAGCGGCACCGGATTCATGAAGTGAATGCCGATGAAGCGCTCGGGCCGATCGGTGGTGGCCGCCAGACGCGTGATCGAGATCGACGAGGTATTGGAGGCGACCACCGCATCGGGCTTCAGCACCACGCAGAGCTCGTGGAAAATCTTGCGCTTGACCTCTTCCTTCTCGGTCGCGCTCTCGATGACGAGGTCGCAGTCGGCAAGACCGTCCAGCGTTTCGGTCAAGCCGATGTGGCCAAGCGCTGCGGCCTTCGCGTCCTCGGTGATGATCTTTTTGGCGACCTGCCGCGACAGATTGCCATTGATGGTCGCCATGCCCGACTTCAGGCGATCGGCGGAGACGTCGTTGAGGACCACGTCGAAGCCCGCCAATGCCGCGACATGCGCGATGCCGTTGCCCATCTGGCCCGAGCCGATCACGCCGACCTTCTTGATCATCGCCATCCTGTCATCCACCGAACGGCGCGCATGTCGCGCCTGCCCATCCGCTTCAGCCCTTTTGACGCGTTTTCGCGCGAAAAGGTACCCCCTTCGCTTGAAAACGATCCCAATATATCAAGAAACACCGGCCGGGACTGCCCCATCCGCCCGATGCCTGGTCCTCACTTTCCGAGCTTGCCCAGCGCTTCGGTCAGTTCGGGAACCGCCTGATAGAGATCGGCGACCAGGCCGTAATCGGCGACCTGGAAGATCGGCGCGTCCTCGTCCTTGTTGATCGCAACGATCACCTTGGAGTCCTTCATGCCGGCGAGATGCTGGATGGCGCCGGAAATGCCGATCGCGACGTAGAGCTCGGGCGCCACCACCTTGCCGGTCTGTCCGACCTGCCAGTCGTTCGGCGCGTAGCCCGCATCGACCGCCGCGCGCGAGGCGCCGACGCCGGCCCCCAGCTTGTCGGCGAGCGGCTCGATATATTTGGCAAAGTTCTCGCGGCTCTGCATGGCGCGGCCGCCCGAGACGATGATCTTGGCCGAGGTGAGCTCCGGACGGTCGCTCTTGGCGACCTCCTCGCCGAGGAAGCTGGAGAGGCCGGGATCGGCAGCCGATGCGGCATTCTCGATCGGCGCCGCGGAGTCACCGGCAGGCGTTGCTGCAAAAGTCGAGGTGCGCACCGTGATCACCTTCCTGGCGTCCTTCGACTTCACGGTCTGGATCGCGTTGCCGGCATAGATCGGCCGCTCGAAGGTGTCGGGCGCGATCACCTTGATGATCTCCGAAACCTGCATGACGTCGAGCAGAGCCGCAACGCGCGGCATCACATTCTTGAAGCGCGAGGTCGCCGGTGCGACGAAGGCATCGTAGGCGGGCGCGAGCGCCACGATCAGCGCGGCCAGCGGCTCGGCGAGGTCGTGCTCGTAAGCCGCACCCTCGGCGAGGAGCACCTTCTTCACGCCCTGCAGCCTGGCGGCAGCTTCGGCGGCGGCCTTGGTGCCCTGGCCACCGCCGGCGACCAGCACGTGCACCTCGCCGCCCAATTCCCTTGCCGCCGTGAGCGCCTTGTTGGTGACGTCCTTGAGCGTTTCCTGGTCATGTTCAGCAATCAACAGCGTCGTCATCGTCAGAAAACCCCGGCTTCGTTCTTCAGCTTGGAGACCAATTCGGCGACGTCCTTGACCTTGACGCCGCCCTTGCGGCCGGGCGGTTCGGATGTCTTCAGCACTTCCAGGTGCGGCGTGAGATCGACGCCGATGTCGGCGGCGGTCTTCTCCGCGATCGGCTTCTTCTTCGCTTTCATGATGTTGGGCAGCGACGCATAGCGCGGCTCGTTCAGCCGAAGGTCGGTGGTGACGATCGCCGGCCCCTTCAGCTTCACGGTCTGCAGCCCGCCATCGACCTCGCGCGTCACCTTGAAATCGGAGCCATCGACCTCGAGCTTGGAGGCGAACGTCGCCTGCGACCAGCCAAGCAGCGCGGCCAGCATCTGGCCCGTCTGGTTCGAGTCGTCGTCGATGGCCTGCTTGCCCAGAATGATGAGACCGGGCTTCTCCTCGTCGGCCACGGCTTTCAGGATCTTGGCGACCGCCAGCGGTTCGACATTGCCGTCGGCCTTCACCAGAACCCCGCGATCGGCGCCCATGGCGAGCCCCGTGCGAATGGTCTCCGAGGCCTGCGCAGGCCCAATCGAGACCACCACGACCTCGGTCGCCTTGCCGGCCTCCTTCAGCCGCAAGGCTTCCTCGACAGCGATTTCGTCGAACGGATTCATCGACATCTTGACGTTGGCGAGTTCTACGCCCGTCCCGTCGCTCTTGACGCGGACCTTGACGTTGTAGTCGACGACCCGCTTTACCGGCACCAGAACCTTCATCGATCCTCTTTCGCTTGAATTCGTGGCGTTTGACTGCTTCGGCGCGGAACCTAGAGCGCCCGCCCACCCCGGTCAACGCGCGTGAAAGCCAAAAATTGGGCTTGGCGAGCCAATCCTGGCGACCCCTCAGCGGTTCTGGCCGGGCACCCAGAGCACGTCGCCGGCGCCATTATTATTCGCGGCACGGCTCGCGACGAACAAAAAATCTGACAAGCGATTCATATATTGGATGGCGGCATCGCCGACCGGCTCTTCCGGCTTGGCCGCGAGTTCCACGATCATCCGTTCGGCACGGCGGCAAATGGTGCGAGCCAGGTGGAGGTAAGCGGCCGAGGGCGTTCCGCCGGGCAAAACAAACGACGCCAGCGGCGAAAGCTTTTCATTGAGCGTGTCGATATGACGTTCGAGCCGCTCGACCTGGCTCGACAGCACCCTCAAGCGTTCTGCCTTGCCCGCGCGCTGGGGCACGGCGAGGTCGGCGCCGAGATCGAACAGATCATTCTGGATCATGCCGAGCATGGCGTCGAGCTCGCGCGCCTCGGCAAGGTGCACGCGCGCGACTCCGATCGCCGCATTGGTCTCGTCGACGGTGCCGTAAGCGGCGACGCGCAGATCATATTTCGGACGGCGCTCGCCCGAGCCGAGCGCCGTAGTGCCGTCGTCGCCGGTTCGCGTGTAGATGCGATTAAGCACGACCATCGGCGTTCTCGTTTTTCCCTAATGCGCCATCGCCCAGACCGCAAGCATGGTGATGCAGATCGCAACGAATTGCAGCAGCACGCGCAGCCGCATCAGCTGCTGCGACCGGTTGGGCGAACCGCCACGCATCATGTTGATAAGCCCCATCAGCAGCACCAGCGCGACAGCGGCAAGCGCAACGGGGAGAACGAATTTGCTCAAGAAGATGCCCATCGGCGCTACATAGCACCGCAAGCAGAGCTACGCCAACTGGGCTGGTGCTCTTTTGCGCCGACGATCTGGCTTTTTATATCGTATTGTCAGATGTTGGCCGGGCCGGATCCCGTCGGCCGCGCGCAAGGTGAAATGTGAAGCCGATCCGCTACCTCTTTCACGTCTTCCTGGATGCGTTCTACACCTTCCTTGCCGACGACGGCTGGGCGATCGCCAGCCACATCGCGCTGTCGACATTGATGGCGCTGTTTCCGTTCCTGATCGTACTCACCTCGCTCGCCGGCTTTTTCGGCTCGAAGGAGCTGGCCGACCAGGCGGCCGCGCTGTTGTTACAGACCTGGCCGCGGCAGGTCGCGGACACGATCTCGGGGCAGATCCACGACGTGCTGACCACGACCCGCACCGACGCGCTGACCATCGGCGCGGTGCTTGCGGTCTATTTCGCCTCCAACGGCGTGGAAGCGCTGCGGGTCGCGCTCAACCGCGCCTATGCCGTGGTCGAGCAGAGACGCTGGTACTGGCTGAGGCTGGAATCGATCGGCTACACGCTGGTCGCTGCTTTCACCTCGCTGGCGATGGCATTCCTGATCGTGCTCGGCCCGCTGATCATCGAGGGGGTGCGGCGCTATCTCCCGCTGGCCGTGGAAGCCAATGAGGGCTTTCTGCATGTCTCGCGCTACAGCATCACCATCGTGGCGCTGATCGTGGCGCTGTTCATCCTGCACAAATGGGTGCCGGCCGGGCGGCGCAGCTTCCTGCAAATCCTGCCTGGCATCGTCTTCACCATGGTGGCCTCGCTGCTCTCGGGCATGACGTTCGGGCAATATCTGGCCCGCTTCGCCGACCGCTACGTCACCATGTATGCGGGGCTTGCCTCGGTCGTCATCGCGCTGGTGTTCCTGTATTTCATCGCCGCGATCTTCGTCTACGGCGGCGAGCTCAACGCCGCCATCATCAAGTCGCGGCTGCCGCGCGGTGTGTCGCTTCAAGCAGCGCAGTCGCTAGAGCCCTCGGAGACACGGGCTTGAGCACGAAGGCGTCGGCGCCGGCCGTGCGCGAAGCCGCCTCGTCTTCGCCGCGGCCCGACACGCCGATGATGGCGATGCGCCCGAGCGGCGAGCCGAGCTGGCGGATGCGCCGGATCGCCTCGATGCCGTCGATGCCCGGCAGCACCATGTCCATCAGCACCGCGTCGAACGCGCCCTGCTCGATCCGCTCGATGGCGGCTTCGCCCCGGCCGATGAACTCCGCCTGATGGCCGAGCTCGCTCAGGATGGTGTTGAGCACGACGCGGCCGAACGGATTGTCCTCGACGCCGAGGATGCGCAGCGGCGCCAACGGCTCGCGCATGCGGGCATCGCCCTTGCCCACCTCCGATGCGCCGCCGGCGTCCGCCGCCTCGAGCCGCACCGTCAGCGTGAACGTGGTGCCGCCGCCCCGCCGCGACGTCACGGCGATGTCGCCGCCCATCATGCGCGCGAGCTGCTTGACCGACGACAATCCGAGCCCCGCCCCGCCATAGCGCGAGGCGATCGACACATTGGCTTGCGAGAACGGGCGGAACAGCCGCTTGATCTCCGGCAGTGTCAGCCCGATACCGCTGTCCGAAACTGCGAAAGTCACCCCCAGCCTGTTCCTGCTGTGCTTGCTACCGCGCTCGGGCGCGGCGACGAGCGCCACTGCGCCGGTCTCGGTGAATTTCACCGCATTGTCGATCAGGTTCTCCAGCGCGGCCCTGAGGCGGATCGGATCGCCGACCACGAGCGCAGGCAGATTGCGCGAAACGTCGATGTCGGCCTGCAGGCCCTTGGCGGCTGCGCGGCCCGCGAGCGAATCGCCGGCGCTGCGGGCCAGCGCGCGCAGATCGAACAAATCCTCGCGGAGCGCCGTGGGCACGCTGTGGGACTTGGCGGCGTCGACGAATAGCGTTGCAAGGTTCGCCAAATGCTCGGCGCCGGCCTTGATGGTGTCGACCCATCGCCGCTCGCGCTCGCCGAGCTCGGAGGTCGCGAGCAGATCGCTGATGGCGAGGATGCCGGTCAAGGGCGTGCGCACCTCATGGGCAAAGACGGCGAGCGCGGTCTCCACAACGCCGGTCGCAGCGGCGCGCTTTTGCGCCCTTGCCGCTCTCGCGACGGATTTACGCTTCTTCGCCGGCCGCGTTTTCGGCGCGCGTTTCCTGCGCTGGTCGCGCGAACTTGCCGCCATGAGACTCCCGGCTCCCCGCCTGCATCACCATGGCATGGCGGAGCCATCGGAGTCACGGCGCCGTTTCGGACTTGCCACCAGGGATTTTACGGGAGTCCGATCCGGCGGCGGAGTTCGGCCGCGCTCATGCCCGAGGCGCGCAGCGCGCGCAGGCCCGTGGCTCCGGTCGATTTGGAAAGCTTGTGGCCCGCCTCGTCGCGAATCAGCCGATGATGCCGGTACGCGGGCTCGGCGAGGCCGAGCAGATACTGCAGCAGGCGGTGCACGCTCGTTGCATGGAACAGGTCCTCACCCCGCACCACCTCGCTCGCCCCCTGCAAGGCGTCATCGATCACGACCGACAGATGGTAGCTGGTCGGCGTTTGCTTGCGCGCCAGGACGACATCGCCCCAGGCTTGCGGGCTAGCCGCGATCCGGCCGGTCTCACCGTTCGGCCCCTTGCCGAACTCATGCCAGGAGAGATCGCCGGCCCGCGCGATCGCCGCCGCCATGTCGAGTCTCAGCGCATAGGGCGCGCCCGAATCGATCAGGCGCGCGCGTTGCGCGGCCGACAGCTGCCCGGCGCTCCCGGGATAGAGCGGCGCGCCGTCGGGATCGCGCGGCCAGGCCCCCTGCCTTTCCTGCTCCGCGACGAGCTTTGCAATCTCCGCGCGGCTTTCAAAACTCGGATAGACGAGCCCCTGCTCCGACAGATTTTCCACAGCCCGGCGATAGTCATCGAAATGCTCGGACTGGCGCCGGACCGGAACCTCCCACTCAAGGCCGAGCCAGGCGAGATCCCCGTAAATCGCAGCCTCGAATTCCGGTCGGCATCGGGTCTGATCGATGTCCTCGATGCGGAGCAGGAACCGGCCGCCGCTCTCGCGCGCCAGGTCGAAATTGAGCAGCGCCGAATAGGCATGCCCGAGATGGAGCGGGCCGTTCGGACTCGGAGCGAAGCGGAAGACGGATGGCATTGATCTCTTTCGCGGGTCGTGATGGTTTTAGGTCGCAATGACCATCCACCTCAACACTCAGGACGACCTCGAAGCAGCCGTCCATAGGCTGATCAGGCAGGACCCGCGCTTGAAGCAGATCCTGGAGCGCGTGGGCATGCCGAGCTTGCGGCGGCGCGAGCCTGGCTTCGTGGGGCTTGCCCATATCGTCTGCGGCCAGCAGCTCTCGACTGCAAGCGCCGGCGCGATCTGGGATCGCCTCTGCAAGGCGTTCGATCCGTTCGACCACACCGCGGTGCGCCGCGCACGGGCCGACCGGCTCGGTCGGCTGGGCCTCTCCGCGGCCAAGATCAAGACGCTCAAGATGATCGCGCGCGAGCTTGCGGCCGAGCGGCTCAACCTTGACGTGCTCGCCGAGGAAGACGCCGACGCCGCCCATCACACGCTGACGGCGCTACACGGCATCGGCCCCTGGACCGCCGACGTCTATCTCCTGTTCTGTCTCGGTCACGGCGATGCCTGGCCGGCCGGCGACCTTGCGGTGCAGGAAGCAATCAGGATCGGGCTGGACCTGAAGCTGCGGCCGACAGCGAAGCAGATGACGCCGCTCGCCGAACCCTGGCGGCCGCTGCGAGGTGCGGCCGCGCATCTGTGGTGGAGCTTCTATCGCGCCATCAAGAAGCGCGAAGGCGTGATCGCAGGCCAAGAGAATGCCGAAGAGAAAGCGAACGCAGTTTCAAACATTGTTGCTGTTGCAAAGCGGCGCGTGGCAAGCGCCAAGATCGCGGCGTCCGCAATACCGGGGACGAAACACGCGAGCCGCCGATTTCATCGCCGGACGAAATGATCTTCAGAACGCGATGGCTGAACGGGATCGAAGGCGACAGACCTGACGCGCCGTCCGTCACGACAACCGCCACGGACGTATTCCGTCTGATCAGGGCCACATGCTCTCATTGGCCGCTTAACCTGCTTTCTGCGCGCATCCGCTGGGTATAGTCTCGTTTTCGGGAGAGGCTGCGGAAGGCCGGCCAAACGAGGTTACGCATGCTGGACAAGACCGACGACGTCTCGGTGTCCGCCGAAAACTGGCTGATCCAGTTCGAAGCTGCCCTCACGGGCTCTGACGGCGGCGCGTTGAAGGCGCTGTTTCTCGCCGATAGCTACTGGCGCGACGTGCTGGCCCTGTCCTGGAACCTGCAGACGCTGAACGGCGCCACGATCCACAAAGAGCTGCCCACGCTTGCCCGCCGCATGGCGCCGAAAAACTTCCGGATCGATCCCGAGCGCGCCGCTCCGCGCCGGGTGATGCGCGCCGGAACCTCCTCGATCGAGACCATCTTTACGTTCGAGACTAAAATCGGCCGCGGCCGCGGCATCCTGCGCCTGATGGCGGATGAAGCCGACGGCAACCGGCCGAAGGCGTGGACGCTGCTCACTGCGCTGGAAGAGTTGAAGGGCTTCGAGGAAGAGCTGGGCAACACGCGGCCACGCGGCCAGGCTTACTCGCGCGATTTCCGCGGGCCGAACTGGCTCGACCAGCGCAAGGTCGCTGCGGACTATGCGGACCATGATCCGACCGTGCTCGTGGTCGGCGGCGGCCATGCGGGACTGTCGATCGCAGCGCGACTGAAGCAGCTCAAGCTCGACACGCTGATCGTCGACCGATGGCCGCGCATCGGCGACAACTGGCGCCAGCGCTATCATGCGTTGACCCTGCATAACCAGGTGCACGTCAACCACCTGCCCTATATGCCGTTCCCGCCGAACTGGCCGGTATATATCCCCAAGGATAAGCTCGCCAACTGGTTCGAGTCGTATGTCGATGCGATGGAGCTGAATTTCTGGACCGGCACCGAGTTCGTTGGCGGCACTTATGACGAGGACCGCGGCCGCTGGAACGTCGAGCTGCGACAACACGGCGCCATTCGCCGGATGCATCCGCGCCATATCGTGATGGCAACCGGCGTCAGCGGCATCCCGAACCTGCCGGATATTTCTTTGCTGAGGAACTTCGCCGGGCAAGTCGTGCATTCCAGCCGCTACGACGACGGCGAAAATTGGAGCGGCAGGCGCGCGCTGGTGATCGGCACCGGCAACAGCGGGCACGATATCGCGCAGGACCTCCATTCGAGCGGCGCCATGGTCACGCTGGTGCAGCGCTCGCCGACCCTGATCACCAATATCGAGCCGTCGGCGCAGCTCGCCTACGCCGCCTATAGCGACGGCACGCTGGAAGACAATGACCTGATCGCGACCTCGATGCCGCTCGCGCTCGCGCGTCGCAGCCACCAGATGATCACGGAGCAATCGAAGAAGCTCGACCAGCCCCTGCTCGATGGCTTGCAGCGAATCGGCTTCAGGCTCGACTACGGCGAGGACAACACCGGCTGGCAGTTCAAATATCTTTCCCGCGGCGGCGGCTATTATTTCAACGTCGGCTGCTCCGACCTCGTCGCGAGCGGTGCGATCAAGCTCGCGCAGTTTTCCGATATCGACGGCTTCGTCGCCGACGGCGCGCGGATGAAGAGCGGCGAGATGCTGCCTGCCGAACTCATCGTGCTCGCGACGGGGTACCGGCCGCAGGAGGAGTTGGTGCGCAAGCTGTTCGGCGAAGACGTCACCAAACGCATCGGCCCGATCTGGGGTTTTGGCGACGGTCAGGAGTTGCGCAACATGTATGTGCGCACGAAGCAGCCCGGGCTCTATTTCATCGCCGGCAGCCTCGCGCAATGCCGCATCAACTCGCGTTATCTTGCGCTACAGATCAAGGCGATCGAGGAAGGGTTGCTATCGCATATATAACAGCGTCATTCCGGGGCGCCCGGAGGGCGAACCCGGAATCTCGAGATTCTCAGGTGCGCAATTGCGCACCATAGTTCGCCGCTGGCGCGTCGCCCCGGAATGACACTTGGGAAGGAAGCAAAATGAAAAACATCCTCGGCTCCGGCGAATATCGCTATCGCGTGGTGGAGAACTGGGCCAAGCTGCCGGACGGCTGGCAGCTCACCGATGTTGCCGCTGTCGCAGTCGACAGCAAGGACCGCGTCTATATCTTCAAT
>Ga0134128_10002659_pt1 | contig 22023 bp, 22 predicted proteins | sample KB31754_FD_96462 | JGI IMG/M metagenome (GOLD analysis project Ga0134128, IMG submission 96462) | Terrestrial soil microbial communities with excess Nitrogen fertilizer from Kellogg Biological Station, Michigan, USA - KB3-175-4 | ecosystem: Environmental > Terrestrial > Soil > Unclassified ... | reverse complement strand
TTATACTCTTCCGGAATCAAAACACACAAAAACAAGGCTTCTAAAAATGGACAATGAACAGGCGGAATTATATGAAATTATTGTAAAAAACTTTTAGGGTGTCCCAACGCTTAAAACAGGAAAAATAGTAACATTAAAAAGCCTGGTTATATTTTCGAAATAAAAATGAACTGTTTTTGAGACCTTTATCCTGAAAAGCTTCCTCTAGAAATATTAAGTATTAGCAATGCTTTACCACTAATATTCTTACACATTAATTGAACGATATTTCAACAAAATACCGACAAGCAGTAGTAAGTAAAGAAATAAGAGTGTTTAATTCCTAAAAGCTAAACTTCGCTTTGATCTGCTTCTTGATCTGCTACTTCATCTTTTACTTCTACTTTTAAATCAGGAAAAATAGCAACAAGCATTAAAGAAACACAAGCGGCAATGAGTAAATACAAGCCATATTGTTTTTGAGGACAAATCGTACTATAACAAGAGGTAAATAAAACGTAGGTTTTTAATAAATATCCAAGATTAAGAGCGGCGAAAAAAATTAAAGTTCTTTTGGCCCAAACTTTATCAATAAAGACTAAAATGACAGAAGTAACTGCAAAGAAAACAAAGACTTTCCCGGGCTTTCCATAAATGTTTTGCTCAGAAAAAAAGCCATTAAATGATTTATGAAGATCAGGGTAGTACGCCCATGGAAGAAAGCAGCTTATCGCCAGAATTAAGCAGGTAAGAAACCCGATCAACTTATAATATTTCATAATTAAAATCAATAATTAAATTAAACCGGGCTTCTTACCTGGATAGCTTTTTATAGAAAAGCAAATCGTTTTTTTTGTAGCACGAAAATATACTTCAGAACCGTTATTGATTCGGTTCTTTTGTAATAAAGTCACCGGTTTTGGCTATATAATTATTATATTTTTCTTTTACTGATTCAGGCTCTTTTTGCCCATCGATATAAAGTTCTCCCTTTGCAACAGCAACAGAAAAAGTATTTTGTTTAATGAGATTATCTTCTGACAAAGCATCAATAAATCTTTTTACTTCTTTTTCCACAACAACACGATCAGCACCGGGAGGAGTAGTTAATACCCAAACGTTTCTATTATTTTCCTGGTCATGCAAAGAAGTATTTTGGAGATTAATAAGAGTTTGCATTTTTTCCTGACGCTCATTATTGATTTTTGTTTGAAAATTATGAGCAAGAGTAGGAGCGATTACCAATGAAACAATGCTCATTAATTTGATCAGGATATTCATACTCGGCCCTGAAGTATCTTTGAAAGGATCACCAACAGTATCGCCTGTAACTGAGGCTTTGTGCGGTTCTGAGCCTTTGTAATGGGTTTCATTATTGATGAGAGCCCCTTTTTCAAAAGATTTTTTTGCATTGTCCCAGGCACCACCGGCATTGTTTTGAAAGATTCCCATTAACACGCCGCTAACTGTTGCACCTGCTAAAAATCCTCCTAAAACCTGTGGTCCAAAAATGAAACCAATGATCACCGGAGAAAGTAAAGCAATTGCACCGGGCAACATCATTTTTTTAATGGAAGCATTTGTTGAAATAGCAACACATTTTTCATATTCTGGTTTACCTTTTCCTTCCATAATTCCGGGAATAGTGCGGAATTGACGACGAACTTCTTCAACCATTGCCATCGCCGCTTCTCCAACCGCTCGAATAGCTAATGAAGAAAATATAAATGGAATCATCGCACCTACAAATAATCCTGCCAACACATCTGCGCGATAAATATCAATACCATCAATTTTTGCAATTCCAACAAACGCAGCAAATAAAGCCAAAGAAGTTAAGGCAGCAGAAGCAATTGCAAAACCTTTTCCTGTTGCTGCGGTAGTGTTTCCAACGGCATCCAGAATATCGGTTCTTTCACGAACTTCTTTCGGCAATTCACACATTTCGGCAATTCCCCCGGCATTATCTGCGATCGGGCCAAATGCATCAATAGCCAATTGCATTGCTGTAGTTGCCATCATACCGGCAGAGGCAATAGCAACACCATATAAACCAGCACAATAATAAGACAGGAAAATACCTGAAGCAAGCACAAGGATCGGAAATAAAGTACTTTCCATTCCTACGGCAAGTCCGCCAATAATATTGGTTGCATGCCCGGTAGAAGATTGACGAACAATAGTAAGCACGGGCCTTTTGCCCATTGCGGTATAAAATTCGGTGATAAAACTAATGAGCGTTCCTACCACCAATCCAACTATGATCGCTCCAAAAACGCCTAATCTTGTAAAGTGATAATCTCTTAAAACTAAATCTGTATCTGGCAACAACCACATCACCAAAAAATAAGCAGCAATCGCTGTGATTACAATTGCACCCCAGTTTCCAAGGTTTAAAGCTTTTTGAACCACAGAAGTATGCAATCCTGAATTATCAGATATTTTTACGAAGAATGTTCCTATGATTGAAAATAAAATTCCCATTGAAGCAATCAGCATCGGCAATAAAATCGGAGCCATTCCGCCAAAAGCATCCTGTGAAAAAGTTTCTCTTCCCAATACCATTGTGGCTAAAATCGTGGCCACATAAGATCCAAAAAGGTCAGCACCCATTCCGGCAACATCTCCCACATTATCACCTACGTTATCAGCGATTGTAGCGGGATTGCGTGGATCATCTTCGGGAATTCCTGCTTCCACTTTTCCAACCAGGTCAGCACCAACGTCGGCAGCTTTTGTATAAATTCCACCACCAACGCGTGCAAATAAAGCGATACTTTCTGCACCAAGACTAAAACCAGTTAATATTTCAATTGTACGTTCCATCTCAAGACTGTTTGCAGCAGCATGAGGAGCAAAAATGAATTTCAAAATAATGAATAATGATCCGAGACCCAAAACTGCAAGTCCGGTAACACCAAGCCCCATAACGCTTCCACCGGTAAATGAAACTTTTAATGCTTGCGCTAAACTGCTTCTTGCAGCCTGGGTGGTACGAACGTTTGCTTTAGTAGCCACTCTCATTCCGATATAACCCGCAAGGGCACTGAAAAATCCTCCGCATATGAATGAAATAGCAATGCTCCAATGACTGTTGGCACTGCTGCCTCCCATGATGCCTAATAAAATTGCAGCGATGATAACAAAATAGGTAAGTATTTTCCATTCCGACTTTAAAAAGGCCATAGCTCCATCGGCAATGTAAGTGCTGATCTCTTTCATTCTTTCGTTGCCCGCATCCTGTTTACTTACCCATACAAATTTTATAAACGTGTAAAGCAAACCAACAATTCCCATTGCCGGTACTACATAAATCAAATTATCCATATCAGTTTATTACTTAATTTTTAGGGCTGCAAAAATAGGGTAAAAAGGCAATATTAAAAATGTTTGATCCCTCTAAAATGAATCTTTGGAAAAGGAAATAATTTTTTAAAATTTTTCATTAAAAACAATCCAATTACTTTTGCGTGCTTTTTCAGATTTTTCATACTTGTTTTTAAAATCAATAAAAGATCAGAGAAGTTTGATAAACGAAGCAAACCCACGGCAATATTGGCTTTCATATTATGATCTTTTGCTGTTTGCTTCAAAAAAAATGCCCGGCTATCAACAATCTATCCACAATTTTTTTTGAAAATAATATTGAATTTTCCTTTTTCTTACTTTTAAAAAAACTAATGTTAACCATGCTGAGCTATTACCTGAAACGATTTTTAATTTCAGTTGTTTTTATTGTTTTTGGATGTTTTTTATTGGCGGCGCAAACCAGTTTAAAATTAAAATTTAAACGCTCCAATATTTATGCAGGAATTGAGGTTGGCTCTAAAGGTGTAAAAATGAGTTTGATCGAAATGGACAAAATTTCAAGAGAGAATTCCAATTATAATATTGTCGGGGATACATCTATTAATACAGATTTTATTTCGTTTACTCCTGCTACGTTCAGTGCAAGTCTGAAAGCATTATACGATTTATATAATACTGCTCATTCTTTTTACCAGGTTCCTTTAAACAGAATTTATACAGTCATCAGCAGCGGTGTAAAAGTTTCCGCCCAAAAAGATGACAAGACAAAATGGATCCAGGTTTTCATTGATTCTTTCAGGATAAAAATAAATGATCCGAGCAGAAGGGTAGATGTGATCGACCCGGAGCAGGAAGCAAGGCTTTCACATCTTGGAATTGTACCGGAATCAAAACGCTTCACTACCTTTTTAATTGACATCGGAAGCGGCAACACGAAAGGCGGATATTTTCCAACAGATAATACTGACCATATCAAGCTTTTTCAATTGACGTGGGGTACTCAAAGTACTGCCAATGCTGCGATTAATCGACTTGACAATGATAATTCCCTTAATAATTATAACCGTCAATTACAAAGAGTTTTGAATGGCGATGCTGATAAAGAAATAACTTACGCTGTAAATGTTAGCGGTGCTTATAACATGAGTGATAACATTGCATTTAGTGGCGGAGCTGCATGGGCCACAGCAACATTATTATATCCTGAGTTGATTGATGAACAAGTGGTTCCCGTAACTTATGATGAAGTAAAAAAATTGAATGAGAAATTATTTACTGATTACCCGGCTTTTTCTGACAAAGCATTGGTTAGCAAAATCACGAATAATAGTGTTGACAAAGATGCAATTGCAAAAGAGATTAGAACAGTGAATAAAGTTTTTAATCAAAGAGCCATGCTTGCTGCTTCAGGCTTATTATTAAAGATCATGCGGCAGTTTGACGGACTTTATGAGAAGAAACAATTTTATCTTGTAAAGAACGGACAGGTAGGTTGGATTTCAGCTTATGTTAACGAAAGCATTGACAAATAAACTTTTTAAATAAATATTTTTGCAAAATAATTCATTCTCAAATTTCTAATGAAAGACCGTAAATCTTTATACCTGGTTATTTTTGCATTATCAGTGGTTACCATCTCATTTATTTTGATTTCCATTTGGGGATATAACTTTTATTTTCAACCCAAAGTTCCTCAAACCGTTACACAGGAAGTTCAGCAAGGACCAAAAGTGTCAATTTCAAAAAAGACCTCAATGCGGGATTCACTTCAAACACTTCTAACTTCTACTGTTGAACAATTGGGAACCGATTCTTCTTTTTCTGATTCATCAACAGATAAAACTCTCGAATTAAAACTGATCGAGTTTAATAAATTAAAAAATGAAATTGCTGAAATTCTGAAAAATAAAACATCATCAAAAGATATGTCTGAGGCAAGTGAAAAAATCGGGGAATTGCAAAAAAGTGTTGATGAATTAAGAAGCAAGAATGATGAAGTAGCCAAAGAAAATATGAGGCTTAATAAAGTACTGAAGGAATTGATCATTGAAAATAAATCAAGCGAAAGAAAAACTAAAACGTCTGTAAACAATAAAGTAATCTATCCGGAACAATTGCCAGTGTTGGTTTCACATTTAAGTTTTAAAGGGGTTACTGAAAGCGACAACAATGAAAAAGAAACTAACATTGCCGCTCAAACCGTAAAACTCACAGGCTCTTTTTTGCTTAGTGCAAAGCCAACAAATAATTCCACATCCATTTATGTAGTTATTGTAAAACCAGATGGAAATACTTTATTAAACTCCTCATGGCAGTCAGGCACATTTGAAACCGGTTCAGGAAGGCAGACTTACTCTGCTTTGATTCATTTTGATAATGTGAAAGACAACAACAATCGCTTACAATTCACTATTGACGCCCGTAATTTTCAAAAAGGTAAATATGCAATGCAGATTTATCACCAGGGCATTATGATCGGAAGATTAGTGAAAACTTTTTATTAATATTAATAGCAACAACGATCTTAAAATTTGCGACTACATAAAACTTTTACTCAGCAGCATCGTCCGAAAAAAAATCTTTTAATAGGAACAATTCCGGCAGTTATCAACGCAATGAAAAATGGCGAACAGCTTGAAAGAATTTATTTGCAAAACAATATTTCCTCCGATGAAGCAGATGAGTTAAAAAGTATTGCATTAGAATTTCAGGTTCCGGTAAATAAAGTGCCTTTCGAAAAGATCAGGAACTTTAACTTGGAAAATCCGAAAGGCTGTATCGCCGTAAAATCAAAAATAAAATATCAGAATCTTCAGGATGTGATTTCTTTTGTCGTAGAAAACGGGGAGATACCTTTGATACTGATGCTTGATGGGATTACTGATATTAGAAATATCGGTGCATTAGCCCGGACTGCTTACTGCTGCGGGGTGCATGCGATTGTGATTCCTGAAAAAGGAGTAGGAGCATTGGGCGAGGATGCTATCACCACTTCAGCCGGAGCATTAGAAAATATTGCTGTTTGCCGCGTAAAAACTCTGCAGAATGCAATTGATGAAATGCATTTGAATGGCATCAAAGTTTTTGCAAGTGAAATGACAGCAACTGAAAATGTTTTTGATATTAATTTCAAAGAGCCATCTGCAATTATCATGGGAAGTGAAGACAAAGGAATTCATCCTTCACTATATAAAATTTGTGATGCAAAATTTAAAATTCCAATGCAAAAAGATTTCGAATCATTGAATGTTTCTGTTGCTGCCGGAATGATCTTGTATGAAGCAATGAAGCAAAGAATGATTTAATTATTTAATTATTAAATTATTAAGTTGAATCCGACAATCAAATTGATAGAATGTCCTCGTGATGCAATGCAAGGATGGAAAGATTTTATTCCGGCGAAAAAGAAAATTGAATACATCAATCAATTACTAAAAGTTGGTTTTGATACCATTGATTTTGGGAGTTTTGTTTCTCCAAAAGCTATTCCTCAAATGGCAGATACGAATGAGGTAGTTGAAAAATTAAATATAGAAAATACAAAAACAAAACTGCTTGCTATCATTGCAAACGTACGTGGAGCAAGGGATGCAGCAGAATCTGAAAAAATTTCTTATCTGGGTTTTCCATTTTCAATTTCGCCCACTTTTCAGAGAAGAAATGCAAACAGTACCATAGAAGAATCATTGGAAAGAGTGAAAGAAATAAAAAGCATTTGTGATAGGAGTGGAAAAGAATTAGTGATTTATATTTCAATGGCATTTGGAAATCCATACGGCGACAATTATAATGAAACCATTGTTTTGGAATGGATTGAAAAAATAGTGGGAGAGGAGATTAAAATTATTTCTTTGGCTGATACGGTTGGCCTTGCACAACCTTCTCAAATCGGAAACCTTGTAAGAAAAGTAATTCAAACATTTCCGGGAATTGAAACAGGCGTTCATCTTCACTCAACCTATTTTAACTGGAAAGAAAAAATTGATGCTGCATTGGAAAATGGATGTCTTCGTTTTGACGGTGCTTTAAAAGGAATTGGCGGTTGTCCAATGGCTGAAGATGAACTCGTTGGAAATATTGATTCAGAATTAATGATTCCTTATTTTAAAGAATTGGGATTTTTGCAAAATATCAATGAAGAAGAGCTGTTAAAAGCCAGCGAAATAGCTTCTAAAATTTTTATCTGATGGAATTTTTTTTACCAATTCAAATACCATCATTTCCATTTACAATTTCTTACACTGATAAGATTTTATTCCTCGGATCTTGTTTTTCTGAAGAGATTGGGAATAAACTTTATGATCTGAAATTTGATATTTTACAAAATCCGAATGGCATTTTGTATGACCCTCAAAGCATTGCTGATGCTGTATTTGACTATGTTAATAATAAAAAGTATTCAGAACAGGAGCTTTTTGAATTAAACGGATTGTGGCATAGTTGGAAACATCATTCTCAATTTTCGGGTGTTAATAAAAATGATGTTCTGGAAAAAATTAATCAATCACAATCGCGGGCACACATTTTTTTGAAAGAAGCAAAAATTCTCATCATCACTTTGGGGGCTGCATATAATTATATTCTGAAAGATAAAAGGCAAAACGTAGCCAATTGCCATAAAGCACCTTCCTCTTTTTTTGAAAAAAATCTTTTGTCAACTAAAGAAATTATCCGGCATCTGATAGCTACCTGCGATACATTGCATCAATTTAATGATCAATTGAAAATTATTTTTACGGTCAGTCCTGTGAAGCATGTGAAAGATGGCATTGTTGAAAACAACCGGAGCAAAGCAAGATTAATTGAAGCAGTTCATTCAATTGTTGAAGAAAAAGAAAGTGCTTTTTACTTTCCTTCTTACGAATTAGTAACCGATGTTTTGCGTGACTATCGTTTTTATAAAGATGATTTGGTTCATCCTAATGAAACTGCTACCAGTTATGTGTTTCACGAGTTTTGCAATTCATTGTTAACAAACCAGTCAAAAAAGATAATGGAAGAAATTACAAAAATTTTATCAGCCGTAAATCATAAACCTTTTTTTAAAGAAAGCGAAGCATATCAAAGATTTATTGATCTGCAATTACAAAATATCGAGAACCTCGAAAGCAAATATCCTTTCATCGATCTTTCAAATGAGAAGAAATATTTTATTGGAAACAAAAAATAAATTGGATTTTTTTCTCCGTTCCCAAAATCGTTATTTGGTACAATGTTTGAAAGTTGCAGCATGAACTAAAGAATTAAAGAATGAAACGTTTGAAAAATATAGTCTTTGCTGTTCCTGTTTTTGCCTTTTTGATTATAGGTTGTAATGCAACACGAACACAAAAAGGTGCTGTTATTGGCGGAGCAGCGGGCGCTGTAGGAGGAAATATTATCGGAAGAGCAGCAGGGAACAGTACGCTCGGAACTATTATTGGTGCTGCTGTTGGAGGAACTGCAGGAGCAATTATTGGTCACGATATGGATAAACAGGCTGCACAAATAAAGAATGATATTCCGGGGGCAAAAGTTGAAAGAGTAGATGAAGGAATTAAAGTTGAATTCAATGAAAAAATTCTATTTGCTTTCTCGAAATGGGACTTAGGTGATTCTGCAAAACAAAATCTGAATAAATTAGTAACTGCATTAAATAATTATCCAAATACCAATATTGAAATACAAGGACATACTGATAGCCGCGGAACAGATGAATACAATATGCAGCTTTCTTTAAAACGGGCGAATGCAGTAAGAGATTATTTAGTGGCGCAAGGAATCTCACCTTCACGACTCACTACAAGAGGATTTGGAGAATCTGCTCCGGCTTATTCAAATGATACACCGGAAGGAATGGCACAAAACAGGAGAGTAGAATTTTTAATTACAGCGAATGATAAAATGAAAGCCGACGCTGAAAAGAAGGCTAATAATCAATAGTATTTTTTTGAGGAAGAAATAAGAATTGAAATATTTCTTCGTTTATTGGTGACTGTTACATTCAAAACGAACTGGTTTCCTCATCAAATTTTATCCCGTTCAATTCAAGTTCTTTTAAAACAGGTTCGTAAATTTCAGGAATAACAGAAATGTGCAAACCGCTTAATTGAATTTTATTTTCTAAAATTAATTTTGCAGCAATTGCCAATGGAAGACCAACCGTTTTTGCCATTGCAGTATGAACCTGATCTTCGCCTTTTACGATCAAACAACTTTTTGTTTTTTTATTTTTTCCGTTAATTGAAAAATCAACTTCATGAAGCATAATGATCATATCCTTGTCATGCGGTTTCATCACTAATTTTTTTTCTAAAACATTTTGAAGCAATAAAGCCGAATTGGAAATTTCAAAGGGAATTAGTTCATCTTCAAACAGTCCGAGATAATCTATTTGTTTTGAAAATTCAGAATCTAAAAAATCATATTTATCAAAATCGCTTTCATTCTTTGAAAAAAATTTCTCTTTCTTTAGATTAAACCAGTCTTTAAAAGTTTTGCAGTCTTTAATTTCTTCATGATCATTTTTATTTGTCATATCCAGTTGGATAATTTTATTCCAGCCACGGCAAAAAGAAGGATAGCGTAAAGTAGTTCTGACAAAAGTTTTTACATCATGAAGCTGATATGTTTCAATGTATGAAAGTGAATCACGGTTGGCATACCATGCTAAAGGAAAAAACCCGGGAATATTGATCTCATTATTTTTATCATTAAAAATTTGAGAGTAAGGAATTTCAATTTTCTTTCCATCGTCAAGGTAAACAGCGCCTGCACTTCCCGCCATTACTACATTTGCCGGATTCCAGGTAATTTTATAATGCCAGGGATTATCATCACTTTCAGGAGAAACCAAACCGCCACAATGAGATTTAAAAGAAATGATTTTCCCTCCTTTACTTTTTATTTCATTGATCATTTTCATCGCACTCATATGATCAATTCCCGGATCCAAACCCATTTCTGCTAAAAAAAGAATTCCCTTTTTTTCAACCTCGCCTTTCAAGGATTTTATTTTTTCATCAAGGTAGGAAGCGGTTAAAAGATTTTTTGAAAAGGTTACACAATCTTTTGCAATTAAAAAATGTAAAGCAGGAGGGAGCATTGAAATGACAAGGTCTGCTTTTGAAATAAATTCATGCCTTTTCTCTTCATGAGTAACATCAAAAGAAATGGCTTCAGCAGAGGTAAAATTCTTTGTTTTTGATTCAACCAAAGAAAGATTTGAATCATTAACAATTAATTTCCATTCATTTTTATCGCAACATTTTCCTAAGTAATCAATCAGGTATGTTGCCGATTTGCCGGCGCCAAATAATAATATTGTCATAAAGCGAAAATAGGAATAAGTGTTTAGTTGATGTAATTGTAATAAGGCTTCAACCAATTAACCAAATAACCAATTAACCAATCGACCTAATAAACCAATTAAGTCATTTCGCAAAAAAACTATACACATTTTATAGTCAAAATGGTGAAAAATATATCGTTATAAATTCACTTTTTTTAAGGAAAAAACCTCTTTAAAAAGTATATTTGCAAATACTAAAAAATTATGGAAACAATAGGAGACGAATTGCCCGAAAGCGGCGCACCAAGAGGAAGAATTATTCCTGTAAACATTGAAGAACAAATGAAATCCGCTTACATTGATTATTCAATGAGCGTAATTGTCGGCAGGGCTCTACCAGATGCCCGTGACGGCCTCAAACCAGTTCATCGCCGCATTTTATACGGCATGTATGAGATGGGAAATACGTACAATAAGCCTTATAAAAAATCTGCCCGTATCGTCGGAGATGTGATGGGTAAATACCATCCCCACGGCGACTCATCTATTTATGGGACTTTGGTTCGCATGGCCCAGGATTGGAGTATGCGTTATACTTTAGTTGATGGCCAGGGAAATTTTGGAAGCCAGGATGGAGATTTTCCGGCAGCGATGCGTTATACAGAAGTAAGATTGGAACGTATTGCAGAAACAATGCTGGACGATATCGAAAAAGAAACGATCGACTGGCAATTGAATTATGATGATAGTACGAACGAGCCAAGTGTTTTACCTACCCGCATTCCGCAATTGCTTTTAAACGGCGCCAGTGGAATTGCTGTTGGAATGGCGACGAACATGCTTCCTCATAATCTGTCAGAAGTAGTAGATGCATGTATTGCCTATATAGATAATAAGGAGATTTCCATTGATGAAATGATCAAGATTGTGAAAGCGCCTGATTTTCCAACCGGAGGAATTATTTATGGCTATGACGGGGTAAAACAAGCAATGCATACAGGTCGTGGAAGAGTGGTATTGCGTGGAAAGGTGATGGTTGAAACCTCAAAGACCGGGAAAGAAAAAATAGTTATTACTGAAGTTCCTTACCAGGTAAACCGTGATGCACTGACTGAAAAAATCGGCCAGTTAATCAATGATAAGGTGATTGAAGGAGTTTCTGATGTTAATAATGAGAGTAATAATAAAGAAGGTACCAGGATTGTAGTTGACCTGAAGAAAGACGCAATCTCCCAGGTAGTTATCAATCATTTATATAAACATACAGAACTTCAAACTTCTTTTGGAATCAACAATGTGGCCTTGGTAAAAGGAAGACCACAAATTCTTAATATAAAAGATCTTATCCGCGAGTTTATTGATTTCAGACATGAAGTAATTGTAAGAAGAACAAAATTTGAATTAAAGAAAGCAGAGGAAAGAGCGCATATTTTAGAAGGATTTTTAATTGCTTTGGATCATTTAGATGAAGTAATTCGATTAATTCGCGCTTCAGCTACTCCTGATGTTGCAAAAGAAGGATTGATAACAAACTTTTCCATGAGTGAAATTCAGGCAAAAGCAGTGTTAGAATTAAGATTGCAGCGTCTTACAGGAATGGAAAGAGATAAGATCAGGGAAGAACATGCAGAAGTAATGAAACTAATCGCTCATTTAAAAGATATTCTTGGCGACGAAAGTAAAAGATTCCAGATCATTAAAGACGAATTAAACGAGATCAAAGAAAAATATGGTGACGAACGTAAGACCGAAATTACTTATCTCGCCGATGAGATTAGCATGGAAGATCTCATTGAGGAAGAGGACGTTGTAGTAACTATTTCACATTTTGGTTACATTAAAAGAACCTCCGCCTCTGAATATCGTCAGCAGCGTCGCGGAGGTCGCGGAGCCCGCGGAAGCAGAACGAGAGAGGAAGATTATATTGATCAGTTGTTTGTTGCCTCCACCCATCACACCTTATTATTTTTTACAGAAAAAGGAAGATGTTTTTGGTTGAAAGTTTATGAAATCACCGAAGGTGATAAACAAAGTAAAGGCCGTGCAATTCAGAATTTAATACAAATTCCGCCGGATGATACTATCAGAACTATTATTACTATAAAAAATCTTCAGGATGAAGAGTATATAAATAACCATTATATCGTACTTTGTACCCGAAAAGGAATTATCAAGAAAACGAAAGTTGCTGATTTTTCAAGACCACGACAAACAGGAATTAACGCTATCACTATTAATGACGGTGATCAGTTACTGGATGCTTGTCTGACTGATGGAAATCAGCAAATTATGATGGCAGTGAAAAGCGGTCGTGCAATAAGATTTCCTGAAGAAAAAGTAAGGCCAACCGGGAGAGGAGCGATAGGGGTTTCAGGAATTTATGTTGATTCAAATACTGACGAAGTAGTTGGTATGATTTGTGTAAATGTTAATGATCCGGAAGTCAGCATTTTAGTTGTAAGCGCTAAAGGCTACGGAAAAAGAACTGCTGTAGAAGAATATAGAATTACCAACAGAGGAGGAAAGGGCGTTAAAACAATCAACGTTACAGAAAAGACCGGTCCGCTTATCGGGCTGCTAAATGTTAATGAAAAGCAAGATTTAATGATTACTTGCAAATCAGGTGTAACCATTCGCACAGCAATAGCATCTATCAGAGAAGCGGGAAGAGCGACACAAGGTGTAAAACTAATCAGGCTGGATGAAGGAGATGAGATAGCAGCAATTACAGCCCTCAATGAAATTGAAGAAGACACTTCTGAAAGTGAATCAATTTTAGATCAAATTATTGAAAATGGGGAAGAAAATGTAACAGGTGAAATCAATATTAATGAAGAACAAGAGGAGACAAACGAATCTGAAGGAGACAATAATAGCATGAATGAAGAAGATGTAAATGATGATGAAATTTAAATAAACTCTGTTATTACACCATAAACAAAACAATAAAAATATGAAAAGGATAGTTCTACCAGTTCTATTTACATTTCTTGTTGCCGCTACTTTTGGCCAGGATTTGAAGAAGGCTACGTCATACGTTAATGATAAAAAGTATGATAAAGCAAAAACAGAAATTGATGGTATTCTCGCAAAAGATCCGAAAAACCCGGAAGCACTTTATTTAAAAAGTAAAGTTTATTCTTTGATGGCTGATAGTTCCGCTTATAAAAGTCTTTTTAGTGGCGATGCATATGCAGAAGCGTTTGATGCTTTTAAACAAGCTATGGCAGATTCAAATAATCCTAAAGTAACCTTGATGGTTGTAAAAGATAATTATTCACCGATTTTTAATATCTATTCAGGTTATTATTCTGAAGCCGCGAATGCTTTTAATGATGCTGCAACTTCTAACAACAAACCGGACACCGCTGGTTTTGCTAAAGCTATGAACCTTTTCATCAAAGCAAATAATGTTGGACAATATATTGCTGAACACAAATGGGCCAATATTGGAAAAGTAGACACCACCTTGGTTTTGAATATTGGAAAAGCAGCATTAAATGCAAAAAATGATGCAGTAGCGAAACAGTATTTTAAGGAAATTGCAGATGCACATATCAAAGGCTTGCACAATGCCACCGATGCTGCTGATCCAAGTTTTGAACTTCCTTATCAATGGCTGGTGCTTGATTACAAACAAGCAGGGGATTCTGCCAACATGGTAAAATATGCAACCATTGGAAAAGAGCTTTTTCCAAATGACGATTATTTTGATTTTGTAGTGATGGATTACCTTAGAGATAAAAAGGATAATAATGCTCTGTTTAAGAAATATGACGAATTAACCAGCAAACATCCCGACAGCCTTGAATATCATTTGAACTATGCTACTGAAATCTTCAGTTATTTATACAATAGCGACGAAGGAACTGTTATCAGTAATAAAGATCAGTTAGAATCAACTTTAAAAGCCCAATTGGATAAAGCATTGAGCCTGGCGCCGGATAATGCAAGTGTAAACTTATTATACGCACAGTTTTATTATAACAGGGGAATCGTAGCTATGGAAGATGCAGCAAAGATCAAAGGAGCTAAACTTACTCCTGATCAGCAGAAGAAAAAAACTGATCTTACATCTCAGGGAAAAGACTTTCTAAAACAAGCTGCTCCTTACGCTGAAAAAGCAATGACTACGTTGGAACAGGGTTATAAGAAATCAGAAAAATCAAGGTATAAAACTGCAGTGAACTTACTGGAAAATATTTACCAAAGTCTTGGTGATAAAGATAAGTTGAAACTTTACCAGGATAAATACGATCAGGCAGATGCAAAATTTGTAGGTTAATTTTCCAAACAAAATAATTAGTTTAAAGAACCCGGAGAAATTCGGGTTTTTTATTTGTCACAAAGCGGCGGAGCTATCAACTTATTGATTGGTTCTTTTTTTAAAAATTAGGAAGGGGATAAAAATTGATCATGCATTTGAGTATAAATTTAGAATAATCTACTTAACATAATATAAATTATAGGACAGCTTTCTTTCTTATGTTAAACAGAAAAGTTTAACAGAACGAAAGTTATCTCCCCTCCGGTTTCTAAGATAAATTATAGGAAACAAAGTGAATGTTAAATTCGAATTGAGATAATTTAAATCTTTTCTATGATCTTCAAAAAAAATTTCAAAAAAATTTGCGTAGTTACATAACTACATATAAATTTGCAGTCAAATAGCTACATAATGAATTTAAGACGTGACGTTTTTCAAGCCATTGCAGATCCGACAAGAAGAGCCATACTTTTGTTGGTTGCTTCACAATCTATGTCTGCCGGCGCAATAGCTTCAAATTTTAATACAGCCAGACCTACAGTTTCAAAACATTTACAAATTCTTACAGAGTGCCGGTTGCTTGAACAAGAGCAAAATGGCAGAGAAATTTATTATCACTTAAATCCTCAAAAGTTTAAAGAAATAGCAGAATTTATTGAACCATTTCGACAATTTTGGGATGACCGGTTTAATAAACTGGAAACGATCATGAAAAAATATCCGCAATAGCTTTCTAAAATTAAAAATTAAACCAAAATGGAACAAAAAACAAAAGTCAATGCCGAAAGTGGCAAACAGGAATTAGAGATAACAAGAGAATTTAATTTGCCATTGGATCTGCTTTTCAAAGCCTATATAATGCCTGAAATTATTGAGCAATGGATGGGCACAAAAGTTCTGAAATTCGAAAATAAAAAGCATGGCAGTTATCAATTTGAGACAGTGGATGCCAAAGGAAACAAAGTTTTTGGTGCAAATGGAGTAATCCATGAAATCGTTCCAAATAAAAAAATCATAAGAACATTTGAAATGGATAGTACCCCTTTTGGCGTTCAGCTTGAAATTTATGAATTTGAACAACTTGCTGATAACATTAGCAACCTTAAAATGCATGTTATTTATGAATCAGTTGAACAAAGAGACCAGGTACTCAAACTCCCTTTTGCCCAGGGAATTAACATGGCTCATAACAGATTGGAAGAAGTAGCAAATAAAATAAAATAATCATGTCAAAGAGAAATAAAATAATCTATTGGATCGCTACGATCTGGCTTGCATTAGGAATGCTGTCAACAGGTGTGGTACAGTTATTTAAAGCAAAGGATGGACAAGGTGGTCTTGATATGGTTACACATTTGGGTTACCCCGCTTATTTATTGACATTACTTGGAATCTGGAAAGTTTTTGGTGCGATAGCAGTTCTTATTCCCAAAATTCCTTTATTAAAAGAATGGGCTTACGCAGGCTTTTTCTTTGTCATGTCCGGAGCAATATTTTCCCATATCGCTTCAGGCGATCCTATCAATACCATATTTCCTGCGTTGTTACTTCTTATTCTTACTTTTATTTCATGGTATTTCAGGCCGCCTGATAGAAAAATTATTTTAGTGAATCCAAAAATCGATAGATGAAAAAAGAATTGTCGGCAAAACAATGCGTAGAACTTTTGAGCGTGTTGAAACTACGTTTTGAAAAACACATGCACCGGCATTCAGAAATTGAATGGAATAAAGTACAGGCAAAACTCGAATCCAATCCATCTAAGCTTTGGTCGCTTAACGAAATGGAAATAACCGGCGGTGAACCAGATGTTGTCCTCTATGATAAAAAAACTGATGAATACTTTTTTTATGATTGTTCAGCAGAAAGTCCTCAAGGCCGCAGAAGTCTTTGCTATGATCTCGATGCACTAAATTCAAGAAAAGAATTCAAACCAAAAGATAGCGCTGTTGAGATGGCTAAATCAATGGGAATTGAACTTTTGACTGAAGTACAATACAGGCAGTTGCAACAACTCGGAAATTTTGATTTGAAAACTTCGAGTTGGGTTAAAACCCCCGCTGATATTAGAAAACTTGGAGGAGCGCTTTTCTGTGACCGGCGCTATAACACCGTTTTTTTGTGCCACAATGGTGCTGAATCTTATTATGCTGCAAGAGGGTTTCGCGGCTCTCTGCATGTTTAATTTTTTTTACGAAAACTTTTGATAAATGAATACAATGAACCCAAAGGCTGATTTCTTTTTTGATAAAAAGAGCAAATGGCAAAAAGAATATGAGCATTTGAGAATGATAGCTCTTGAGTGTGGATTAACTGAAGAATTAAAATGGGGTTGTCCTTGTTACACCTTTGAGAAAAAAAATATTGTTTTGATACATGGCTTTAAAGACTATTGTGCTTTTCTTTTTTTCAAAGGCGCTTTGCTAAATGACAGCAATAATATTTTGATTCAGCAAACTGAAAACGTGCAATCAGCGCGGCAGATCCGTTTTAGGAATGTTCGCGAAATACTGGAAATGGAGCCAGTGTTGAAAGCTTATATTTTTGAAGCGATTGAAGTCGAAAAAGAAGGGTTAAAAGTAGCATTAAAAACGACAAATGATTTTAAGGTTCCTGAAGAATTTCAAAAAATATTAGATAAAACACCTTCATTGAAAAAAGCTTTTAAGGCATTAACTCCGGGAAGGCAAAGAGCCTATCTTTTTTATTTTTCTCAACCTAAACAATCAAAAACGCGTGAATCGAGGATTGAAAAATATACCGAACAAATTCTGCAGGGAAAGGGATTAAACGATTAATTTAATTCATTAGAATTTTTCTCAAATGAATTGATAAACATAATTATTTCTTTATCAAAAGCCTCCCCTTCATGAAATAAAAATTCGTGTTGCATCGGCAAAACATAAATGGGAAGATCATTCAGGTCATTTTGAAATTGCAAAAGTTTGACAGCATCTTTTTCTGTAGTTAAAATAATCTTTTCAGAATTTTTTATTTCTGAAAAATGCTCAATGATTTCTTTAATATCATTAGCATGAAAATCATGATGATCTTTATATTGTTGAATTTGAAATGACAAAATTGATTCACGCAAAACTTCTGTGATCTTTTTTGGATTCGCAATTCCACAAACCAGATACACATCCATACTTCTTTCCAAAACAATTTCTTTTTTTGAAAATAAATGATAAGGATTGCTGTAACTTATTTTCGTGAAATAAACTTTTTGTCCAGGCAACGGTTCTATGTCATCAATAATTTTTTTTCTTTCATTTTCATCCAGGCCATTTTTACATTTTGTAACAACAATAATTTGGGCTCTTTTACTACTGCTTTTTCTGTCGCGTAAAGTTCCAAAAGGCAATAAAAAATCTTCTGTATAAAGATGGTTGTAATCGGTAAGCAAAATATTCAATCCTGCATTCACCTGTCGATGTTGAAATGCATCGTCAAGAATTATTATTTCAGTTTCTGGTTTATCATTGAGCACTTGCGGAATTCCCGTAATTCTTTCTTCTGCTACCGCAACAGTAATGTTTGGAAACTTCAGGTGGATTTGCATTGGCTCATCTCCAATCTCAGATGCTTTTGTTTTTTCATTGGCAATGAAAAAACCCTTTGTTTTTCTTTTATAGCCACGGCTTAAGGTCGCAACAATATATTTTTTTCCCAGCATTTTTACCAGATATTCTACCATTGGGGTTTTACCTGTTCCGCCGGCAGCAAGGTTTCCAACACATATCAATGGGAAATCAAATATAGCAGAGCGCAAAATTTTTTTATCAAAAAGTTGATTTCTGATTTCTACAATAGAGCCATAAATAACAGAGAATGGGAATAAAATGTATCTGAGACTTTTAAGCATGGGCTAAGATTGTATTTTTTGCAGAAATATCTACAAATAAAAATCAAATATTTTGTCTGGAGTAACACAGAAATTTAAAGGTATATCAAAGCCCGAAATATCTGTTATTTCATCAACGGGCTCAAAAAAACTGAGACCGATTTTTATGATATTTGGTCTGCAAAATGGAAGAAATCTGTCGTAATATCCTTTACCAAAACCAACTCTGTAGCCACGCTTGTCGAATGCCAGTAACGGAAGTAAAACAACATCAATCTCCTCTTCAGAAACTACCGTTCCCTCTTTTGGCTCATCAATTCCATAAGCATTTTGTATCATTTCCACCCCATCATGAAAATGGTAATGAACCATATTGCCGGAATGAATATCTATTTTTGGTATTACAATTTTCAGCATTGGATTTTTAAATTGTAAATACCTTATAATCTTTGCCGTGTCTGGCTCTCCCAGTTTTAGCGAAGCCATGTAAGTATGAATACAATTAATAAATGGCAGTTTTAATTTTTGAAAATTAATGAGTAGCATGTCATTGAATTTCTCAATGTCATGTAAAGAAAGTTGCTTTCTTTTTTCTTTAAAAATATTTCTTAGCTCCTGCTTTGTCATAAAAAGGATTTCAATAAAGGCTGAATTCTCAAAGCTTCTGCTTTGATGGTTTCTTTTGAGATCAAAGGCAAATGTCCTACACTTGCTACCACAGGAAAACCACTCCACTCAGCTATTTCATTTTCATAATTTTTATAATCTTCTGTAAAGATCCATCCTGCGACATTTATTTTTTCTTTTTTTAAAACTGCCGCGGTGAGCAAAGAATGATTGATACTTCCCAATTCATTTTTACTAACGATAATTACTTTTGCTTTTAATTTTTTGATCAAATTTAAAATCAATTCTTTTTGGTTCAGGGGAACCATCAATCCTCCGGCTCCTTCAATAATCAACTGTTTTTTTGTTTTAGGTAAATGATCAACTATCTCTTTTACTTTAATTACTTTCCCTTCCGCCGGCGCAGCCAAATGTGGCGAAGCGGGCATTTTTAAACGATACAATTCCGGATAAACTTTCGTCTTCTTATTTGAGATCATACTTTGGACAAACAATGAATCTGTGCCGTCTGAAAAGCCAGCCTGCACAGGTTTCCAATAATCCGCCTGCATTGCTTCTGTAACAATTGCAGCTACTAGAGTTTTACCAACATTTGTACCAGTTCCTGTTATAAAAATCGGAGTCATATTAAATTAAATAGTGAATAGTGAAATCATTTTTTATTTATAAAAATTGAAAAAACGGTAGTGCCATAATTTCTCATTGTTTTAAACATTAATTCATTTTCATAATTATTTGCAGGTGTATGTTCCAGGATAAACCAACCTCCTTCTGCCAATAATTCTCTTTCACGAACAATGTGTGGAAGATCATCAATATTTTTGAGAGCATAGGGCGGCCCCGCAAATATCAGATCAAATTTATGAGAGCAATTGTCAAGAAATTTAAACACATCACTTTTGATAACATGACAGTTTTCAATTTGAAATTCGGCTATTTTATTTTTAATAAATTCATACATCTTCGGATCTTTTTCAACGATCGTAAGTTCTGCTGCGCCACGCGAAGCCAACTCATAAGTAATGCTTCCAGTACCACCAAAAATGTCAAGTGTTTTTATTCCCGGAATTGAAATATTGTTTTCAATGATATTAAACAATCCTTCTTTAGCAACATCAGTAGTGGGCCGTGTATAGGGCATTTTGGAAGGAGGATTGATTTTTCTTCCACCATATTTTCCTGTAATTATTCGCATGAATCAATTGCAAAGATATAACTGAAATAGTGAGCAGGAAATTTTGCGATGTCTTCAGAATAATTCATTTCAGAGGATAATGAAGTGAATTCAATATCAGTGAAATATTTATAAATCTCTTTGTAAAGTGCAGAAGTTTCTTCAAGCAGTCCGCTAATTTCTAAATGAATATTTTCTAAATGAAACTGCTTGCAGATATTTAATAAAGTATAGGAAACATCCTGTGGCTTTTGATAATGATAACTATTGATGAGTTGCTGTTTTCCGTCTTTTATGAGACGAACCACTATTTTTTGTGAATAAAAAATTACAGCTAATTCGTCATTTCTGCTAAAAGGTTCTTTCAATAAAAGCGAGTATTGATGAGTGTTTGAGGCTTCCGGAAACTGGGTCTGCAAAACTTCATATGTGGCTGAAGGAATTCTATAACAATTATACAATGACTGATCAGGAATTACATCAGTCAAAATTGTTTCATTGGAATGCAAATCTCCAAACATCATATTCATCACAGTTTGATTCCTGTCACTATCATATAAAGAAAACGGAATCAGTACGCTTTCAGGAAATGAATAAACGATACAAGTCTTCCTGAATTTTTTTGAGAAAATTTCTTTTTGATGAAAAATAATTTGTAGTTCAATAGGAAACCCAACCGAAGGTTTGCTTTTATCATAATGAAAAATACCAAGCCCAAGGAAAGAGTTTAATTCTTCATCTTTAATCCCATAAGAAAAGCCGTGGTTATTCACTTCACAAAAGAGTGAACATTTTTCCGGATTAAACGAAGAAGGCAATATTTCAAATACAGTTCTCATTCAATTTTATAAGCCGCTTTTTTTCGCGGGCTGTAAATATATAATTTATGTGCCTCATTATGATTTGAAAATAAGTGAAATTATTTTTCATGAGAAAATATTTTAACAGGAAAGCATCATAGAAATCAGGCAATAAATTACTAGCTTCGCACGCAAAATTAAAAAAATAATGACCAACAGAACTTTTACAATGATTAAGCCTGATGCGACTTCCAAAGGAAACACAGGTGCAATTTTAAAAATGATCAATGAGGCTGGCTTTCGTATCGTCGCAATGAAAATGATCCATCTTTCTGCAGCAAAAGCAGGTGAGTTTTATGCTGTTCACAAAGAGCGTCCTTTCTATGGAGAACTGGTAGAATTTATGAGTCGTGGCCCGATCACTGCTGCAATCCTTGAAAAAGAAAATGCTGTAGAAGACTTTAGAAAATTAATAGGAGCAACGAATCCTGCCCAGGCAGAAGAAGGAACTATCAGAAAATTATATGCGGCTTCAATTGGTGAAAATGCAGTACATGGAAGCGACAGTGACGAAAACGCACAAATAGAAGGAGATTTTTTCTTTAGTAAACTTGAACAGTTTTAAAAGAAAACATTTTATTATTTTAAAGGAGGCCGTCTCAAAATAAAAACTGAGACGGCTTTTTTAATTTTACTAATCCTTTAGAAAGTTAGTTTTTTAAAAAATTAGATTTTAACTGCTCCGCATTTTTT
>Ga0134128_10002658_pt1 | contig 22028 bp, 8 predicted proteins | sample KB31754_FD_96462 | JGI IMG/M metagenome (GOLD analysis project Ga0134128, IMG submission 96462) | Terrestrial soil microbial communities with excess Nitrogen fertilizer from Kellogg Biological Station, Michigan, USA - KB3-175-4 | ecosystem: Environmental > Terrestrial > Soil > Unclassified ... | reverse complement strand
GAGCCACCGTTGATTGCGGTGGTGCCTCCGGCATCGGTGGTGACGGAAGTAAGCGGAGTAGTGGCGCCTACGGCACCGCCGAAAGTAGTAGTGCCTTGGGTGTTGACAGCGAGGGTATTGCCGCCATCAACAGTAGAGCCCAGGTTGATGTTGCCGGAGGTGGTGGAGGTTAAGGTGGTGGCGGCACCGAGGGTGACGGCATCGTTGTAGGTTTGTCCAGCAGATGTCTCGACGGAGCCACCGTTGATTGCGGTGGTGCCTCCGGCATCGGTGGTGACGGAAGTAAGCGGAGTAGTGGCGCCTACGGCACCGCCGAAAGTAGTAGTGCCTTGGGTGTTGACAGCAAGGGTATTGCCGCCATCAACAGTAGAGGCCAGGTTGATGTTGCCGGAGGTGGTGGAGGTTAAGGTGGTGGCGGCGCCGAGGGTAACGGCATCGTTGTAGGTTTGTCCAGCGGAAGTCTTGACGGAGCCACCGTTGATCGCGGTTGCTCCGGCGGCATCAGTGGTCACCGAAGTAAGCGGGGTCGTGGCGCCGACAGCACCGCCGAAAGTAGTGGTGCCTCCAGTGTTCACGGTAAGGGCGAATCCACCATCAACTGTGGAAGCCAAGTTTACGTTTCCGTTAGTGGTGGAGGTTAAGGTGGTGGCTGCACCGAGTGTGACTGCACTATTGTATGTCTGCGCTCCTGAGGTCTTGACGGAGCCGCCATTGATGTTAGTGGCATCGCCGGTTCCGATGGTGAGGCTGGTCAGAGCCGTGGTGCCACCAACAGCACCGGTGAATGTAGTGGTGCCGGAGGAGGCCGCGATGCTGAGAGTATTGCCGCCATCCACGGTGCTACTGAACGTGATCCCGCCGCCGGCAGACGTAAGTGTTGTCGCGGCGCCGAGAGAAACCGCGTTGCTGTAAGTTTGGCTTCCCGTGGTATTCACGGCGCTGCCATTTAAATTGATTGTCCCACCTCCAGCATTGAATGTTGCACTTGCGGAGCCGGTCACGTTGCCGACAAGCGTTATGCTGTTTGGACTGGTCGCGGTCACACTTAGGGCCGGCGTAGAGGTGATCGATCCCCCGCTGGCTACAGTGACACCTGCAGCTGAAAGTACTCCGGAGGAACCGCTGTTGAAGTTAAGCGTGCCACTGATCGTAGCTGTCCCTGCGGAACCACTTTGAACTGTCACATTGAGAGGATTGGTCGATGCAATCACATTCGCAGTGACATTCGCGGGGATATTGAGTACGTTGAAATTGGCCGAGGTGCCGGTTATGGTTCCTGAACCGTTTACTGACGTTACCAATGCATAATTGGTATCACCGAGAGTGAAGTTGCCACCGGTTGCAGCGCCATTTGCGAGCGTCAATGTCTGAGAACCGCCGTTCGATACTTGGACAGCCGCAATCCATTCTGCAGGGGTGACCAGCTCGTCGCTAGTCAGCGACGTATGTCCCCCAGGATTGATAATGCTGATGCTAGTGGCTGACCCAACGAATTGTCCATTCGCGGTTGGTCCCGAGGTGTTTGTCACCGGGCTGGTAACCGTATGGGTATTGATCGTGACGTTATTAGTACCGGGTGCTACAAGGATTTGTCCTGTCGAATAATTTGTTACCCCCGCGGCCTGGATGCCTTTTTGCACGCTGAACGCCCCGCCAGTTACTGTTGGAAGATTCACCAAGCCACTAGATGCGTCGGTCAAGGTTAGATTGCCATTCGCCGAGAACTGAGTTACAGACAACGCCGCGCCGGCTGCGCTGATGGACACGGTAGTCCCACCTGCGATGCTATCTGCCGTAAATCCTGTCGTTGAGTCTAGACCCTTGATTGTTACCGCGTTGGCGGAGAGACTGATAGTGCCTTGCGTCGCGTTATTCAGCGGTACGGCGGTGGCATTCGCACCCCCAGCCAGGGCCTCGATGTATCCACTCTCCAGTATTGAACTCAATCCTTGTAGCGTTAGCGTAGCGCCGGGTTGTCCAACGGTGCCAGTGCTCCCACTACCGTGTTTCGTTCCCGCGTTGCCCCCAGTGGTTATTACATTTCCTGTTCCAGCTAGGGTCAATGAGCTAGCCAAGCTCTCGATGACCACGCTGCCACCGTTGGATCCGTCGCCCGCGTTTACACTTCCCGTAGAAGCGCTGGTGAGGCCGCCGTTGCCGCCGTGTGTGTTTACGTCGCCAGTTATTGTGATTGCACCATTAGTGGAAATAACCGATACACTTGCCCCAGCCCCACCGTTACCATTGGACGCATTATTGGCGCCTCCTTGTCCTCCGTTGGCTCCAGATGCCGTGAGTCCTTGCGTTCCAATCGTGGACCCGGCGCTTATGGTGATAGCTCCAGCATTTGCGCCCCCGCCGGATTGCGCACTTAAAGAATTAGCGCCAACGGTGCCGGACGTATTGATGGCGCCGCCAACAGCAACAGCGCCGCTGCTATTGATAGAAGTATACGAGGCCGCGGCCGTCTGAACTTGGGCCGAACCCGCAGCATACCCCCCGTTTGTGCCGAACGTAACCTGAGTAACACCTGCGGAATTCGTGATTGGCTGTGCTGTAACCAAAGTAACGGACCCGCCAGTCCCCCCGTTGGAACCGGTCACTCCAGCAGCCCCACCCGTGCCACCAGTGCTGATGGCACCAACCGTAATGGCATTAGCGTTGTTGGCTCCAGCGATTATGGTGACTGCGCCGCCATTGCCGCCGTTCGCAGTCACAGTATTTGTCGTGCTGATAGCGTTCGTGCCCAAGTTCACCTGTCCGCCGCTTGGCGTTGTGGCAGAGTTTTGCACGGCTGCAAGGACGACGCTGCCGCCATTTGTGGTCGTAATCACTGTTGAGTTGGCGTTTGTGTTGAGCGTTATGTTGCCACCGTTAGTCGTTGTCGGTGCGAGGTCGATCGTGGCTGTTTGGGTCCCGGCCACACCATTGACGTCGCCCGTGCCCCCATTGATATTTGGACCCCCACCTCCTGCGCCGGTCGTGCTGTTGATAGTGGTGGTAGTTGGAACGGCTCCATTTTGGAACGTGACTGTGCCGCCAGCAATAAGCGTCACGTTTCCAGCGGCGCCTGCACCTGAATCGGTGATAGAAGCTGTGTTCGCAGCTGTTATATTCCCACCAGCCAATATGGTTACGGCTTCAGTGAACGTGTTCGCGCCCGAGATCGTTATGCTCCCGGTGTTGGCGAAAGTTGGGTCTCCATGTATCACGTTATGACCTAGCACCAAATCAGGCGTATTGGCCAGAAAATGTGCGGTGTCGCCGACGGTGTTGAGTTTGCCTGTAAGATTGTCGACGCTGCCATCAATGTCGCCGGTGCCTGCGTTTATGTTGAGATTGTTCGATAGCCAATCTCCGCCGGTCAGCGTGATGTTGCCATCACCCTTGAAATGAACGTCATGCAAATTGATGTTGCCCTTGAGCGCACTCACGGTGCCACCTGTGCCATCCCAATTGATGTCCTTCATGGCATCGAGCACATTGACGTTACCGGTGGTCGCGGTGATTGTTCCGCTGTTGGCAATGTTCCCGCTGAGTGCGCTGAGATTGACGTTTTTCCATGCTTGAATAATCGGCGCTGGCGCACCCACTCCAGCAGGCAGTGCGTTGACGATTTGCCCGCCGGCGTGCACAATCAACGATCCGGTCGACGTGATTACGCCCGAGTTGAAGATGCTATCCAACGCATCGATGTTCAAGTTCAAGTGCGGTATGCCGCCGACGATGCCCACCGACGCAAGCTTGCCGACGGTCTCTATCACACCACCCACGTTGTTATACAAATTCGTTGTGTCTAAGATCGCCGTATTAGGCCCGACGCCCGCGCGCGAAAAGAAAAACAGGTTACCACTGTTGGTCAGGTCACCCGTGACGTCGATACCGGTGCCACCACGATTGGTGACATTGCCCAATGCCGTTACGCCGGATGGAATCACCAAGTTTCCGATACCGCCCGTCAGGTTGGTGGTGATGTTCAACTTGCCGCCGATGGCATTTCCCATCGATGACAAAATCAACGACTGATGACCGGTCTGTAAGACTTGGTTCAACGCCGTCAACTCCGCCGGCGTGATCATCTGCCCCTGTGAGATCGGCGTGTTGTGTCCGCCGACGATGATGTGTCCGGACACGGGCGATTGGATGTTTGCCGTTTGCGAGGTCAGGTTGTAATTCGTCGCGGCTTGCGCTTGTGCGGCGAACATCGGCACCAACAACAAAGCCGCCATGACTACGCAGGCGGCTTTAGTCAGGATGACTTTTTTGTCACCCTTCTTCGGCAAATTCACTGATGCCCTATCGAGCTTGCAATGTCTTCCCTTCAAATTTTTGTCTTTATACGCACGCAAAAATCCACGGCTACACCGATGAATTTGGTGAGACATTCAGGCTCCTTTTCGACGCTCGGGGGTGCGGTTGCCGAACCGTCCCATAAGCGTCATTCCCGGACATATGACACTCAAATGAGTATGCCTGAGTTATAGTAAGCCAGACGTTAAATATAGATGACCTTAAAGGGGTACTACTTAGGTGTATAAATACCTTTTAAATGCCCAGCAGCTTGGCATTCAATGGTTGGCTTTATAAAGGTACTTGTATACTTCCTTTGGATAATTCACACTTTTGGTGTTGCGAAATGTTACCGTCGCATTAAGGCTGCCCTGTAGTATTTCGGCTTCAAACTGGGGAAAACCCTATCGGTTTTAGCCGATCCAAGCATATGCGGTAGTAGCGCTGATTCATCCTGCAGTCTGCTGGTGGTAGTTGGAAATTCGGGTCGGGGACTGGTTTTTCATGCCGGTCCCCGCAATATTCTGTGCCACCATATATGGTGCACAAATTTCTACAACCGCGACTTTCAAAGGATCGATAATATTTTGATCCGCGGAAAACCCCACTTTGTCGATCTTAGTGTGCGTTAACTTTCCACCATCCGAAAATTTCATATCGACAGTCTACATTTTGTAAACATTGGACAAGCCCGCGCGGCGAATATCGTCTTCATTCATGACAAAACGGTGACAGCGCCGGTCGCCTCGTGTCGTCTCGCTCCAGGGTGTTTAACAACCTCGGGGAAATGTGCCTGAGTGAACTCCAGTCATGATGGTACTACCCATGGTGCCTCAACAGTATGCCGCGCGATGATGTCTTAAGGATGTCCTGCAAGTTGAACTGCTTATTCGCCCGGCATCTTCTCATCGCTGTTTCTGCTAATAGCGCTGTCCTGGCGCAAGCGCAGTAACCGAGGCGCACAACAGCCCGGACTTGTCGCACTGCAGGCATTCTGCAGTCGCGTCGTCGGCCATCCTTAATCACTTACTATGCAGGCTTTCGCAGAGCCTGGTTTCTTTCGCTCTCAACTTGGCGGCCTTGAAGAAGTCTTGCTCCTTGATGGCGGCATTTTTTTGCCTTCTCACCTTGCGCAATTCTTCCTGCATTTCCGCTCGAGTCTTGGGAGGTTTCTTCGGTTTTTGTGGAGCTCCCGGCATTGGGCTACCTCTTATGTTCCGTGGCAGTGCCCTGTGGGCAAGCGCTTTCTGAATATGAGAAAATTGTATACTATTTACATTGAACCTTTTGCGATTGCCCGACGTTTCACTCATATGGATGATGATGGGGGATTCAATATGGCTGATTCGTCGGACATCAAAGTGCTTGCCCAAAAGATGGATGCCGGTTTTGCTTCGGTGCTCGAAGCAATCGGCGAGACCAACCAACGCCTCGACCAAACCAACGAGCGCATCGACCAAACCAACGAGCGTCTGGACCAAACCAACGAGCGCATCGACCAAACGAATGGACGCCTCGACAAAGCCGATAGCCGTTTCGACGCCTTTCAGCAATCCGTCAATGAGCGATTCGACCAGGTCAAGGAGAGATTTGATAAAGCTGATAGACGTTTCGAAGCCTTTCAGCAATCCGTCAACGATCGATTCGACCTTACCAGCGAGCAGCTGTCCGGTATCCATCGCCGGCTGGATGAAAGCAACGCGCGTATCGGTGAGAGCAACGCCCGGATTGACGAGATGAAGTATTCGGTGAATAAGAAATTGGACGGTCTGATCAAGCTGGTCAAGTCAGTCGATGAGCATGTTGTGTTGCTGGACAAGCGGGTTGGAAAATTGGAAAAGCGCGTTGATAGAATTGAAGACCACCTGAAGGATGCGGGCTAGTTCCAAGCGCTGTCGCCGCTCGTAGGGCGCGCACGTCGAGCACAGTCATTGATCTTTGCTGATTATCGGCGAGGACTACTGTTGTTGCCGTTTAAGCTTGCGGCAGAATGGACAAACTTCTTTGCCGGCTTTGGCGGCGGCGACGGTGTTTCCGACGGTGCCCTCCCACCGATGCTCGTCGCCTTCACGACACCGCCAGAAGTGTCTCTTGGCGCTGCCCGGCATTACTTCCCATGGGCGGGTCGGCATATTACGCTCGGCGTCCCAATACTTGCCCACCTCAGGATACTTTTCCCACAGGTTGTTGCCTGCCGCCGCGGATCTGCCTGCGCACTGATGGCAAGGCATGGCGCCTTCCTTGTACCGTTTCGTCACTAAGGCAATCTTCTCCGGCCATTCATGATCCGGTGACCTGTCGCACTGCCACCATGCCACCGTTTTAGACATCGGCTTCACCGCTGAGGGCAGCAGCGGCTTGTTGCGAATCGGATGCCAGAGCTTGGATACTTCAGGATATAACGTTTTCAGGCAATTATCGATTGCGGCTCGTGATCCTTTGCATAAGCCGCATCCGGTCGAACCGCTTCGTTCCCAGGATTTGACGACTTCGCCGATTGATTTTTCAAATCGGTGCGCTTTCACCTTCGGACACTGCCACCATGCTGCCTTTCTGCTGTGCGCAGTTACATCAGTCGGGAGAAGTCCTAAATTCCGAGTTGGGTGCCAGTTCTTCGCGACCTCCGGATGAGTGGTGGCAAGACAGTTGTCCTTGTCGACTTTTCTCCCTCGACAAAATGGGCAGCCTGAAGTTCCATGCAGTTCGTGACTGTTGACCACATTGTATATGAGCGCGCGCCAAACGTGGGTAGCTGACCTTGGACAACGCCACGATACCTTGCGATTTTCGCTGGGCGTGACGTCCGACGGGGTCAGCGGCGAATTGCGAGTGGGATGCCACAATTTCGCAACCGCAGGATACTTCGCCGCCAGGCTATTGTCAGCGCATTTGCGCCGTCCCGAACAAAAAGGGCAGCCGTTGCCCTGGACTGCCCGCGAAACAACCGTGGCCTTCCAAACATGGAGCGCGCCTTTTTTGCATTGCCAATGGACCATTTCCTTGCTGTAAATCGACACGTCGGACGGTTGCAACCTCCGCTTGCGTTTTGAGTGCCGTTGCGGAATTCGGCGATTCTGACGCTTGAGTGTTTTGCTGTATGTGCCTTTGATATCAGGATTAAGAAGGCGGTTGAGAGTCGGGTGCCATTCGGCAGCTAGTTCCGGATTGACTGTGGCAAGGCCGGTGTCTTCGTTGACACGGTTGCCGCTGCATTGTGGGCATGCCGATCCATCTTTGGTTCTGTAGGCAACTTGGGCGGTCCACTCGTGTTTTTTTTCGCAAAGCCACCACACGCTCTTGGTGGAATTCCATTTAACTGCATTGGGAATCAGTCCATTGTTGGCAGTCGGGTGCCATTCTTTTGCCACTGTAGGAAATAGCGTTGCAAGCGACCGCGACGTGTCCGCCTTTCGTCCGGAGCAGAAAGGGCAGGGTAGCGCGCCCTTTCCTGTCCTCAGGTAAACAAAGCGCTCATAAACGTGTTCATCGCTCACCGAGCACTGCCACCAGACCGTCCGATTAGAGCCCGGAGTAACTTGTGTTGGTTTCAGGTCATTATTGAGAGTGGCATGCCATTCCCGGGCAATATCGGGATAAAGCGCCGCCAGGCTGCTGCTTTCCGAACGGCAGTCCGGGCATGAAATGAAGCCGCGGTCAGGCGAAGCAGCTTTGGTCCGCAGTCGGACCTCCCGCTCCCATTCGTGCGCTGAGTTTTTTCCACAGCGCCACCACGCGACGAAATGCGAGGTGGGTGAAACGTCATTGGGACTTCGCGTCCCATTTCGATCTGGGTGCCACTCGGCGGCAATGGCCGGATGTGAAATCGACAGCGATACAAATCCCCGGCGCGGTGCTGACTCGTTCGCGGCAGAAGCGTCGGTGCAGCCGGATGTTGGCGAATGGTCCACGTCAGGCAAAATGATTTGAGACGTAGATGCTATTGTTTGGGTCATGCTCTGTATCGGGCAGTTTGTTGCTATTTAAGTGGTGTGATTTTAGCACTGCACGAATGATGCATCATGGAACGGGGTCGACCAATTGAATAGATCTCAAGATCTCCGGGCACCTCCTCGCCTCTTCGCCTGCTTGCAGTCTGAGTCGAGTCGGGAAGTTAGCGCCCGTTTAGATTGCACTGGTTATTCCGGTTGGCTTATGACAAGTGGTTTGCGGGCAGACCTGTTGATGAGGGCACGAAGCGACGCAGAATTTCGTCCCACCACAAGGTCACAGTCGAGCCGGCTGGTTGCCCGCGTCCGGCGGTCACTTGCACGCTCACGCGCCAGCGCGGCACCATATACAGTGCCGCATCGAGCAGGCTCACCTCGCGCCGCACTCGATATTTGTCATTGATGTCATTGTTGTGGTGCTGTTTTTGCAGCATTACGGCGTTTAGCTTGCCGGCTAGCTGCTTCTCCTGCACATCATCTTTTGCCAACTTCGCCTTGGATAACTTTAGTTGAAGATCGGCAATCATGCTGCCGAAATAGGCGTCGGTTCTTTGCAGATCGGCATCGCGCTGATTGAGATTCTGTGCCGCCAACTCTTTCCGGCGGTCGAGGCCGGCTGCCTCCAGCGCTTGCAGAGCAGCAGACAAAAGCGGCGCCAGCGGTCGCAAGCTGAGTTCCGGACGGACGATATCATCCGGAGCATCATTGAAAAAGATGTGGCCGATCTCCGAATATTGCGGGATCTGTTTGCCGCTGTGCCCATCGACCCAAACGTGATGAAGCTCCTCTTCGCGCTCGTCGCCCAGATAAGCGATCTTGAACTTGAAGCGCAGGCAGGGGACAAGGTAGGGCTTAGCGCGATCGACGAGCGCGACATTCTTGATAGCGGTTTGCAGATGTTCGGCCGCCCGCTCCTCAGGTTTAGACGGTGCATCCTTGCCTGGACAGTAGCGAATCACGGCGACGTGATCGCGCACCGCCAGATCCACTAACACCTCCAGAAATTTGCTGCTGTAGGTTATATACTGGGCGTCTTGCTCTTCCTGCGCTGATTCATAGTCGAAGGACAACTTGATGTAGTCGCCCTTCATCTGCAAGCTGCGACTGAGGTGCTCATCGACCACCGCCTCCAGGATCCCGTAGGATGGCTGCGCGACATCGGCAGCTCTGTTGGTCAAATATCTCGAAACGAAACGTTCCAGCTGATACGGATAGGCCATACCGGCGGCTTGTCCTCCACTATGCAGTCGTGAGCGCGTCACCGAAGACTTTGTCGTCGAACTCCTGGCTCTGCAGGTATTGCGCCTTGGCGCCTGCCAGCCGCCTGCCCAACTCCTCCAGGCGTCCGGCGACTTCCGCGTCGTCCTGGCTGTCGGTCCAGATCTCGAACATGAGCTCTTCGAACTCCTTGTTCTCATCAAGATTCCCCAGAATCATATCCAGCTCGCCTACCACCAGCTCGAACAGGTTGATTTTTTTGTCGAGCAGCTCCAGCACGTAGGATTCCGCGGTGCCCTTGGCGGCAAGGTTGAATATGTGCACGTCGCGATCCTGCCCGAGGCGGTGGATGCGCCCGACGCGCTGCTCGATGCGCATCGGGTTCCAGGGCAAATCGTAATTGATGAGCGCCCGGCAAAATTGCAGATTTCTGCCTTCGCCGCCGGCTTCGGAACAGACCAGCACTTGAGCACTGTCCTTGAATTCTTGAATGATGGCATCCTTCTCCATCCGTTTCATTCCGCCGTGGAAGCTTACCGCTTCGATGCCTTGTTGTTTCAGATAGCCGGCGATGAAATCGTGAGTCTGGCTGAAGCGACTGAAGACGATAAGCTTGTCGTTGAAGGTCCTTACCAGCTCCGCTGTAATCTGCGCTTTTCGGCATATATCCGAATAGCGGACTTTTAGTTTGGCGCCGTAATCCAGGACAGCGGCAACCTCGTTTTTGTACGCCTGCGGCAGGTCGCGCCGTGATAATCGCTCGAGCCCCAAAAGACAGGCCGGAACGCTGCTGCCGGCCTCCAGTTGCAAGTGCTGCAAAGTCAGCTGGTCTACAATCGGTGGATCGCCCGCCTTTCTAAACGCACCGCGCCTCACCAGTGCAGTTACCCGTTGGTAAAACGCTGATTCATCAGGATGCAGATCGAGCTGAACGGTTTTTGCGTGCCGTTTGCTCAATATCAAGTTTGTATGGCTGCGCTTATTGCGGATCATCACGGTCTGCAAAAGAGCACGCAGACGGTCGAGATTTTTGGGCTCATACTCGTTGCTGGTGGTGAACTGGCGCTTGAACTCCGCATAAGTTTTGAGATGACCAGGTTTGAGCACAGTCACAAGGCTGTAGAGATCGCTCAAGCTATTCTGGATGGGAGTGGCGGTGAGAAACAGTATGTAGCGCTTTTTCAGGCGATCGACAAGCTGCCAGGACTTGGTGTTGCGATTGCGCAAATGGTGCGCCTCGTCGACGATGACCAGGTCGAAATCAATCTCGGCAAGCTGTTGGCAATGCGGGCTGAGCTTGGCCTTTGACAGCGAGCCGATGATAAGGGGATGCGCATCCCAGCCTTTGAATCGCCCTTCATCATTGACCACGAAATCCAGGCCGAATTTGTGGCGCAGCTCTTCCTGCCATTGTCCGGAAAGCGACGGCGGTGTCAGGATCAACACCTTTTGCACCATACCGCGCAACATGTATTCCAGAAGGATGAGCCCGGCCTCGATCGTTTTGCCAAGCCCCACTTCATCGCACAGAAGCGCTCGCCCGCGCAGTTTGCTGATGGTGGTTTTCACCGCTTGTACCTGGTGCGGGTATGGCACCAGATCGGGCAGGTTGGCCAGCGAAATCAGCCTGTCCAGCGGTTGGCATAAATCGAGCGCCGATGCTTCTTCATGCGAGCGATAGAGCGGCTCGCCGCAATAGGTGCCGCGATCGATTGCCGCCAGAACTTGCTCCCATCCCGGCTGCAAGACCAGTGCATCGGCCGGAGAATGAATTTTGATATCGAGGTCGGTTTCGTTGTAGCCAGTCACCGCCGGCGGTATCACCTCAAAGGAAAGCGGGTCCAATGAGGCAACAGCCAGCACTACCTGGTTGCATCCGGAAAGAAATTTGAGGTGCTTGCCGAGGCCCTTCCAGCTAAGCGATTTGGACTGCCGGTCTACTTTCGCCTTAGCGGAGGTGCGTTTTACTCCGGGAATTATTATTGATACGCTTTCCGATGGAAATAGCAGATCAAAGCAGGCGCGCGACCGGTTATCGATGTATAGATAATCCAATTCAAGAAATTGCGGCTGAAATTGCAGCCGGAAGCGATCGCCTGTTTCCCAGGCGGTAGCATCAGGTTCGCCGCAAATCAGCACGGCGGAAACCTGTGCACCGGATGACAACTTGGTGCTTTCCTCCATGTGGGATTCCCCCCATTCGCTGCTGTATATATCGACCTGGTCTGCCAGCCGCTCACGGCCGGCAATTCATTGTGCGCTGCCCAGGGCGCGAACGCCAGGATCGAAAACTCTAATCTGCCGCGCAGGCGCAGACGGTTTGGCGTACCGGGTCATCGTTTGAATCCATAATGAATATCCAGTCGATAAACCAAAGGCCTAATCGATATATTTTTTTCGAAACATCGTTGGAATTGTTTGGCGCAGCCTGACGAGGGTTAAAATTTGGCAAATCAACGTCGCGCCATGTTGGCGGCGAAGTCAGCGCCGTTTTTCTATGGTCACCGTTATCGTCGGCGCGAACAGGCTGGTCGTCCAGCGATCGTGTTGTCTTTCGACAGCTACAATCGCCGGCCCGATTGCCAAGTTTGTCGACGCAGTGTGAGCTCGTCAGCAAATTGATGATGCTGGTAGGTCAGCGTCGCGTTGTCTGAGCATCGTTGGACATGCAAAATTGAATTGCTAGAGGATCTAGATACAACTGCAGACAGGCAGGCAGCCTGCGATCCCTTTGTCTATGCGGCATATATAAAACGGGAAGTAAGTTCGCGCTAAGGCGCAGGAGTTGCCTATTTTGCAGCCCGCAAATGCAGGACAATAGTTTGTCGATTCGCGCTTTGAATGCGTCCGCTGACCTCTTCTCGCTTGTGGTGCCGGAGCTGTCAGACTGCCATATCCCATTTGCTGGAGAACGTTCTGATGCCAAAAACAATCGCTGGTGGCCGCGCCGCGCTGCTGGAGTATTTCGATTCCTGGACATTCAGCAAAGGTAGTGATTACGCCAAGTCAGGTAAGGTGCGAGATTACAAGATCAATATTGAGCACCATCGGCTGGAGGGCACGATCAGCGGATCCGGACGCAACGTCTACGACTCGGTCGTGCAATTCAGCGATGCAAGCTTCCGGGAAATCGAGGACACCGATTGCTCTTGTCCGATGATTGCCGACTGCAAACACACGGTAGCGCTGGTGCTCGCATATATAAATGATCGCCAGGCTAGTAACGCGGGCGAGCGGACGGTTGAGCGTTCACCCGGAGCGCCGGCACGGGCGTCGGTCGGTTCAATGGTGATTATGCCACCATCGCCCTCGGCTGCCGCGCCGGAGGTGATTGCTCCCGAGGTCAAACATGGATTGCGTCAGATCGCACAGGCGTTTATGGCTTTTGATACCGAAAGTGGTGGCAGCGATCCTGTCCCACCGGCACGAGCCATGCTGGCTTATATCATATTAAAAGATAAGTTTAGCGGATATTCTCAGATCACTGTGTCGCGCGTTTCGCTGCGCAAGGACGGAAGCTTCGGCGCCTGCCAACCATGCCGCATTGACCAGATCGTCGATGTTTCTCGCCCGCCTGCATATGTAACTGCTCAGGATGTCCAAATTCTTACTGTCATCGACAGGTTGCGCGGGGGCCGCTACAACTACTACCAGACGCACCAATCCGGCGCCGCCGACCAGTTTCCGGATGTCTTTGCAGTCCTGTTTCGCCAAATTATCGCCAGCGGACGCTGCTATCTGGATGCTGCGCAAGCCGGCATGGAACTCAAGCTCGGAGCATCTCTGCCCGGTCGGCTCGGTTGGGTGGAATCTCACGACAAGCAGTGGCGATTGGGACTAGAGGTTGTCGGCCAAGGCGAGCGCTATGAGTTTGTGCCCTTCAAGAACCCCTGGTACATCAACCTGGAAACGCGCGAATGCGGCCCGATCATCAGTGATGTCCCGGAAAATGTTTTGGACAAGCTCAACTCCCTGAGAGCGTTGACCGCCCGGGAGGCGCGATCGATCCCGATGGCGATTGCCGACCTCGGACTTACCAAGCTGATACCGCCGCCGCCGCTGAAGAACGCCGTTGAAGTGCGCATGATTCCGCCCAAGCCGGTGCTTACTATCAGCGAGATCGCCGCTGAAACCTCGGCATCGGCGCGTGCCCCGCGCCGCCGCAAAGCGCTCATGGTGGCAAGCGAGTTTTCGCGGCCTTCAGGCACGTTGTTGAATACTGATGATGGGAAACAGATTTACGAAAAACATGATCTATCGGCGCTCAATGATTACTCCGCTCGCTTGCGTGAGTTGGGATTCATCGAGGATCCTGGCTATGCCGGCGGAGCCGACTCCAATAGAAAACGGTACGTAGCGCTCGATGATGGACGCTGGCTCGACTTTGGAGATGCGGTATCGTCGCTGCGCGGCGAAGGCTGGGTAATATCGGCGGATACCGAATTACAAGTGAAGCCGATCGAGCTGGACGATTCCAACTTGCAATTTCAAGTCGAGGGTGATGACAGCTGGTGGTTTTCGCTGGCTCTCAATATTTCCATCGATGGAGAAGACATAGCGCTTTTACCAGCGCTTGTTTCCGCGATTCGGCGCTTACCGGCGGCAGGCACTCTGGAACGCGCGGTGGAACAGCTCGACCGCGGCGGCAAGTTTCGCACTATGTTGCCCGATGGCAGAGTGATCAGTTTGCCTTTCGATCGCATGCGTTCTATTTTGATCTCGTTGCACGAGCTTCTCAACAGATCGGCAGGCTCTGAATCAATCCAGGCTTCTGCACTGCACGCCGCCGATATATTGAAGAACGAATTGCTGTCCAGGGCACGCTGGATAGGTGCAGACAAAGTCTTGACCCTGGTCGAGAGGTTGCGGCGGTTGCAGTCAATCGAACGAGTCGAACCACCGATGGCATTCAAAGCCACACTCAGGGACTACCAGCTCGACGGAGTTTCCTGGCTGCAATTTTTGGCTCGTGAGGAATTCGGCGGCCTATTGGCAGATGATATGGGACTGGGCAAAACGGTGCAACTTCTAGCGCACATCTGCCTGGAGAAACAGAACAAGAGGCTCAAGCAGCCCTTTCTGGTAGTCTGTCCAACCAGCGTTCTGCCTAACTGGATATCGGAGGCGGCGAAGTTTGCCCCTGAATTGAAAGTCGTTTCGTTTCATGGTAATCAACGTTATGCGCAATTGAGCGGCATCAAAAAAGCGGATGTCGTAGTCACCACCTATCCGCTTGTACAGCGCGACATCGACGAGCTCGATAAAATCAAGTTTCATGGAGTCGCTCTGGATGAGGCGCAAGCGGTCAAAAATCCTGCCACCAAGGTGGCGCAGGCGGTGCGCCGCTTGAAGTCGTCGCACAGATTTTGCCTCACGGGCACGCCCGTGGAAAATCACCTGGGCGAGCTGTGGTCGCAGTTCAACTTTTTGCTTCCAGGCATGCTGGGAGATCAGCCTACGTTCAACCTCCATATTCGCCATCCGATAGAAAAGGAAGGCGACCAGTCCAAGCGGTCTGTGCTGAGAACGCGCATCCGCCCGTTCTTGCTGCGCAGGACAAAGGACGAGGTGGCGACGGAATTGCCGGAGAAAACGGTGATCGTCCAACAGGTTGAACTGGATAGCAACCAATGCGAACTCTACGAAACGGTGCGGCTGGCGTTGTCTAAACAAGTGCGTGAAGAAGTTGCCAGGCGAGGTTTTAAACAGAGCCAAATTATCGTGCTTGATGCCCTGCTCAAACTCAGGCAGGTATGCTGCGATCCGCGGCTTGTGAAACTGACGGCTGCCGGCAAGGCAAAGCGTAGCGCCAAACTGGAAACACTCATCGCTATGTTGACGGAATTGACAGCGGAAGGGCGCAAAGTGCTTGTGTTCTCTCAATTCACGAGCATGCTAGCGCTGATCTCGGAGGCGCTCACAGCCAACGGCTTGAGCCATTTGATTCTCACCGGCGACACGAAGGATAGAAAGACGCCGGTGGAGCAATTTCAAACCGGCGACACTGCGATCTTTCTGATCAGTCTGAAGGCAGGCGGCACCGGACTCAATCTCACCGCTGCTGATGTGGTTATTCATTATGATCCCTGGTGGAATCCAGCCGTCGAGCAGCAAGCAACCGATCGCGCGCATCGCATCGGACAGACGAAAAAGATTTTTGTCTACAAGCTGATCGCGCAAGGCACTATCGAACAACGGATGATCGAGCTGCAGGATCGCAAGCGAAAGCTGGCCGCAGCCGTTTACCACAGTGACGGCAACGATAGTCTTTCCTTCTCTGAAACCGATCTCGAAGATCTGCTCAAGCCGATTGAGCTGATGTAGCGTTCGGGAATAGCCGATTGGCGGATTCGCCCCGACAGACGTAACGGTCGTTGCGTACAGTAAGCTGTGCGCAAGGCAGTTGTCCGGCTGACAATAACGTCTAGTTATATTTACATTAAAACGCCAATTGTCAATTATATTGGACGTTATGGCGAAAACATCAGCTAACTCCAACACTCCCATCCCGGTTCGCCGGGCGGTCAGAAAGCTCGGACAGGACATCCGCGATGCGCGCCTGCGCCGCCGCATAGCAACGGAAATTCTGGCACAACGCGCATGAATGAGCCGAATGACCTTATATAAAATAGAGAATGGCGACGTAAATGTATCGATGGCCAATTATGCCACCGTCCTCTTTATCCTCGGCATGATTGATCGCGTTGGTGATCTCGCTGATGCATCCGCAGACAGTCTTGGAAGCCAGCTCGATGAAGAGCGTCTGCCGAAGCGAGTCAGACTTCCGCGAAAGAAAATGACGTCTCAGGGACAGGCGGGCAGCAGCTGATGGAGGGGGAAACATTAGTCTATGTTGACCTCTCCGGTACGCCTCACCTCGTCGGGCGACTCTGGACTCGCACGCGCAAAGATAAGGAAAGCGCTACGTTCGAGTACGCTAGGGAATGGCTGGCAAATCCACAATGCTTCTCGCTAGAGCCTGCACTAATACTTGGCCCCGGACCATTTCATACCGGTGATCGCGCCTTGTTCGGGGCGATCGGTGATTCAGCACCGGACAGGTGGGGACGCCTGCTTATGCGCCGGGCTGAGCGTCATCGTGCTCATCGAGAAAGACAAACACCGCGCACGCTGCAGGAAATCGATTTTTTATTGATGGTCGACGATGAGGCGCTGCTTCGACGGTTTGATCGCGCACAACGGGCCGATTATTTTGAACTGTCGCTAAATCAAGCTCGGCAAATCGCGGCTGAAGTTGGCGCGACCGTCTCCAAATGGCGAAAGGTTGCCGCAGATATGGGCTTGCGTGCAACTGAAATTGAGCGGATGGCATCTGCATTTGATCATGATGATCTGAAACAGGCAATTCAATCTAAGAAGGCGGCGAGAAAGCGATAGCTATCCGGTGTCGGCGCTGATCTCTAATCACGTGGAAACGGCGGGCTTTCGCCCGCCGTTTCCATTCATTCATGCATAGCGGGCTGAAGCCCGCCGGTACCCTGCGCGGGACCAGCTACTGCTGGTAGACCAGTGTGGCGCTGTCTCCGTCGTTGGCGTCGTCATCGGCGTCGACGACCACTTCGCTCGGTGCCGTCACCTCGGTGGAGGAAATCGGCTTGGTCGCTGCGGTCGCGAAGCTGCTGCCGGTCATGTGGATTGTGCTTGATCCCAGGTTATCGAACACCAGCACGCCGCCGTTTGATAGATTCGAGGTCGAAGGGGCGCCGCCGCCATTCGCGAGATCCACGCCGGTTGCGGTCGACGGGTTGAGAACTATCGCTCCATTGCTCAGGAACGAAGGCGTCAAGCCGGTGATGGTGCTGGGCGAACGTGTCCCGCTCGGTTGTTTGAACGCCGAGAGAATGGTGCTTGTCGTGGTGCCGGCGCCTAGCTCGATGCCTCCTGTGGATGTGCCGGTTACACCCTGCGACTGGAATATATTGCCGGTCGCGGAACCAGTGATATTGCCCTTGGCGAGAATTACGACGTTGGAGCCGTTGCCGATGAACGAGTTGCCGTCACCAATGCTCACGTCGCCGAGTTTCGCCGTGATGTTGAATTTCGAGCCGTTGTCGGTGATGGTGCTGTCATCTCCGATAACCACGCCGCCGGCTCCTGTGGTGCTGCCAGTCGAGGTGAGGGAGATTGTACCGTTTTTGACGATGTCTGTTTTCGCCAGCGTGCCGCTTGCAGGCGGTGAGCTGCGCAGCAAGCCGGCTGTGAGTACGACTCCATTCGGTGTCCCTGCAGTGGTGCCGATGGTCAATGTGCCGCCTGTCGTCGCGGTGATCGACGTATTGGCGACGAACACAGCGCCGTCTGCAATCGTCACGTCAGTCTGAACGGTCTGCTTGGTGGCGCGCGAACCTGTGCTGCTAGCCAAACCCTTGATATTAATGAGGTTGGCATTGCCGACCGTATTGGTGCCGCCCGCATTGGACATGGTTCCACCGACGACTGCCGGAATTTCAGTAAGCACTCCGGCATTGTTTTCAGAATCGGCGAACGATAGAGTCACCGAGCGCGCTGTATTGATGTTGGTGCCAATAGCAGCGGCATTTGTCTTATAGAGCATTGGCAAGTTGAAGTTGCCCAGAGTGATGGGTGAATTGGCACTGCCCGGGACGTTAGTAGTCGTCGCCACGCCAGTGGCTTTGAAGTTCATCGTCATGCCGACATCTACTGATGGTGCCAGAAGGACACCATTGCTTCCTGTCGTGAGCGAGCTGTTGGCGCCGCTTACGAACGTGAGTGGTGCAGTTGACGGACGGGCGATGACGAGTTCGCCGGTCGAGCCTGTGTTGATGGTTCCATTGTTCGTCCAGGTGGTGCCGGTGCCGCTGAGCACTACGGTGTCGTTGCTGCCTGGAACGGTGACGCCAATGGTGCCATTGTTGATCATCTTGCCGGAGCCGAGGTTGATGAACGCTGTCGCGCCGGATGCGAAATCGAGCGTCCCATTGAGCGCGGCGGTCGCGGGCAGGTTCAAGGTCGGGCGCGTGCCCGTGAAGGCGAGTGTGACGGTGCTCGGAATCTTGAAACCCGTGAACGTCGTCTGGTTGACGTCGAGTTGATTGATTGTCACGGTGCCACCGGTGGCGACGTGGGTAGTCGGGTCGACGGCGAATGTATTTGGTCCAGGTGGTGTTGTCTGTCCGCGGTCTGCCGCGAAAGTGAACAGAGCTTGCGACGGCGTATCGAGCACGCGCTTGCCGGTGGTGAGATTGATGACATCGGTTAGCGTGGCATTAGGATTGTTAATCACGATTTGCACGTTACCCTGCGTGAAGTGAGTCGTTGCACCTCCATTTCCGATTTGTCCGGCAAACCCAGTTCCGAATGAGCCGAAGGAAGTGGCCTTGCTGATCGTGTCCGCGGCGGTCAGGTCGCTCACGATGCTGCCCGCAACACCGTTAATTACTCCGGGGAGACCCACACTAAACATGCCGCCTGCATGGTTGGCGATGGTGGCTTTCGTGCTAGTGAGATCCAGGTTGGTCGGAAGCTCTTGCACAGCGTATGTTTCGATGTTGACGAAGCCGGCGCCACCGTTGGTGGTTCCGGTAGAACCCTGGAGTCCAGGCTTGACGTTGATGCTCGTGCCGGTCTTGGTCACGATGAATGTTCCGCCTGTCACCTGAAGCGTTCCGCCGTCGCCGCCGTTGCCGCCCGTTTTGCTGGCCTTGCCGCCGATGGCGCTGATGGCTCCATTCACTTTGATGGTGCCGAAAGAGTCGCCTAACAGTGGTGTAAGTAGTCCAAGGCTGTACGGGTTGGTCGTTAGGGTGATAGTACCAGCCTTACCGCCGGCACCAGCACCCAGATTAGCGGCGCCATTGGCCGTAAGTGCACCGGTGAAGATGTCGCCACCTGCCAAATCAAGCGGTTGCGAGCCGGTTTGAATTGTGATGTTGCCCGCTTGTCCTGCTGCGCCTGCGGCACCAGATTTGGTGGCGCTCGTGTTTATCGCGCCTTTGATCGAGACGTGGTTGAACAGAGACTGAATGTCCACGTTGCCGCCTGCCGGTGTGACTCCGGCCGGTGCGAATGTACCTGTCGAGGTGATGCCCGAAGTCGATTCGATCTGCGAATCTGACAGCATGAAGACGTCGCCGCCGCGTCCTGCTGTAGCGGACGTGTTGATCGCACCGCTAATCAAAATGCCGGCGCCGTTATTGATGCTGGCAGCTTGCGCGGTAAAGCCAGGGCTCACGAGCTCACCGTCGGCGATTGTGGCAGAGTCGTCAACCAACTCTGGTGCCGCACCGATGATATAGACTTGGCCAGCGTTAGCTCCTTTGGTAGTGATGCCCTTGGTTTGCACGCCGCCTTGCCCGATGAGCAGAACGTCCCCACCGACCCCTACCTTGGCATTCGCGGAGGTAGTGATGGTGCCAAGCTGAATTACGCCTGCATTGACTGTTCCGGCATGAGCGACCGCCGTAACGTTGCCGCCAATCGGGTGCGGGTTTAGCGCGCTGCCTGCAAAGCTCGAACTGGTGTTGATGTTCACTTTACCCAGATAGATAGAACCACCAGCGGTGCTAGGTGCGTCTATCTGATATACGCTCGGGACCGGTACTGTGGCCGGCACAGTCAGCGGATTACCTGAAATCTTGTGGAAATCGAACCCTGCAACCAGCGTCAGAGCACCGCCGTTGCCGGTTTTGCTGGAGAGATTGATTGACGTCACGTTCGATGCGGCTCTGATGTTGCCGCTGGCAAGGATGGCCAGGTTTTGGCCAATGAACGTCAGGTTGCCCGGAATCACGACATCGCCGCTGGTATTCTCAATGGTGCCCATTCCGCCAAATGGCGTAATCAATCTCATCGGGTTGCCGGAGAGGGTGCCCTGGTCATCGATTGTGTTGGTCAGCATGTCTAGCGGTCCGAGCGCCGTTATGATTGCACCGCTGCCCACGTTAATTTGTGACGTGCCATTAACAGCAGTGATGATTTGCGTCTTGCCGCTGAAGGTAAGATTGGTCGGTGCTGGTCCGAAATCGACGTTACCAGTGGTTGACTGCAGAGTAGTTTGAATCGTTGAGTTGAAGAAACCGGGACCGGTGCTGGACTCGACTGTCAGGTCACCATTGGTACTGACGACAGCAATCGATCCGCCAGTGATGGTTCCGTTGTTGTCGAGACTGACGCCATTCAGGGCTACCGCACCCGTGGCGACGATACTGCTGCCGCTGGGAACGGTGATCGCTGCCGGCGGAGTCACGGCGACATCCGAGGTCAAGTTGACGTTCGTGGCGCTGACCGCGGGGTTGCCACTGGCATTGGCACCAATCGTGATGGTGCCTTCGCTTTCGAAGCTCAAGTCGCCCCCTACGGCGGCATTGAGCGTCGAATTATTCTCATTTATAACAAAGGCATTACCCGTCGCAATCAAGGTGTCGGATGGAGTGTTTGTCAGAATACTTGCGCCGGCCGCGCCAATATCTCCGGTGGCATTCAAGGTCACGGTCGCGCCCGAGATTGCATTCGAGGGATTGCTGGTCGTGATTGAGCCGCCGGCTGTGATGGCGACATCGCCGAAAGTTCCGATGGTGCTATGAACATCCAATGCGCCGGCATTGTTGAAGGTGAGATTAGAACCACCACTCGTCTGGATGTTCAATTCGCCCACGTTATTGGCAGCGCTACCCAGAGTTACATCGCCGCTGCCCACGCCGATATCCAGAGTACCGCCCGTGATACCGCCTGTAGTTTGAGTGATGGCGCCTGTGCCGCTTGTATTCAGGTCAACGGTGTTGCCGGACACATTGCCGGCGAGTGTGATGGTGCCGGTGCCCGTAGAATTCAGATTTGTGCTGCCATTCAAGCTAGTGCTGCTTACCGAGCCGGATGAGGTGACGCCAATATCACTGAAGCTTTGAAGATTTACGGAGCCCGCGGTAATGGTGCCTGTCACGCTGATTCCGGCTGCAGTGGTGATAACACTGAAGGTAGAACTTGAACCGGCAGTATTAGTGCCGCTGATGCCGACGCCGGTGGTGTTGTTATCGGTGACACTGACGTCCCCTGCGCTTGAATTGAGGTTGAGAGTAGCTGCGGTTGTGTTGCCGATGTTGACGCCGGTCGCGCCCGAGGCAACCAATTCGGATGCATCAATGAGTGCTGTGTCTGAAACCGATTTGGTATCGGAAATGAGGCTCACGGTTCCTGTCGGCGCTGATAGTGCCGTCGTCGTGAGAGTGATGTTGCCCCCTGTTGATTCGAACGAGATGTTGTCGGCAGCAATGTCGGCTAAGGCAGGGGTCACGACCGCGTCAGTGATATCAGCGGCTGTAACAATTGCCACGGTACCATTCAATCCGCTTTCGGAGACATTGGCGCCCAAAGTTACTGAGCCTGCTGCGTCTGTCGCCGTCAACGTCACGTTGCCGTTGTTCGCGGTGCCGGTGACTGCGCCATTTACTGCCACGCTGGTGCCTGTCAGGGAGACATTACCGGCCTGAATGGGAATGGTCGCCCCTCCCACAACAGTCAGGGCAGTGCCGGTGGCATCAACGCTGAAAGTTGAACTCGAACCTGCGGTGTTCGCGCCAGTGATCGACACGGTTG
>Ga0134128_10002656_pt1 | contig 22038 bp, 20 predicted proteins | sample KB31754_FD_96462 | JGI IMG/M metagenome (GOLD analysis project Ga0134128, IMG submission 96462) | Terrestrial soil microbial communities with excess Nitrogen fertilizer from Kellogg Biological Station, Michigan, USA - KB3-175-4 | ecosystem: Environmental > Terrestrial > Soil > Unclassified ... | reverse complement strand
TGGCTGCTGCTGGAGCATGGTTTCGAGCAGGGCTCGGCCGTGCGCACGCTGCTGGAACGGCATGGTTACCACGACGTGTTTACCGAGCGCGATCTGGAACAGCGCGAAAGGGTAAGCGGCGGCCGAAGGTAATGAGCCGAAGTCTTTCCTGATCACGAGCGGGGTGATCAGGCTGTTGATCCCCGCGAACCTGCCGGCTTCCCAATGCTCCAGGCAGCAGCAGGAGGACCGGAAAAAAGGCGAGCCAGAGCTGGGTGGCCGCGCCGTTACGCGTCCCGGTAATCCATCGCCAGAGTAAGGTCGGATGGTGCCTTGCGCCGCAAGCTCACCGCCACCGGCGTCAGCACGATCGCGATGAAGAGGTTCACCGCCAGCGCGATCAGGCCTATGTAGATGCCGTGATGCACACCGGTGCTGAAAATCACGGTGTACACCGGTTTCAATCCGTTCACCCATGCGAGCGTGCTGCCCACCAGCATCCCGGCCAGCCAGCCAAGCAACAACGCCGATGGCCGCAGCCAGCGCGTGAACAGCCCGAACACCACTGCCGGGAAAATCTGCAGCATCCAGATGCCACCGAGCAACTGCAGGTCGATCGCGAACTTCGTCGGCAGATACAGCACGCACAGCAGCGCGCCGAACTTCACCAGCAGCGAGACGATCTTGGCGATGCGCGCCTCCGCGGCGCCGGCGAGATTCCGGTTGATATACGGACGCCAGATGTTGCGGGTCACGAGATTGGCCGCCCCGATAGACATGATCGCCGCCGGGACCAACGCGCCGAGTGCGATCGCGGCGAAACAGAAGCCGGCGAACCACGGCGGGAAGCTGGCGTTGATCAGCGCCGGCACCGCCATGGTGCCCTCGCTCACCTTGATGTGTGCGGCCAGCGCCATGTAACCGAGCAGCGCGATCAGCCCCAGCAAGAGGCTGTACGCAGGCAGCCACACGGCGTTGCGCCGGATCACGTCCGGCCCGGCGGCCGAAAGCGTTGCGGTCATCGAATGCGGATACAGGAACAGCGCCAGCGCCGAGCCGAGTGCCAGCGTGGCGAACGACCAGTATTGGTCGGGCTTGAGCAGCACGCCGGTATCGCCGCCTTTTGCTGCGAACGCAGCTTGCGCGTCGTGGAAGATTTTTGCGTAGCCGCCCAGATGCATCGGGATGATGATCACCGCAGCGATCACGGTGATGTACAACATCGCATCCTTGACGAATGCGATCAGCGCGGGCGCGCGCAGGCCGCTGGAATAGGTGTACAGCGCCAGGATCACGAACGCAATCAGCAGCGGCGTTTCGCGCCCGACGCCGAGCGCGGAAAGGCCCATCGCCTGGAATACCACTTCAAGGCCGACCAGTTGCAACGCGATGTACGGCATGGTTGCCAGCACGCCGGTGACCGCCACCGCCAGCGCGAGTGCCCTGCTGCCGTAGCGACCTTCGACGAAATCCGCCGCGGTCACCCAGCCGTGCTTGCGGCAGGCGTTCCACAGCCGCGGCATGACCAGAAACACGATCGGATACACGAACACGGTGTAGGGCATCGCGAAGAAACCGTAAGCACCGACCGCGTACACCAGCGCCGGCACGGCGATCAGCGTGTAGGCCGTATACAAATCGCCCCCGAGCAGGAACCAGGTAACGAAGCTGCCGAAGCGGCGTCCGCCCAGTCCCCACTCATGCAGCAAAGAGAGATCGCCCGCGCGCCAGCGCGCGGCGGCAAAACCCATGATCGTGACCGCGCCGAAGAAAAATACGAACACCCCGAGCGCGGTCCAGTCGAGTGTCGCGCTCATGCGCGTCTTCCCAGAAAGACGACGAAGGTCAACAGCGCTGCCAGCACCACCCAGGCGAACATCCATACATAGAAAAACGGAAAGCCCGCGACGCTGGGCTCGACACGGTTGTAAAACGGCACGTCGAGCAGGGCGATGAAAGGTAGCAACAGGAGCACCGGAAGGAACTTGCGCATCGCTGCCCCCAACTGACCATTGTGGCGAAGCGTACCAAGCCACCGAATTGCAGGCCATGGATGGCCGTATCGAGGTGGGCTTCGGCGCCGTCATGACGCCGGGCATCGCAGCCGATCGTGCGGAAGGGCGAACCGGGGCTTTCGCGAGACGTGTTGAATCGCATCTCGCGCCGGCGGGCGTACGCCAAGATGTGCGGGGCGGGAATGCGCACCACGGATGGTCGTTTGCGGTATCGGTTGGTGCCGGCGGGAGCGGAACCATACCTCGGTTATGGCATCATACGCGACCTTGCCTTCCCGCCTTCAGACATTCCGAAATGCTGATTTTCGAACTCTCGCAGCCGGGCCGCACCGCGGCCGCGCAACTTCCCCCGGACGTGCCGGTGCCGGAGGATATTCCCGCCCATCTGCGCCGCGATACGCCGATCGGCCTTCCGGAAGTTTCCGAACTGCAGGCGCTACGCCATTACACGAATCTGTCGCGCAAGAATTTTTCGATCGACACGAATTTCTATCCGCTGGGTTCGTGCACGATGAAGTACAACCCGCGCGCCTGCAATTCGCTGGCGATGCTGGATGGATTCCTGGCGCGGCATCCGTATGCGCCGGAATCGCTGTCGCAGGGGTTTCTTTCCTGCATGTACGAATTGCAGGAAATGCTGGCCGACGTTACCGGCATGAAGGGAGGTGTGTCGTTGTCGCCGATGGCAGGCGCGCAAGGCGAACTCGCCGGCGTGGCGATGATCATGGCCTACCATCGTCATCGCAACGATCTGGCGCGCACCGAAATCATCGTGCCGGATGCCGCGCACGGCACCAATCCGGCGACCGCCTCGATGTGCGGTTGCACGGTGCGAGAGATTCCGACGCAAGCCGATGGCGACATCGATGTCGAGGCGTTGAAGAAGGCGCTCGGTCCGCAAACCGCCGGCATCATGCTGACCAATCCGAGCACGATCGGCGTGTTCGAGCGGCGCATCGTCGAGATCGCCAAACTGGTGCATGCGGCCGGTGGCCTGCTGTACTACGACGGCGCCAACTTGAACGCGATCCTCGGCAAGGTGCGGCCCGGTGACATGGGGTTCGATGCCATCCACATGAACCTGCACAAGACTTTTTCGACGCCCCACGGCGGCGGCGGCCCCGGCGCGGGCGCGGTGGGCGTATCGGAACGGCTGAAGCCGTTCTTGCCGATTCCGATGATCGAGAAACGCGACAACGGCACGTTCGGCTGGGTGCGCAAGAGAGATCGCCCGCTCTCGATCGGCCGGCTCACTTCGTTCGCGGGCAACGCAGGCGTGCTGCTGCGTGCCTACATCTATGCACGCATGCTGGGCCGCGAAGGCATGGTGAGGGTGGCCGAATACGCCACGCTCAATGCGAATTATCTCGCGCGCAAACTTGCCGACGTCGGCTACACGCTGGCGTATCCCGAGCGCCGCGCCAGTCATGAGTTCATCGTCACGGTGGCGCCGCAGAAAAAGCGCAGCGGCGTGACCGCGCTGGATTTCTCCAAGAGCCTGCTCGATCGCAACATCCATGCGCCGACCAATTATTTTCCTCTGCTGGTGCCGGAGTGCCTGCTGATCGAGCCGACCGAGACCGAGTCCAAGGAAACCTTGGACGAATTCGTCGCGGTGATGGCCGACCTGCTGCAGCTCGCGAACGAGAATCCGCAAGCCATGAAGGATGCGCCGGTCACCACGCCGGTGCGCCGGCTGGATGATGTGAAGGCCGCGCGCGAACTGGATGTGGCGTGGGTGAGCCCTCGCGCTTAGCCGACGCCTTTGGCGTCGGCAGCGAGAGCGAATGCCCGCAGCGGGCCGCGAAGGGCGGTTGCCCGGCGAAGGCAGGACGCCCGAGCTTGGCAACGGCGAATTACAGTGGCGTGGACTTCCGGTGACGGGAATTTCCCGTCATTCAGGACGCCGCGCAGCGGCGATCCGGAATTCATTTTGATTTGCGTGGCTTGACCAGGATCGAAATGGATTCAGGGTTCCGGGCGTCGCCCGGCCCTCGTGTGGCGATTAGTGTGTGTCCTTCTTTCTTTAACGCACTTTCCGAGAGCATCCCATGCCCAGCACCGTCCGCCGTGGCCCGCGCCAGATCTGGGGCGCGCTGATCTGGTCGCTGAAAGGCTTGCGCGCCGGTTGGCGGCACGAAGCGTCGTTTCGACTCGAAGTGTGCCTGGTCGTGATCCTGTTTCCACTCGGACTGTGGCTTGGCCACGGCGCGATCGAGAAAGTGCTGCTCGCCGGATCGCTGCTGCTGGTACTCGCCCTGGAGTTGCTGAATTCCGCGCTGGAAGCAGTGGTGGATCACGTCTGCCCGGATATCCATCCGTTCGCCGAACGCGCCAAGGATATGGGCTCGGCGGCGGTGTTTATCGCGATGCTCGGCGTGCTGCTGACCTGGGCGTTGATCCTCGGCATGCGATTCCTGTAGGTCGAATCCGTTGCGTTTACGCGATGCTTTGAATGGCATCGCACGGAACGGTTTCGGGTGAGGCCGGAAGCCGATCGGAATAGGTTGCAGGGACGGCTGCTTGCAACAGGATCAGGTGCGTTCCCGTTTGCGCGCAACCCGCGCGCGTGCTGCAATCGGCGCACGATTCCACCCGGAGATTCCGCCATGCGTATCCTGCGTCCCGCAATCGCCACGCTTTTGATCACGTTGGCCTGCGGCCTGCTGTCGGGTTGCGGTTACAACGCCATCCAGCAGAAGGACGAAGCGGTCAAGGCCGCGTGGTCGGAAGTGATCAACCAGTATCAGCGGCGCGCCGATCTGGTGCCGAACCTGGTCGCGACGGTAAAGGGTTATGCCGCGCACGAGGAGCGCGTGTTCACCGAAGTGACGAACGCGCGCGCCAAGGTCGGCCAGATTCAGATCACGCCGCAGACGCTCGATGATCCGGCCGCGATCGCCAAATTCCAGGCCGCGCAAGGCGAACTGTCGAGTGCGCTGTCGCGTTTGATGGCGGTCTCGGAGAATTATCCGAACCTGAAAGCCAGCGAAGTGTTCCAGACCCTGCAGGCGCAACTGGAAGGCACCGAAAACCGCATCACGGTAGCGCGCAATCGCTACGTGCAATCGGTGCAGGATTACAACGCCTACATCCGCAGCTTCCCGCAGAATCTGACCGCGAAGGCGTTCGGGTATCAGGTGAAGCCGAACTTCAGCGTCGCCAATGAAGCGGCGATTTCCACCGCGCCGACGGTGCAGTTCGATACTTCGAGACCGGCAGCCGCGGGTAGCGCGCATTGATCACCGTGCATGAAATGGTCTCGTCCCGTCGAAAGCCCGACGCCGGCCGCTTGCTCGCGCTCTGCGCGATGGTGCTGATTTTCTTCGTCGCGTCCGCGCACGCCGCCGTTGCCGTGCCCGCGCTGCATGCGCGCGTCACCGATCTCACCGGCACCTTGAACGCGCAGCAGACGCAGGAACTGGAATCGGACCTCGCCGCCTTGCAGCAGCGCAAGGGCGCGCAGGTGGTCGTGCTGATGCTGCCGACTACGCAGCCGGACGACATCGCCGATTACGCCACGCGCGTGTTTGATCAGTGGAAGATCGGTCGCAAGAAAGTCGATGACGGCGTGCTGGTGGTCGTTGCCAAGGACGACCATCGCGCGATGATCGAAACCGGCTACGGGCTGGAAGGCGCGATCCCGGATGCGATTGCCTCGCGCATCATCCGCGATTACATGGTGCCGAAATTTCGCGCGAACGATTATTTCGGCGGATTGCGCGATGCGCTGGCCGCGATCGAGAAGCTGGTCGATGGCGAGCCGCTGCCGGCGCCCGCAGATACTGGTCGGCACGGCCTGCACTTTGGCCAGGGCGACTGGTTCAACGGCCTGATCGTCGCATGGATCGCGCTGTTCTGGTCGCGCGGGATTTTCGGCGCGGTGCCGCGAATTCCACGCGCCGGCCTGGTGGGTGCAGCGGCCGGCGGACTCGGCTGGTTGTTCAGCGGCTTGTTGCCGCTGGGCATAGCCTTCGCGGTGATCGGGTTGTTGTTCGGGTACGCCGGCCGGGTCGGCGGCGTGTTCGTGCGCAGCGGCGGCCTGGGCGGGTGGGGTGGCGGAGGCTTCGGTGGCGGCGGCGGTTTCGGCGGGGGTGGCTTCGGCGGTGGCGGCGGCATGACCGGAGGCGGCGGCGCCTCGGGGAGTTGGTGATGGATATGATGCGCGGCATTCGACATCTGCTGCACGCACCGGCGTCGCGACGATTTCCGAAGGACGCCATGCAGGAAATCCAGCAGGCGATCGCACAAGGCGAAAAGCAGCACGACGGCGAGATCTGCTTCGCGGTCGAGGCGCGGCTGCCATTGCGCTCGCTGCTGGGGGGCCATCGCGCCCGCGCGCGCGCCGAGGACTTGTTCGGGCAACTCCGCGTGTGGGACACCGCGCGCAAGACCGGCGTGTTGATCTATGTTCTGCTGGCGGACCGCTCGATCGAAATCGTTGTGGATCGCGGCGTGGCCGCGCGTTTTCCGCCCGCCGCATGGGATGTGGTCGCGCAGGTCTGCGCCAAACATTTTCAGCGCGACGACTGGCGCGGCGGCGCGCTGGCCGGCATCAAGGCGGTGAACGCGTTGCTGGCCAGGCATTTGCCGGCTGTTCCGGGCGGCCACGCCAATCAGTTGCCGGATCAGCCGATCGTGCTGTAGGAGTCCGCGCGCAGATCGAACATGCAGCGCCTGCGATCTGCCTTGAATGGCAAATCGCGTGGCTTGTGAGGGTGAGGCATGGATGCCGATCGGAGGCGCACCAAGGAAGGCTGCTTGCGCGATTCCGCTCGCGAACACGTCACTCCTATCGTGCGGCTTTCGCAGGAGCCGGCCTTGCCGGCGACAAGAGGGCGCTAGGCGCCGGTTGCGCGCAAGGGGCGCTCCCACCTGGCAGCGTTCTCGCGCAGCGCCGTGATCAGCTTGCGCGGAGAGTGGATCGGCGCGCGACAGGACAACCCGGTGCAGACGTAGGCGATGCCGCCCTTGCGCGGCTTGCGTTGCGCCAGCACGCCCGGCAGCGACGCTGCGTCAGCCGGAATCAGGAATACCTCGGCTTGCGGCAGGTTCGCTTCGCGCAGCGCCTCGCGCCAGACGGATTCCTCATCATCCCGGGAACGAATGACCACCTGCGGACGTGGCGCATGGAAATCGCGCAAGGCACGCAACAGCGTGGAACAGGCATCCGGGTATCTATTCAGCGCTTCACTCGCCGCTCGCAGGCAGCGTTCCGCGGCTTGCAGATAGCGTGTCGCGCCGAGTAGATGGCCCAGCCGCAGCAGTGCGCGCGCGGCAACGCCGTTGCCGCTCGGCAGCGCGTCGTCGGTGAACGTGCGCGGGTTGTGCAGGGGCGTGGCGTGCTCGGCGGCGCTGAAACGGAAGCCGCCGTGCTCGATATCCTCGAACTTTTCCAGCAGTGCATCGGCCAGTTCGATCGCCCAGTTCAAATCTTCATCGCGCCAGCGGCATTGCAGCAGTTCCACCACCGCGTCCAATGCGAACGCGTGGTCGTCGAGAAATCCGGGAATTCGCGTGTCCGGCGTGGCGATGCTCGCGTACAACACACCAGCCGACCACGCGCCTTCGCGCAACGCAGTGAGTGCGCCATCGGCCTTCGCGACCCAATCGGGTCGTGCCAGCGCGCGCGCAGCGCGTGACAGCGCGATGATCATCAAAGCGTTCCACGCGGTGAGCAGCTTGTCGTCGGTGGCGGGCCGAGTTCTTTGCGATCGCACCGCAAACAGTTTCGCGCGCGCCGAAGCCAGATCGCGTTGCACTTCATCCGGCGCACGATCGAGTCGCTGCGCAATCTGCTCCAGCGTGCGGGCCTTGAGCAGATGCCAGGCGCGCTCCTCGAAATTCGGTGCACCGTCCAGACCGTAACCGGCATGGACAGTGGCGAATTCCCCTTCACCCAATGATGCGTGCAGTTGTTCCGGCGTCCACACATAAAATGCGCCTTCCTCAAGACCGCCTTCGGCCCCTTCGCTGTCGGCATCCAGCGCGCTGAAAAACGCGCCGTTGCCGGCCGTCATTTCGCGTTGCAACCATTCGACGATGCCGTTGGCGGCCTGCGCGCAAGCCGCATCGCCGAATGATGCCGCGGCTCCCGCATACAAGGGCAGGAGTTGCGCGTTGTCATAAAGCATCTTCTCGAAATGCGGGATGGTCCAGCGCGCGTCCACGCAGTAGCGGAAAAATCCACCGCCCAGATGGTCCTGCAGGCCGCGCGCGGCCATGCTGCGCAGCGTCTGCATCGCCATCGCCGCACAGTCCTGCGCGGTCAATGCCTGCTCGTCATCGCCGGATGCAAACTGCGGATCGATCGCGCAGTCCAGCAACAGCTCCAGCTCGCCCGCGTGCGGAAACTTCGGTGCGCCGGCGTTGCCGCCGTTCTCGGGATCGAAGCGCGCGGCGATCCGCTGCAGCGCGGCCCCGATGGCGGCCATTTGCGGCACGTCACCGCTGGCGGCTTCGCCCGCGCGCGCCAGCCAGCCGCGCAACTCCGCGCCCTGCTTGCGCAATTCGTCGCGGTGGGTGTCGTAGAACGCGCGCACGCGTTGCAGCAGGTCGGCGAACCCGGGCAGGCCGTGACGCGAAGCCGGCGGGAAATAGGTGCCGACGAAAAACGGTGTGAGATCCTGGGGGTCGAGGAATACGGTCAGCGGCCAGCCGCCGCCGCGCCCGCTCAGCGCCTGGTGCGCAAGCTGATACACGCGATCCAGATCGGGGCGTTGCTCGCGATCAACCTTGACGTTGACGAACGACGCGTTCATCGCAGCCGCGATTGCCTGGTTCTCGAAACTCTCGTGTGCCATGACATGGCACCAGTGGCAGGCGCTGTAACCGATCGACAGCAGAATCGGCGTGTCGTGTTCCCTCGCGTGCGCGAGCGTGGCGGCGTTCCATTCCTGCCAGTGCACGGGGTTGGCGGCGTGCTGACGCAGATAAGGACTGGACGAGCTGGCGAGTTGATTTTTCATTGCTGAAGTGTACGCGAGACGACAGCCGGAATTGGCTGCGCACGCGCGCATCGGTTATCGTGTCGGGCTTGCCGACGACTGATCCACATGACCGAACACATCCAGGAGCCCGTCGAATATCCTGCGCTGTATCTGAAGCGCGGCGAGGATGCGCGCCTGCGCGCGGGGCATCTGTGGGTATTCGCCAACGAGGTGGACGTGGCGCGCTCGCCGCTGTCTTCGTTCGAACCCGGCGAGGTTTGCGCGATCCTCGATGCGCGCGACAAACCGATCGGCATCGGCTATGTCAATCCTCATTCGCTTATCTGCGCACGATTGCTGGCGCGCGGATTGGAGCACCCGCTGGATGCGTCATTGCTCACCCATCGGCTGAACGTCGCGCTGGCGCTGCGCGAGCGGTTGCACCCGGAACCGTATTATCGCTTGTTGTATGGCGAATCGGACGGCGTGCCCGGCCTCACGCTGGATCGCTACGGCGATGTCATCGTCGCGCAGGCGACCACCGCCGGCATCGAGCGGCTGAAGCCGCGGGTCGAGACGGCGGTGCGGAAGGTATTGAGCCCGCGCGCGATGATCTGGAAAAACGACGCGGGCATTCGCACGATGGAGCAATTGCCGAGCTACGCCGATATCGCTTTCGGTGAGGTGCCCGCACCTTTGCTGGTGCGCGAGGGCGGGCTGGAATTCGCGCTCGATCCGATCGGCGGACAGAAAACCGGCTGGTTCTACGACCAGCGCGGCAATCGCGATGCGCTTGCGGCGTTTGTGAAGGGCGCGCGCGTGCTGGACATGTTTTCGTATCTCGGCGCGTGGGGCTTGCGCGCCGCCGCGATGGGAGCGACGCAGGTGACCTGCGTGGATGCGTCCGCACCGGCGGTGGCGATGATCGCCGACAACGCGCGCCGCAACGGGCTGGCCGATCGCGTGCGCGCCGAACGCGCGGAGGCGTTCGAATATCTGAAAGCCTTGCGCGAACAGCGCGAGCACTACGACGTGGTGATCCTCGATCCGCCCGCGTTCGTGAAGCGCAAGAAGGACTTCAAGGAAGGCGCGCTCGCGTATCGTCGCCTCAACGAACTGGCCATGCAGGTGCTGGGCAAGGACGGGATTCTCGTCACCTGTTCGTGCTCGTATCACATGTCGCGCGAGGCGCTGCTGCACGGTGTGCAGCAGGGCGCGCGGCATCTGGAGCGCAACGTGCAGGTGCTGACGTCCCTGCAGCAGGCGAGCGATCACCCGGTGCATCCGGCGATTCCGGAAACCGATTACCTGAAGGGGTTTATCTGCCGCGTATTGCCGGCGTGAGAAGGCAGAAAGCAGGGAGTGGGTAGCGGGAGCTCCAAGCCCGCTACCGTGTAAGCTTTCCAACTGCCGATTTTCCACTTCCCACTACCGTTCTGACCATGGCCCATCCTTTCTTCGTCGACTTCAATCCGATCGCCTTCCACCTCGGTCCCATCGGCGTGCATTGGTACGGGCTGATGTACCTGGGCGGCTTTGTTGGCGGCTGGGTGCTGGGGAACTACCGCCGCGCGAGGGGCAGGCTGCCGGTCAGCCGGGATGCGCTGGCGGACCTCGCCTTCTACGTGATGCTCGGCATCATCATCGGCGGGCGCATCTGGTACATGCTGTCGTATCAGCCTATCCAGTGGATCTGGACCGATCCGCTGGCGCTGTTCCGCATCTGGGACGGCGGCATGTCCTTCCACGGCGGCCTGCTCGGCGTGCTGGTCGCCAGCCTGTGGTGGTGGGCGCGGCATCGCAACAGGATCACGCATTATTTCGACGTGGTGGATTTCGTCGCGCCGCTGGTGCCGATCGGACTGGGATTGGGCCGCATCGGCAATTTCATCAATGGCGAGCTGTGGGGCAAGCTCACCTCGCAACCGTGGGGCATGATTTTCCCGCACGCGCTGCAGCAGAACGTGCCGCAGTATCGCGACGCGACGGTGGCGCAACTGCACGCACTGTGGCAGACCGGCGCGCTGGACGCCTACGCGCGGCAGCCTTCCGAGCTGTACGAATTTTTCCTCGAAGGCGTGGTGATGTTCAGCGTGCTCTGGATCTATTCGATGAAGCCGCGCCGCCGTTATGCGGTATCCGGCCTGTTCGGGTTGATGTACGGCGTATTCCGCTTCGTGGTTGAGTTCGTGCGCATGCCCGACGAACAGCTCGGCTACCTGCTCGGCACGCACTGGCTGACGATGGGCCAGGTGCAATCCATTCCACTGGTCGTGGTCGGCGTGATCCTGCTGTGGATGTCGCGGCGCGCGCCGGTGGGTGAGCCGGAGTTTTCGTGAGATGCGTTGAGAATCGCATCTCACGCCGGCGAACGCACGCACAAGGACGCGCGGGCCGGAAAGAGATTCATGGACGACTGTTTGCGCGACGCCGCTACAACCATTTCGCGCGTTTCAGCACCACATACAGCAGCGCGCAGATGCTCGCGGTCACGACGATCATCACCGGATAACTGAGCGGATTGTCCAGCTCCGGCATGTGTCGGAAGTTCATGCCGTACCAGCTCGCCAGCAACGTCGGCGCAGCCAGCAGCGCGGCCCAGCCGGCGAGGCGCTTGACCACTTCGTTCTGGCGGACGGTGATCAGCGAAAGATTCACGTTCATCGCCGCGCCCAGCATCTCGCGCATGCCGGAGATGGCCTCGTTGACGCGGAAAACGTGATCGTGCACGTCGCGGAAGTAGGCGCGCACTTCTTCGCGGATCAGGTCCTGATGCAGCCGCATCAATTGATTGAGGATGTCCTGCAGCGGTGCGGCTGCCAGTTTCAGCGTCAGCAGTTCACGCTGCATGTCGTACAGGCGCTTGATGGTGTCGCGCTTGTAGGCCTCGGCGAAGATTTCCTGCTCCAGCGCCTGCAATTCCTTCTTGAACTCCTCGACGATCGGCAGGAAGTTGTCCACGATGAAATCCAGCACCGAGTACAGCCCGTAGCTCGGCCCGCAGGCCAGATGCGCGGGCGTCTGCTCGCAATTGCGCCGCGCCGGCGCGTAGGAAAGCGACGCGCCGTGGCGCACCGTCAGCAGATAACGCTTGCCGAGAAAGATATGGGTTTCGCCGAAAGCGATGTTGCCGGCGACCAGCTGCGCGGTCTGCGCGACGATGAACAGCGATTCGCCGTAGGCCTCGATCTTGGGGCGCTGGTGCGCGTTGTGCGCGTCCTCGACCGCCAGTTCGTGCAGGCCGAATTCCTCCTGCATCTTCGCCAGCAGCGGCTCGTCGGGTTCCACCAACCCGACCCAGACGAAAGTGTCCGGCTGCGTCAGCACGTCGCTGATTTCGTCCAGGGTGATGCTGCCCAAGCGCTTGCCGTGCGCGTCGTAGGCGACACAATTGGCAATCATCGGGTTGGAGCCGGCGGGCGTATCCATGCGCGGATGATGCGCGCGAAGCTGGCCATCGGCAAGGCGGTCAAAAGCGATTTGATCCGCGAAGAACGCAAAGGACGCAAAGGACACAACGAACAGCAAAACACTTGAATGCCTGGCCGTGCTTCTTCGCAGCATTCGCGGAAATGTGCTTTGCAATGCTTGCCCGAACTGGCACGTGCGCAGCGTAAACCTGCAACCGTCAAGTATTTCTTCGCGTCCTTTGCGGACTAAAGTGCTTTTTGCGCAAAGAGCCGCCTGCGCCGGATTCCGCACAGCAACCCCAGCCACACCGGCAGTGCGAACAAAATCCACGGCAGGTTTTGCTGCGGCAGCCAGCCGGCGAGATTGACGAGCAGTGCGGCCATCGCGGTGAGCGTCATCAATGCGGTAAGGACAAAGGCCAAACGACTGGCGCGCGCATCGTGTCTTGCGCTCCGCAGCAGCGGCACGATCAGCAGCAGCGCCAGCGGATTGAACAGCAGCAGGTTTTCATTCGCCCAGGCCGCGCGATGCGCGGTGAGCCCCCACAGGATCGCCATGCCGATCCCGGCCATACCCGCGAGCAAGGCATAGAGCGCGCCGCCGAAGGCGAAGCCATGGCGCGCGATCCGGCTGCACCGGCGAAACCACCCGACCAGCGCCAGGGCGAGTCCGCAAATCAGCCCGACCGCGAGCAGCGGCCAGCGCAGATCGGGCGGCGAGGCGGGCGGCAATGGGATGCGCGCTGATGCGATGCGCGTCTCCGAATTCACCAGCATCTGGCCATCTGGCGTGCGTGCGCTGCGCAGCGTCTGCATGAATTGCGCGGGCAGAAATGATCCGCTCCAGCCGTCCAGGGGTTGATCGGCGAATGGCCCGAGCCCCAGATCGAGCATCAGCATCAACCACGGCTGGCCGGACATCAGGCGGTCGGTTTGCGAGCGGTAGGTGAAGCCGCGCGCTTGCGTTTGCACTTGCTTGCGCAGCGCATCGCCGAGCACGTCGTTCAACGCATCGCGGATGCGCGTGGTGCAGTTGGCGACGTAGTAATCATAGGCATAGCGCGCGTTCTGCGGCTGCACGTTCCAGATCAGGAAGTCGCGCAAGCGCGCGCGCTGATCGGGGGTGAGGTTCAGTCGCTGCGCGACTATCCAGCGGCCTTCGCCCTCGTATTGCGCGAGATCGTCGGCGACCGGCCACGCGGCCGCCATGTAGTTCATCCGCCCGCGCGCGAAATTGAAGATGAAATACTTTTGATCGAAATCGAACAGGCCGTAGTTGAAGGCGATTGCCTGGCCGTCACGGACGTCGCTCAACACCAGCGCGTCATGGCCGAAGCGCTCCCAGTAAACCTCGCCGGGGCCATAGGTGTAGAGATCAACGCGCAGTTCGGCGCCGGGTGCGTGCGCGATGTCGGCGCGCGCGGTTGGCGCCCATGTTGCGAATGTCAGCAGCGTGAGGAGCGCAAATTGCGCAGCGTGAAGGCGAAACGACATACTTCAGTCCGTCGCCCCGGAGCAGGCCGGGGCCGAGTGGCGACTGCGCATGATAAAGGCAAAGTCGCGGGGTTCCGGGTTCCGCGCGCAGCCTGCCCTGGAAATGCGTTTGATCCGGCTCAGCCCCCGGAAGGCGACTGCGCTTATGTCCCTGCCAGAGTCACGAGTCCCCGGCTTCACGCCCCATCGCGTTTGCGAACCCGGAACTGCAGCACGCGCCGATCATCCGCGCGCGTCACGCTGAACACGAAATCTTCCAGTGTCGCTTCCTCGCCGGGCTCGGGCAGGTGGCCGATTTCGGCGGTGACCATGCCGCCGACGGTGTCATATTCCTGGTCGGAATAGCGGCTGCCGAGTTGCTCGTTGAATTCCTCGATGGGGGTGAGCGCATCCACCAGCCATTCGGATTCGCCGGCCGGCACGATCAGGCTGGGCGGGATATCGGTGTCGTGCTCGTCGTCAATTTCGCCGACGATCTCCTCGAGGATGTCCTCGATGGTGATCAGGCCCGCGACCCCGCCGTACTCGTCCACCACCACCGCCATGTGGTTGCGCGAGCGGCGCAGTTCGGCCAGCAGCACGTTGAGGCGCATGGATTCCGGAATCATCACCGCCGGCCTCAGCAGCGCGCGGATGTCGGCCGGTTTGCCCCCTGCGCAGCCGCGCAGCAGATCCTTGGCCAACAGGATGCCGAGCACCTCGTCCTTGTCCTCGCCGTGCACCGGAAAACGCGAGTGCCCGGATTCCACCACGGTGGCGAGGATGGAAGCCGGTTCATCATCGATCGCCAGCATCACCATTTGTGCGCGCGGCACCATCACGTCATCCACGGAAAGATGCGCGACGCGCAGCGCGCCTTCGATCATTGCGTAGGTGTCGGGCGACAGCAAGCCATTGGCTTGCGCCTCGCGCAACTCGGCGAGCAATTCCTCGCGATTGCGCGGTTCACCGGAAAGCATGTGGCCCAGGCGATCCCACCAGGAGCGGTGGACGCCGGAAGTACTGGGGGGTTCTGCTGACATAGGCATCAGGCACGCCCGAAGGCGGGTTGGATAGTTTAGCGAAGTAGCAGCCTGCGTGCAGGCGGCCAGCATCTCGGGGATTTCATCAGTCGCTTGCAAGCAAGCTCCTAGGGCCGATAGGGGTCGCCCACGCCAAGCGACGCCAGCACGCGCGTTTCCAGGGCCTCCATCTTCGCGGCATCCGCGTCGTTCAGGTGATCGAAGCCGAGCAGATGCAGCACACCATGGATGGTGAGATGCGCGTAGTGATCGCGAACCTGCTTGTTCTGTTGGCGCGCTTCGCGGATCACCTCCGGTGCGCAAATCACAATGTCGCCGAGCAGCGGCGATTTGATTCCGCGCGGGAGTTCTGCCGGAAACGAGAGCACGTTGGTGGCGTAATCCTTTCCACGGTAACGCTGATTCAGTGAGCGGGCTTCGCGCGCGCCGACGATGCGCAGCGACAGTTCCGCCGGTTGTTTGCGCCGTGCACCGGCAAGCGCCGCCGCCGCCCAGCGCCGGAAACTCGCCGCAGCAGGAACGCCGCGGCGCGGGACCGCGTAGGAAAGATGCAGGTCAGGCGCTGCCATCGGCGTCGCGCTGTTCCGCGGCTTCGTAGGCCCGCACGATCTTGGCCACCAGCGGATGCCGCACGACGTCGCGCGAGGTGAAAAAAGTGAAACTTATCCCCTCCACGTCGCGCAGGACTTCGATCACATGGCGCAGGCCCGAGCGCGCATTGCGCGGCAGGTCCACCTGGGTGACATCGCCGGTAATCACCGCGACGGTGCCGAACCCGATGCGGGTCAGGAACATCTTCATCTGCTCGACCGTGGTGTTCTGCGCTTCATCCAGGATCACGAACGAATCGTTGAGCGTGCGGCCGCGCATGTAGGCCAGCGGCGCGATCTCGATCACGTTGCGCTCGATCAGTTTGGCGACCTTCTCGAAACCGAACATTTCGTACAGCGCGTCGTACAGCGGGCGCAGGTACGGATCCACCTTCTGCGAAAGGTCGCCGGGAAGGAAGCCCAACTTCTCGCCGGCCTCGACCGCCGGCCGCACCAGAATCAGGCGCTGAGCGCGACCGGCTTCCAGAGCCTCGACCGCGCTCGCGACGGCCAGATAAGTTTTGCCGGTGCCGGCCGGGCCCACCCCGAAACAGATGTCATGGGTGGCGATTGCATGCAGATAGCGCGCTTGATTCGGACCGCGCCCGCGGATCACGCCGCGTTTCACCTTGATCGTCACTTCCTGCGCGGTTTCCGCGGCGCGCATCGCCAGCGCATCCACGCCGGATTCGGACAGATGCAGGTTGATGGTCTGGCCGGTGAGGGTCTCGGTTGCCGTCGACGCGTACAGATCGCGCAGCACGCGCTCGCCGGCCTGCACGGCGTAATCCTCGCCGATCACGCGGAACACGTTGCCGCGATTGTTGATCTCCACGCCCAACCGCAATTCCACCTGCCGCAGGTGTTCGTCGAACGGCCCGCACAGGTTGGCAAGCCGCTGCGTATCGTCGGGTTCGAGTGTGAGATCGCGTTGGGTAAGGGTGTCGGCCATGAACGCACAGCGTAACCCAGGCGCACCTGCGGAGCCATCCCGAAAGCCGGGTTTACGGGTCTTGCATATAATTAACTCATGAATTAATTTATAGACCATGTCGGCCGCACGCAAACCCGTGAAGTCCACAAAGCCCGCTCGCCGCAGGGTCGGGCGCCCGCGCGGCGGTGGCGCCGATCTGCGCGCGCGGCTGATTGACGCGGCGATCACCCAGTTCACCCGCAGCGGGATCCGCGCGACCTCGCTGCGCGCGATCGCGCAGGCCGCCGGGGTGACGCCTGCGATGCTGCATTACTACTTCGGCAATAAGCAGCAGATGACGCTGGCGGTGGTCGAGGAGCGCCTGCTGCCTGCGGTGGCGCCGGTGCGCGCGCGCGTCGAGGCGGCCGGTTACAACCCGGCCGACATTGCCGAGGCGTTCGTCAACGGCATCGGTGAAGTGGTCGCCGCGCATCCATGGCTGCCGCCGTTGTGGGTGCGCGAAGTGCTGTGCGAAGGCGGCACACTGCGCGAAATCATGTTCAAGCGCGCGATTCCGCAATTGCCACAATTGCTGGCGCAACGCTTCGCGGTGGCGCAGGCGCAGGGCCGGCTTGAGGCCGGGCTCGATCCGCGGCTGATGGTGGTTTCGCTGGTCGGCCTGACGCTGTTTCCCGCCGCGGGCGCGCCGATCTGGCGGCAGATATTCGATGCGAAGGATCTGGACAACGACGTACTGCGCACGCACACGCTGACGTTGCTCAAGCATGGCATCGGCGCGCGCCGGCCGGAGCGCAGGAAGGGGAAATCATCATGAGCAGATTGCATCACATGTTTCATTTGGGTGTGCTGAGCGTGATCGCGCTTGCCTTGAGCGCGTGTACACGTTCGCCGCCGCAGGCGCTTGGTACGCTGGAATACGACCGCATCACGCTGCCGGCGCCCGCCGCCGAGCGGATCATCGCGATCGACGTGCGCGACGGCCAGCGGGTGCAAGCCGGCCAGCCGCTGCTGCAACTGGATCCTTCGCATACGCAACAGGAACTCGCCGCCGATCTCGCGCAAGCGCGGCAACAGCGGGAAGCCTTGACCGAATCGCAGATCGGGCCGCGCCAGGAAGATATCGCCAAGGCGCGTGCCGATCTGGCCGCGGCGCAGGCGAACGCGCGCGAGGCGCGTGCCTATTACGCGCGCCTGGCGCCGCTCAAGGGCCAGAGTTACGTTTCCGCCGCCGATCTGGATCGCGCGCGGGCGGCGGCCGGCAGCGCAAACGGCCAAGTCGATGCCGCGCGCGCCACCCTGGATGAACTGCTGCACGGCAATCGCCCGGAACAGATCGCCCAGGCACAGGCTGCTCTGGCTGCGGCGCAGGCACAGGCGCAAGCGCAGCGCGTGCTGCTCGGAAAGCTCGACATCCTTGCGCCGCGCGCGGGAATCATCGACAGCATTCCCTACAAGCTCGGCGACCAGGCGCCGGTCGGCGCGCCGCTGGCGATCCTGCTCGCGGGCGACGCGCCGTATGCACGTATCTATGTGCCGGAACAGCAGCGCGCGAACGTGCATGTCGGCGACGCGGTGAGTGTGCACGTGGATGGCCGTGGGCAGTCGCTGCAAGGTCGCGTGCGATTGATCCGCAGCGAGCCGGTATTCACGCCGTACTATGCGCTGACCGGCGAAGACGCCGCGCGCTTGAGCTACATCGCGGAGGTCGCGCTCGGCAAGGACGCTGCGAACCTGCCAGCCGGCCTGCCGCTGCACGCCGACTTGCCGGAGCGCGCGCAATGAATGCGCCTGCGCCGGATCAAAGCGAAGCATGCGCGATCCGGGCGCGCGGGTTGAGCAAGCGTTTCGGCCAGTTGCAGGCGGTGGATCGCGTCGATCTGGATGTGCCGGCGAAACACGTCTACGGCTTCCTCGGCCCCAATGGTTCCGGCAAATCCACCACTATCCGCATGCTGTGCGGGCTGCTCACGCCCAGCGCGGGCGAGATCGAAGTGCTGGGCTTGGACATCCCGGAGCAGGCGGAAGCCCTGCGTGCCCGCATCGGTTACATGACGCAGCGCTTCTCGTTGTTCGAGGACCTGAGCGTGCGCGAGAACATGGAGTTCATCGCCGCGGTTCAGGGCGTATCCAAGGCGAAAACGAAAGGTCGCATCGACGAGTTGATCGAGCGCTACCACTTCGCCGATCGCCAGCGTCAGCTCGCCGGAACCATGAGCGGCGGCCAGAAGCAGCGGCTCGCGTTGGCCTGCGCGGTGATCCACGAGCCTGAGCTGCTGTTCCTCGACGAGCCGACCAGCGCGGTCGATCCGGAATCGCGCCGCGATTTCTGGGAGAAGCTGTTCGAGCTGGCCGATCTCGGCACCACGATTCTGGTGTCCACGCACCTGATGGACGAGGCCGAGCGCTGCCATCGGCTTGCGATCCTCGATCACGGTCACCTGGTTGCCGACGGCACGCCGGCCCAATTGACCGGGCAGTTGCAGGGCCGCACGCTGGTGGTCGCAACGCCCGAACCACGTCGCGCACAGCGCGCGCTGCTGGACGTCGCCGGCGTGCTCAGCGTGGCGCAGGTGGGCAACGATCTGCGGGTGCTGGTCGAATCCAACGAGGACGAGGCGCGCAAACGCATCCACTCCGCGCTTGCGCACATCGGCCTGCAGGCGCAGGTCACCGCCGCCGAGCCGAATCTCGAAGACGTCTTCGTCGCGGTGACGCGCAACGATGGCGATGCGCGGGAGCGCGCGGCATGAACGGGCGCCGGCTGTTCGCGATCGTGCTGAAGGAATTGCGTCAATTGCGCCGCGACCGCACCACGCTGGCGATGATCGTCGGGGTGCCGGTGATGCAGTTGATCCTGTTCGGCTACGCCATCAATTTCAATTTGCGGGGGCTGGATGCCGGCATCGCCGACCAGGCCAATACCTCGGGTTCGCGCGCGCTGGTAATGGATATGCTCGCCACCGACGTCATCAAGCCGGTGATGGCGGCGAACACGCCGCAGCAATTGATGGAAGCGATCCGCCGCGGGCAGATCAGCGTCGGCATCGCGATCCCGCCGGATTTCGAGCGTCGTCGCAGCGACGGCCGCGCCGTCGCGCAAATTCTGGTGGACGGAAGTGACTCCGCAGTGCAAGGCGCTGCCGCGCAACTTGCGCAGGTGCCGGTGGACAGCAGCGCGCCGGACATGCGCGCGCCGCCGCGCAGCACGCCGCCGAGCGGGCCGATCAGCGTGGTGAGTTTCTACAACCCGCAGCGGCGCACCGCGGTCAACGTCGTGCCTGGCCTGATCGGCATCATCCTGACCATGACGATGGTGATGTTCACCGCGATCGCGATCGTGCGCGAACGCGAGCGCGGCAACATGGAGCTGCTGATCGCGACCCCGCTCACCAGCGGCGAGCTGATGATCGGCAAGGTGCTGCCGTATGCGGGCATCGGATTGATCCAGACCACGCTGGTGCTGTTGCTTGGCGTGTGGCTGTTCCAGGTGCCGGTGCGCGGCAGCGTGTTCGAGGTCTATATCGCCGCGGTGCTGCTGATCATCGCCAATCTGGCGCTGGGCCTGATGATCTCGACCAAGGCGCAGTCGCAGTTCCAGTCGATGCAGATGACGATGTTCATCATGCTGCCATCCATTCTGCTGTCGGGCTTCGTGTTCCCGTTCGCCGGCATGCCGGTGATCGCGCAGTGGATCGCGGAGGTGCTGCCACTGACACATTTTCTGCGGCTGATCCGGGGCGTGATGCTGCGCGGCGCGGATCTTTCCGAAATGTGGATTGAACTGGCCGCGCTGGCCGCCTTCATCATGGTGGCAATGGGTGTGGCAATTACGCGATTCCGCAAACGGCTGGATTGACGCTCTTCCCCGTCCCGCGGAAAGGGGCTAAAGCATCGCCGGTCGAACCAAGCGACCGCGCAACGAATTCACCATGGCCCGGGTGATCGTCACCTGCACGAACTGCCCGATCGTCGCTGCGTCGCCGGGGAAGTTCACCGCGCGCATGTTCTCGGTCTTGCCGGTCAGTTCGTTCGGATCGCGCGCGCTCGGGCCCGTGACCAGCACGGATTGCACGCTGCCTACCATCGCATCGCTGATCGCTTTGGCGCGTACGTTGAGCGTGTTCTGCAAGCGCGCCAGGCGTTCGTGCTTCACCGCATCGGGCGTGTCGTCGTGCAGGTTCGCGGCGGGTGTGCCGGGCCGGCGCGAGTAGATGAAGGAGAACGATTGATCGAAGCCGACGTCCTCGATCAGTTTCATGCTCTGCTCGAAATCAGCGTCGGTTTCGCCGGGAAAGCCGACGATGAAATCGCTCGACACGCAGATATCCGGGCGCGCCGCGCGCAGCTTGCGGATCTTTGCCTTGTATTCCAGCGCGGTGTAACCACGCTTCATTGCCGCCAGAATGCGGTCGGAGCCCGATTGCACGGGCAGATGCAGGTAGTTCGCGAGTTTGGGTACATCGCGATACGCGGCAATCAGCGCGTCGGAAAATTCCAGCGGATGCGAGGTGGTGAAGCGAATGCGCCCGATCTCGTCCAGTTGCGCGATCGCGCGGATCAGCAGTGCCAGATCGGCGATCGAACCATCGTGCCTTGGCCCACGGTACGCGTTGACATTCTGGCCGAGCAGGTTGATTTCCTTGACGCCCTGTTCGGCGAGCGCGGCCACTTCCGCCAGCACGTCGTCGAACGGCCGCGAAATTTCCGTGCCGCGCGTGTAGGGCACCACGCAGAACGAGCAATATTTCGAGCAGCCTTCCATGATCGACACGAACGCGCTCGGGCCCTCCGCGCGCGGCTCCGGCAATGCGTCGAACTTCTCGATTTCGGGAAACGAGATGTCCACCTGCGGGGTGCCGGAGGCGCGGCGCGCCTCGATCAGTTGCGGCAAACGGTGCAGGGTCTGCGGGCCGAACACCATGTCCACGTATGGCGCGCGCTCGACGATTGCCGCGCCTTCCTGCGATGCGACGCAACCGCCGACGCCGATCAGCAACTCCGGCCTGGCCTGCTTCAATTCCTTCCAGCGGCCCAGCTGCGAGAACACCTTGTCCTGCGCCTTCTCGCGGATCGAGCAGGTGTTGATCAGGATCACGTCGGCGTCGCGTTCGTCCCCCGTCAACTCCAGACCGTGCGCATCGGCCAGCACGTCGGCCATGCGCGAGCTGTCGTATTCGTTCATCTGGCAGCCGTGGGTTTTGATGAACAGCTTGGCGGACATGGTCGGGGGAACAGCGCGGATGGGCCGTCAAGTTTAGCTCAGCCTCCAGCGTCATCGCGGATGATGCCTGCCCCGCAAACGGGAGAGGCACAAAGCGTGCACCCCGGCACATATCCAGACTTGGCAGCAACCCCGTGCCGGCGCACACTCGGCGCCGTCATGGGCGCCATCATTCGCCAAGGGGCTGGCCGCAGCGCGCGGCATCTTCCCGTCGCCATTCGCTCGCTCCGGGCGATGCTCGCATTCGCCCTGGTTTCGGGCTTGCTCTGGTGCGCGTGTGCATCCGCGCATCCGGCGCTGTACCGCTGCAGTGGCACGCAAGGCGAGACGGTGTTCACCAGTCATCCGGATCAGTACAGGCATTGCGGCTTGATCAGCGATGCCACCATGTCGCCGCATCGCGCGAAGACGGTGCCGACCCATTTGGTCATCCAGTCAAATGAC
>Ga0134128_10002655_pt1 | contig 22040 bp, 14 predicted proteins | sample KB31754_FD_96462 | JGI IMG/M metagenome (GOLD analysis project Ga0134128, IMG submission 96462) | Terrestrial soil microbial communities with excess Nitrogen fertilizer from Kellogg Biological Station, Michigan, USA - KB3-175-4 | ecosystem: Environmental > Terrestrial > Soil > Unclassified ... | reverse complement strand
TGCCGGTCTTCAGGCGCGCAGCCAGAAGATGCGCCTTGCTCAGGTCCTGGGTCCAGACTCCTGCCGCGAGGCCGTAGATCGTATCGTTCGCCTGACATATGAGCGCATCGTCGGCGTCCTTGAAAGGAGCTACGGTCACGACTGGCCCAAAGATCTCCTCCTGCACGATCTTCATGTCGGGCCTCACATTCACAAATACAGTGGGCTCGATGTAATAGCCCGCGGTGTCAAGGGCATGGCCGCCGGCAACCGCCTTCGCACCGGCTCTCTTTCCCGCCTCGATATAGTTCCACACCCGATCCCGCTGGATCTTCGAGACCATTGGGCCCATCTGGGTAGTTGGATCGAGTCCGGAGCCGAGCTTGATCGACCGAGCATGGTCGGAAATCCCGGCGACCACTTTATCGAATAGCCGCTCTTGCACGTACAAGCGCGAACCGGCGCTGCAGGCCTGACCATGATTGAAGAAGATGGCGCTCGTTGCACCCGGAATCGCCACATCGAGATCGGCATCTTCCAGAATGATATTGGGCGATTTACCCCCCAGCTCGAGCGATACATGCTTGAGATCGCGGGCCGCAGCCTGAACGATGAGGCGGCCAACTTCAGTCGACCCCGTGAAAGCAACCTTATCTACCCCTGCGTGAGCGGCGAGAGCTGCCCCCGCGGTCTCTCCAAAGCCGGTGACGATATTTACGACCCCTGGGGGCAGACCCGCCTCCTGCAGGATCTCCCCCAGCCGCACTGCCGTGAGCGGGGTTTCCTCAGCCACCTTCAAGACCACGGTACAGCCAGCAGCGAGCGCCGGGGCTAGTTTCCATGCAGCCATGAGGAGCGGAAAATTCCAGGGGATGATCTGACCTACGACACCGATCGGCTCCGGACGGGTATATGCGTGGTACCGCGCGCCCGGCGTATATGGCACCGAAAGCGGGATAGTCTTTCCTTCGATCTTCGAGCACCACCCGGCCATGTAGTGGAAGATATCCGCTGAAAGGGGTACGTCCGCTACCCGCGCAACCGAAATCAGCTTTCCGTTGTTCAACGATTCGAGCTCTGCGAGCTCATCCCCGTAACTGCAGATGAGATCGCCGATGCGCCAGAGAATTTTGCTGCGCTCCGAGGGTGTCATGGCACTCCAGGGCCCCCTCTCGAAGGCCCGGCGCGCTGCGCTGACAGCCCTGTCAATGTCTACCCTGTCTCCTTCAGCCGCATAGGCAATGGTCTCCCCGCTAGCGGGATTCTTGACTTCAAAAGTCTTCCCGGACACTGCGCTGACCCAGTTGTCATCGATCAGCATCTTCTTGGGCGAGGACAGGAATTCCGCTGTGGACCTCGATGTGTCCGGGCTCTTCGTCGTCATGCTCTCTCTCCAGGTCACGCCGCTTAAAAGTGCACCTGCGCTTCCACACCGAAGGTGCGAGGCACGCCACGATCAGAGATCAACGTGCCGAAGAGATCTGATCCATACCCGTACACATATTGTCTGTCGAAGAGGTTGCGCCCCCAGAGGGCCACTTCCCAGGCGCCCCCCTCCGGAAATACGCTGAAGCGCGCGTCGGTCAGGCTCCTTCCCCCCACATGGTTGTACGGGATGGTTTGCCCGCTTGGCAGCGTCGTCGTATAGGCGTTGCTGAATGAGGAGAAGCTCGGTCCGATATACGAATAATTGAGGTTCGCCCTCCACTGGAGCGATGTCTTCCAGAGATTATTCTGCAAGACGAGGTTCACGAATGCCTGCGACCTGGAAACTCCGGGCAAACGCAAACCGGTCGCATCGGTGCCGTGATCCCCAGCTCCTGCGCACGCGGAGCAAATCGCCGAAATGAGAGAGAATCCACCGTTGATGGATACGCCCGGCGTAACCCGGTAGGTCCCCTCGAATTCCACTCCCTTCGTTCGGGCACCCACATTTCCTATGACATACCCCGGATGACCCGGGCTCAAGAGCCGCAGCTGGTTTGCCTGCAGGTCCGTGTAGTTGGTGAGGAATCCAGTGAGACTGTAGCTCGCGCGCTCCATCTCTCCCTTGATACCAAGCTCAAAGTCCGTCGAGGATTCTGGCTTGTAGCGCAAGTGGTCCGGGAACAGGTCCGCCGAAATGTAATCGAGATTGAATCCACCGCTTTTCTCGCCCCGCGCGACTCGAAGAAACGTAACGGCGGATTCCCTGATCTTGTATGTGAGACTGAAATCTGGCGTATACGAGTTGTAGCGAACGGAGTCCGCGTAAATGCCTTGGGCCAGGCCCGCCTCGGCCGCGAGCGATCCCTGCTGGTCCCAGTTCGTCGATTTGGATTCCGTCCCAACTCGAAGTCCCACAGTTGCGGAGAGCGCATCCGTGAAGTGATAGCTCGTGTTTCCGTAAACCGAGTAGCTCTGAGTCGTAACCACCCCTCTTTGCGTGAGCGAGTGCGGATCCGTCAAAAGGCCGACGACCGGTCCGTATGCGCCTACGACGACGTTTCTATTGGTGAAGGCGTCCTGGTGGTAGTAGTAAAACCCGGCAATCCATTCGAAGCGTTGACCGGTTGCCGATAACAGCTGAAATTCCTGCGTTATCTGCTTGTACCAATCACCTTCGTCTGCCCCAACCGCATCTAGCGCCGAATAGTCCGAATCATTGTGTCCGGCCTGATATGTATAGCGATACGCGGAGATCGATCGGGCCGTCACCCCGTCATTGAATTGGTACGAGATGTCTGCGGCCATACCGCCGCGCCTGGTATCGAGCGTCGGAACGTAGTTGAAATCCACGTTGTAGAAGCGTGCATCATAATCTGGGAGCGTCTGACCGAACGTATCTGTAATCGGTATGGGCTGCAGCCATGTCTCGTGAGGCGCGGAGTAGTAGTCCGCCGTCAGCCTGATCTTCAGTTTGTCGGTGGGCTTGGCGAGGAATTGCGCAATGGCTTGCGTGCGATTTTCGTCTGCAATTCTCTGGCCGTTAAATATGTTGTAAAAATATCCTGCCCTCTGTGAGTTGATTACGCCCACGCGCAACGCGGTACTTTCGCTGGTCGGTAGATTGACGGTGCCCGAGTAGACGCGCGCATCGTAGTTGCCGATGTTCGCGTCCACCGTCCCTTCGAAGTTCCTCGTTGGCTCCGAGGTGACGATATTGATGGCCCCTGCGTCCGTATTCTTGCCAAAGAGCGTACCTTGTGGCCCGCGCAATACCTCTACGCGCTCGATATTCAAGAGCTGCTGATCGATATTTGCGGACTGGCCGATATAGACCCCGTCCAGATAGACACCGACGCGAGTGTCAAAGCCTATGTTTCGGCTGCTCGAGCCGACTCCTCGAATCGAGACAGAGTTGAGCTTCGTATTCTGGGATCCACCGAAAGTCACATCCGGCACGGATTCCGCGATATCGATCAGCGTCCGCGCGCTGTCATCCGCAATCTTACTGGCGTTGACCACGGCCAGGGAGATCGGCACATCGATGGCACGTTCTTCGCGCTTTTCCGCTGTGACGACGACCTCTTGCAGGGATGCTGCCCCGCCTGCCTGATCCCCATCGGCATTGCCGCGAGGTGCCTCCTGCGCGATTGCGGGCGCTCCCGTAGCCATGAATAGAACACTCGTAGCGAGCAGCTTTGACACCACGTTTTCGAGTCTCATGCAACCCCCTGGAACTGCGTTCGGTACTGCGGTGCGGCTTTTTCGGTCGACTGCAAAAGCGAATGAGCGAATCATTCATCTCTTGCTGATGGATGTCAAGTGTTCCGTAGCAGCGCTAAACGCTCAGCCAGTGACCGGCTCGAGGTGACGAAGGTCCTCCTCCCAGAATTCCCCCGCCCTGCGGCCGCCCTCGATATCGCGTTCCTGCTCGAGGCGCCGCAGCTCCGAGCGTCGGATCTTCCCTGAGATCGTCTTTGGCAAATCAATGAACTCGATGCGCCTCACGCGCTTGAAAGGCGAGACCCGCGCGCGAACGTGCTCGAGGATAGCGCGCGCTGTAGTGGCATCGTCAGTCACGCCCGCGGCGAGGACTACGAAAGCTTTCGGCACCGCAAGCCGCAGCGGGTCCGGGCTTGGCACGACCGCGGCCTCAACCACCGCGGGATGCTCGATCAGCGCACTCTCGAGCTCGAACGGACTGATCCGGTAGTCGGATGACTTGAACACATCGTCCATCCGCCCGACATAGGTCAAATATCCCTCGGCGTCGCGCCTCGCGATGTCGCCTGTATGGTAATAGCCGTCCCGAACCACCTCGCCCGTCTTCTTCGGATCATCGAGATAGCTCCTCATCAGGCCCACCGGCCTTCTATTGAGATCGAGACATATTTCACCCTCATCCCCAACGGTGCCGTCGGCCGTGACGAGCACCACCGAGTAGCCCGGCAGAGGCAGTCCCATCGAGCCTGGCTTCACCGGCTGGCCGGACACATTGCCAATCTGCGCGGTCGTTTCGGTCTGGCCAAACCCGTCACGGATCGTGAGTTTCCACGCGGCGCGTACCTTCTCGATGATCTCGGGATTCAGCGGCTCGCCGGCGCTCGTGATTTCCCGAAGGGCAACGGGCCACTCACTCAAGTCCTCCTGGACGAGCATGCGCCAAACAGTCGGTGGCGCACAAAATGTGGTAACACGGCAACGAGCAAGCTGCCCAAGGAGAGCGCGGGCGTTGAAGCGTGTGTAGTGATAGGCGAGCACCGTCGCCTCGGCATTCCACGGCGCGAAGAAACTCGACCACGCGTGCTTAGCCCAGCCAGGGGAGCTCAGATTGAGGTGGATGTCTCCAGGACGCAACCCGAGCCAGTAGAGAGTCGACAGGTGACCGACCGGATAACTGGTGTGCGTGTGCGCAACCAGCTTCGGCTTTGCGGTAGTCCCCGACGTGAAATACAGCAGCATGATCTCGTCCGCTGCCGTCGATGCGCGCGCCACAAAGCCCACCGACGCTCTATGGCTGTCCTCGAATGCGATCCACCCAGCAGCTGCCCCGCCAACCGCAATGCGCACCGGGGCACCGCCGAGTCCTTCGAAACGCTGTGCGAATCCACGATCCGCCACTACTCCCTTCACGGATCCGCGCGTCAACCGGTCCTCGAGATCGCTTCGTTCGAGTAGCGTGGTGGTCGGGATCATGACCGCGCCGAGCTTAATGAGTGCCAGCATCGTCTCCCATAGCGGCACGGCGTTGCCCAGCATAATGAGCACACGATCGCCCCGACCAATGCCGCAAGCAGCGAGGAAATTTGCCACCTGATTCGAGCGCCGAGACATCTCGGCGAAGCTCACCACGACATCGGCGCCGATATCGTCGACGACGCGTAATGCCGGACGTGCATTGCGGACTGCGATGCGATCGAAGTAGTCGCAGGCCCAATTAAAATCCGCCACCGGCGGCCACTTGAATACGTCGCGCGCGCGATCGTAGTCGGATCCGCACTCGAGCAATCGATTCCGCATCCAGAGAAACGCGGCGCCGCCGTTCATTGAAGCTATGCCCGTCGGGTTGTCCTCGCCCGCCATCCGTCGGAGAGGAACTCGTATGGTGTCGAGGCCGGAGCGGGATCGGTGAGCACGTTGATGCACGCTGGTCGCCCGGAAGCGAAAGCACGCTCGAGAGCGGGCCTCAAGTCCTTCGCTTTTTCGACGAACTCTCCGTAGCCGCCCATCGCCTCGACTATGCGCTCATAACGGCGGAACCCGAGCTCCACCCCGACTGAAAAGCCATCCTTGCGCCGCTTCTTCCAGGGCCAGCGGATGTTCCCCCAGCCGCCGTCGTTGGCGATCACGCAAACGACAGGCAGGTTGTGCCGCACGGCCGTATCAAATTCCATGGCATTCATGCCAAAGCTGCCATCACCCACGATGATGAGCGTCTGCTTGCCCGGCCTCAGTGCCTGCGTGGCGAGCCCGAACGGAATTCCCCCCCCGATATTGCCGAGTGGCCCCAGTGTGGAAATAGTGCGGCCCGGAAGATAGCTTCGGACCCTGAGGCTGCTGTACATCGAGATGTCGCCGCCATCGATGATCACGCTGGCGTCCCGATCCACGAACTCATCCACCTCCTTGGCGATGCGCAGTGGATGCATGTACTTCGAGTTCGTCATTGCGAGCGCGTCCAGTTCCTGCATCCGCTCGCGGCAGCGCTTGCGCAACTCCTCGATCCACGGAGCCGAATGGGCCTGCCTCGTAATCGCGGCCGTGAGCTGCAGGAGCGCCAATTTCGGGTCCGCAACGATACCAACATCTACCGGCCGATTGAGCCCGATCCGCCGCCGGTCGTTGTCAATGTGGATCACGCGCACGTTGCGGTCGAACACCCCAAAATCTAGTCGGAAGTCGAACGTCACGCCAATGGCGAGGAGAACATCCGCATCGCGCAGCCCAAGGAACGGCATTGGGCCAAAAGCGAGCTCGTGGTCATCGGGAACGCCGCCGCGGGCTTGATTGATGGTAAAGAGCGGAATCCGGCTCCGCTCCACGAATTGCTGCAACTCCGCGTGAGCGCCGGACCAATGTACGCCGCTGCTCGCCAGGATAACCGGCCGCTTTGCCTTGCTCAGCAGGTCGACGGCCCTATCGATGTCGACCGGGTCGGCGCCCGATCGCGAATCAGTGCGGTAATTTGCGAATGGCGCTACTTCATCAACAGGCACGTCTTCGCTGATGAGATCCAGCGGAATGTCGATAAACACCGGACCAGGGCGGCCGTCGAGCATCTCCCGAAACCCCGAGGCGGCGTACTCGCCTGCGCGACGGGCATGATGGACCGTTCGCGACCACTTGCAGATCGGCCGCAGCATCCCCGCCTGATCGATGTCCTGCAGGGCGACTTTGTCAAAGAGCGCGAGTGGACTACGACCACCGACTATCATGACGGGGGTGCCGGACATGAATGCGCTGGCCACGCCGGTTACGCCATTCGTCACCCCAGGACCTGCGGTAAGCACCGCGACCCCGGGCCTGCCTGTCGCGATCGCGTATCCCTCTGCGGCATGCACCGCTGCCTGCTCGTGCCTCACGTCTATGACGCTAATTCCCTCTTCGACACAACCTTCGTGCACGGTCACGATGTGTCCGCCGCAGAGCGTGAAAACGATGTCGACGCCTTCCTGTTTGAATACCTTGGAGACCTGCTGACCTGGGTTCAGAGCCGCCTCACCCACGTGCTTCTCGCGAATGTCCGCATAGTGACCCGTGCTTACCGTACGATCTTTATCCGCCATTACCCTCTCCTGGTCCCACGATTGTTGTTACTCGAGCAGGCCCATCCACCTCGTGGGTACTCGGCATGTTTACGCGATCTGCCAGAACGTGTGGACCGGCACCGAATCCTCATCGGGGCGGCGCCGCGGCAGGGAAGAGCAAGAGTGCTGCATCTCGGCTCGACTTTTAGGCAGTGCACCAATGACGGAGCTAGGGTAGCATAGTGAATGAGTCAGTCAATCTCTTTCGGAGCTGTCGATGGAAACAAAGGCCTCGCCCTCTGCCACAGCTCCCACGCCCGATCGCTTTGGCCTCAACGCGAGCGTCATCGACGCCCGGGCGCTCGCGAGCGCCGTACAGCACTGCCGCAAGCGTCGCGTCGTCTTACCGACTTTCGGGCAGCTCCAGGCACCCTCGCACCTCGCTGCCGAAATAGCGCATGGACTCCCGGGACTGCTGCCGGACGTCGCCGACCCGCTCAATCTCTTTCGTATTCATTGGTTCAACGGCCACAGCAGAGCCGCCCAAGTGGATTGCCCTGCGCATTTGGTCCTTCCACAGGCGCTCACCGGAGTCGAAGCGCCCATCGTCGTCATGCTGGGTGATCGATTCCCGATGATTCGCGCCCACAAAGTCCTCGCCGCATACGCCTGCCTCGCCCCGGCACTGGTGACGGGCCAGTTCGACCCCGTGGAGCAGCGTGCGATCTGGCCGTCCACCGGCAACTTCTGCCGTGGTGGAATTGCCGTCTCGGCGATCATGGGATGTCGCGGCGTCGCAGTCCTGCCCGAAAAAATGAGCAAGGAAAGGTTTGAATGGCTCGCTGCCTGGGTCACAGACTCCGAGGACATCGTCCGCACCCCGGGCTCGGAAAGCAACGTCAAGGAGATATACGATGCCTGCGCGGAGCTAGCGCGCGATCCTCGGAACCTCGTTCTCAATCAATTTAGCGACTTCAGGAACTATGTCGCCCATTACCACATCACCGGCTCTGCCCTGGGCACGATCATTGAATCACTGTTAGCGAGCTCCCGAATCGACTCGTTGCACTCATTTGTCGCGGCAACCGGCTCCGCCGGTACACTCGCAGCCGGGGACCATCTGCGCGAAGCATTCGGGGCGAGGATCGCCGCCGTCGAGGCGGCGCAATGCCCGACTCTCACCCGGAACGGATTCGGCGAGCACCACATCCAGGGTATCGGGGATAAGCATGTTCCCTTCATCCACAACGTCCTCAACACCAGCGATCTCATCGCTGTCGATGATAACGCCTCCGACGCTCTCTTCTACCTCGCCAATGATCCTGTGGGCCAGAGATATCTCCGAGAACGCCGTCAGGTTCCCATCGAGACGATTGTGTCACTGCGACATATCGGCCTCTCCGGATGGGCGAACATCGTGGCGGCCATCCGCATGGCCCACGCCTACAATCTTGACGCCGGCCAGGCGGTAGTTACCATTGCGACCGATGGAGCACAGCTCTACGACAGTGAGCGACCGCGAATACTTCGCGATAGATTCAGAGGCGACTTCGATTATACCGCCGCCGCCGAGACATTTGCCCGCTACGCTCTCGGCGCAAGAGCAATGGAGCATGTCGAGCTCGATCAAAAGGCGCGAGAGCGAATCTTCAACCTGGGGTATTTTACGTGGGTCGAACAGCACAACGTACCTCTCGACTCGTTCGTAGCGCGCAGGCGGCCATCGTTCTGGCGCGATCTTCGGCCTCTAATGCACGAGTGGGACTCATTGATTACCGATTTCAACGCTCGCACGGCCGTGAGGTTCTGATCCCGTACGGAACTGCATGATTGTCGTCGAATGGTGCCGCTGCCCGGCCTGTAGCAGCGGAGATGGGAATGCTGGCTCGTTGACCGAGTTCGGAAAATGTTGGGTCTCCAAGCAAAATCCCGCCCGAAATCCGTACGGCCGCCCATGCTTACCGGTAAATGTGCCCTTGAGATAATTTCCGGAGTAGAATTGCAGACCAGGTTCGGTCGTCCATAATTCCATCGTGCGCCCGCTCTTTGGCTCACTTACCCGCGCTGCCCGCTTGAGCCTCCCGCGCCCGCCGCTCAGCACGAAGTTGTGATCGTAGCCGTTCGCGATCTGCAGCTGCCGCTCGCCACTGCGAATGCGCTCGCCGATGGGCCGCGGCTCCAAGAAATCGAACGCGCTGCCCCGCACCGGACGCATCTCCCCCGTGGGAACCAGCGACTCGTCGATCGGCGTGTACCATTCCGCATCGATCTGAATTTCATGCCCGGAAATGTCTCCATCATCGTGACCCCGGAGATTGAAGTACGAATGGTTGGTCAGATTCACCACGGTGTCTCGGTCAGCAACCGCGGAGTAGTCGAGCTTGAGCGCGTTATCGTCGCCGAGGGTGTAAGTGACCGTGACCTCCAGGTTCCCCGGATAGCCTTCCTCGCCATCCCGGCTCGTATATTTCAGCTCCACCGTGGGCGCAGGGTCGACCCTCGAGACCGCCGCCCAGACCACTTTGTCGAATCCGAGTACTCCGCCATGCAGGTGGTTCGGTGGCCGGTTCAAGGCGAGAGTGTGCACGCGCTCGTTCAGTAAGAATTGGCCGCCCGCGATTCTATTGGCGCAACGGCCTACGATGGCGCCGAAATAGGCGCCCCGAGCGAAGTAGAGCGGGTTGGTATACCCGGCTAGAGTACCGAGGCCCAGTACCACATCCGCGAAGCGACCCGCCACATCAGGGGTGAGCACGCGCAAAATCATTCCGCCGTAGTTGGTGACGTGAACCTCGATGCCGTGGCGATTGCGAAGGCGGAATAGATCCACTGGCTCCCCTCGCGGGGTCACGCCCCACTCCTTCCTCGCGACGATAGGTGTGCGTTCATACATACAGGATTCTCCTCTACGTGCTGTCAAACCTCACTCTCTGCAAAGCGGTACGCCGCTTTCGGCAAGTGATAGGCCAGATCGGCCGCGACCTCGTAAGCTTCGCCTTCGGGAAGGCGGTGCTCTCTCACGAGTCGCGCCAGGTACGCGCAGTCCACCCGTCGTGCAATGTCGTGCCTCGCCGGTATGGACAGGAACGCCCTCGTGTCATCATTGAACCCGACCGTGTTGTAGAAGCCCGCCGTCTCGGTCGTTTGCTCCCTGAACCGCAGCATTCCTTCGGGGCTGTCGTGAAACCACCAGGCAGGACCGAGCTTCAGGACAGGGTAATGTCCAGCAAGAGGTGCCAGCTCCCGTGAGTACGCCGACTCATCCAGGGTAAAGAGGATCACGGATAAACGGCTATCGTTTCCGAACCGGTCCAGCAAGGGCTTCAAAGAACGCACGTAGTCCGTCGTTTGCGGTATATCTGCGCCCTTGTCCCGGCCGAATTCCCTCCATACGTCTCGGTTGTGGTTGCGATACGAGCCCGGGTGCAACTGCATTACAAGTCCGTCGTCAATACTCATCGCCGCCATTTCCATGAGCATCTGTGCCCGAAACATCTCGGCCTCTGCAGCCGTCGCCTTGCCCGTCAGCACCTTCGAGAAAAGCTTCCCGGCTGCAGACGCGCTCAAAGAGGCTGTCGCCGCAGTGGGATGCCCGTGATCTGTAGCGGTCGTGCCGAGACTTTTAAAGAACGCCCGGCGAGCTCGGTGAGCCTCGAGATATCCTGTCCAAGAATAGACGTCTTTACCGGTCATCTCGGCGAAGCGCATCAGGGATTCCGCGAAGCTGTCGTGCTCCGGGTCGATGACCGAGTCGGGACGGTAGGTGCTCACGATGCGCCCTTGCCATCTGCTGTTGCGAATGGCGATGTGATCGGCCAGCGAGTCCGTAGGGCTTTCGGTCGTGGCAAGCCATTCTATGCGGAAGCGCTCATACAACGCTCGAGGCCGGAAGGCGGGCGTAGACAGCTTCTCCGACATGAAGTCAAAGTAGTAATCGGCAGTCTCACGGCTCAAAGAGACCTCAATCCCGAAAACCGAGACGAAGACGTGTGTGAGCCAGAGCCAGGACGGAGTGCCGCGAAAGAGAAAGAAGTGCTCGGCAAAGCACCGCCAAGCCTGCCTCGGGTCCGCCGCGATCTCACCGGAGCGTCGCCGCACCCGCAGTCGAGTCAGCGGCACACCCTGGCTGTAGAGCATGCGATAGAGGTAATGATCCGGCGCGAGAATCAGGTCGGTCGGGTTCAGAAACGGCTCATCGCGAGCAAAGAGCCGAGCGTCCGTGTGTCCATGCGGCGAGATGATCGGTAGATCAGCGATTGACCCATAGAGCGCGCGGGCAACGGCACGCGTTTCAGGGTCAGCCGGAAATAATCTATCCTCGTGAAGTTCTAAGAGACTGCTCATCTCTTTTTATCCTCAAGCATCACATGCATCGCCCGGGGGATGTCGTCTGCCGAGCCATCGTCCGGCTTTGCCGCTGCGCAACCGATGTCAGCGCCCCCCGACTTCCGCGTGCCAGCCTGGCATCCGCTCCCCTCACCCATCGCGCAAAACAGCAACGCCAACTGCTCTCTGTCCGCGAACACCTGCTCGCCGACTATCATGCCGTCATGAATCTTCACGAAGTACGCAATTTGCGGCGGTGATTCACCGCGAGGCGCTCCGCGCGCGAAACGCACCGTCACCACAACAGTATCGCCCGCCACCAGGAATCGGGTGATCGTGGCGCTACCTAATGTAGATTTGAGAACAGGCACCTCCACAGTCAACTCGTGCACGAAATCCGCCCGGGACTGCTCACGCGGTACATCCCAGTTATGGGATACGGCGACGGTTCTTGCATAAAGCTCCTCCCTGGCCGGCATATTGTCCGTCTGCTCGAGAGCCCGTCGGACCTCTGCTCCGATGAGCTCTGCCGGATTGCCGGCGCGCGCCGCTTGCAGGCCCGACAGGGCGAGCAACGCTCCAGCACATGCGCAGAAGGCTTTCACGTTTGACTCCTTTGAGCACCAGCCCTGAATGAAGAGTTCTTTGGAACCCGAAGGCCATGGAATCCTCAGGGAGCCTAGAACCGTACGCGCACACCCGCGGTCATGTATCTTCCGATCACGTCATACACATACGGTATCGTCGGGTAATCCAATTGCGGAAGCGATGCTCGAGGGATGATGGGCGGCTGCTTATCGAATAAGTTGTTGACGGTTGCGAAGAGGGACATCTGTCCGCTTGCCACGGAAATATCGTAGCTGAGAGTCACATCGGTGTAGAAGACCGCCGGCACCTTCGGTTCCGCATACACTTGGCCACCTCCGCCCTGTCCGTCCTGGCCCGGCGAGAAGATTCCAAGCGAGGTATTGCCCCGATCTCCTGTCCCGATGAACTGCTCCTGTACGAAGGCGGTGAAGGCACCGGCGTTGTACGTAACGCTTAGACCGCCATGCCATCTGGGGTGCGAAAGGGCGTCGTCCGAGGCATGCGTGATCAGCCCGGCGGACTCGAGAACAGGCCCTCCCGGATAGTCCTGATCCTCGAACCTCGCGAGGTATGAGGCCACCGCACGAGCCAAGAGCATTCCTCTCGGCACTGACCGCCGGTAGTTGAAGTCGAAATCAACGCCACTCACCGACGCGAAGGCAGCGTTGACCGATGGGGTAGAGACGCTCGTCGGGAAATTTGCCGCCGAAGTATCACTCCATGGGAGCGGTCGATGAACCAGATCGCAATATGGGCCGGTTCCGCCCGCCTGCTCACACAGTATCGCGATCCTGTCCGCCCCCAATGTCGTAATTAGATTCGTTATCCTGAGGCGATAGTAATCAATCGATCCACTAAACCCCTGTAGCCATTGAGGCTGATAGACGAATCCTCCTGTAATGGTGTTTCCAGCTTCCGGCAAGAGATTTCGATTGCCGCCCTTTACACCGGGCAGGATCTCCGAAATACCAGTATGGGGATCATCGAGAATGGTCGGATTCGTCAGAGATCCAGCGAAGAGATCATATAGCGAGGGCGCCCGAAAGTCGCTCGAGCGTGTGATACGCACTCGCAGGTCGTTGTACGGCTGGTAGACCAAGCCGGCCTTCCACGTGACGGCATGGCCGGTGATGCTGTAGTCGGCATGCCGAACCGCCCCGTTGATGTTCAGTGCTTTGGCGAGCGGCAAATGGGCGAGCAGTGGAACATCCGTCTCGACATATACCTCTTTGGTGGACTCCGAGCCGTCGGCCGTGCCCGCGTTCCCGATGAAGAAGTCGCCTGACTGACCATCTCCACGGAGCCCCGTCACGTCCGCCGGCGTGCCCGAGTTGCTGCGCTGAAGGAGCGATTGGTCGCGCAACTCTACGCCCGAAGCAAATGCCACCGGCCCTGCCCACAATGAGAACGGATTGCCCCGGATATTGAGCGCAACATCGTTCATTTCATTGCGAATCGCATAAATGCTCTGGCCGGTGACGTATGCAGCCGCTGCGGTCGAGGCCGCACCCTCGCCAAGCGCGTCGAATGGAACACAACCCGGATATAGCCCTGGATTGGTGAGGGCAGCGCGACAGACTATATTCCCGGCCGGATCGCGCACGGCGTCGACTGCAGCGTAGAATCTCGTCGTTTCAAAGAAATTCCTGCCCATTGAGTCGAAATTCGAACGTCCGAACGTGTAGTGAGCGTCCAAGCTCCAGCCGCGACCCAGGTCTGCCTCGATCCCAGCAGTAGCAGACAACGTGCGTACCGATGAGGTAATGTTCATCGGTCCGACCTCCGGATAGAAACGAGCGACGCTGAAGCTGTCTGTATTCGTGGCGGTCAGTTGTTGCTGCTCGGCCGGGGTGAGAAACGCGTTTCCGCTAAAGATGGTGAGCATTCCTGGAAAGGAGAAGTTCGTCAGGTTATTGTATGAATTGCGATTGTCGGAGTAGCTCAACTGCGCATAAGAGCTCAGCCGGTCGTTAACCTGATAGCTCAGGCGCGCGAATGCCTGATTAGTCTGCAGTGCTTCTACGAGGCTCTGCTGATGAATGTAAGCACCGTCTCCGCCGATCTGATACGGCCCGGTGGATGTCAGCGGCACACCCCCATTGAAGGGAGCCAGCGCACCGTCAGGCAGGAATTGCTGGCCGGCAAATGGACCGCTCATCGCAAACCCGCCATCAGTCATGATGCTGAATCGCGCCCCAGGGACCGTGTGGATGGGGTCGGCTGCAGTACCCGCCCCTGCTGAAATGTAGACGGGCCGACCGGCCGCCCGATCGGAACGGTCTGGTACGCCATTCGAGTGATACCTCTCGATGCTGAACTCGAAGTGCCCTCTCTCCTCGGCGAATCCGGTCCCGAATGCCGCACCCACCCGGTACGAGCCATCATCTCCATGGGTTGACTCCCCTCCTTGGACCACCCCCTTGAAGCCGTTGAAATTTTTGTCCAGTATGAAGTTCACGACGTCGGAAAGCGCGTCTGATCCATAGGCGGCCGATGCCCCCGCCGTCACGATATCCACTCTCTTGATGAGAAGCTGTGGGAGCGTATCCGCATCAACCGACCCGACCCAAACCTGTGTGGAATCTCCCGCTGTAGTGGGCACTACACGCTGACCGTCAAGAAGGACGAGACTTCGCGTCGCACCGACACCACGCAGATTCAAGAAATTCCCGGAAACGGAATTGTTACCATTGTTCGTGTAGCGGGTTGGACTATTCGAGTCGAGAAACTGCGGAAGTTGGTTCAAAGCGTCCGCCAGGTTGCTGGGTGCCGCGAGCTGCAGTTCCGTCGTAGGTGCTTCGAGGACCGGCGTCGGAGACTCCGCTCCGCTCGTTGCCAGGCGGGTCCCGGAAACCACAACTTCGCTGAGACTCGATTCCGCTGTCTTTGAATCCTGTCCAGATGCAGCCGGCGCGTGCACGAGCGAGACCGGCACGCTGAGACACAGGAACAGCACTATCTGAGTATTTTTCATTTGATCGCCCCTCCGAGATCGATAGATGCGAGCGCATTGCCTGCGCGGTCCGCCTTCCCTGCGGGCGGTTAATTCCTATCGACTGAGCGATTCATTCATTTTTAGAGACAGATGTCAAGCGGTTTTGGGTGTGAGGGTCTAAGACGGCCGCTTGTCTACGATTGAGCTTTGCAATATAGTGAATGAGGCGATCATTCTCATGCGACGCTGACGCAGGCGTCACCCTCGCGGTGGACCCGAGCGCTCAGGTGGCTTTCCGGACGGTAGGTGCCGATGGTCCGTTCACTATTCGCAGCGTGCCTGCTCTTCTTCGGCTGCTCGGAATCGCTTGCCGCGACCACAGGGCTCTTCCCGCTCGCCCCGCAGCCGTCTGCAACCCCTTGGCCGACTCAGGAATGGGCTCGAGGACCGCTTCCGCGTTCCTTCGACCGCACGTCGCTCGCTAACCTGCTGGGCGTCGTCGAGCGATATGACCCTTACTTGCAGCAGACGCGCGAAGTGGTCGTGATCTGGCGCGGCCGGCTCGTGGCCGAAGCCTACGCGAGCGGGTTCGGGCCCAATACAAGACTGGTGTCCTGGTCGATGGCGAAGTCGATCAACCAAGCACTCGTTGGAATCGCCGCTCGAAAGGGCCTTCTCAACCCCGACCAGCCCATGCCGAATGCCGCCTATACTGCAACCGATCCGCACGGAAGAGTAACGTGGCGGCAATGGCTCAACATGGTGGATGGAATGGATTTCCACGAAGACGGCGCCAAAAGGATCGAGGACAATGACTCGGCTGATATGCTCTACGGCGCGGGACGATTCGATATCGCCGGTTATGCGGCGAGGCTCCCCATGGCTCATCCGCCAGGCACGGTCTGGAATTACAACAGCGCCGGCATGGATTTGGTCGCAAGCTCCCTCGGTCAGGTGGTGGCACCGCACGAGAGCCGACCGGCTGTCCGCCGGGCTGCAATGACGAGATTCATGAATGCCGAGCTCTTCCAAAGGATCGGAATGCACTCAGCTCATGTGGAATTCGATCCGGCGGGGACCGCCATTCTGGCGTCACTCGTCTACGCGACCGCGGGCGACTTTGCGAAATTCGGGTATCTGTATCTGCGTGATGGAACCTGGGACGGTCAGCGTATCCTGCCGAGCGGCTGGGTGGATTTCGCGCGACGAAAGAATCCTGCGGACAATTCCGATACGTACGGCGCCGGATGGTGGATCGTGCCGGCAGATTCGTCCAAGAAGCCATATGACAGCGACATCCCGCCGCAAGCGCCTAGAGATATGTTCTACGCCGACGGCCATGACGGCCAGCATATCTTCGTCGTTCCATCAAAGGACCTGGTGATCGTCCGACTCGGCGTGACCTACTCGGCAAACGGCTCCGCTGCAATCGGTCGCTGGGTCACCTCGATAATCAATCTCTTTCCGAATCGCTGAAGGCCCGGACCGCTCCACCTCAGCCGGCGACAGCGTGCCGTTTGTCGTCGGTCGAACGCCTTTGACCCGCTTCGGTCGGAAACAAGTTGACAAATATGGAGGACGCCGCGAGGCGCGCCTGCTCATCGGTAATAGAGCGCGCCGTCTCGTCACGTTTGCGCACATTGGCGAGCCACGCAACCGCCTCCAATGCCGCGCGTGCGACGGCGGCCGAGTGTCCGCCGCCCTTTTTGCCATCCACGCCGCTACGGCGTTGAAACCACGTCCCGAGATCTGCGAACAAAGGGGTTTTGATCTCCTCGTTGAAAACCTGAAGCAGTTCCGGGATATCGTGTGCGCATCGATTCAGAAGCCCGATGAAATCGGCGTAAGTGGACAGAAGATCGTAGAGCTCGAGGCCAATGTTCGCCGCTTCCATGCGCAGATCCTTTGGCTTCTTCGTTGTCAGCGCCTGATTGAGATGGGGCCTATCCTTCCAGCGACCAGCGACCATGCGTACGGCGCGGATCGTATCGCCAATGCTTCCAACTTTGACGGGGATTTGCTTGTCATTGATCGGGAGGTGCGCCGCGTAATGGACTGAGATGTCAAATAGAGCTTCCTTGCCCTCGACATATCGATATATTGCACCAGCCGACATGCCCATTGCGGCAGAGACATCGGCCACCTGCGTGAGCCTGTAACCCCCTCTCAGAAAACACTGCACCCCCGCCTGGGCGAACTCATCCAGGGTTCTTAACGCCTTACTCCTAGCCTTCGCCATTTGCCGACCTCCTGATTCTCTATTGCGCGTATCTGCGCTGTTCGAACCTGTTATCACTGTCGTTCGCTAACGATGTTTTCTCCAACACTGCGCGGCACCATGATGATCGCAGACTGACGGAGCCGATCCTTGTGCACGCTTGAAGCGCTTGGTATGATTAAACGATTCGGTCATTATCCTATCACACCAGCGCTACCGCTGGCTATCCAGTGCACCGGATGCCGCTACCGGGAGAAGTCACTCATGCCCCGCTCGATGCGCAGACAATTGGCACTCGGCGTTCTTTTGGGTGCTCTCGGACCTGGAGTTACGTTAGCCGCCGATATGGACGCGAAGACGGCCACGATCATCGTGAACTACGCGGCGGAGCAGACGTGCTCCTGCCTATTCGTTTCAGGCCGAACCTTGAAATCCTGCAAGACTGACTTTGACCCGTTTGCAAAGCCATACGTGACCGTGCAGGTGACGAATCACCTGGTGACGGCGCGCATTGCGAATTATCCGAGCGGAAGTGCCCGATATTATCCAGGGCTCGGCTGCGTCCTACAGCGCTGATCCGATACGCAGGGCTGTCAGCTCTGCAGAGTGACGCTCGCGCCGGCTGTCGCTCCTGCATGAGGCGACGATTGCGCTAGCCAAACGGACAGCGGGTCGAATATAATTGAGTGAGTCGTTCACTCTGCGCAAGTGCATGTACCAGGTTCCCCCGGCCCGCGCGTGGTACGCGACGCTATTTCTGATGCTTCTCTACAGCATCTCATACGTCGATCGCTACGCGCTGTCGCTACTTGCCGCCCCGATCTCGGCAATGCTCCACATACCGGACGTCGAAATGGGACTGCTGTTTGGCGCTGGGTTCGGGGTGATGTATTCGTTGACCGGTCTGCCGCTTGCGCACGTGATTGACCGCTATAAGCGAGTCCCCATAGTAGCTGGTGGTGTGATTCTTTGGACTGCGAGCACGCTGGCCTCGGGATTCGCTTCGGGCTTTCCAGCCCTGCTCCTCTGCAGATCCGGTGTCGCAATCGGCGAGGCAGTCCTCTCGCCTGCCGCCATATCCATCATCGGCGACCTGTTCACGCGCGAGAAGCGCACCTTTCCCACATCCTTGTACGTTGCCATTGCCGGCTTCATGCAGGCGGGCGCGTTCGTCGTCTGCGGCTTTACGATTGATCTTGCGAATCGTGTGGCGAAGGTGGTGCCCTTGGCGCCCTGGCGGCTGACGTTGATCCTATTGGGGTCCTCCGGAATCGTCTTGGGAGTGTTATTTTATTGTACGCTGCGGGAGCCGGCGCGCAGCACCGAGACGGGTAACTTCGGCTCCGCACGCGAAGCAGCCGGATATTTTTGGCAAGAGCGAGCGCTCTTTGGCTGGATGTTCATCGGCATGGCGGCGATGGGCGCAAGCGGCGCCGCGTTTCTCGCCTGGACGCCTACACTTCTGATCCGGGCCTTTCATGAGTCCACGGCCTATGCCGGCTATCTGTTCGGCACGGTTGGGACCGGCGCCGCTCTCTTCAGCGCGTTCTGCTGGCCCGCGCTGGTAGCGGCAGGCGCGCGACTCGGCTATCGATCTGCGCCCGTAATGCTCCTGGCGGCAGGCCTCGGCATCGCCATCATTTCGATTGCCGTAGCCGGCACCACCAGTTCCATCACGGTGATGATGGTCGCAGTAGGCTTGGCGATGTTCGGCGTGGGTGCGTCCGGGATCCTACCGCCTCTCATCATTCAATACGTCTCCCCAAGCCGCATGCGCGGCCGTCTGGTCGCGGTAAACTTTATGGCTTCAAGCCTAATCGGCCTTCCACTCGGCCCACCGCTTGCAGCGGCCATCGCAGAGTCATTTTACTCTGGCTCCCATGCGATCGGGTACGCAATGACGGCGATTGCAGCAGCCTGCGCGCCGGTAGCGATATTGGCCATTCTGCTATCCAGACACCGATTCATCATGGCGCTCGATTGCGCCATCCGCCGAGAGAGCTCGCCGGAAAATCATACTCATCCACCTGCAGCACGAGAAAGCCTTCGGGCCGAAGCGCGTGGGGCTCGTGAAAAGGCGGACCGCTCCGTTCCCTGAACAATGGTCCAATCGGACCGTCCGCGGTCGGCTACGCATAGATTTTGGGTTTAAGGCTACAAGGTTATCAGATGTCCAAACTGCTCCTGACATGCCTAATTGCTGCTGGCGCAGCTCTTTGCTCAGCATGTCATCGTCAGAGCTCTACACTTGAGCTCCACAATGGGGGAAGTGATGTCGGCTGGCCGTCATATGGAGGCGATGCTCTCGGAACTCGATATTCATTGCTCACCGGGATTACACCGGCCAACGTGAAGAAGCTGCGAGTGGCCTGGACGTTCCGGACGGGCGAGCTTGGCTACGGCGTCAAAGACTGGCCGCGATCGGCGTTCGAAGCGACTCCAATCCTCTACGAGAAGACGCTCTACTTCACGACTCCCGCGAGCAACGTCATAGCAGTGGATGCGACCAATGGCACCCTTCGCTGGCGTTATGACACTCACACGCGCAAGGACGTGAAGTATTCGGACGGTGTGTCCCGCGGAGTATCCCTGTGGGTGGATGATTCGACAGCTGCGAATGCAGCCTGCCATGCGCGCATCTACGCGCCAACTCTAGACAGTCGCTTGCTCGCTCTGGATGCGGCCACCGGACGCCCGTGCCAGGACTTCGGCAGCGATGGGGCGATCGATCTGAGAAGAGGCATTAACATCACGGATGATCCGGCGGGTGGGTGGTGGAACTACCTCGTCACCTCGCCGCCGGCCATTCTGGACGGCAAGGTGATTGTAGGTTCGTCCATTGGTGATAACCGCGCCGCGCGCCTCGAGCTTGGCATCGTGCGCGCCTTTGACGCGAGAACAGGCAAACTTCTTTGGAGCTGGGATCCTATCCCCCGCGATCCTTCAAATCCGGTGTACGCGCAGTGGAGTACCCAGGGGGCGCAGATCACGGGGGCGGCAAATGCCTGGGCGCCTCTGTCCGCGGATCCTGCTCGGCACCTCGTATTCGTGCCCACAGGCTCCGCGAGCCCTGATTATTTCGGGGGACTACGACCTGGCGATGATCGCTGGGCGAATTCGGTATTGGCTCTGGATGCGGACACCGGCAAACTGATCTGGGGACAGCAGCTCGTTCACCATGATCTGTGGGACTATGATGCAGCCTCGCAGCCCACTCTGGTTGACCTTCTGCACAATGGCCAGCGCGTTCCGGCGGTCATTCAGGCCGACAAGGCCGGTTATCTCTACACATTTAACCGTGTCACCGGCGAGCCACTCTTCCCTATCGTGGAGAAAGCCGTTCCCCAGGACGCCGCTCCAGGTGAACACCCCTCGCCCACGCAGCCGATTCCCGCGGCGCCACCCGCACTCGTGCGCCAGGGACCCGTAACCCCGGATGATGCGTGGGGAATCGCCTGGTTCGACACGCGCGCTTGCCGACAGCGTATTGCTGCGGACCGCTCCGAGGGGATATTCGCACCACCTTCCACCAAGGAATTCATTAAGCAGCCCGGCGATGCTGGCGGAGCCAACTGGGGCAGTGTAGCGTTCGACCCCTCGCGGCAGATCGCTGTGATTAATACGATGAACCTGCCATGGATAGCCGCGCTCATACCGCGCAGTGAGCTCGAGGCGGAACGCAAGGACCCCAAATATAAAGACTGGGAGTTCGCTAGTATGCGCGGCACCCCATACGGGATGCGGCGCCGCGTCTTCATGTCCTCATTAGGCATCCCGTGCGTAAAGCCCCCTTGGGGCATGCTCGCTGCCGTAGACATGACGCATGCAACCATCAAATGGCAGGTGCCACTCGGCAACAGCCCCTTCATCCACTTGAACCTCGGCATGCCCAATCTCGGTGGTCCGATCATCACCGCCAGCGGCCTCATCTTCATCGCCGCCAGCCTGGATGGGCATCTGCGGGCCTTCGACATCAATACTGGAAAGAGGCTCTGGCAAGTGGCTCTACCGGCAGGAGGCCAAGCCACGCCGATGACCTACAGCATTGAAGGGCGGCAATACGTAGTCATCGCCGCCGGAGGGTACAAAGACGCGAGTCCCCGCGGTGATTACGTAGTCGCCTATGCGCTACCAAATTGACCCCGGCCCCACGGCCGCGCCCGAGGGGGCCGTCAGCCAAATGCCCATTGCCTATACGCTCGAGCCCCTCTTGTTGGCCGCGGAATTTCGCGCCGTATTGATTGCTTCCACTTTGGGCGAGCGCCGGCCTGTTGCGGACCTAGAAAGACTAGATCGCATGCTGCGGCACGCAGACGTTATCGTCACGGCGCGTGAGGGGCAACGCCTCGTCGGCATCTCACGTGCAATCACCGATTTCAGCTATTGTTGCTATCTTTCAGATCTCGCGGTCGACGTAGCATACCAGCGCCAAGGCATCGGGCGGCGTCTCATCGCCGAGACGCACAAACATGCGGGCGAAATGACAACACTGATTCTGGCCGCAGCCCCCGCCGCAGAGGCCTACTACCCCAGGATCGGTATGCAGAAGCACCCCTCTTGCTGGATGGTGACAAGAAAGCGGTGACACTCGTTCTCGATTCCCAGATGCAGCTTGGATCCTCGCCCGATTTCATGACTCAGTAGAACCTGATTTTCTTTTGAAGGGACTAACTCGGGGTGTTACTTAGCTGGTGACTTCACTCCCCACAGGTTTGAATTAAGAGCCAAATTGGGGCTCCCACGCTGGCGCATCGAGCTAGTTCACTTCGGCCTGACGGGAAAGTTCAGGCTCACACGTGCGATGAACCTTTATATGGTCTCA
>Ga0134128_10002654_pt1 | contig 22044 bp, 24 predicted proteins | sample KB31754_FD_96462 | JGI IMG/M metagenome (GOLD analysis project Ga0134128, IMG submission 96462) | Terrestrial soil microbial communities with excess Nitrogen fertilizer from Kellogg Biological Station, Michigan, USA - KB3-175-4 | ecosystem: Environmental > Terrestrial > Soil > Unclassified ... | reverse complement strand
CATTGTAGGCAGCGCCAGGCCCCAAGTAAAGGCCTGAACTCTTAATATTCTAGCGTGTTTTCGGGCGGCCGGACCCGCTGGGTAGGCGCTTGGTTAAGGCCTTGGTTACGGCCTTGGTTACGGCCTTGATTGACGACTTGGTTGAGGCCTTGGTTGACGCCTTGGATGGGGTCTTGGTCGAGGTCTTGGTCGAGGCCTTGGTCGAGGCCTTGGTTGACGCCTTGGTTGACGCCTTGGTTGGGATTTTGGTCGAGGTCCTGGTTGAGGCCTTGGCTGAGTCCTTGGCTAAGGCCTTGGTTGACGCCTTGCGACGTCGCGGCGGGGCTCTTTCGACGACGATCCGACCGCCCATGAGCGTCACAATTGCCCCTGCCAAACTCCGACGAAAGCGGGGATCCCTGGCTTTTTGGGCCGCGTCGAGGCCGGATTTGAGGGATTCGAGCTTGCCAAGTTCGACCGGGCCCTCGTCCCCAATTTCGGCGATGGCGCGACCGAGCAGCCGTAATGCGACTTCGGACGGCAATTGGGCAAACCGGCCGGCCTCGATTGCGGTTGACCGCCCCGACGCCTCGATTGGCGTGGACCGCGCGGGCGACGATGGGATTGACCGCCCGGGCGACAATGGGATTGACCGCGGGGATGACAGCCCGGTCGCGATTGACCGCCCGGGCGACAACCCGGTCGCGATTGACCGCGCGGATGACAGCCCGGTCGCGATTGACCGCCCGGGCGACAACCCGGTCGCGGCTGACCGCGCGGGCGATTCGATTGCAGTTGACCGCGCGGGTGACAAACTCGCCACCAGATACATAGTCGCAGCGTCGACTGCCGCCTCGATAGCCGCATCCGCTCGTTTGAACCGGCGTGCGAGCCGCGCCAATCGAGCAGCGTCGAGACCTTCCGCGGCAAGTGCACCCATGAGGCCCCGCATCCGCACGCGTGCGAAGCGCGGGTCGAGATTTGATGGGTCATCGGCAAACGAAATTTTTGCGGCGCGCAATGTCGCAACGAGGCGAATCTTTGGGATTTCGAGCAGCGGGCGCACCAGCGTGATCTCGTCCAGTCCCGTTGCGGGAAGCGGTGCCAATCGAGTCATCGCTCCCAATCCGGTGAGGCCGCTGCCGCGGCTCATTCGAATGAGGACCGTCTCGGCTTGATCGTCGAGCGTGTGCGCCGTCAGAATATGCGAGGCCCCGGCCCTGCGCGCAGCTTCACCAAGCATGCGATACCGTGCGGCGCGCGCGGCTTCCTGCAAACCGGTCGTCGGCTTGCGCCCCGTCCAACGTAGCGTGCGATGGGGCACGCCAAGCTTGCGCGCAATTCGAGAAACGGCGGTGGCCTCGCGTTTGGATTCCTTCCTCAAGCGATGATCGATTGTTACCGCGAGGAGCTCAGGTTTTGTTTTCAGTGAACTGCGCCATCGCGCAGCCAGCATCATCAGCGCCGTCGAATCGGGCCCACCCGACACGGCGAGCACAAGCGCGGGAAAATTCTGTAGTTCGGCAAAAAGAGCTTTGGCTTCCGACGCCGAGACAGCTGTCGGCTCAGCAGTGCGCACGCTTCTGTTCCTGGGCAACCCCACGCTTTACGCCGGCGGAAGCGCGGGGATATTTGCGCCCGACCTCGGCGAGTGTCGCACAGGCCGCTTCCTTCTGGTTCATAGCGGCAAGCGATTGCCCAAGACGCAGCAACGAGTCGGGAGCCTTGCCCACATGCTCAAATTTGGTCGAGACCGCCAAGAACGATTCTGCCGCGTCGCGGTAGCGCTGTTGCTGGAACAAGCTCTCGCCCATCCAGTATTGCGCATCCGGAACGAGATGTTCGTTCGGATATTTTTTCAGAAAATCTCGAAAGGCCTGTTCTGCGAGGGAGTAATCCTTATGCAGCACATAGCCGTAGGCCATATCGTATTCGTCTTGCGCCGATGCCGAGGGCGGCAGCGTCGCAAGCCGAGGCCCGGCCGGAGCCGTTTCGCGCACCTGGGGAGGTGGCAACTGCTGTGGCATCTGCGATGCCGGCATCGGGGTAGGATTTGCCGAAGCAACCGCCGCGGGCGACGTCGCCGGAGGCCGCGGCGCCTCGTTCCCAGCCAAGGTCGAAAGATCAAGCGGCGCGCCGGCGGCTCGGCCGCCGGGGGCACCAATGGACGCGGCATTATCGCGTCCGGGCTCTGGCGCGGCGATTACAGCCTGATTACCGAGCACATGCGGAGCGCCGGGTGCATTGGGGTGCTGCGTCGGGTCGAAAACATCAGAACGGCGTCCTGCAGGCCCGGCGGGCACATTTCCTGGCGCCATTGGAGCCGACTGTGCCGGCATGCCGCCGCCTTTCGCGCCAAGTTGCTGAAAACGATATTCAGTATCGTCCTGCATCCGCTTGAGCTGCATCTCGAGCTGCTGATTGCGATACTGAAGTTGCTCAATGGTGCCGGTGAGTTGGCGGAGCGCGTTTTCGATTCGGTCGAGGCGGACGGACGGATCGCCGGAGTCGGCCTGCGCAACCCGGCCGGACGATGGAGCCTGGGGGGCCTGAGGAACCTGGGGGGCCTGGCGCGACTGCGCCGCGGGTTCACCGCGGCCGAAAAGATTGTCCAGGAAATTGCCGGACGAGCGCTGGTCTTGTGCCAGTGCGATACCGTCAAAACACGGTATCGCCGCCGCGGCGACAAGAAATGTCAAAACGAAAGTCGAGCAGGGCCGGATGCGTTTCATCGGCAAATTTTGAGCCAAATCGGCGTTTCTTTGCGCATGTGCTTTTCCGAAAACAATTCCCCACGTTTCGGAATGCGCGCTGGTGTCGGTGATAACAGTGGCCGCGTAGCATAACACAGCGAGTTCGACCAGAATGTGGCTGGCAAGGGCAAAAACACCGTCGGCGTCGGCGCTTTCCGCCTGCACACCGCCAGGCCGACAACATAGCGATCGTTATTCGACGGGCGGCCGCATGGACCTGCCGCCCGTCACGCTAAGCGCCACACGCTCTAAGAGCTGGCACCGAGCACGGTGACCGCGCGGCGGTTCTGCGACCAACAGGAGATGTCGTTGCAGACGGCCACGGGCCTCTCCTTCCCGTACGAAATCGTGCGCATCCGTTGCGCCTGAATACCGCGAGAGATCAGGTAGTCGCGAACCGCCTGTGCACGGCGCGCGCCGAGCGCGATATTGTACTCGCGCGTCCCGCGCTCGTCGGCATGCCCCTCAATGGTGAACTGGCCATACTGGCTGTAAGTGTTGAGCCATTGCGACTGCTTGTCGAGCGTCGCGCGCGACTGCGCTGTGAGCTCGGAAGAGTCTGTATCGAAGAACACGCGGTCGCCGACATTGACGACAAAGTCCTGCTGACTGCCTGGCGTTGCCTGGCCCGCAGCATTTGCCTGCGCGTCCTCGGCCTTGTTGGCGCAGGCTGAGATAGCCAAAGCGGCCGCCAAGACCGCAGCGAGACGAGCAACGTGCAGCATTTTCCTCATATCGATCATTTCCGGTGCCTCCATTTCACGCGTCCTGACCGGAGCTTGCGTGTGGGTCTAGCAGGCCGTTCGTTAAGCGAACGTTCCATCAACCTTGATGGAACCTTGCATGGGTCGATTAAATCGACCCCCACCCCTTAAACCGTTTCTGATGGTTAAGACACGGTGAAAATAAGGCCGGTTTACGACAACTAGGAAAGTAGCGGTGACCAGGCCGGGTCGGATGCGTAACTGGGTGTTGGAACCTTCAGTTCGTTACGTCCGGTTACGTCGATGGTATAGAGCGAGGGCCCCTGCCCGACGTCGCGGAAGAACATCAGCACTCGCCCATTGGGGGCGAAGGTCGGGCCTTCGTTATGAAAACCTTCGGTCAGGACCCGTTCGCCGGAACCATCAGGCTTGAGAATGCCGATCGAGAAATTGCCTCGCGCCTGACCGGTGAAGGCGATGTAGTCGCCACGCGGCGACCAAACCGGAGTCGAGTGGTGCCCCTCGCCAAAACTGATGCGCTGGGCCGCACCTCCGGCCGCCGGCATGACATAGATTTGTTGCGTGCCGCCGCGGTCGCTCTCGAAACAGATGCGGCTCCCATCAGGCGAATAACACGGCGCAGTATCGATGGCCGGCGTATCCGTCAGCCGCGTCGTCTGTTTCGAGCGCAAGTCCATCACGTACAGGTTGGCGTTGCCACCTTGCTGCAAGCTCATGATCACCCGTTGGCCGTCGGGCGAGAACCGCGGCGCGAAAGTCATCCCCGGAAAGTTGCCGACAATCTCGCGTTGGCCCGTTTCGATGTTAAGCAGATAGACGCGCGGATCACCTTGGCCATACGACATGTAGGTGATCTCTTGAGTCGATGGATTAAATCGCGGTGTGAGCACTAAATCATCGCCGCGCGTGAGGTAACGTACACTGGCGCCATCTTGATCCATGATCGCCAGGCGCTTGACGCGGCGGTCCTTCGGTCCCGTTTCATCGACGAATACGATGCGACTATCGAAATAGCCTTTTTCGCCTGTGAGGCGCTCATAGATCGCGTCTGAAATAATGTGCGCAATCCGCCGCCAATTGTCGGGCGTGGTGAAATACTGCTTGCCGTCGAGCTGCTGCCCGGCGAACACATCCCAAAGCCTAAACTCGGCCTTCAACCGCCCGTCGCCCTGCCGCGTGATGCGGCCGGTCACAAGCGCCTGCGCATTGATCGCGCGCCAGTCCGGAAAGCGGGGCACGCTGTCGGTATTGGAAATTCTTTCAATGAAGGCAGCGGGACTGATCGGTGCAAACAAGCCACTTCGCTGAAGATTGTTGCTGATGACAGCGGTGACATTGCGCCCGATATCGCCTTCTGATGGTCCGCCCGTCAGGAAGTCGGGCAGCGCAATAGGCATCGGCCGCACATTGCCTTGATTGATGTCGATATTGAGCACCGCATTAGCGGGGTGCACACCGGTCAAAGCAAGCGCGCCGGCGCCGATTAGCAACCCGCGGCGGCTCAATCTGAATTGGGCATTTTCAGTCACGTGATTGCATTACCTTGCCGGAAGATCATGAAACATCTGCTTAGTGTCGAAAGTGAAGTCGATCTCTTTCCATTGGTCGTAGTGTTCAGGGCGCAGCATTGTGTACGGCTGCCCTACAAACACCGCACGCACGGCGCTGTCGCGCATGGCGTTAAACTGCGCACCGCTACCGGCTGTAATCACTTGGGGCCCGATTGCCAGCGTGCCATCCCGCTTGAACCTGATGCGAATGGTGACTTGCGTCTCATTGGCATCCTGCATACCGACGGGGGGATTCCACAATGCCATTAGGCGTGCGCGCAGTGCATCAATTTCGGACTGCGACAGCTGAGCAGCGGTGCCGGTAGCTGCGCCAAGAGATGGCGTAGCATTTGTTTCGTGCCCGGTCGCAGCATTGCGTTGCGGCTCGCGTTTATCGAGGAGCGCCGCGATCTTGTCGGCATCAAACTTCGGTTGCTGCTTTTGCGGCGGCTTCTTCGGCGGCAGAGGCTGCGGCTCGACCTTTGTTTGCGGCTTAGGCTCATCCTGCTGCTTGATTTTTTCGGCAATAGGGTCGGGCTTAGGGGGCTGCGGCTCGGGCGGCGGCGCGACTTCCTTGGCGGCCTGTATTTCTTTTTTCTCGGTGATCTTTGCTTTGGAGTCTTCGATCGGCTTCGGCGGCTCCTCCGCCTTTTTCTCTACCAGCGGTTTTGGCGTCTCGACTTTCTTTGCATCCTTCACGCCTTTGGTGATCTCGGAAAATTCCTTATCACTGACCAGGTCAACGGGCAGAGATTCTGCCGGCGTGACATCGAATGTCTTGCCGGAAAACGACAGCGTCGCCCACAGCAGCACCGCCGCATGCAGGCCAGCCGAGATCGCGGTAGCCTTTCTCATCACTGCGCTTTCGCGCCCTGTTCGAATTCCGTGACCAAGGCTACACGATGAAATCCGGCCGAAGACAGTCGGCCCATGACCTTCATCATGGTCCCATAGTCCACTTTCTTGTCACCCCGCACATAAACGCGAGCTTCTGTGCCACCCCTGGCTTCGGCGACCGCCTGCATCTTGGGAACCAGATCGTCTATGGCGATCTCGCTATTTTGCAGGAAAATCTGGCCTTTGTCGTTGACCGAAAGCGTGAGCGGTTCCTTGTCCTGATCCAGGCTCTTGGCCTGGCTTTGCGGCAGGTCGATCGGCACGCCGACGGTAAGCAGCGGTGCCGACACCATGAAGATGATCAGCAGCACGAGCATTACGTCGACCATCGGCGTAACGTTGATCTCGCTCATCACCCGCTGGCGATGATGCTTGCGCCTCCCGATCACCGGCGTGCCCGCATTGGCAGCCATTAATGTGCCTTTCGCTGGTACAAGATCTTACCAAAAATCGGCCACCGCTTTTCGGAGATCATGCGCTAGCCGCGCTCGTCGATCTGCCGCGACAGGATAGCGGCGAATTCATCGGCAAACCCCTCCAACCGCTGGGCCTGCTTGTTAACCTCGGCCGCAAACTTGTTATAAAAAATGGTCGCCGGTATGGCGGCGACAAGGCCGAGTGCGGTCGCAAAAAGCGCTTCCGCAATCCCGGGTGCCACAACGGCCAAGGATGTGTTTTTGGACGCCGCGATAGACTGGAAGCTCGTCATGATGCCCCAGACGGTGCCAAACAAGCCGACAAACGGCCCTGCCGAGCCGACCGTGGCGAGAACCAGCAGCCGTCTTTCAAGCCGCTCAACCTCGCGGGCGATCGTCACTTCCATCACTTTCTCGATGCGCATTTGAAGGCCGCCAATGGAGCGCGTGCTGCCTTCGAAACTGCGTTTCCATTCGCGCATGGCTGCGACAAACATGGCGGCCATCGAGTGCGCGGGGCGCGTCGACAGCGTACGGTAAAGTTCATCGAGTGATTGGCCCGACCAAAAGGCCTGTTCAAAACGATCCATAGCCCGGCGGGTCCGGGTGTACATGACGGTCTTATCGATTGCGATTGCCCACACCCAGACCGAACAGACCAACAGCCCGATCATCACCGTTTTGACAATCCAGTGCGCGTGCCAAAACAACGTGAACAGCGAGAGATCTGATGAGGTCAGCGGGAGCACCGACTGTGCCACGTCGGCAGGATTCATGGGCACGTCCTTTCCGCTTGATCCGGTTCCGTCGGTCGAACCGGCGCGGCGCAATTTCCGAAATCAACGAGCGCGCGCGACGATGCCGCCTGCACGCCAAGTTGAAAACCAAAGGTCCCGCGAAATCCGTATGTCCCGTCCACCGGCAACCTACGAAATTCCCGCGAAACTTGGCCAAACTTGGGCGCGGAAGCGGGCTTTCAGTCCCTAAACAGCGCTGATTATGGTTAAGGAGTCGTTACTTTCGCAGGGTAGTCTGCCCCCGGCGTCGAAAGGCCGCCCTCACGGGCGGCCCATTCGTACAGCTGTCGCGTTCCGCTCAATGTGCTTTCAACTCTGCTGAGGACCGGACTCGGCCACCGGCCGGTTGCGCCGTTCTGCCATGAACTGATCAAACTCCGTTTTGTCTTTGGCAAACCGCAGACGATCGAGGAACTCACGGAATTCGCGCTGCTCTTCTTCCAGTCGGCGCAAGGTATCGGCGCGATAATCGTCGAAAGCCCGGTTGCCACTAGACGGCCCATAATTCCAGGGGCCTGCACTCATTCTGGACCGCATCCAGTCCATCTTGCGCTGCATTCGCTCCATTTTATTTTGCCAGTGGCCGTAGTGTCCGCCGTGATATCCGCATCCCATTCGTCCGCTCCCGATCGTGAAGGCGAGGACAACAAGACCCAGCGGCCACCAGGCCATAAATCCCAGGACAATGAGCGCGATCCATGCGGGTTTACCGAAAGAGTCGAGCTTCGCAGTGATAGGCATTGTCGGCCTCGCGTGAATGTAAATAACATTTACATAATTAGGCCCATGCAAGGCCCCTGTCAAGAAGCGCGAGAATTTAATTGGGGCGCAATTGTCTCGGCGCCAGTCCCACTCGACGCAAACCAGGGAAACATCAGTGCCTTGCTTTGCGCCGAGCACTAATAGTTTCAGCGTTGGCCCGTCACCGCACCGAGCCCCAGCCCCCGGAGATAAATCAGCACAGCTGCTTCCAGCAATTCTTCCGGCGACATCGGTAGCGACCGGCGGGCGGCATCGCCACGGCCAAACAACGACGCAATTCCATGGGTCATTGACCAGACGTGGAGGGCGACCATCAAGGGCGTAGGCCGGCCCTGCGATGGCATCAGCATGACAAGTTTTTCAGCGGCGGCGCGCAGCACCGCGAATGCGTTCTCACTTGCCTCGCGAAGCTCACGGTCCGTATCAAGCGGCACACCGGCCTCGAACATTGCCGAATAATAGGCGGGCTCGCGCTTGGCGAAATCGAGATAGATTTTTCCAAGACGGTCGAAGGCGGTCATCACATCCGGCTTGCCTTCATCCCAACCATTCGCCAACGCGGTGGCGAAAAGTTCGAATCCGCGCCGCGCGACATCGGCAAGCAACGCATCCCGATCACGGTAATGTCGGTAGGGCGCCGCCGGGCTCACGCCGGCCCACCGAGCGGCATCGGCAAAGGTGAAGCCCGCCGGCCCTTTCTCCGCAATCAGTTCGAGCGCGGCACGCACCAGGGCCTCTTTCAGATTGCCGTGGTGGTAGCCGCGCGCCGCGTGGCCACGCTTGCCCCATCTCATGTGAATCACTTTTACATTAAGACTCGAGCCGCGTCGATGCGGCGGCCTACGACGGGCGACGTCGGCGCTTTATTGCCAAAGGCAAATGATCAAACAGCGTTGGGCCACTCGGCTGCGCGCCTTCGATGGTCAACAACCTTAGCTTGGTAACCACGCCGCCGCTGGCAGAAAACCCACCGGTCTTACCCCCGGCAGCGAGTACACGATGGCATGGCATGACGATCGGACAGGGATTTTGCCCTAAAGCCGTTCCGACCTCGCGCGCCAGCAGGCGGTCGCCGAGCCGTTCGGCGATTTCGCCGTAGGTCAAAGTCTGGCCCGGCGGAATCGTCCGGGTGATGGCGTAGACGCGGGCATTGAATTCTGGTGTGCCCTCATCATCGATTGTTACATTTCTCAAGTCGATTGGTTGTCCGCGTAACAGCGCGACGATGTCATCGATCGTGCGCGTTATCCCGGGCGGGGGCGGCTGTTCGCGCGCGGCAGGAAAACGTTTGGCGACACGCGATTGCGTCGCGCGCGCATCCAATTCGGGCAACTGAACGCCGGCTACACCGCGCGCGCTCCAAACAATGGCGCAGTGCCCGATGGCGGTCTCAAACAATGCAAAAGCAAGGTCGCGCATGGCAACACAACTCTATCACGCGCAGTCAGGTGCCGCCGCCCGTTTCCTGGTCTGCCTTCATGGCAATACGCAGCGGCTTCGGGATCGGCTTTGCGCGGCCGCCGGAAACGAAGGCGACTTGGACATGCGCCTCCACCAGGAGGTCGGCGCCGCGCATGACTTTCTGGTTGAGCGTAACCGAAGCGCCTTTTACTTCTTCCGGCGCGGTTACAACGGAAAGCACGTCATCCATATGTGCGGCCTTCCTGAAATCGATAGCCATGTGACGAACCACGAAGGCAAAGCCCGGCGCTTCCTTCTCCGCCTGCTCGAACAACGCGCGATGGTCCGCCCCGATGAGTCTTAGGTAGTTTGTGCGGCCACGCTCCATGAAGCGCAGATAACTGGCGTGATAGACGACGCCAGAAAAATCCGTGTCTTCGTAGTAGACGCGCACAGCCTGGTAATGCCGGCCGTCCCGGATTGCACCGTCGAGCGCATTGCTCATCGCCACGGCACTTCCCTCTGCATGGCGTCTTCCCAATGCTGGCCGTCGAAGGACCGCACCGAGAGCTGGGCCAGATTGACGTCATCGAGGCACCGTACATTCACGTCGATTTTGTCCGGGTCCGAGCGGGGCACGTAGAAGGCGTGGATACCGCAGTGCTTGCAGAACGTATGTTTGGCTACGCCCGTGTTGAAAGTGTAAGTGGCCAGTTCGTCCTTGCCGTTCAAGAGTTCGAACTGCTCCGGCGGCACGATCAGGTGCAGAAAACCTTTTTTCGTGCATATCGAACAGTTGCAATATGTGACGCGATCGAGGTCGGCGGTCACGCGGAAACGCACGCGACCGCAGTGGCAGCCGCCCTCATGAGTCGCCGGCATCTAGTCGTCATCTCCAAACAGACCGAACTGGCTCGGATCGCGCGCGGGCTCGGGCAAGCCGAGGTGCTGGAATGCCAGCCCGGTGAGTAAACGACCGCGTGGCGTGCGCTGCAGGAATCCCTTTTGGATCAGGAACGGCTCGATGATGTCCTCGATCGCATCGCGCGGTTCTGAGAGCGCCGCTGACAGCGTATCGACACCCACCGGCCCGCCACCATAATTTTTCGCGATTGTCTTGAGATAGCGGTGGTCCATCGCGTCAAGGCCGACACTATCGACCTCCAGCTGGCGAAGAGCCCGGTCGGCAATCTTGCGGTCGATGCGTTCGGCCTTTTCGGCATGCGCAAAATCCCGCACCCGCCGCAGGAGACGGCCGGCGATGCGCGGAGTACCGCGCGCACGGCACGCGATCTCGTTAGCACCATCTGCGGTCATGCCAATGCCAAGCACACGTGCGCCGCGATTGACGATCTCTTCGAGCTCTTTCTCGGAATAGAAATTGAGACGAACCGGAATGCCGAACCGGTCGCGCAATGGATTTGTCAGAAGTCCCGCGCGCGTTGTTGCCCCAATCAACGTGAATGGTGATAGATCGATCTTCACGGATCGTGCCGCCGGTCCTTCTCCGATAATGAGATCCAGCTGAAAGTCCTCCATGGCGGGATAGAGGATTTCCTCGACCGCTGGATTGAGGCGGTGAATTTCGTCGATGAACAGTACGTCGCGCGGTTCGAGATTGGTGAGCAGCGCCGCAAGATCCCCAGCCTTCGCGATCACCGGTCCGGATGTGGCGCGGAAGTTCACGCCAAGTTCGCGCGCGACGATCTGGGCCAGCGTGGTCTTGCCCAGCCCGGGAGGGCCGACGAACAGTACATGATCGAGTGCTTCCTTGCGCGCTGCCGCAGCCTCTATAAAAACCTTCAGATTGGCGCGCGCCTTTTCCTGGCCGATGAATTCGGCAAGCCGTTGCGGGCGCAGGCTGGCATCCGCGTCGTCGTCGCGTGTTCCGGGCGTGACAAGGCGTGGCGCGCTGGTCATTTCGCCAATTCCTTCAGGCCCTGCCTGATCAATGTCGCGGTGTCTGCGCCCTCACCGGCATTTCGGGCAGCGGCAGCAATGGCGGCGGCGGCTTGCGGATGCCCATAGCCGAGGTTGATCAGCGCTGAGACGGCATCGGCCATCGGCCGTGGCGCGCGTTTCTCGTCCAGCGCTCCTGCGAGATGCACCACCGCCGGATCGATATTCGCGAAGGCCGGCGCCTTGTCCTTTAACTCGGTGACAATGCGCTCGGCGACCTTTTGCCCGACGCCGGGCGCGCGTGCCACCATCGCTTTGTCGCGCATTGCGACCGCCGATGCCAGCTCTGAGGCCTTGAGCGTCCCGAGGACCGACATCGCAACCTTGGCGCCGACGCCCTGCACGGTCTGCAGCAAACGGAACCACTCGCGCTCGATGTCGCTTGCAAAGCCAAACAGCTTGATCTGGTCTTCGCGAACATGAGTCTCAATCGATAGTGTGGCCGGTTCGCCGGGCGACGGCAGCGCCTGTAGCGTGCGCACCGAGCAATGCACCTGATACCCGACGCCGCCGACGTCGAGAATAATGTAATCCTCGCCATAGCTATCGACGATGCCCTTGAGTTTGCCGATCATGACGCCGCTATCCTGAGCACTGCGCTTGTTCGATGATGCGCGTGGCAGACCGCAATGGCCAGCGCGTCGGCAGCGTCCTCGGATTGTGGATCGGCCTTCGGCAGCAGAACACCGACCATCATGCGAATTTGTGCCTTCTCTCCGTGACCGGCTCCGACGATCGTCTTTTTCACCAGGTTTGGCGCGTATTCCGCAACCGCCAGTCCGGCCTTTGCAGGTACCAGCATCGCGATGCCACGAGCCTGTCCCAACTTTAGGGTCGCCACCGCATTCGTGTTGACGAACGTCGCTTCCACCGCCGCCTCGTGCGGATGAAATTGCTCAATCACCGCGAGCAGTCCGTCGTGTATGGCAAGCAAACGCACGCCCAGCTCAGTCCGATCGCTCGTTTCGACCGAACCGCAGCCGATGTGAATTAGCCGGTTGCCGTCGGCCTCGATCAGGCCCCAGCCGGTACGGCGGAGCCCCGGATCGATACCGAGAATGCGAATCGGATGCCGGGCCATGCTCCCGTTGATAGCCCCGCCTCTGGCCATCGCCTAGCGGGTTTTGAGCCATAGTCGGCCCGGTTATCCCGGCCATTCCAGATAGTTACAGTGGACAGCATAATATGAGCGTCTATGGTTCGCGCCATGCCGGGTTCCGCCTCATCTCGCCGCCGCAACCGACGGGCCGTCATCATTGGCGGCTCAATGTCCGGTTTGTTTTCGGCGGCGTTCCTGCGCCAGATCGGCTGGGACGCGGACGTCTACGAACGGTCCAACGTGGAGCTGGTTGGCCGCGGTGCCGGCATCACCGGCCACCCTGAATTACTGGAAGCTTTGGAAGCGAGCGGGGCCGGCACCGACATGCTGGGCATCGAGGTGCCCAAACGCATCGCCATCGATCGCGACGGCCGCATTACAGACGAGCGGCCGCTGCGGCAAGTGCTCACGTCATGGGATCGCCTGCAACGACTCCTGCGCGCGACCATCGACGAGTCCCACTATCATCTCGGCTGGAATTTCGAGCGGGTCGAACAGGACAAGCACGGCGTGCGCGTGCAGTTTTCCGGCGGCCGCATCGAACACGCCGATATTCTGATCGGTGGCGACGGAGTTCGCTCCAGTGTGCGTGCACAGATGGCGCCGGAAGTGCAACCCATCTACGCCGGATACTACATCTGGCGCGGCGCGCCGAACGAAGCCGACCTCGCGCCGGAAACGCTGAACAGTATCTATCCGCTGTTCACCTTCTACCTGCCCAAGCAGCAGCAGGTGATTACCTACCCGATCGCCGGTTTCAACGACGATCTCACTCCGGGCAAACGCCGTTTCAATTTCATCTGGTACCGTGTCGCCGATGCTGCAAAGCTGCGTGAGATGAACGTGGATGAAAACGGAGTTCAACACGAATACTCGGTGCCACCGCCGCTGATCCGCAAGGACTTGATTGCGGGCATGTACAAGGACGCTCGGGAGACTTTGCCGCCCGCATTGCTCGACCCGCTCCTGAAGATCAAGCAGCCCTTTATCACGCCGATCTACGATTTCACGTCGCCTTCGATCACATTCGGCAGGGTCGCCATGGTCGGCGATGCGGCGGCGAACGCTCGGCCGCACATGGGGTTCGGCATGGCCAAGGCCGGTACCGACGCGATGGCGTTGGCTAAACATCTGGACCGGCACGAGGACGTCGACAAGGCGTTGAATGCCTACAATGCCGAGCGCCAGCCCATCGGCAACAACATCGTCCTGCATGGCCGCAAGCTCGGCACCCACCTCGGTGTCAATCTGAAAACCGACGAGGACCGGCGCATGCACGCATTGCTGCAAAGCGATGGGGCCATGCTCGATTGGATTGCCGTACCGCATTTCCTGGATGCATATAAATAAGCCACAAGCGGACGTGACGAATGACCGGCCTGCCGAAGCCTGATTACGCACGGAACATGCGCATCGTCGGCCACACCGACCAGGGCGGCCGGCCCGATGGTGTTCAGGTCATGGTACACCGCGGCTTTGCATATATCGGCCATATGTTCTCAAAGGGGTTTTCCGTTATCGACGTGCGCGATCCTAAAAATCCGCGCGCCATAAATTACGTCGCCGCGCCGGCAAACACCTGGAACATCCACCTCCAGACGCATGACGATCTGCTTCTTGTGGTTCATGCCAAGGATATGTTTGCCGCCGCAGAATTCGCGGACGAGCGCGCCTACTATAGCGGCGCACTTGGCAAGACCGTCGGTACCGCCGACGCCAAACGCGAACGCGACTGGAGCGCGGGACTTGCGGTCTACGATATTTCCAAACCTGAGGCTCCGCGGCGCATCGGTTTCATGCCGGTCGACGGCGGTGGTATCCACCGTGCTTGGTACACGGGCGGACGTTGGGCCTATGTCTCCGTGCTGCTCGACGGCTTTACCGATTATATGTTCATGACGGTGGACATGAGCGATCCGTCGCAGCCGTGTGAGGGCGGTCGTTGGTGGATACCGGGCATGAATCTTGCGGCCGGAGAAACGCCTTCTTGGCAAGGTGCGCGGCGCTATGGTCTCCACCACGCGATCGTCGACGGCGATACGGCTTATGCCGCGTGGCGAGATGCCGGCATGGTTGTGCTCGATATTGCCGACCGCACCAAACCAAAATTGATCGTGCACAAAAACTGGTCGCCGCCATACGGCGGTAGCACGCACAATTGCCTACCGCTACCTGATCGCGACCTCCTGGTGGTATTGGATGAAGCGGTTCTCGACCATCAGGAAGATGGGCTCAAGTTAATCTGGGTCTTCGATAATCGCAGGCGGGAGAATCCGGTCAGCATTTCCACGTTTCCCACGCCATCGGAACATGACTACAAAGCCAAAGGTGGTCATTTCGGGCCACACAATATTCACGAGAATAGACCTGGCAGCTATGTCAGTTCGCAAATGATTTTTGCGACTTACCAAAACGCGGGTATTCGCGCCTTCGATATCTCAAATGCTTTCGCGCCCAAAGAAATCGGCGCCCTCGTTCCGCCGCAGCCGACAACACTCGCGGACACGCGGCCGAACCGCGCCCGTGTTATCCAATCGGCAGATGTTTTTGTTGATACCGGCGGGCTTATCTACGCAACCGATTACAATGCCGGGCTTTACATTATTGAATTCAACGGCTGAACCATGAGAGGGAGAGCCGCTAGGCACTCAATTTCTGCACCAGCGCGTCGGAGACTTCGAAGTTTGCGTAGACACTTTGAACGTCGTCGCTGTCGTCGAGCGAGTCGATCAGCTTGAGGATTTTTTCGCCGGCTTCGTCGTCAAGCACCACGGTATTCTGCGGTTTCCAGAGCATTGACGACTTGCGTGGTTCGCCGAACTTTGCCTCCAGCGCCTTGGTAACGTCATTCAACGAATCCGGCGTCGTGATAACTTGATGGCCGTCCGCGTTTGACGTTACATCCTCCGCTCCAGCCTCAATTGCCGCTTCGAGCATCGCGTCAGCGCTCGCCGCCTTGGCATCGTATTCAACCACGCCGACATGACTGAACATGAACGATACCGCGCCGGTTTCCGCAAGATTGCCGCCGTTCTTTGCAAAGATCGCACGCACTTCACCGGCGGTTCGGTTGCGATTGTCGGTCAGTGCTTCGACGATAATCGCGACGCCGCCGGGGCCATAGCCTTCGTAGCGAATCTCGTCGTAGGTCTCTCCTTCCGCTCCTTGCGATTTCTTGATCGCCCGCTCGATATTGTCTTTCGGCATGTTTTCGGCGCGGGCCGCCAGCATCGCTGCCCGCAGCCGAGGATTGAACGCGGGGTCAGGCAGACCCAGCTTGGCCGACACGGTGATTTCACGCGCGAGTTTCCCGAACAGCTTAGAGCGCGCTTTATCCTGGCGCCCCTTGCGGTGCATGATGTTCTTGAATTGTGAATGGCCAGCCATAAGAAAAATACGATACCTGTTGATGCCGGCCGCTATATAGGCTGCCTGCGCCCGAAAATAAACAGTTCAGTCATTCGGGGAAGCGCGGCCCGCAGGGCCCCCAGATGCGGGCAGAAAAGGCTATGCCGCTACCGCAACGTTGCGCAGGATTGCCCCAATGCGCGCGCCAACCTTCGAGACATTCTGGTGGACACGCGCCTTGTAGCGAGCCACCGCGTCACGGTCGACGATAAAAAACTTCTGCTGCGGAAAGGTGCGGCCGAACACATCGATCAACATGCTGCGGAACTGGCCGGCGGCGAGATCGGGCTGTTGAGTTGTTATCTCCGCAAACGCCGCAAGCTCGGCGGAGGTGAGCGCGCACAGCAATGCCGCCGGGACGGTCGAATAGACCTGCTTATGTTGTTGAATGGTCGCGATTGCGCGATCGAGCGCGGATTCCTGCCCCAAATCGCCATTGATGACCAGCGGCTCCTGGTGAACCGGTCTCGCCAGCGGGAATTGATCAATCAGCCAATCGCCGATTGGAACGACATTATTGCGGCTGCGTCCGAACGCGAGCACGTCATCCTCATAGCGCGCGAACCAGGTATCGAGCCGATCAACCAGACGATCAAACACAGCACGCGCAACAAGCTCGCGACCCTGCGTGCCAAAGATACCGATTGTCGCTTTTGCACGGGATAGCACGTCGAATATCTCCTCGCTCAGCAACGGTGGAAAAAGGCCGCAGCCCGTACCAAGAATGACGAGATCGTAGCATTCGCGGGCGGCATCGAGCGTGTCGCACGTCATATGGTGAACTTCAGCCTCACCCGGCAACAGCGAATTGAGCACGTGGCGGCCAAGCCGGCTCGCAAAATCCTCGCCATTATTGCCGGAGATTACTGCAACGCTGCATGGCGCAATTGGCGCAAGGCACTCCGTCGGGGTTATCCGCATCAGGACTTGCACCTCGTCCACCGGCGTCGTGCACTCAATTCGAAAACCGTAACGATCAAACAAGCGCGCCAATTCGTAGAAGCTCAGATGGTTGATATAGCCTTGCGCGGCACGGTCGGTATCTCCGGTCAAGTTCGTAGGAGAATAGCTGAGGATGATGTCGCGCTTGCAAAAGCGAAGATGGGTGAAGAGCGTTTCGATATCGGCGAAACGTTCCAGCACGCCCAGCATCACAATAATGTCGCTTTGCAACGCCGCGTCGGTGGGGAAATCACCGGACGCCACATCGCCGATATTCGCTGCGCGCTTCCTGCCGGGCTTCCCGATCGCGCGGTAGTGGCAACCGGCCGGCAACAGACTCTGTAGCGACTGATTTCCGCCCAAGTCGAGAATATTCGCACCGTAAGGTATGAACTGCGCGGCGAGACTGGCGCGCGGATCGGATTTCGTCCTGGCCGGCGCCTGCTGGAACTCAAGGTCCGACGGCAACTCCAGCGCAAGATTGCTGTTGACCTGCAGATTCATGGGCTCCGTGCCGAGGCCGCAATGCCGGACCCAGCACATCCCGGCGAATCAATATCACCTACCGAATCATCGCCGCGATTCGAGGTCAATCGCGCAAATTGAAAAATTTAGTCCCAGAATGCCGGCCGCGCCTCCTGAAGGATGCCTCTGAGCCTCACTGGTGCAACTTTGCGGGCGAGCCCGCTTTTATCGTCCGTTTCAACTGCAAGGCCGCACAGTGTCGCCGGCCCGCTCGATGCCTCGAATTTCGCGCCCGGAAGCTTGCGCAGAAAACGATTCAGCGGCTCGTCCTTGTTCATGCCAATGATGGAATCGTAATCTCCGGTCATGCCGACGTCCGATACGAAGGCTGTTCCGGCGGGGAGGACGCGATCGTCGGCTGTGGGCGAATGGGTGTGTGTTCCGACAACAAGACTTACGCGCCCATCGGCAAAATAACCCATCGCTTGCTTCTCGCTTGTCGCCTCACCATGAAAATCGATGATGATTGCATCGGCGCCGGATTTGAGCGCACAGGCGGCAAGCTCGCGCTCGACGGCCGCAAAGGGGTCGTCAAGCGGATCCATGAAAATCCGACCCATGGCGTTGATCACCAGCGCCCGCTTGCCGTTTTTTGCATCAATCAGTGCGGCCCCGCGCCCCGGTGTACCTTTCGGATAGTTCAGTGGACGAATGAGGCGTGGCGCACGCTCTATGAATACCAATGCCTCGCGCTGGTCCCAAGCGTGGTTGCCAAGCGTGACCGCGTCTGCACCAGCGTCAAGCAATTCGTTGTAAATGGTTTCGGTGATTCCGAACCCGCCGGCGGCATTCTCGCCGTTGACGACCACAAGGTCGAGCTTCCAGTCGGAGATAAGTCGCGGCAGGCGTTCGGTGACGATAGTGCGTCCGGAACGGCCGACAACGTCTCCAATGAAAAGAATACGCATGCAATTACTTTTTGCGAAAATCGATTAGCTCGTGCTCGGTCAGCACGAGATCAAGGCGCGCGTCGCGTTCCGTGGCGGGAACAAGTGGAATTTCCTGCGCGGCGAAAGCGATACCGACGGCGGTGACAGATTTCTGGCGGCGCAGGGCATTTATGGTCATGTCATAGTAGCCCGCGCCGAAACCGATGCGATGGCCTTGGCGGTCGAACGCGGCGAGCGGCACGATGAGAATGTCGGGCGCGACTTCCGGCGCATCAGGCATTGGTTCGCGGATGCCCCACTGACCTGACCTAAGTGCATCGCCAAACGTCCACGCTCGCATGACGAGAGGCTTGCCACGTCCAACAATGACCGGAAGCGCGAGACGCGCGCCGGCGTTCGCGAGCTTGCGCATGAGCGGAATCGGGCTGATCTCTGATTTCATTGGCGAGAAGCCGGATACGATCGTACCGTGCGCGACGCTGGCCGGAAATGGACGCTTGGCGATTGATTCCGCGGCCGCCGCACGCATCGCCGGCGGTAATGCCTCGCGCAATTCGAGCGCCGCAGCGCGTAGCGATTCCTTCGACGGATTTCCAATTGTCAGATTCAATGTTCCGTAACCTTTAAGGCGCGACCGATCGCTCGCCCATCAAAGATAACGGCGAGCGATCGGTCAGAATTTGGTGCGGAGCCACGATGGCCGTTGGAGCATCGATCCCGGGTTCCCTACGAAAGTAGGTGGGCGCCATATGTCCGAGCCCACGAGCCCGGTCAGGGACAGCTCCCTTAAGGATCGATAAGGCCCCGGGGATACTGTCTCCTGACGCACCCCGCAGCCCCGCGAGGACCGAATGTAATGGTTATAGCGACACCGCGCCACTCGTGACGGAATCCGTTAACCGAGTGCGACGCCGCCATTACCAACGGTCTGATTGAGTTTCTTGGTGATGCCTTCGATCCGCTCGGCCGCCGAATTGAAGGCTCCAACGACCGCATCGGATGCAGCTTTCGCGCGGTCGGCCGCCACAAGACGTGCATCCTGCAGAGCGGCTATTTCCTCGTCCAGCCGCCGCATTTTTTGCTCCGATTCCACCAATTGATCAGCGAGCATCAATGCCGCCATCACGGTGAGGCGCGTGTCGCCGATCTCGCCGAACTTGCGCCGCAAATCGATGATGCGCTGATCAATGTCCTTTGCGAGCGATTGAAGGTGTTCTTCCTGGCCATCTTCGCATGCGAGACGGAACTGGCGGCCTGCAATGGTGGCGTTGACTTGTGCCATCACGTCACTCGTTCAAATCCAGAACGGATTGGATCGAGGTAATTGCCGCATCCAATCTCTCCGCGATCTCACGATTGGTCGTTTCCAAGCGCCGCGAGCGGGCGGTCTCGCCGTCGAGCGCGGCTGCAAGGCGCGTACGGTCCAAGCCTAAAGCCTGAACCTGGGCAGCGAGTCCTTCTTCGTTGCGGTCGGCCTGCTTTCGCCGCTCGACCGCAGCATCGAGGGCGTCGAGCGCAAGCGCCAGACGCTTGACTGAGGCATCGATTGCGCTTTGCTCCGACATCGTTTCTGACCCGCACAAAAAGTCCTGTGGCGGCAGTCATTTAGACAAAGAATCTTACGTGCTGCGCGACCATGACGTCAACGCTTGGCAGACGATTTGCCCAGCTGTTTTCGAGACCTGTGAATGGCGGATTGGGACCATGCCGGTCACATTGACTCAAGGGCCTCACATGCTATCCACCCGCCAAAAGGCCCCATTCCATGAGCGCAAAAGCCTCGCCGATGGCAGCCGCGGCGCCCAATGAGCGTCGCGACCAGTCGGTAGCTAACCCCGCCGTTGCCCATGCAAGCATGGCGAACGCCATCCGCGCTCTCGCGATGGATGCCGTGGAACTGGCCAAATCGGGCCACCCCGGCATGCCAATGGGGATGGCCGATGTAGCGACCGTAGTCTTTACCCGCTTCCTGAAATTCGACCCTGCCGATCCAGCCTGGCCCGACCGCGATCGCTTCGTGCTCTCGGCCGGCCACGGTTCGATGCTGATCTACGCCTTGCTCTATCTCACCGGCTACGAAGCGATGACGATTGATCAGATCAAGCGCTTTCGCCAGCTCGGCTCGAATACTGCCGGACATCCCGAATATGGCCATACGCCTGGCGTCGAGACCACCACTGGTCCGCTCGGACAAGGGCTTGCGAATTCGGTCGGCATGGCCATTGCCGAGAAACATCTCGCCGCGACCTTCGGCGACGAAATCGTCAATCACAAGACTTATGTCATCGCGTCGGACGGCGATCTGATGGAAGGTATCAGCCAGGAAGCAATTGCGCTCGCGGGTCATCTCAAGCTCAACAAGTTGATTGTTTTATTCGACGACAACGGCATCTCCATCGACGGCGCCCTGTCGCTCGCCGACAGTGTCGACCAAGTCAAACGTTTCGAAGCCGCAGGGTGGAATGCCTGCCGCATCGATGGACATGACCCAGCAGCAATCAACGCGGCGCTCGAGAAGGCGCAGGCGTCCGACAAGCCTGCGCTGATTGCCTGCAAGACCAAGATCGGATTCGGCGCGCCGACAAAGCAAGGCTCGGAAAAATCCCACGGTTCTCCACTCGGCGCCGACGAAATCACGGGCGCGCGCAAGGCACTCGGCTGGACATCCGCACCTTTCGAGGTGCCGGCCGACATACTGAAATCCTGGCGAACGGCGGGCGCGCGCTCAAGGTCTCTGCACGCTGAGTGGATCAAACGTCTTGCCGCGCTCGACAGTACGAAAAGAAACGAGTTCGAACGCCGGATGAATGGTAACGTACCGAAACAAGCGCTCGCAGATGCGGCGCTTGCGGTGAAAGCAAAACTTGCAGCACAGCCGAAGGACATTGCGACGCGAACTGCTTGCGAATTCGCGCTCGAGAGCCTGATTCCGGCCGTGCCGGAAATGGTCGGTGGTTCGGCTGACCTCACGGGCTCCAACAATACGCGCATCAAGGGGATGAAGGCGATTTCGGCGAACGATTTCTCAGGCCGCTTCATCCACTACGGCGTGCGTGAACACGGAATGGCAGCGGCGATGAATGGCATGGCGCTGCATGGCGGCATCATCCCCTATTCCGGCACATTCCTTGTGTTTTCGGATTACTGCAGACCGGCAATCCGGCTGGCCGCGCTGATCGGCAAGCGGGTGATACATGTCATGACACATGACTCCATCGGCCTTGGCGAAGACGGCCCGACGCATCAGCCGGTGGAGCAACTTGCCGCGCTTCGGGCGATTCCAAATTTGCTGGTTTTTCGACCCTGCGATGCGGTCGAGACCGTCGAGTGCTGGCAACTTGCTCTCGAAGCCAGCGACAGGCCGAGCATACTTGCGCTCACACGCCAGAATTTGCCGCAGCTGCGTAATCGGCTCGATGAAGGAAATATTTGCGCACAGGGCGCTTATGAAATCGCCGGTCCGGACGGGCACTCGGACGTTTCTATTTTTGCAACCGGCTCCGAAGTCGCAATTGCCGTGGATGGTGCAAAGCTCCTTGCCGGGCGCGGTGTCGCCGCGCGCGTCGTTTCGGTTCCCTGCTTCGAGCTGTTCATGAAACAGACAGACGAATACCGCCGGGCCATCGTCGGTGACGCAAGGGTCAAGATCGGGATTGAAGCTGCAGTGCGCCAGGGCTGGGATGCCATTATCGGCTCCAATGGAATCTTCATCGGGATGAATTCATTCGGCGCCAGCGCGCCATATAAGGAACTGTACAAGAAGTTCGGGATTACCGCGGAAACGGTCGCCGGCGCTGCGCTGGCAAAGCTTGGGAAGACGTAGGGAATTACTATATGTCATGCCGTGATCATTAGCGGCTGTGGCAGATCGAATAAGCCGGGAGTGAGTCCATGACAGTACGGGTTGCCATTAACGGATTTGGCCGTATCGGCCGCAATAT
>Ga0134128_10002652_pt1 | contig 22051 bp, 22 predicted proteins | sample KB31754_FD_96462 | JGI IMG/M metagenome (GOLD analysis project Ga0134128, IMG submission 96462) | Terrestrial soil microbial communities with excess Nitrogen fertilizer from Kellogg Biological Station, Michigan, USA - KB3-175-4 | ecosystem: Environmental > Terrestrial > Soil > Unclassified ... | reverse complement strand
AGGATCACTTGGCGCTCTGGCAGCACCACCGCATCGGTCAGCACCAGCCCGGTCATGCGCTCGCTTTCGAGCTTCATCACCAATGGCAGCCGGTCGGCGGCAACTTCCTGGTAGAAGGCGGTATAGTCGGCGGTGGTGAAGGCGTTCTCGCGACCGCCATTCTGCTCGATGATGCGCGAGAAGGCGCCGGGCGGCGTCTCCTTCGTGCCCTTGAACATGAGATGCTCGAGGAAATGCGCGAGGCCCGTCTTGCCGGGGTGCTCGTCGGCGGAGCCCACCTTGTAAAAGATCATCTGCGTCGCGATCGGCGCACGGTGGTTCGCGACCACCACGACCTGAAGGCCGTTGGCGAGGGTAAAGCTCTCGGCGTTGAACTGCTTCGCCGCAGCCGGCGCAGCGGAAAGCACGAGCAGGAGTAGAAGCAGGATAAGTTTCGGCAGCAGCGCTCTCGCCACACGATCCTCCCTGCGGCGGCCTGGAGCTAGAAGGTGCCCACCTGTGAGGGCGGCTTATCGCGCACGATCACCGGCGCGCCGGCGAGGCCGGATTGCATCGGCGCGGCATTGGCCGCCGCCTGCGCGCCCTTCAGGCGCTGCGCCTCGCGCGTCGGGTCGATCACCTGATCGGGGGAGCCCGGCTCCGGACCGCGCCAGAACAGCAACTTGTCGACGAAGCTGTTGTCGACCCCGCCCTTGTCGGCCGTGGCCTCGCGCGCGATCGTCTCGCGGATGTCGGGCGCGGCTTGCGCGGCCCCCGCCTGCTGCAACAGCGCGTTCTCGCCGGCGCTGCGCTGGTCCGCGCCGGGGAGCTGCGCCTGCTGGTCGCCGGCGCGGAAGATGGTCTGCTTCGCCTGCTCGGTGGGCGAGATCTCCTGGGTCGGCGCCGCGCCAGGCCGCGGCGGACGCAGCGCATAGTCCGGCGGGATGGCGAGCGGCGCGTGCGAGACCACGGTGAACTCGTCCGGGATTTCCTTCTCGAGCCCGACGGCCTGGTTGAAGCTGTGGCAGCCGCCGAGCGCCAGCGCGGCGCAGGCCAGGACGGGAACGAGGCAAGCGGAAAGGCGCATCACACCGGACCTGATTGGTGCTGCCTAATTAGACGCTCTGGCGCCCACAAGCAAGCTATCCAGCACCATGAAGGCGACTCCGACCGAAATTGCCGCATCCGCCACGTTGAATACGTAGAAATGCCATTGGCCGAGATGGAAGTCGAGGAAATCGACCACCGCGCCGCGCCAGACCCGATCGATGGCATTGCCGACGGCGCCGCCGATGACCAGGCCAATGGCGAGGGCGAGCAGGTTCTGGCGCACCCGGGCGAGCCAGACCACGAGACCGCCGACGATGATCGCTGCGAGGGTGGTGAAGACCACGGTATTGAGCCGGCTGTCGGTATTGAAGAGGCCAAAGCTCATGCCCCGGTTCCAGGTCAGCGCCAGGTTGAAGAACGGGGTCACCGGGAAGCTCGACTGCGCGGGGTGGGCGGCGAAGAGGCGGAGGATCCAGAGTTTGCTGAGCTGGTCGGCGATCGCGGCAACAAGCGCCACGGCGAGGCCGCGCCCCAGCATCAGCCCTGTACCCCGACCGCGTCGGCGCAGCGACGGCAGAGATCCGGATGCGCGGCGAGGCTGCCGACTTCCGGCAGGACGCGCCAGCAACGCTGACATTTCTCGCCGGGAGCCTCGCTCACCACCACGGCGACGCCGGCAACATCGGGCAGCGCGAATGCCCCCGCAGGGGGCGGCGCGGTGTCGAGCGTCCCGTCGGAGGTGATGCAGATCTCGGCCAGGTCGACGCCCGCCGCAGCGGCGACATAGGCGGCATCGGCATGGATGGCGACGCTCGCCTGCAGGCTCGAGCCGATGCGCTTCTGCGCGCGCTCCAGCTCGAGCGCACCGGTGACCACCCGCCGCAGGTCGCGCAGCCGCCGCCACTTCTCGCCCAGCGCCTCGTCGCGCCAGGCTTGCGGCACCTCGGCATAGGTCACGAGATGGACGCTGCTCTCCGGCGCGTCGCCATGGCGAGAGAGCCATGCCTCCTCGGCGGTGAAGCACAGCACCGGCCCCAGCCAGCGCACCAGGCAGTCGAAGACGCGGTCGAGCACGGTGCGCGCCGCGCGGCGGCGCGGCGCGTCCGGCCGGTCGCAATAGAGCGCATCCTTGCGGACGTCGAAATAGAAGGCCGAGAGATCGACGGCGCAGAAATTGTGGATCGCTGTGAACATGCTGTGGAAGTCGTAGGCCTCGGCGGCGCGGCGCACGAGCGCGCCGAGCTCGGCGAGGCGATGCAGCACGAAGCGCTCGAGCTCGGGCATGGTCCCGGCTTCGACCCGCTCCGCCTCGCCGAAGCCCGCGAGATTGCCGAGCAGATAGCGCAGCGTGTTGCGCAGCCGGCGATAGGCGTCGGCCTGGTATTTGAGGATCTCGGGACCGATGCGCAGGTCCTCGGTGTAGTCGGAGGCGACCACCCAGAGGCGCAGGATGTCGGCGCCGCTCCGGGCCACCACATCCTGCGGCGCAACGGTGTTGCCGAGCGATTTCGACATCTTGCGACCTTGCTCGTCGAGCACGAAGCCGTGCGTCAGCACCGCGTCGTAGGGCGCGCGCCCGCGCGTGCCGCAGGCTTCGAGCAGCGAGGAATGGAACCAGCCGCGATGCTGGTCGGAGCCTTCGAGATAAAGCGAGGCCGGCCAGGTGAGATCGGACCGCGTCTCGAGCACGAAAGCATGGGTCGAGCCGCTGTCGAACCAGACATCGACGATGTCCATCACCTGCTCGTAATCGGCGGGATCGCGATCACCGAGGAATTGGCGGGGATCGGCGGTGTACCAGGCATCGGCGCCCTCGCGCTCGAAGGCGGCGGCGATGCGGTCGATCACCGCCTGGTCGCGCAGCAGCTCGCCCGTCTTCTTGTCGACGAAGACAGCGATCGGCACGCCCCAGGCGCGCTGGCGCGAGATCACCCAGTCGGGCCGCGTCTCGATCATCGAGCGGATGCGGTTCTCGCCCTGCGGCGGGATCCAGCGCGTCTCGGATATGGCGGCGAGCGCTTTCTCCCGCAGCCGGTTCGTCTCCATCGAGATGAACCATTGCGGCGTGTTGCGGAAGATGAGCGGCGCCTTGGAGCGCCAGGAATGCGGATAGGAATGCAGGAGCCGGCCCTGGGACAGGAGCCCGCCCGCCTCGGCGATCGCGGCGATGACCGCGCCATTGGCGTCGCCGGCCTTGCCGTTCGGCCAATAGACATGCTTGCCGGCGAAGAGCGGTACATGCGGGAAGTAAGTGCCGTCGCCGGCCACGGTCTGCGGCACCTCGATGCCGTGGGCGATGCCGAGCTCCCAGTCATCGGCGCCATGGCCCGGCGCGATATGAACGAAGCCGGTGCCGTCCTCGTCGGTGACGAAGCCGCCCGGCAGCAGCGGCACGTCGAAGCCGTAGCCGCGCTCGCGCAGCGGATGGCGGGAAACCGTGCCGGCAAGATCTCGGCCCCGGAAGGCGCCAAGCACGACGCCGCCGAGCTTCAATTCCTGCTCCAGCGCTGGTAGCCGCTTCAGCGCCACCACGAGCTTCTCGCCGACGCGCGCCTGGCTGCCCTCGCCGGCGCTGATCACCTCGACGAGCACGTATTCGATCTCGTCGCCATAGGCGATCGCGCGATTGCCGGGCAGCGTCCAGGGGGTCGTCGTCCAGATCACCACCGAGGCGCCGGCGAGCTCCGGCCGCGCGGGGCGCGCCACGGAAAAGCGCACGAAGACGGTGGTCGAAGTGTGGTCGTGATATTCGATCTCGGCCTCGGCCAGCGCCGTCTGCTCGACCACCGACCACATCACCGGCTTCGAGCCGCGATAGAGCCCGCCATTCATCACGAATTTGCCAATCTCGCGCGCGATCTGCGCCTCGGCGGCAAAGCTCATCGTGCTGTAGGGATGGTCCCAATCGCCGATCACGCCGAGCCGTTTGAACTCGGCGCGCTGCACGTCGAGCCAATGTGCGGCGAAGTCGCGGCATTCCTTGCGGAACTGGACGACCGGCACCTCGTCCTTGGACTTCTTCCTGGCGCGGTATTGCTCCTCGATCTTCCACTCGATGGGGAGACCGTGGCAGTCCCAGCCGGGCACGTAATTGGCGTCCTTCCCGAGCATGGACTGGGCGCGGTTCACCACATCCTTCAGGATCTTGTTGAGCGCGGTGCCGAGATGGATGTTGCCATTGGCGTAGGGCGGCCCGTCATGCAGCACGAATTTCGGGCGCCCCTCCGCCACCGCGCGCTGACGCCGCCAGAGGTCGATCTTCGCCCAGCGTTCGAGCAGCGCGGGCTCGCGCTTCGGCAGGTCGCCGCGCATGGGAAAATCGGTCTGCGGCAGAAAGACGGTCGATCGGTAATCGGTGGCCATGGCATTCACGGAGGGTTCGGAAACCGCGCCGGAGAGGCGGGCGCGGGGGCGATGGGACGAGGCGGCGTCTCCCCGGTCCTCAGCCGAGGACCGGGCGGCTAATTCGCGCGCGCTGCCGCCCTGCCGTGACCATGGCGGCGACCATAAGGAAGCCGCAGAAAGGCGTCAACCGAAGGGCAGAGCCGGCCGCGAGTTAAGCCCCCTCTTCGCTTTTGGGCCGGGCCGTTGGCTTAGCGAGGAGATCTCCCAGTCCGCAATGTCCGCTCTCGAGCGCTGAGCGACGCTGCGAGCGCCAGCGAGCGTTTCCGGGATGTGTCAGAAGCGGAAAGAAATATCCCGCGCTCACCTCTGCTGGCGCGTGGACTTCAAAAGATGCCCTGACCGGTTTTTACCGAACCTCCCGAAATAGGTGTTTCGAAGCAGGCCACGCCCTGCCATCGCTGCTTTACGTCGCGACTTTCGCATTGCCGCTGCAGTTTCATTAAAATAAATTCATATATCGAGATCGCATATCGGCAATGTGAGTCGGTCTTTGTGCCATCGTTTCCCTCGTCGATGACGCCCTTCCAAGCCGGCTTGGCTTTTTGCGGCGTCGCCGCGGTCGTGGTTGCGATCGTTATCGTCGCGATCCTTCACGGCCCGCAAACGACGAAGTGCGATGGCTTGCTGGTGAGGGCCACCGTCCTCAAACTCGTCAAACAGAACAGTCCGCTTCCGAGCAGCACCACCGACTACGAGCTCGATTCGATTCGCAAGATCGGCGGCGATACGGCCGCGGGCAACGTGTCCTGCGAGGCGGAGGTGTTCGGCGAGTTCAATAACATGCCGTATTCGTCGGCGCATCTGACGTACACGGTAACGCGTCAAGCCGATGGCCATGTGTTGGTGAGCGTCGCAGGAATTTCCGGCCTCCACTTCCCCTGACCGGCCACACGTTAGCGCAACGGCAAGGCAACGGCCCGGCCCTTGGGCGGAGAGGGCTGGAGAAGGACTTCAGAAAGCCGGGACCGAGCGGAGGATCTCGCGTGCCTTCGCCGCATCCTCGGCGATCTGCGCCTTCAGCGCGTCGACGCCGGGGAATTTGCGCTCGGGCCGGAGATGCTCGATCAGCGCCACGCGCAAATGACGGCCATAGAGATCGCCGGCGAAATCGAAGAGATGCACCTCCAGCCGCAGATCGCTGCCGCCGAAGGTCGGGCGCGTGCCGAAATTGGCGACCGCGTCGTACCAGCGCGGCCTGCCGTCCTCCTCGACCGCCGCGCGGACGGCATAGACGCCGGCGGCCGGTCGCAAGTAATCGTGCAGAAAGATGTTGGCGGTGGGAAAGCCGATGGTGCGGCCGCGCTGATCGCCGCGCTCGACCCGGCCGTCGATCTCCCAGAAGCGGCCGAGCAGCGCCGCCGCCTCGCGCGGTCGTCCGGCGACGAGGTGCTCGCGGATGCGGGTCGAGGAATAGAGCGCGCCGCCGGCGGCCCCTACGGGATCGATGACGCTGACGCCGAAGCCGAGCGCCGCGCCGCGCTCGGCGAGCAGCGCCGGGTTGCCGCGCCGCTGATGGCCGAAGACGAAATCATAGCCCACCACCGCATGGCGGAGGCCCAGCCCGCCGACCAGCACCTCGTCGATGAAGGCCTCGGCGCTGCGTTGGGCGAAATCGCCATCGAAATGGAGCGTGAACAGCAGATCGACGCCGAGCGCCTCGATGCGCCGCGCCTTCATGCGGAAGGGGGTCAGGCGAAAGGGCGGGTCCTGCGGCCTGAAGACGCGGCGCGGATGCGGCTCGAAGGTGAGGACGGCCGAGGGCACGCCCAGGCGGCACGCGATCGCACCGGCCTCGCCGATGACCCGCTGATGGCCGAGATGGACGCCGTCGAAGTTGCCCAGCGCGACCACCGCGCCGCGCTCGCCGGCGGCCACCCTGTCGTGGCGGAAAATGCGCATCGAGCGGAAAATATCGCGCGGAAGGCGCGAAGGATAGTCAGCCGCGCGCCGGCACCATCACCAGGGCGTCGCCATCGATCACCACCGTCTCGCCGACGCGGCACACGGTCTTCAGCACCACCCGCGCCTTCTCGCGCATAATGTCGGTGATGGTGACCCGCGCCTCGACCTTGTCGCCGATGCGCACCGGGGCGCGGAAGCTCAGATTCTGCGTCAGGTAGATGGTGCCGGGGCCGGGCAGGCGGGAGGCGATGGTGGTGGAGAGAAAGCTCGCCGATAGCATGCCGTGGACGATGCGGCCCTTGAAGCGGGTGGTGCGGGCGTAATCCTCGTCGAGATGGACCGGGTTGTAGTCGCCCGAGATGTCGGCGAACTGCACGACGTCCCGCTCGGTGACGATATGCTCGTAGGCAGCCGACATGCCGACCGTGAGATCTTCGAGCGCGTAGCCGGTCTCGCGCGGGCCACCGGCGGATGTGTCGTCCATCACGTCACCTCAGAGATAACGAGCGTGCACTCTAACCCTCCCGGCGGATCGGCCAGAATGGTGCAGCGCACCTTAAGCTCGCCAGGCCCCGGCGGCAAGAAGATGCTGGTGCTTAGACGCTAATCTAACGTCCAGGAGGAAGTTTCGTCTCGCAGACGCGAAAAGCCCTCAGCCCGGCGCGGGCCGCGGCTCGATCGGCAGCAGGCGGGCGAGGCCCAGCTGTTCCTCGAGCAGCGCGGCAACAGCCAGGAGATGCCGCTCGCCGCGCGGCCGGCCGACGAGCTGGATACCGACCGGCAGGCCGCTCCGGGTGAAACCGCAGGGCAGCGACAGGGCCGGGCAGCCCACCAGGGTCACCGCATAGCTCATGCCGAGCCAATCGACGTAATTGTCGAAGCGGCGGCCGGCGACCTCCTCGACATAGCGCTGCCCGACCGGAAACGGCGGCACGATCACCGCCGGCGTCGCCAGCAGATCGTACTCGGCGAAGAACCGCACGACGCGGCTATAGAGCGCCGCCCGCTCGCGCATGGCGCGCCCCACCGCCTCGCCATCGAGCTTCAGCCCCTTCTCAATGTTCCAGATCACGTCGGGCTTGATGCGCGCGCGATGCTCCGGCAGCAGCGGCGCGTAATTGGCGGCAAAGCGCACGGCGCGCAGCGTCTGGAAGATCTCGGAGGCGCCGCTGAAATCGGGCCCGGCCGCTTCCACCGCGGCGCCGCGCTCGGCAAAGCGCCACGCTGCCGCCTCGGCGATCCCGGCCACCTCGGCATCGACCGGCAGGAACCCGAGATCGCGCGAGAAGCCCACGCGGCGCGGCGGATGCTTCCCGGCCTCGTCCACCCCCTCGAGGAAGGGGCGCGCCGGCGGCTCGACCGAGAGCGGATCGCGGGCATCGAACACCGCCATGGCGTCGAGCATGAGCGCGAGATCGCCGATGTTGCGCGCCATGGGGCCCGAGACCGCGAGGCCGTCATAGAGGTGCTTCGCGGGGCCCTGCGGCACCAGGCCGGGGCTGGTGCGCAAGCCCACCACCGAGCAGAAGCTCGCCGGGATGCGCAGGCTGCCGCCGAGATCGCTGCCATTGGCGAGCCAGACCTCGCCGGTGGCGACCGCCACGGCCGAGCCGCCCGACGAGCCGCCGCAGGTCATCGCCGTGTTCCAGGGGTTGAGCGTGCTGCCGAACACCTCGTTGAAGGTATTGGAGCCGGCGGCGAATTCGGGCGCGTTGGAGCGGGCGAGCACGATCCCGCCCCGCCCCTCGAGCGCCTCCACCTGAAGATCGGAGGCCGCGGGCACATGATCGGCATAGATCGGCGAGCCATGGGTGCTGCGCATGCCGGCCACGTCCATCGAATCCTTGATGGCGAGCGGCAGCCCGCCGAGCCAGCCGCAGCGATCCTCCGGCGGCCGCGGCAGCCGCCGCGCCTGCTCGCGCGCCCGCTCGATCGAGCGGATCGGCAGCGCGTTCACCGCACCGTCGACCGCCTCGATACGCGCCATCGCCGCGTCGATGAGCTCGAGCGGCGACACCTGGCGGCGCTCGAGGAGCGCCACCACCTGCCGCGCGGTCATCCGAATGAGATCGTCGCCTTTGGCCATGCCGTCATTCCTCCCGCGTCCGGGCGAAGCTAGCACGAAGTGAGGCCAAATCCCTTTCCCGCCGTCGAGGAGAGAGCCGCCAGCTCAAGGACGGCGTTTTGGTCGCTGCCTGGAATCAGTGCAGCCCGCAACGTCCGCGGTTGGACGCTGAGCGGACCCTGCATCCCCGCTTAAGTGCGAGCGACACCAGTATGTCTCGGCCACGGATCGGCCCGTCTTGGCGAGTCCAACGCGCAACGCGCCTGCGTCTTCGGGACCTTTGGGAAGGTTCTCGATCGCGAGCGGCAGAGCGGGGACAACTGCGTCGGTTCGAGCATCCACATCGCCCAGGTTGCCGGCGCCTGGTGCCGCAGCGGCGCCCTTAGCCCAATCGCTACGTAGATCCCTGCTTGGCAGGAGGAGGTGCAACAGCCGGCTCGATGCGTTGACGCCAGCCGGAGGTACGTATCACCACGCGCTGGCCCGGTTGCATTACTCTGTCACTCGGTTTGCGATGCTGAACGATGGTCATCACACGACCATCGTCGAGTCTCACGGTATACCGCAGTCCCGAAGCATTCTGCAGCGCCCCTTCGCTCGCCGAGCCGGCCGCGGCGCCGGCAATGGCGCCGACTACCGTCGCCGCGACATTGCCGGCGCCACCGCCGATTTGCGAGCCGATGACGCCCCCCACTGCAGCCCCGGCCACCCCGCCCAGACCGGTATTCTCGGCCGGCGCATCAGCCGGCTCGACTTGAATCACCCTGCCATAGTCCAGGGCAGGCCGCGCGGCCGAGCAACCTACCAAAATGGCAAGCAGACCCAGGATACAGATCGAGCGAGGCATCCGGCCGAGCGGATCAATCAAGAGGTGCGCGCTTGCGGCGCTTCCACAGTCGGGGTCTGCTGCGCCTTTTTGAGGGCTTGCTGCAGCGCCGGGTCGCTGACCACGCTATCAACGGCATTGGCAAAAGCCTTGATGAGCGCAACCCGAGCATTGTCGCCGCTGTACATCATAATATGCGGGTCGGTGCCGCTCGCGTCATAGTACTTCGCATAGATCAGCTGGTTACCGGGTCCGATCACTTTCACATTGAGAGCGACATTTGCAACGGCGGTGCCCGAAAACATGCCAGTCTTGAAGTCGTTGTAGAATTTGACGACCTCGACCTTGAGGTGGGCGTGGCCCGGTCCGATTTTGTAGCCTTCCGCAGTCAGCTCCTGCTGGATCGCGTCGGCGACGGTTTGCGGGATGTCGTTGCTGGCAACGATCGGGGCCATCTCCATGCCGTAGCCATTTTTCTTACTGCTGACCCTATCGCGGTAAGTCGTGCGGCCGTCCGTCGCCGCGACAGCGACGGTCTCGCCTGCGGCCCCAGCGACAGGCGTAGTCGGGGCGGTGCTCTGATAGGGCACGTCGATGGTTTCCGACGTCAAGGCACAGGCAGATGTCATCGCCGCGAGCGCGATGGCAAAGAGCAATTTTCTCATGTTCCGGATGACCTCCCAATCCTGCGATGACCAATATCTCGCAGGCTATGCAACCTTTACGCGAAGATATGAATAAGAGAATGCCTCGAAGCCCGTCAAGCTAATTGGGGCGAACCTTCAGCAATCAGGTCAGGCCGGAGTCCGCTTCGGGTCACACACGGGATTGCCGACCAGCGACCAGCATGACCAGTGAGAATTCGAGAGCGGATGTCTGCGGTCCGCGTAGCAAGACCGCTAGCCGGGCGGTTCTCCCTTGTACCGACCACCCCTGGGCGAGAGTGGTCCTTCCGCCTTGCGCACCGCGCCGCTAATCTCCGCCCGCATGGAAGCCAATAGCGCGGAGCCGCTGCGCGAGAGCTGGTATTTCGCGCTGCCGGGCGCGGCGCTCGGCCGCGGGCGCATGCGCGCCAAGACCTTGCTCGGCGAGCCGCTGCTCCTCTGCCGCGGCGCCGATGGCGCGGTCTTCGCGCTGCGCGACATCTGCCCGCATCGCGGCATTCCGCTGTCCTGCGGTCGCTTCGACGGGCGCGAGGTCGAATGCTGCTATCACGGCTGGCGCTTCGACGGCGCCGGGCGGTGCACCGCGATCCCGTCGCTGGTGCCCGAGCAGGATTTCGATGTCGCGCGCATCCGCGTGAAGGCCTATCCGGCGCGCGAGGTGCAGGGCAATATCTGGGTCTATTTCGGCGAGGAACCGGCAGAAGCGCCGCCGGTGCCGGTGCTGCCAGAGATCGGCGACCGCGGGCCCGACCTCTTCGAAAGCCTGCGCTTTCCCTGCGCCATCGATCACGCGGTCATCGGCCTCATGGACCCGGCGCATGGCCCCTTCGTCCATCGCGCCTGGTGGTGGCGGGGCCGCCATTCGGCGCACGAGAAATCGAAGGCCTTCGCGCCCTCGCCCTTCGGCTTCACCATGCTGCGCCACGCGCCGTCGCGCAATTCCAACGCCTACCGGCTGCTCGGCGGCAAGCCCGAGACCGAGATCGCCTTCCAGCTGCCGAGCGTGCGCATCGAGCATATCCGCGTCGGCCGGCATCGGGTGGTGAACCTCACCGCGATCACGCCGCTCTCGACCGAGGAATGCGAGGTCAACCACGCGATCTACTGGACGCTGCCCTCGCTGACCCTGCTGAAGCCGCTGCTGCGGCCCTTCGCCCGCGCCTTCCTGCGCCAGGACCGCGACATCATGGCGATGCAGCAGAAGGGATTGCGCCACGACCCGCCGCTGCTGCTGATCAACGACGCCGACACGCAGGCGCGCTGGTATCATCGGCTGAAGAACGAATATGCGCGCGCCCGCGCCGAGCACCGGCCCTTCGTCAATCCGGTGAAGGAGCGGGTGCTGCGCTGGCGAAGCTGAGGGAGAAAGAGTCTTGCAGAGAATATTGGCGATCGCCGCCCTGCTGTTGTGCCTCACGCCGGCGGCGGCACGGGCGGAATTGCTGCGCTGCTCGCAGATCCCCGCGGCGCAGCGCTTCGTCGACGGACTGAAGCCGGGCCCCAACACCCGCGCCGCGCAGCACCATCTCGACGCGGCGAAGCGCGCGACCTCCGACAAGGCCTGCGACAAGGAACTGCGCAAGGTCGACAAATATGCGCGGCGTTCGGCCGCCGCCGACAAGCGCGGGGCGGAGAAAGCGACGCACAAACCGGCAAGGGAGGCCGAACGGCGGGCGGCGGTGCCGTGCGCCGACTGGGCGCACCAGGACCGCCCCGGCGGCACCGATTATCGGGGCCCGCCGGTGCCGGGCTGCCCCAGCCGGCGGTGAGACGGCACGCTCAGATGAGCGAACGGCGCTCGCGGATCAGCGACACGAAATCCCCGTCGGGCAGGGCGAGGACAAACGGCGTGAAGCGGAAATCCTCGGTCACCGCATGGCCTTCGGGCACCAGCATGAAATCCATGCGGCGGCCGTCATACCACCAGCCGACGACCACCGGCACGTCCTCGTCGCTGGCGGTGCTGCGGGCGAGATCGAGCGCGTCGCGCACCGTGGCATCGAGCTCCTTGCCCTCGCCGCTATCATGAACTACCGCGCCCGCCGGAAGCCGCATGGCCGCCATCCGCCCGTGTTGCCCATGGAAGTAAACGGCGCGACCAGCGGTTTGGCGCCATCACCCCTGCGGGGGAGCGAACCTGCCCCAAAGGAGGAACCTCCAGCAATGCCGCCGCTCTTCACCATCGGCTACGAGAAGGCGAGCCAGGCCGAGGTGCTGGCGGCGCTCAAATCGGCCGGCGTCGCGCGGGTGATCGATGTGCGCGACCGGCCGCTGTCGCGCCGCGCCGGCTTCTCGAAGCGCCAGCTCGCCGCCGGCCTCGAGGCGGAGGGCCTTGCTTATGTTCATCTCCAGGCGCTGGGCACGCCGCCCGAAGGGCGCGAGGCCAACCGCCAGCGGGACTGGCCGCGCTTCTGGCGGATCGTCGAAGAGAAGCTCGCCACCGCCGAGGCCGAGCACGCGCTCGCCGCGGCGGCGGCGCTGGCGGCGGAGGCGCCGAGCTGCCTCCTCTGCTACGAGGCGGATTGGCGGATCTGCCATCGCCGCCGCGTCGCCGAGGCGCTCGTCGAGCGCCACGGCTTCGCGGTCACGCATCTGGCCGCTTCTCAGGCGCCCTAACTGTCGCGAAGGCTCTAAGGTCCCGGCGCCGGCCGCGCCGGGACAGGCGTCGGCGCCCGCTTCGGCGCAGCGAAGCGGCGCGCGAGCGCGAGGATCTCGCCCACCACGCCGCGGCGGAAGACGAGGACGCAGAAGACGAAGATCGCGCCTTCGATCACCGTCACCCAGGAGCCGTATGTGGCGAGCCGGTTCTCCATGGTTACCAGGATGAAGGCGCCGACCACTGGCCCGAACTCGGTGCCTAGGCCGCCCAAGAGCGTCATCAGCACCACGTCACCCGACATCTGCCAGGTGACGTCGGTGAGCGAGGCGAGCTGGAAGACCAGCACCTTGGTCGAGCCGGCGAGGCCGGCCAGGGTGGCCGAGAGGATGAAGGCGAGGAGCTTGTAGCGCTCGGTCTTGTAGCCGAGCGAGATCGCCCGCGGCTCGTTCTCGCGGATCGCCTTCAGCACCTGACCGAAGGGCGAATGGATGGTGCGGTAGATGATGGCATAGCCGATCAGGAACACAGCCAGCACGAAATAATAGAGCAGGAGCGAATGGCTGAGATCGAGCGCGCCGAAGAGATATCCGCGTGGCACCCCCTGGATGCCGTCCTCGCCGCCGGTGAACCTCGCCTCCTCGGCGACGAAGAAGATCATCTGCGCCAGCGCCAGCGTCACCATGGCGAAGTAGATGCCCTGGCGGCGGATCGAGAGCCAGCCGAAGACGAGGCCGAGCAGCGCCGCCACCGCCGTGCCGGCGAGAATGGCGGTGACCGGCTCGAAGCCCCAGGCCTTCAGCGCATAGGCGGTGATGTAGGAGGCGCTGCCGAAATAGGCGGCATGGCCGAAGGAGAGCAGCCCGACATATCCCACCAGCAGATTGAAGGCGCAGGCGAAGAGCGCAAAGCAGAGCGCCTGCATCACCACCACGGGATAGGCCACGTAGGGCGCCGCGACGGCCAAGACGAGAAAGAACGCCACCAGCGCCAGCCGCCAGCGCGCCGACAATCCCGCCTCGCGGGCACGGAGGGCAGCGGGAGCGGCGTTCTCGGCGCTGGTCATTTCATGCCGTCCTGCCGAACAATCCGGCCGGCTTGACCAGCAGCACGATCGCCATGACGACGAAGATCACCGTGTTCGAGGCCTCGGGATAGAACACCTTGGTGAGGCCCTCGACGACGCCGAGCACGAAGCCGCTGACGATGGCGCCGAGGATCGAGCCCATGCCGCCGATGACGACCACGGCGAAGACGACGACGATGATGTCGGAGCCCATCAGCGGGCTCACCTGGTAGATCGGCGCCGCCATCACGCCGGCGAGCGCCGCCAGCGCCGCCCCGAACGCATAAGTCAGCATGACCATGCGCGGCACGTTGATGCCGAAGGCCTGCACCAGTGTCGGGTTCTCGGTCGCGGCGCGCAGATAGGAGCCCAGCCGCGTGCGCTCGATGAGGAACCAGGTGCCGAAGCAGACGGCAAGCGAGGCAACGATCACCCAGGCGCGGTAATTGGGCAGGAACATGAAGCCCAGATTGCGCGCCCCGGTGAGCTGATCCGGGATCGTGTAGGGCATGCCCGAGGAGCCGTAGTAGTTGCGCAGCACGCCTTCGATGATCAGCGCGAGACCGAAAGTGAGCAGCAGGCCGTAGAGATGGTCGAGGCGGTAGACGTGGCGCAGGAACAGGCGCTCCAGCACGACGCTCACCGCCGCGACGACGAGCGGCGCCACGATCAGCGCCGGCCAATAGCCGATGCCGAGATAGTTGAGCGCGAGCCAGGCGCAGAACGCGCCCATCATGTACTGCGCGCCATGCGCGAAGTTGATGATGTTGAGCATGCCGAAGATGACGGCGAGACCGAGGCTCAGCATGGCGTAGAAGGCGCCGTTGATGAGTCCGATCAGCAGCTGCCCGAACAAGGCCTGCGTCGGCGGGATGTGGATCGCGATATGCGGCAGCCAGTCGAGCATCTGCGCGCTCCCGCCCGGCCGGCGGCGGCGCCGAAGCGCCGCCGCCGGACGCGGGACCTCAGCCCTTCTTCGCCACGAGCGGGCAGCCGCCCTTGTCGATCGGCCGGAAGGCCTGATCGCCCGGGACCGTCTCGATCAGCTTGTAGTAATCCCACGGGCCCTTCGATTCCGAGGGCTTCTTCACCTCGAAGAGGTACATGGGGCGGATGACCCGGCCGTCGGCGCGCAGCTTGCCGTTCTTGGTCATGAAGTCGTTGATCGGCAGCTTGCGCATCTCGGCCATGACCTTGTCCGGGTCCTTGGTGCCGATCGCCTTCACCGCCTTCAGGTAATGGGCGACCGCGCTGTAGACGCCGGCCTGGTCGAAGGTCGGCGGATGGCCGGCCTTCGCCGCGAACCGCTTCGAGAAGGCGCGCGTCTGGTCGTTCAGGTCCCAATAGAAGGGGCTGGCGAGCTGCAGCCCCTGCGCCGTCTTGAGGCCGAGGCTGTGCACGTCGCTGATGAAGACCAGGAGGGCGGCGAATTTCTGCCCGCCCTGGACGATGCCGAACTCGGCGCCCTGCTTGATCGAGTTGATGGTATCGCCGCCGGCATTGGCGAGGCCGATGATGTTCGCCTTCGAGGCCTGCGCCTGAAGCAGGTAGGAGGAGAAGTCAGGGGTGTTGAGCGGCACGTTCACATTGCCCACCACCTTGCCGCCCGCCGCTTCCACCACAGCGGCGGTGTCGCGCTCGAGCGCATGACCGAAGGCATAGTCGGCGGTGATGAAGTACCAGGTCTTGCCGCCGCTCTTCACCACGGCGCTGCCGGTCACATGAGCGAGCGCATAGGTGTCATAGACCCAATGCGCGGTGTAGGGGCTGCATTTCGGCCCGGTGAGATCGGAGGTCGCCGCGCCGACGATGAGCGCGATCTTGTGCTTCTCGCGCGCGACTTCGTTGACGGCGAGCGCCACCGAGGAGGTCGGCACGTCGGTGATCACATCGACGCCTTCCTCGTCATACCATTTGCGGGCGATGGCGGAGCCGACATCGGGCTTGTTCTGGTGATCGGCAGAGACGACCTGCACCTTCTGTCCCAGCACTTTCCCGGCGTCGTCGGCAGCCATCTGCGCCGCGATCACCGAACCCTTGCCGCCGATATCGGCGTAGAGCGAGGACATGTCGTTGAGCACGCCGATCTTGACCGGCCCGCTCGACTGGGCATCGGCCGCGGCAGCACTCAATGCAACCGCGGCAACCGCCGCCAACAAGACTCTCAAACGCATTGCGAGACCTCCCTAGACTCCAAGATACTCCTGCAACTTGCCAATATTGGCATCGAGCCGGTCATTGGCGATCTGATCGATCACCCGGCCGTGCTCGACGACATAATGGCGGTCCGCCACCGTGGCGGCAAAACGGAAATTCTGCTCCACCAGCAGGATGGTGAAGCCTTTCTGCTTCAGCGCGCGGATGACGGCGCCGATCTGCTGAACGATGACCGGCGCCAGGCCTTCCGTCGGCTCGTCGAGGAGCAGCAGCCTCGCCCCGGTGCGCAGGATGCGCGCGATCGCCAGCATCTGCTGCTCGCCGCCCGAGAGCTTGGTGCCCTGGCTGCGGCGGCGTTCGGCGAGATTGGGGAAGAGCGCGTGAATCTCCTCGATGCTCATCCCGCCCGGCCGCACCGTCGGCGGCAGCAGCAGGTTTTCCTCGACGCTCAAGCTCGAGAAGATGCCGCGCTCCTCCGGGCAATAGGCGATGCCGAGCCGCGCGATGCGGTTGGAGGGAAGATTGACGAGCTCGTGGCCCTCGAGCATGACCGAGCCGCGGCGGCGCGGCAGGATGCCCATGATCGCCTTCAAGGTCGTCGTCTTGCCGACGCCGTTGCGGCCGAGCAGCGTCACCACCTCGCCCTCGCCCACCGCGAAATCCATGCCGTGCAGGATGTGCGATTCGCCGTACCAGGCGTGAAGATCGCGGATGCGCAGCAGCTCCTTCTGGGCGATGGCGACGTCAGGCATGGCCGACCTCGCCCGTGCCCATATAGGCCTCGCGCACCTCGGCGTTGGCCGACACTTCCGCGTAGCTGCCTTCCGCCAGGATGCGCCCGCGCGTCAGCACCGTGATGGTATCGGAGAGGTCGGCGACCACCGAAAGATTGTGCTCGACCATGAGCACGGTGCGGTTATGCGCGACCTCGCGGATGAGCCGGGCGATCCGGCCGATATCCTCCTGGCCGAGCCCTGCCATCGGCTCGTCGAGCAGCAGCATCTCCGGCTCGAGCGCCAGCGTGGTGGCGATCTCCAGCGCACGCTTGCGGCCATAGGGCAGCTCGGCCGCCGTCGCCTCGCGGTAATCCGAGAGGCCCACCGCGGCAAGGAGCGTGTCGGCGCGCGGATTGAGCCCGTCGAGGCTCTTCTCCGAGCGCCAGAACTGGAAGGAAGTGCCGAGCGGGCGCTGCAGCGCGAGGCGCACATTCTCGCGCACGCTCAGATGCGGAAACACCGCCGAGATCTGGAACGAGCGCACCATGCCGAGCCGCGCGACATCCGGGGCGCGCAGCCGCGTGATATCGCGGCCGTTGTAGACGATGCTGCCGGCGCTGGCCTCTAAGAACTTGGTGAGGAGGTTGAAGACGGTGGTCTTGCCGGCGCCGTTGGGGCCGATGAGCGCATGGATCGTGCCGCGCCGAACCTTGAGGTCGACACCCCGCACCGCCGCAAAACCGGCGAACTCCTTGGTGAGACCCTTGGTCTCCAGGATGACGTCGCCCAAGCCCCGTGCCCTTGTTGGAAGCCGGTGCTTTGCCGACCTCCTCCCTGTCTTTTTCGGAACCTAGCGGCTCCGCAGCGGCGGCACAAGCGCGGTGCCGGCGAGCGGCTATCGCGCCGCCGGTGGCACCCTTGTAGACTGGGCGGCGCAGGAGATCGACGATGACCCAGGGCATGGACGCGCTGCTGGCGGAGCTCCGCTTCGACGCGCAAGGACTCGTTGCCGCCATCGCGCAGCAGCACGACACCGGCGAGGTGCTGATGCTCGCCTGGATGGATCGGCAGGCGGTTGAGGAGACACTGCGCACCGGTCAGGTGCATTACTGGTCGCGCACGCGCGGCGCGCTTTGGCGCAAGGGCGAGAGCTCCGGCCAGACCCAGCGCCTCGTCGAACTCCGGGTGGACTGCGACGGCGATGCGGTGCTGCTGCTAGTCGACCAGCACGGCGTTGCCTGCCACACCGGCCGGCGGAGCTGCTTCTTCCGCGCCTGGCGCGGCGCGGAACTGGTCGAGATCGTGCGCCCGACCGCCTCCCCGGCCGAGCTCTACGGCACCAAGGCCAAGGAGTAGAAGGAGTAGACGCGATGCGACTGGTCATCGCCATGATGAAGCACGAGACCAATACGTTTTCGCCGGTGCCCACCAACTGGCAACGCTTCGTCGAATGGGGCGCCTATCTCGGCGCCGAGGCGCGCCGCGCTTATGAGGGCACGGCCATGCCGATCGGCGCCTATCTGAAGCTCGCGCGCGAGATCGGCGCCGAGGTGGAGACGCCGGTCGCCGCCGAAGCGATGCCGAGCGGCCCGGTCTCGGCGGAGGCCTACCAGCTGATGAGCGACGCGATCGTCGACGCGGTGGGCCGCGGCTGCGATGCGGCGCTGCTCGACCTCCATGGCGCGATGGTGGCGGAGACCACGCCGGACGGCGAAGGCGCGCTGCTCGAGCGCATCCGCTCCGTCGCGCCCGATCTGCCCATCGCCGTCACCTGCGACCTGCACACCAATCTGACCGAGCGGATGGTGCGCAACTGCACGGCGCTCATCGGCTACAAGACCTATCCGCATGTCGACATGCACATCGTCGGCGAGCAGGTCGGCCGCATCCTGCTGCGCGCGATGAAGGGGGAGATCCGGCCGGTGATGGGATGGACGCACCGGCCGCTGCTGGCGCAGACGCTGTGCATGGGCACCGAGGACGAGCCGATGCGCAGCCTGATCGCCATGGCGCGTGCCGAGGAGCAGCGCGGGCTTCTCGCCGCCACCGTGTTCGGCGGGTTTCCGCTCGCCGACATGCCGGATGCCGGCATGTCGGCCATCTGCATCGCCGATGGCGACGCCGCGGCGGCGCGCGCGGCGGCCGAGCGGCTGATGGATGCCGCCTGGGAGCAGCGCGAGGAATTCCTCTATCGTCCCGAGGATCTGACCGATGCCGTGGCCCGCGCCCGGGCGATCACCGAGGGCCCGGTGCTGCTGCTCGATCATGCCGACAATTGCGGGTCCGGCGGCACGCAGGACGTGATGACCGTGCTGCGCGAGGTGATGCGCCAGGGGCTCGAGGATGTCGCCGTCGCCGCGGTCTGGGACCCCGCCGCCGTCAGGAAGATGGCGGAGGCAGGGGTCGGCGCCACGGTCACGCTGCAGCTCGGCGGCCGAACCGACATGCCGTCGATCGGCAAGCGCGGCGAGCCGCTCACCGTCACCGGGCGGGTGCGCACGCTGAGCGACGGCCAGTGGATCGTGCGCGGCCCGATGTATACCGGCGTCAAGGTCAATATGGGCCCGACGGCGGTGCTCGACACCGGCAAGATCGAGATCGTCGTCATCTCGCGCCACCATGAGCCCTGGGATCAGGGCGTCTTCACCTCCGTCGGGATCGATCCCCGCCACAAGCGCTACGTGCTGCTGAAGTCGCGCATCCACTATCGCGCGGGGTTCGCGCCGCTGGCACGCGCCACCATCACCTGCGACGGCGAAGGCGTCACCACTTCGGACAATAGCCTGCTGCGCTTCGAGCATGTGCGCCGGCCGGCCTTTCCGCTCGACCGGCTGAACGCGCCGCCCGGACAGATCAGCTGAAGCGGATCGGGACCTGCCCGATCAGGGTTTCGGACAGGAGAGGCTGCGCTTCAGCGCGGCGAGCTGGTCCTGGTCGAAGGCCTTGCCGGCGCAGGAAGCGTTGTAGTCCGCAACCGCCTGGTTATAGCGCTGCACGGCGACGGAGTAGTCACGCGTCACCGAGCCGGCCAGGCTGTCGCTCGCCTGGTCGCGCTGGTCGAGCAGACGCTTGAAGGCGTCGACATCCGCGGGATTGTTGACGTTGACCTTGGGCCGCGAGCTCTGGACCTGCCGGTCCAGGGCTTCGAAGGCCTGCCGCTTCTCCTGATAGGTGCGGCTCTGCGCCTGGACCTGGGCCTCGAGCGATTGCAGCCCCTGCTCCTTGCAGAGACAGGCGCGAATTTCATCGGGCGAACGCACCACCTGGGCGACCGCCGGCGCACAGAAACCGGTGAGCACCAGCGCCGCGGCGACCGCGAGTCGCCCTCCTTGCATCCGCATCCCGCTCTCCGCTTTTTTTATGACCGCGCTGAAACCCATCGCGCGGCGGACGCACCACCCCGCATCGGATCGTTTCGGCTTCGCGACAGTCTAGCGGATCAGCCGGCGACCTGGAACTGCTGATAACTGTTGCAATAATACTTCCGGGAGACAGAATGTCCCCCGGGGAATTGGCGGTTGAGGCACGCGTTTTCCCGGAGGGTGGCGAGCTCGGCGGCGGCATCATGACCGCGAAGCCGTGCCGATGCAGGGAAGGACGGATGATGAAGAACCATAGAGGGATCGCGGGGAGCCTTGCCATCTGGGGGGCGACGCTTCTGCTCGCAGGATGCTCCTGCTGGTCCTTTCAGCCGCCGATGCGTGGGAACGTCTCTTTCGCGCCATACAACCTCAGCAAGCTGCGGGCCGCCGCCCCAGCGAAACCGACGAGCTTCACCGAAGGGCTCACCTCCGACTATGCGAGCTTCGCAGGCTCGCTGCATGACAACCTCAACGACTGGGCCGATGCCGACTACTTCGCGCGCAAGGGCCTCGCCGCCGCCCGCGGCAAAGCGGTGCCGCCGGAGGAGAACAGCAACTGGCTGATCCCGCTCGAAGTGCCGAACAAGTTCCGCACCGAGCTGGCGCAGGGCCGGCAGCGGCTGGAGGCGGCGCTCGGCAGCGGCCAGCAGCGGATGCCGCTCGTCGCCGCCCGCGCCCAGGTGAGCTACGATTGCTGGGTCGAGCGGATGGAAGACAACTGGAAGGAGGCCATCGACGGCCCCTGCCACAAGCAGTTCCTCGACGCCTTGGCCCGGCTCGAAGGCCGCGCCCAGCCTGCGGCGCAGCCGGCGGCAGGTCCGGGATTGGGCCATGAGTTCCGCGTCTATTTCGAGTTCGACAAGTCGGAACTGCTGCCCGAGGCGAAGGAGATCCTGCAGAAGGTCGCGGCGCAGGTGAACAGCGATCCCAAGACCCATGTCGTGCTGGTCGGCAAGGCCGACCGGGCCGGCAACGATCGCTACAATCTGGGCCTCTCCAAGCGCCGCGCCGACCGCGTGCGCGACGCCCTGGTGCAGGACGGCGTCGCCGCCAACCGCATTACCACCCAATGGGTGGGCGAGCGTCAACCTCCGGTACCGACCGCACAAGGCGTGCGCGAGCCGCGCAACCGCGTGGTCGAGATCACGCTCGAATAGGCGCCGGGGCTCGGCTCAGCCCATGCCCCGGAAGAAGTCGAGCTGCCACTCCATCGCCTCGGCGCTGAGCGGATAACCGCCATCCTCGCGCGGCTTCAGCGCCGCGGTGGGTGCGATCTGGCCGAACTGAAGCTGCAGCTTGTGCGCGGCGCGCATGGCAAAGCCACTTTTCCACGCAAGTGCGGTAACGCCCTTGGGGCTATGCGCGCCCAGCACGCGATCGACGACTTCGAGGGGTAGCTCGCTCAGCACCGCGAGGGCGGCGCGCACGAAGCCCCGATCGTGCCCGAGCGCGCGCAACACCGCCGTCTCGTCGAGTTTGCCTTCCTGCTTCAAGCGGCGGGCGCGCGTCAGCGCCTCGTCGACGGGCTTCGCCGGCGCGGCAGGAGGCGCACCGGTCTCCTCGGCGATGCGCTGACGCACCGCGGCTGCGACCTCGCGCGCGGTGGCGGGGTCGAGGTCGCGGCGCTCGCTCAGCCGGCGCAGCAGGTGCTCGGCGACGAAAGCGGCAAGCTTGCGGGCGATCGACGGCGAAAGGCGCGGCCGCTCGACCAGCGGTCGATGCCAAGCCGCAACGGACGGCGCCTGGTCCACGAGGCGATCGAGGGTCTCCTCGCGGATCTGCGCGCTGGGATTGGCGAGGAGCGCCGTCACCGCATCGACGTCCAGACTACCGCCGATCGCGTCGGTTATCGAAGCGTCGACACCTGCGCGCCGCGCAATCGCCGCCAGCGCGCCGGGAATCGGCGTCTCGGCAATGATCGCCAGCAGCTCCTCGTCGCTGAGCAGCGGGGAGAACTGGAGCACCGGCCCGGCGACGACGATCTCGCAGTCGCGCGCGAGCATGCGAATGATCGCCGGCGGCGCATCGGCCACGTCCTTCAGCGTCTCGGCGATCACCTGGCGCACCCGGATCACCTGGTCGCGCACGAGGATCTCGAGCACGTCATAGGTCATCTTGCGCAGCCGCTCATGCGCCTCATCGGAAAGCCCAGGCACCAGCCGGGCGATCTTGGCGGCGAGGTCGACGCGCACCGCATCGCTGCGGTCGCGCGCGAGCAGCAGATCGGCCTGCACCGGCGTCGCCTCATTGCCGGCCACCGCT
>Ga0134128_10002651_pt1 | contig 22058 bp, 13 predicted proteins | sample KB31754_FD_96462 | JGI IMG/M metagenome (GOLD analysis project Ga0134128, IMG submission 96462) | Terrestrial soil microbial communities with excess Nitrogen fertilizer from Kellogg Biological Station, Michigan, USA - KB3-175-4 | ecosystem: Environmental > Terrestrial > Soil > Unclassified ... | reverse complement strand
TTCGCCCAGCTCTTCGGCGGCGGCCACCCCGTCACCGCCGTCGGCGACCCCCACCAGTCCATCTACGGCTTCCGCGGCGCCTCCGCCGGACAGCTCTTCCGCTTCCCGGAAATCTTCCGCAGGCAGGACGGCGGCCGGGCGCCGACAGCCGAGCTCACCATTGCGTGGCGCAACTCCGCGCGCATTCTGGCGGCGGCCAACGTCATGTCCGCCGAGCTCACGGCCGCGCAGGAACGCAAGTCCAACGCCCGGCTCGCGGCCGGGCTGACGGAAGCGGAGCGGGCCGCGGCCGGACCGCGGGTGGCGGTGTCGCCCCTGCAGGAAAAGCCCAACGCCCCGGACGGCGAGGTTGCGCTGGCCCGCTTCGATACGGCCCTGGCCGAGGCCGAGGCCATCGCCGCGGAAATCCTGGACCGCAAGGGCGACTTCACGCCCCGACGCGGCGCCCAGGGCGCCATGACGGTGTCCGTGCTGTGCCGCCGGCGGGCACAGTTTGCTTGCTTCCAGTCCGTTTTCGACGCCCGCGGGATCCCCTACGAGATCGTGGGCCTGGGCGGCCTGCTGTCCACCCCGGAAATCGTGGACCTGGTGGCCACGCTGAGGGTCATTGCCGATCCCGGGCGCTCGGATTCGCTCATGCGCCTGCTGACAGGCGCCCGCTGGCGGATTGGCCCGGCGGACCTCATGGCCTTCGCCGACTGGTCCCGGTACCTGGCCCGGCGCCGGGAATGGGCGGCGAAGAACCGCCTGGCATTTGGCGCCTCGGTGATTCACGGGGACGGGCCGGACGGCGACACGCCGGAGCCGCCCGAAGGCGCGGTGGTGACGTCCGACGTCGTCGATTCCGCGTCGCTGGTGGAGGCGCTGGACTACCTCAGCCCGGACTTCTGGCCCGAGTCCGCCCGGCCGCTGACCGACACGGCGCGTGCGCGGCTGCTGGGCCTGCGCGACGAGCTGCGCGTCCTGCGCAGCTTTGTGGGCGACGACCTCAGCAACCTGATCGGCGTGGTGGAGCGGACCATGTTGCTGGACATAGAGCTGGCGGCCAAGCCCGGCTCCAGCATCCACCACGCCCGTCGCAACCTCGACGCCTTCGCCGATGCCGCGGCCACGTTCATGCAGGCCGCCGAACGCGTGGACCTGACGGCGTTCCTGGCCTGGCTGGAGACGGCGGAGTCGGAGGAGGGCGGCCTGGAAATGGCGGCCGTCGAGGCCAACCCGGACGCCGTGCAGCTGCTCACCGTGCACGCCTCCAAGGGGCTGGAATGGGACGTGGTGTTTGTGCCCGGCATGAACGCCGGCGCGTTTCCCAGCGCCAAGGCCGACCGGTGGACCACAGGCGCCAAGTCGCTGCCGTGGCCGCTGCGCGGGGACCGGGAGGACCTGCCGGCGTGGGACACGAACGTGCCGGACGTCAAGACCCTGCTGGAGCACGAAAAACTGTTCGCCGACGACGTGAAGCTCCATTCCGAGGAGGAGGAGCGGCGGCTCGCCTATGTGGCCTTCACCAGGGCCCGTGACTTCCTGATGTGCAGCGCCACGGTGTGGGGCAGTGCCAGGGCGCCGCTGGAACCGTCGCTGTTCCTGGCGGAACTGCTGCCGCTGGCCTCCGGCGCCGCCCAAAGCGCCAGCCTGGGGCCGTGGGCCGACGACCCCCAGGACGGAGCCGAGAATCCTGTCAGTGCCGGCGAGGAAACCGCCGAGTGGCCCTATGATCCACTCAACGGGCCCGTCATCACCGGGCGGGCCGGGGCCGCCGCCCGGGCCGGCCGCCGGGACAACGTGGAGGCGTCTGCAGCCGCCGTCCTGGCCGCCTCCGTTGAGGTTGGAGATGCCGGCCCCTCCTCCGTTGAGGTTGGAGATGATCACCGCTCCGTCCCCGGACCCGTGCCTGGGCCAGGGAACCCTCGCTCGTGTGGGCCCTTGTCCCGTGAGGTTGGGACCGCTGCCTTTCTCGCGGCGAATCCGCGGTGGGGACGGGAAACCGCCGTGCTGCTCGCGCAGGAAAAGGTCGAATCGGACCAGCTGCGGGTGGAGCTGCCGCCGCACATCTCCGCCTCCCGCCTGGTGTCCCTGGGTGAGGACGCGGAGAAGGTCACCCGGGCCATGCGCCGTCCGGTGCCCACCAAGCCGGGGATGGCTGCCCGCAAGGGCACCGCCTTCCATGCCTGGATCGAGGAATACTTTGGCGCCACCGGCCAGCTGGACCTCGACGAGGCTCCCGGCGCCGACGCCTACGTTGACGAGGCTTACGGCCTGGCGGAGATGCAGGAGACCTTCAAGAACTCGGCCTGGGCAGGCCGGACCCCGGCGGAACTGGAGGTGCCGATCGAAACGCGCGTGGCCGACGTCGTGGTCCGCGGGCGCATTGACGCCATCTTCCGGGACGACGACGGCGGCTGGGACCTGATCGACTGGAAGACCGGCAAGGTGCCGTCCAAGGCGCTGCTCGCGGTGCGCGGGGTTCAGCTGGCCGTGTACCGGCTGGCCTGGTCGAGACTGAAGGGCGTTCCGCTGGAACAGGTGCGGGCGGCGTTCTACTACGTGGGACAGGACAAGCTGATAAGGCCCGTGGACCTGGCCGGGCAGGAGGAGCTCGAAGCGATCGTCACCAACGCCTACACGTCCGCCGGTTGATCTGCGCCACCCGATCGAGCGCGTCGAGGCCCGCAAGCTGCGCCTGTTGCACAACGTCGGCGGGCGCCCTCCGCCGGGGCCGGCGGAGGGGAGGGCGCCATGCAGCTGCAGGGCCCGACATTCGAGGAAGTACAGTTCCTGCAACCGCCAATGCGCGTTGTGTCGGCCCCTTGCGGACACCCCACGCAGGCTGGCGGCAGAGACTTGGCGTCAACTGCCCGGGGGAGTCTTGAGCGGAATGACCTTCATGGCCGTCGTGTCGAGGTCCTCGGCCGAGCCGGCGGCCGGACCGTCGTCAGGCCTGGAGACCACCGTAGTCGCCGGTTCGGCGGCGGGTGCGGCGCCGGCGTCGTCCTTCCCGGGCCCGCCCACCGCGGCCTGGGTCCCGGCGCCTTCACGACCCACCACCGGAATGGCACCCGTGGCGTGCCCGCCGGCGTCGTCCGCTTGGGTCCCGGCCGTCTGGGTCTCGGCGGGCTTGACCACCGGAATGGCACCCGTGGCGGCCTCACCGGCGCCGTCCGCTTGGGCCTGGACGGGCTCGACCACCGGCGCGGGTTCGGTGCTGATGGGCTGGCCGCCGTGGGCATCGATGTCCGCCTTGAGCGTGGCCAGCATGCTTTGGGCGTCTTCCACCATGCGCGCGGAGTCCGCGGCAACACCCTTGACCAGCCACTGGGCCAGGGCAAACTCCGCGCTCAACGCGGCCCGGCGCAGCAGGTGCGGGTCCGGGGTTTCGTGGCGGGCGGCCGCGTACGACTGCATGACGGTGTCCACGAAGGTGGGGTCGTTGATGGCAACAAGCCAGGCGAAGTCGTCCGCGGGGTCGCCCACGTGCAGGTCGGTCCAGCCCATGACGGCGGTGACGCGCGGACCGTCGAGCAGGATGTTGTCCTCGTGCAGGTCGCCGTGGACCACTGAGGCGTTGAAGCGCCACAGGGCCACGTCCTCCATGGCGTGTTCCCACCGCAGCAGCAGCGACGGCGGGATCTTGCCCGTGGTGGCGGCCTGGTCCAGTTCGTTCAGCTTGCGCTGGCGGAATTCGTTGGCCGTGTAGCTGGGCAGGTCCGCGCGGGTGACCAGTTCCTGCGGCAAGTCGTGGATCGCCGCAATGGCGGCACCGATTTCCAGGGCCAGCGCGGCGCCTCCGGCGGCCAGTTCCTCCACGGATTCCGGCTTGCCGGCAATGTGCGAGTAAACAAAGGTGATGAGTTCGCCCTGGCGGACCGTCCCGGCGACGGTGGGCAGCAGGAAGGGCAGCTCGGCCCGGATGGCGGGGGAGAAGGCCCGCAGGACCTGGCGTTCGGTCTCCAGCCGCGCGCTGGCCTCCACATGCTTGGGTGACCGCACCCGCCACCGCCGGTTCTCGGAATCGACCAGCAGTGCGGAGCTGAAATCGGCTGCATCGTCGGGTTCGGGCCCAAACGCCGTCACGATCAGTCCGGGCACGGCGGCGCTGGCGATGGCGGCCAGTTCGATTGCAGTCATTCGTCTCACCCCTCCACCGTAGAGTGCCAAGCTGGCAACTGTCTGCGGTTGCGGCGGCGAGTCGTGAGATGCCGCGCCGGCCTCCACCATGCCCCGTCCACAGGTCCGCGGCGCCGAATGTAAAATCCATGCCGGACTGCGTACGGTAGAACCATGATCCAAGCTTTGCCGTCCGCCGCAGCCGCGCTCGAGAGAAACTGCGAACAGCGCAGCGAATCCGGTTACCTGGACAAGGTGCAGGGCGGCCCCGGCCACCGCATCGTCCTCTTCAGGGGCGGCCGCGCCCTGATGGACGCTAACGGACTGGCCTATCTCCGCCCCGCGGACGCCGGCGGCCACCTGCCTGCCGGTGCCGTGACCGTGTACCTTGGCAGGACGCTGGCGGGCGGAAACCCGCAGCTGCCCGAGGGGACGGACCTCGTCCTGAAGGTCTTGGCGGACGACGCCGGGGACCTCTCCTGGGTGCCCGGGGGCACCTTCTTCTCCGGGTACCGTGACGTGGGCGATTCGCTCGGGGCCGGGGATGCGGCCGTATTCATCGAGGCGCAGGCCGTGGCCAACTGGCACACGAGCCACCGCTTCTGCCCGCGCTGCGGAGCTGCCACCACCCCCGAGCAGTCGGGCTGGATGCGGCGCTGCACGGCCGACGGCTCCGAACACTTCCCCCGCACCGACCCCGCCGCCATCGTGGCCATTGTGGGCGCCGACGACAGGATCCTACTCGCCAGCAATTTCGCCTGGGAGGGCAACCGCTACTCCACGGTGGCCGGTTTTATCGAGGCCGGCGAGAGCGCCGAGCAGGGAGCCGTGCGCGAGATCGCCGAGGAGGTGGGCGTCCACCTGCACACCACGCACTACGTCGGATCACAGGCCTGGCCGTTTCCGCGCTCGCTCATGATCGGCTTCGTGGCCCACACGGATGACGCCGTGGCCGTGCCGGACGGCACCGAGGTCCGGGAGGCCCGCTGGTTCAGCCGCGGTGAGCTGCAGGCCGCGGTGCTCAGCGGTGACGCTGTCATCTCCCGGCGGCTGTCCATAGCAAGGGCACTCATTGAACACTGGTTTGGCGGCCCCATTCTCGAGCCCGGGGACGCGCTGGACCATGCCCCGGCGGGCGGCCGGGCGTGAGCTACGATCCACGCCAGGCCGGCTTGCCGGTGATGGATGAACGCACCGCCGAGGAACGCATCCTGGCCGGGCTCGACGACGAACAGCGCACCGTCGCCACGACGCTCACGGGCCCGCTGTGCGTTCTGGCCGGGGCCGGCACCGGAAAGACCCGCGCCATCACGCACCGGATTGCCTACGGCGTCCACACCGGCGTCTACAATCCCAACCGCCTCCTCGCTGTCACGTTCACCGCACGGGCGGCCGCCGAAATGCGCACCCGGCTGCGGGACCTCGGCGTGGGGACGGTGCAGGCGCGCACCTTCCACGCCGCGGCACTGCGGCAGCTGCAGTATTTTTGGCCGCACGCCGTCGGCGGCCAGCTCCCGGGCCTGCTCGAACACAAGGCACAAATCATAGCCGAGGCAGCCCGCAGGCTGCGCCTGCCCACGGACCGCGCTGCCATCCGCGACCTCGCCTCGGAGGTTGAATGGGCCAAGGTCTCGATGCTCACGCCGGAGACCTACCTGACCCAGGCCCAGGACAGGGGTGAGCCGGGAGGCCTGGACAAGCTCGCGGTCGGACGCCTTTTCCAGGCGTATGAGGACGTCAAGGCGGACCGTAACCTCATCGACTTTGAAGACGTCCTGCTGATCACCGTCGGCATCCTGCAGGAAGACCCCCGCGTGGCGGCCACCGTCAGGGAACAGTACCGGCACTTTGTGGTGGACGAATACCAGGACGTGTCCCCGCTTCAGCAGCGCATGCTGGACCTGTGGCTGGGCGGGCGCGAGGAACTGTGCGTGGTGGGCGACGCCAGCCAGACCATCTACTCCTTCACGGGTGCCACTCCCCGGCACCTGCTGGACTTCCCGGCCCGCTACCCGGCGGCCAATGTGGTCAAGCTGGTCCGCGACTACCGGTCCACGCCACAGGTGGTGGGACTGGCCAATTCGCTGTTGGCGAACCGACGCAGCGGCGGCTTTGCGGCCGACGCCCTGTGGTCGGCGCCGCTGGAACTGCTGGCGCAACGCCCCAACGGCCCGTCTCCCGAGTTCCTGGAATGCACCGACGACGAGGCCGAGGCCTCCGCCGTTGCGGCCCGCATCAAGATCCTCATCGACCACGGCACCCCGGCCAGTGAAATCGCCGTCCTCTTCCGCACGAACGGACAGTCGGAAGCCTATGAGCAGGCCCTGTCCGGCGCCGGGGTCGGCTATCAGCTGCGCGGCGGGGAGCGGTTCTTTGCCCGGAAGGAAGTCCGCGACGGCATCCTGCAGCTGCGCGCTGCTTCCCGTGCGGCCGAGGACGAGCCGCTGGGGCAGCTGGTCCGGGACATCCTGGGCAACCTGGGCTGGCAGGCCGGGGCGCCCACGGCGGGCGGGGCGGTGCGCGAGCGCTGGGAGTCGCTGTCGGCCCTAGTGGCGCTGGCGGACGACCTCGTGGCTTCCCGGAGCACGCCGGAACACACCTTCTCGGTGGTGGATTTTGTGGCCGAGCTGACGGAGCGCGCCTCCGCCCAGCACGCGCCCACTGTCCAGGGGGTGACGCTGGCGTCGCTGCACTCGGCCAAGGGCCTGGAATGGGACGCGGTGTTCCTGGTGGGCCTGAGCGAGGGACTGATGCCCATTTCCTTCGCGGACAGCCCCGAAACGGTGGACGAGGAGCGGCGGCTGCTGTACGTGGGCATCACCCGTGCCCGGGAATTCCTGAACTTTTCCTGGTCCACGGCCCGCACGCCCGGGGGACGGGCCAACCGCAGGCCGTCGCGCTTCCTCGACGGGATGCGTCCCAATTCCGTGGGCGGCGGCCCCACCGGGCCGCGGCAAGCTGCGTCCCGCAAGCCCCGCAAGACGGCGTCGCCGTCGGTGTGCAGGGTGTGCGGCAAGGTCCTCACCACCGGCGCCGAGCGCAAGATCGGCCGCTGCTCCACCTGCCCCGCGGGTTACGACGAGGCCGTCTTTGAAGAGCTGCGCGCCTGGCGGCTGAAGGAGGCCACGGCGGCGGAGGTGCCGGCCTTTGTGGTTTTCACCGACGCCACGCTCATGGCGATCGCGGAGGCCGCGCCGCAGGACCTGCAGGCGCTCTCCGCCCTGCCGGGCGTGGGTCCGTCAAAGCTGGAGCGCTACGGCGCGGCGGTGCTGGAAATCGTTTCCAGCACCTGACGCTGCAGCTGGCAGCCGCAGTCCGGGTGCGCCGCAAACTCCTCCCTGCTCCAGCGGCCGTTGTCCTGGTGGAAGGTGAGGACGGCGGACCAGGCGCTGGGTCGGTTGACGGCGTCCAGGAACAGCAGCGCCTGGGCCGCCGCGGTGCCGGCCAGGGCTGTTGACAGGGCGGCATCCTCCAGCCTGTGCGGCTGGCTGCCGGGCGCGGTCCGGCCGTCCGCCGCGAGCTGCTCGCAGACCTGAAGCCATTGGGGATCGTTGGCGCCGCGGTGCCGTTCCACGCACTCGGCGCAGGCCGTGTCGCCGGGCAGGACCAGGGGCCCCACGGTGCCGTCCTGCTCGCGGACCAGCACAAAAAGGTGGGGCCTGTCGGTGCTCATGAAGCGGGCCGCCTTTTCCGCGCCGACGGCGTCGTGTGCCACGACGACGGCCAGGTCCAGGCAGCGCATGTCCGGGCCGCCCGTGCCGCCGTCGTGCAGTATGTGCGCGTGGCAACCCGGATCCAGCGCCAGCAGGTGCCTGCGGGCGGCGGCCGACCTCGCCAGCCCGATGTCGGCGAGCCGGAAGGAGCCCGGACTGACGTCGGCGGCGGTGACGGGCGTGTCGTCCTCCAGCAGGATGGTCCCCACGCCTGCGCTGGCCAGCACCAGCGCCAGCGCCGCACCCGTTCGCCCAAGTCCCATGACGTGCACCACGCCGCGTTCACGCCTGTCCATGTAGCCCCGGCTCGGGCCACGGTGCAGGCCCAGCAGGGAGGAATGCTCCGGGCGCAGCCGCTCCGCCCGGAATCCATGCGTCCCCAGCTCGGAATCGCTGACCAGGAATCCGCGCAGCTTGGCACAGATCTCCGCGGCCCGGGGCTCCCCGAGGCCGCAGGCCGTGGCGGCGGCCAGCGCCCCGCCGTCCGGAACGCCCCTGCGCAGGGCCTCGATGAAGAGCAGGTCTGCCGGCTGGAGCCCGTCGATGATGGTGCCGCCGGGCCCCACTCCGACTTGAATGCTGCCGGCGCCCCTGGCGACCAGCCGCAGTCCGGGGTTGATGGTTGTCACAGCCGCCTCCCAAGGGTCCGTGGCCGGGGCAGTGCCGCCGCGGCCATCCCCCTTGATCCTGGCACGTCGGACAAGTCCCCGCTCGAAGTTTTCCACAGGCCGCGGTTGTCCACAGCACGTGGCGCCCGGCTCGATTTTCGCCGGCGCCCCGTTGTACCGTCGACTCATGTCAGAAAAGTTTGCACCGGCACACCAGGATCCCCGGCGGACGCCGATTGGGCGCGGCACGCCCGGGCCGCTGGGCGACTCGCTCTCCGTGCACCGTGCGTCCAACGGGGCCGCCGTGGTGGTGCGGCGCACCCGGCGCCGCAAGAGCGGCATCGCAGCCTTCTGGGAGAAGGGCCGCGCCGTCATTGCCGTGCCCTCGCGGCTGAGCCTTGAAGACGAGCAATATTGGGTTCCGCACATGGTGTCACGGCTGGAAGGGGACACACGCGCCAAGGCGGCGGGGAGGCGCGGGCGCACCCCCGCCGGCGACGACGCGCTCATGCGCCGCTGCCTGGACCTCTCCGCAAGGTACCTGGGCTCGCGGGCCGTCCCTGATTCCGTGCGCTGGGTGACCAACCAGAACGGCCGCTGGGGATCCTGCACCCATGCGCGCAAGACCATCCGCATTTCACACCACGTCAAGGGCATGCCCGAATGGGTGCTGGACTACGTCCTGCTCCACGAACTGGCCCACCTGATCCACCCCAACCACAGCCCCCAATTCTGGGCTGAACTGGGCGGCTACCCGGAACAGGACCGTGCCAAGGCGTTCCTGGAGGGTGCGTCGTTCGCCTCTGCCCGCAACATCCAGGGGATGGGCGCGGACCTGGACGACGACGGCGGCCCGGACGAGGGTGGGGACGACGACGGCGGCGAACTCACCCACGCGGCGCAGGAGCCTGCGGGCTGGCCCCCGGCCGGGCAGCTGTTCTGATGCCCCAGGCGCAAGCCGGCCGGCTATTTGTCCGTCTCGGTGCCGTCCTTGTCTGTGCCGTCAGTGTCGGTGCCGGGCGCGCCGTCGGAGGGACCGAGGTCGTCCGTGGCGGCGTCCGGGGCGGCGTCAAAGCCGCCGTCAAGCAACTTGGCGAGGGCTGCGTCCACCTCTGAAGCGGAGGCGTCGGCGGCGGTGCGGCGGGCACTGAACCCGGCCGCGTCGTCGAGGTCGGCGGAGGTGGGCAGCAGGTCCGGGTGGGCCCAGATGGCGTCGCGGCCGGCGATGCCGCGCTGCTCCTTGAGGCTTGCCCACAGCGCGGCGGCCTCGCGGAGGCGCCGCGGTCGCAGTTCCAGGCCCACCAGGGACCCGAAGGCGTGCTCGGCGGGGCCGCCCGTGGCCCGGCGGCGCCGGATGGTCTCGCGGATTGCCGCGGCGGCGGGCAGGTTGGCGGCCGCCCCAAAGGTGACCTCGTCAACCCACCCCTCCACGAGGGCCAGGGCGGTCTCCAGCTTGGCCAGCGCGGCCTCCTGCTCGGGCGTGCGGGCCGGCATGAAGACACCCTCGGAAAGGGCCGCCTGCATGGCCTCCGGATTGCTCGGGTCCAGGTTGTGGGCCAGGTCCTCGATGCGGGACATGTCGATGTGGATGCCCCGGGCGTAGGACTCGATGGTGCCCAGCAGGTGTCCACGCAGCCACGGAACCTGCACAAACAGGCGCGCATGGGCCGCTTCCCGCAGCGCCAGGAACAGGCGGATTTCCTGCTCCGGTACCTCCAGGCCCTCGCCGAACGCCTTGACATTGGCCGGCAGCAGGGCCATCTGCAGGTCCGCCAGCGGGATGCCGATGTCCGTGGAGCCGAGCACCTCCTTGGCAAGCGCGCCGACGGCCTGTCCCAGCTGCAGGCCGAAGAGTGCGCCGCCCACGTTCTGCATCATGGAGGCCGCCCCGCCCATCATGGACTTCATTTCCTCGGGCAGCTGCTCGTTCATGGCGGAGGAGATGGCAAACGCGATGCTGTTGGCCACCGGCTCGGTCAGCCGCTGCCAGGTGCCCAGGGTTTCCTCCACCCATTCGGCCCGGGACCAGGCCTTCCCGATGATGGACGTGGCCGCCAGGTCGGTGAAGGGGTCCAGCCACATCTCGGCAAGGCGCAGCGCCTCATCCACTTCGCGGGACTGTGCCGGGGTGACGGAGGGGTCGCCCCCGGCGGCCGACTTGCGGGCAGCGTCGTGCGCCAGCTCCCAGTTCACCGGCGTGTCCGAGGAATTGTTCATCATGGCCTGCACCTGGGAGAACATTTGCGCCAGCACGTTGGGGTCGTTGGGCAGGCCGGCGGCCTTGGCCAGTTCGGCGGGGTCGAAGCCCTCCATGCCCTTGCCGCCCAGGAGGTTGGCCAGCATTTCAGACAGCGGGTCCTTCGGCGTGTCGTCGTCGTCGTTGTTGGCTGGGGTGGAAGACATGGCGTCCCGATCGTTGCAGGAAAGTGTTGCGATTATGTTCACGTTACCGCCGCCGTGTGCGCTTGTCGCCCTATCGACGGCTCCTGTTCGCTACCGGCAAAGGCCCCGGGAATTCGCCAAATGGGGACCCGGCCGGAACCCCGCCGATTCACAGCGGGAACCCGGCGGCACACAGTAGGGTGGTGGGTGGTGCACAAGCGCAGGCCGCCTGTTCACGGGCGGCTGCGGCACGCCGACGCGAGTTTAGAGGAACCTTGGAAAGGTCAAGTTATTGAGCCAGGAGAACCAGGACGCTGCGCCGCATCCTGTGGCGGACCCGGCGCCCCGCGACCGGCGCGTGTCCCTGATGGTGGTCTCCGGCGTCATCGCCGCGGTGCTGGCAGTGGCCGCCATGGCCATCCCCGTTCCGTACGTTGTTGAGTCCCCGGGCCCGGCCATCAACACGATCGGCAAAGTGGACGGCCAGGCCGTCATCAGCGTCACCGGCCACGAGAGCTACCCCGCCCGGTCGGGCACCCTCGACCTCACCACGGTCCACATGACCGGAGGCCTGCCGGACAGCGAAATCAACATCTTCGAAGCCCTCCAGGCATGGCTGGCGCCGTCGGACTCCATCTACCCGGCAGAACTCATCTACCCGCCGGGCACCAGCCAGGAGGCCGTCAACAGCGAGAACTCCGCGGCCATGACCGGCTCCCAGGAAGACGCCACCGCTGCGGCCCTGAAAGCCCTGGGCATCGGCTACAAGACCGTCCTGGCGGTGGCCTCCGTGCCGTCCGACGGCGCCGCCGCCGGCATTCTCAAGCCCGACGACGTCCTCCTGACCATTGGCGGAAAGGCCATCACGGGCCTGCCCGTGATCCAGAATGCCCTTGCCGCCGGAAGGGGTGCGCCCATCGATGTGGCTGTCCGGCGCGGCGGCACGGAGAAGACCGTCAGCATCACGCCGCGGGCCGGCAAGGACGGCAAGTACCTGCTCGGCATCGCCCTGCAAAACAAGTACACCTTCCCCTTCAAGGTGGACATCACGCTGAGCAACATTGGCGGGCCCAGCGCGGGCATGATGTTTGCCCTCGGCATCATGGACACCCTGACCAAGGGCGAGCTGACCGGGGGGAAGCACTTTGCCGGCACCGGAACCATCAGTCCCGACGGCACCGTGGGAGCCATCGGCGGCATCGCCCAAAAGATGGTTGGCGCACAAAACAACGGGGCCGACTACTTTCTGGCCCCGGCCGCAAACTGCTCCGACGTGGTCGGCCACGTCCCCGACGGGCTTCACGTGGTCAAAGTCGCTACGCTGAAGGAAGCGTACGCCGCCGTGACCGCCATTGGATCCGGCGCGGACAGTTCAACGCTGCCCACGTGTAAATAACGATTGGGCATCGCGGGGAACTTCGCCGCGGAGCCGTTCGTGGCAGCATTAGTACCCTGGCCGCAGTGCCAGGCGCAGCACAGCACCGGCAGCACCCAGGTATCAGCAAACAGCAAACAGAGGTACGAGTGACATCCCGCCCAGCCCCTTCGCCGCACAACTCCGCCCGGCCCAGGCGCCGCAGCGCCCTCATGCCCACCATCATCGTTGTGGTGGCACTGGTCATCGCCCTGGTGATTTTTGCCGGCATCTACACCGACGCGCTCTGGTTCAGCCAGCTCGGCTACTCCACGGTCTTCTGGCGCGAAAAGCTGGCCAAGCTGGTGATCTTCGCCGCGGGGTTCCTGATCATGGGCGCCGGCGTGTACTTCTCCATCAGGGTCGCCTACCGGGCCCGGCCCATCTACGCCCCCGACAACCAGCGCGACGACAACCTCAACCGCTACCAGGCGCAGCTGGAGCCCGTCCGCCGGGTGGTGATGGTGGGCGTTCCCGTGGTGTTCGGGCTGTTTGCCGGCACCGCCGCCATGGCTCAGTGGGACAAGGTGCTGCTGTTCCTGTACCGGGTGCCGTTTGGCAAGACGGACCCGCAGTTCGGGCTGGACATCAGCTTCTACACCAACACGCTGCCGTTCCTTGGCTTCATCACCGGCCTGCTGATCAGCGTCACGGTGGTCTCCTTCATCGCCGGTCTGCTCACCCACTACCTGTACGGCGCCGTCCGCCTGGCCGAGCACGGGATCTTCACCTCGCGCAGCGCGCAAATCCACATGGCCGTGCTGGCCGCGGTGTTCCTGGTCCTGCTCGGCATCAACTTTTGGCTGGACACCTACGGGACGCTGCAAAACAACGGCGGCTACCGCGCCGGGGCCATGTTCACCGACGTCAACGCCGTCATCCCCACCAAGGCCATCCTGGCCGTGGCCGCCGTCATCGTGGCCGTCCTCTTCGTGGTGGCCGCGTTCCTTGGCCGCTGGAAGCTGCCCCTCATCGGCACCGGCATGCTGGTCATCACGGCCATCGTGGCGGGCGGCATCTACCCCTGGGCCATCCAGAGCCTGCAGGTCAAGCCGTCGGAGGGCGTGGTGGAGGCGCCGTACATCACGCGCAACATTGACGCCACCCGCCAGGCGTACGGGCTCTCCGACATGCAGGTGACCCCGTACAACGCAACGACGACGGCGACCCCGGGGGCCCTGCGCAAGGACGCGTCCACGGTGGCCAGCATCCGGCTGCTGGACCCCAACCTCATCTCCTCCACCTTTGCCCAGCTGGAACAGTACCGCCCGTATTACGAATTCCCCAAGACCCTCAACGTGGACCGCTACACGATTGACGGCAAGGTCCAGGACGCCGTGATCGCGGTGCGCGAGCTAAACCCGAACGGCATCAACCCCGGCCAGCAGAGCTGGTACAACCAGCACCTGGTCTACACCCACGGCTACGGCGTGGTGGCGGCCTACGGCAACACGGTCACCGCGGACGGCAAGCCCGTGTTCATGCAGTCCGGCGTTCCCTCGACCGGCGTGCTGGGCACAGACACCAGCTACCAGCCGCGCATTTACTTCGGCCAGTCCATGACCGAGTACTCCATCGTCGGCGCCCCGAAGGGTTCGACGCCCGTGGAGCTGGACCGCCCGCAGGGAACCACGCCGGCGTCAAAGGACAGCGCCAACACCTCCGGCGAGTCGATGACCACCTTCGCAGGCAGCGGCGGCCCGTCGCTGGGCAACTGGTTCAACCGCCTGATGTACGCCATGAAGTTCCAGTCCTCGGACCTGCTGCTGACCAACGGCGTCAACAGCCAGTCGCAGATCCTCTACGACCGCACCCCTGCCGAACGCGTCGCCAAGGTGGCGCCGTACCTGACCCTGGACGGCAACCCGTACCCCGCAGTCATTGACGGCCGGGTCAAGTGGATCGTGGACGGCTACACCACCAGCGCCGCCTACCCGTACTCGCAGCAGCAGCAGCTCCAGGAAGCCACCACGGACTCGCTGACCGCGACGGGCGGTGTGGGCGCCCTGCCGGCCGCGTCCGTGAACTACATCCGCAACTCGGTCAAGGCCACCGTGGACGCCTATGACGGTTCGGTCCAGCTGTACGCCTGGGACACCCAGGATCCCATCCTGAAGTCCTGGGAGAAGGTGTTCCCCGCCACGGTCAAGCCGTTCACGGAAATGTCCGGGGACCTGATGTCCCACGTGCGTTACCCGGAGGACCTGTTCAAGGTCCAGCGCGAGCTGCTGGGGCGCTACCACGTGACGGACGCCGGCAAGTTCTACGCCAACCAGGAAGCCTGGAGCGTTCCGGATGACCCCACCACGACGGCGGTTGACAAGCAGCCGCCCTACTACCTGTCGCTGCAGATGCCGGGCCAGACCAAGACGGCGTTTTCGCTGACCACCGACTTCATCCCCCAGGAGGTCCAGGGCACCGACTCCCGCAACATCCTGTACGGCTTCATGGCCGCCAACGGCGACGCCGGCAACGTCAAGGGCGTCAAGAGCCCCGACTACGGCAAGCTCCAGCTGCTGGAGCTGCCTGTGGACACGCAGGTGCCCGGACCCGGGCAGGTGCAGAACACCTTCCAGTCCGATCCGACGGTGTCCGAGCAGCTCAACGTGTTGAAACTCGGCCAGTCGGACGTCATCAACGGCAACCTGCTCACGCTGCCCATGGGCGGCGGGCTGCTCTACGTCCAGCCCGTCTACGTCAAGTCCACGGGCTCGACGTCGTACCCCACGCTCCAGCGCGTCCTCGTCGCCTTCGGCAACAAGATCGGCTATGCGGCCACGTTGAACGACGCGCTGGACCAGCTCTTTGGCGGCAACTCCGGCGCCTCCGCCGGCGACGCCAACGTCCAGAAGGCACCCGGGACGTCCGGCACCTCCACGGGAGGCACCGGAGGCAGCACCAGCACCAACCCGGCCCTGGCGAAGGCGCTCAACGATGCCAGCCAGGCCATGAAGGACAGCCAGGCAGCACTGACCAAGGGCGACTTCGCCGCCTACGGCACGGCCCAAAAGGCGCTGCAGGCGGCCATTGACGCAGCCATTGCGGCGGAAGGCGCCGCCACCAAGGCAGCGCCGTCGCCCAGCGCCAAGGCCACGCCGTCGCCCACCACCAAGCCGTAGCGGCTGGGGAAGCGGGATCCGGGGCACGCGACGAAGGTCACGTGCCCCGGATTTTGCGGGCCGCCCGCCCCGGGGTAAAGTGGGGAACACATCGCGGGGTGGAGCAGTTCGGTAGCTCGCCGGGCTCATAACCCGGAGGTCACAGGTTCAAATCCTGTCCCCGCAACGAAAAGGAAAGCCCCCGGTCTTCGGACCGGGGGCTTTCTGCCTTAACCCGGGCCCGGAGTACAGTGGGCGGAAAGGCCGTCACGGAGGGACCGGGAAAATGCCAGCCAAGGAATCGTCCACCGACCGGTCCGGCAGCCTGGCCGGGCGGACCATCGTGATGTCCGGCGGTTCCCGCGGAATCGGCCTGGCCATTGCCCTGCGGGCCGCGCGCGACGGCGCCAACGTGGTGCTCGTCGCCAAGACTGACAAGCCGGATCCGCGCCTGGAAGGCACCATCCACACGGCGGCGGCGGCCATTGAGGCCGCCGGCGGGCGGGTCCTGGCGGTGGTCGGCGACATCCGCAGCGACGAGACCATCTCGCGCGCCGTGGAGGGGGCGGTGACGGCGTTCGGGGGCATCGACGTCGTCCTCAACAACGCCAGCGTGCTCTCCGTGGCCGGGACCCTGGAACTGGCGCCCCGGCGGTACGACCTCATGCAGGACGTCAACACGCGGGGCACGTACATGCTCACCCGGGCCGCGCTGCCGCACCTGCTCACGGCCGAAAACCCGCACATCCTGACCCTCAGCCCGCCGCTGAACCTGGACCCCAAGTGGCTCGGGGCCCACCCCGCCTACACGCTGGCCAAGTACGGGATGACGCTGTGCGCGCTGTCCTTCGCCGCCGAGTTCGCGCAGCAGGGCGTGGCGTCGAACGCACTGTGGCCGCGCACCACCATCGCCACGGCCGCGGTGGCGAACATCCTGGGCGGCCCGGAGATGGTGCGCCGCTCACGCACCCCGGAGATCATGGCCGACGCCGCCCACGCCATCCTCACCACCCCCAGCCGCGAACTGACCGGGCAGGTCATCATTGACGAGGAATTCCTGCGGTCCCGCGGCACCAGCGACTTCGCGCGGTATGCCGTGGATCCTTCAGCGGAGCTGATGCCGGACCTATACGTGGACCCGTAGCCCCGCCCGGATCTGTGTTGCCGGTCGTCGACGAAAAACCCCGAAAATCGGCGAATTCGGTCCAACTTGTCCTCCACGGACACGCGGGGGCGCCGTCAGATCGCCGCGGCGGCGTCGCGGACCACCACCAGCAGCGTGCCCGCCAGCAGTGAATGGACCTGCGCCCGGCTGAGGGTTTTCCGCAGCAGCCACTCGCGGGCCCCGCTGCGCGCCAGCTGGACGTAGACCCGCATCATGGCCCGCACCTCCTCCTGCCCGGTGGCGCGCCCGGCCAGCCCCATGGCCTCCATGAGCCGCTCCACCGAGAGGTTCTCCGCCTCGATGAGGATGCGTTCCACGTCCGGGTCCCGGCCCATCCCGCCTGAGCCGAGCCCAAGCCACGTCCCCCCGGTGGCCGCCAGGGTGTCCAGGAACCACGTCACGGAGGCGTCGATCCGCTCCTGCAGCGTTCCCTCGGGCAGCGCGGCCACGGCCACCTCGGGCACGGTGGAGTTCAGCCGAACCACCTCCAGGTACAGTTCGCGCTTGTTGCCGAAATAGTGGTTGACCAGCCCGCGCGCCACGCCCGCCGCCGCGGCGATGTCCGTCGCGGAGACGTCCTCGTAGGGCCGCTGCGCGAACAGCCGCTGGGCACAGTCGAAGATCTGCCCGCGGCGCTGGTCCGGGGCGAGCCGCTGGCGCCGCTGCCCGGCCTCGCGGCCGGAATGGTCTATGCCGGAATGGTCGACGCCAGACCCGCCGTGGGCGGTCCGCCCCGCCTTGAGGGGGGGCTCCCCGGGCGCCGTCACGGCGTGCCTCCCGGGATGCGCCACGGCAACCAGGCCGGAATGTCCGCCGGCACGGTCCAGGGGAAGGACGGCGGCCGTTTTTCCAGGAATGACGCAACCCCCTCCCGGGCGTCGGCGCTGCCCTCCAGGCCTGAGATCAGGCGTGAGTCCACGGCGTGCGCGGGGTAGGGGGAGTCCAGGGCGCTGAGGCGGTTGAGCATCTGCCGGATCACGGCCGTCGAGACGGGGGACGTGTGGGAGATGAGGTCCCGGGCCAGGGCGTACGCAGCACCCAGCACGGCCTCGGGCTGGTGCACGGAGGTGACCAGTCCGGCGTCGAGCGCTTCCTGGGCGCCAAAGAGGCGCCCGGTCAGCATCCAGTCGGCGGCACGGGTCATGCCGACCAGCCGCGGCAGGTACCAGGTGGAGGCGCCCTCGGGAAAGATGCCGCGGCGGCTGAACGGGAAGGAGAAGCGGGAATCGGTTGACGCCAGGCGGAAGTCACAGGAGAGCGTGATGGTGAGGCCGCCGCCCACGGCCACCCCGCGCAAGGCGGCGATGACGGGCTTGTCCAGGCCGAAGATTGTCTTGGAACAACGGCCGGCCGGCTCCTGCCAATCGTCCCCGTCGCCGTCGCCGGGCCGGAGGTTGAAGGCGCCGCCGCTGAGGTCAGCCCCGACGGAGAAGTCCGGGCCCGCACAGGTGAACACCACCACGCGGACAGAGGGGTCGGCACCGGCCGCCTTGAAGGCGTGCTCAAGCTCGTTGGCCATGGCGGGCGTGTAGCCGTTGCGTGCTTCGGGGCGGTTGAGCGTGACGGTGGCGATCTGCTCCGACATCGTGTAGCCGATGGCTGTGTAGCTGGTCATGGGAACCGCTTTCGCTCGAAACGCCGGCAGGCTATTGACACGCTGTCAATAATTCTGCAGCATTGGCAGTATGTCAACCACCACGGTTTCCCCCAGCTGGATCGACGACGACCTGGCGGACGTCGCCCACCTGCTGAGGGACTTCTTTGCCAGGGAGGTGGCCCCGCGCGAGGAACAATTCCGCCGGCAGGGGTACCCCGACCGTGCGTTGTACCGCAGGGCCGGGGAGCTGGGACTGTGCGGCATGAGCATCCCGGAGGAGTACGGCGGCGGAGGCGGCACCTTTGCCAACCTGGCGCTGCTGCTGCAGGAACAAACCGCGGCGGGTGCCGGCAGCCTGGGCTTTGCCGTCAGCGAAGGGATCGTGGCCCACTACCTGCTGGCCTACGCCACGGAGGAGCAGAAGCTGCGCTGGCTCCCGAAGCTGTGCAGCGGCGAATGGGTGGGCGCCATCGCCATGACCGAGCCCGGCGCGGGCTCCGACCTCCAGGCCATCACCACCCGGGCCCGCCGCGAGGGGGAGCACTACGTGGTGAACGGCTCGAAGACCTTCATCTCCAACGGCCAGCTGTGCGACCTGGTGGTCATCGCCGCCAAGACCGACACCACGCAGGGTGCCAGGGGCATCTCCCTGCTGGTGGCGGAGGTGGGCGCGGGCACCCCCGGGTTCACCCGCGGGCGCAACCTGGACAAGATCGGGCTGAAGGGGCAGGACACATCGGAACTTTTCTTCGAGGACCTGCGCATCCCCGCCGCAAACGTCCTGGGCGGCGCGGAAGGGCAGGGCTTCTTCCAGCTGATGAACCAGCTGCCCCAGGAGCGGCTCATCACCGCCATCCTGGCACAATCCATCAGCGAAGCCGCGGTCCGCGCCGCCCTGGACTACACCAAGACACGCGAGGCGTTTGGCAAGCCGCTCTTCGAACTGCAAAACACCCGCTTCGAACTGGCCGAGTGCGCCACCATCACGCGCGTCAACCGCGTCTTCCTGGACGACTGCATCACCCGGCACGTCAATGGCGGGCTGGATGCGGCCACGGCGTCCATGGCCAAGTACTGGCTCACAGACAGGACCGGGGAGGTGGTGGACCGCTGCCAGCAGCTCTTCGGCGGCTACGGCTACTGCCTGGAGTACCCGATCGCCGGCATGTACGCGGACAACCGGGTGCTGCGCGTCCTGGCGGGCGCCAACGAGGTCATGAAGGAGCTCATCGCCCGCTCCCTGTAAGCCCCGGACCTAGCAACGAACCACTGAAAGGACTTGGCCAGCTGTGAGCGCACCAGGATCACCGGAAGCATTTGTCTACGACGCCATCAGGACGCCCCGCGGCCGCGGCAAGAAGGGATCGCTGCACGGCACCAAGCCGGTGGACCTGGTGGTGGGCCTGATCAACGAGCTCCGAAAACGCCACCCCGGCCTGGACGAGAACCTGGTGGACGACCTCATCCTCGGCGTCGTCTCGCCCATCGGTGACCAGGGCGCGGTCATTGCCCGCACCGCCGCGCTCGCCGCCGGCATGCCCAACACCGTGGCGGGGCTGCAGATCAACAGGTTCTGCGCCTCGGGGCTGGAGGCCGTCAACACCGCCGCCCAAAAGGTCCTCTCCGGCTGGGACCAGTTGATCATCGCCGGCGGGGTGGAGTCCATGTCCCGCGTGCCCATCGGGTCCGACGGCGGCGCCTGGGCCATGGACCCGGCCACCAACTACGACACCTACTTTGTGCCCCAGGGCATCGGGGCCGACCTCATCGCCACCATTGAGGGCTTCAGCCGCACCGACGTGGACGCCTACGCCGTGCGCTCGCAGCAGCTCGCGGCCCGGGCCTGGACGGAGGGCCGCTTCGCAAACTCGGTGGTCCCGGTCCGGGACCGCAGCGGCCTGGTGGTGCTCGACCATGACGAGCACATGCGCCCCGAGTCCACGGTGGAATCCCTGGGGGCCCTCACGCCGTCGTTTGCGGCCATGGGCGCTGGCGGCGGCTTCGACGCCGTAGCCCTGCAAAAGTTCCACAGCGTGGAGCGCATCAACCACGTCCACACCGCCGCCAACTCCTCCGGCATCGTGGACGGCGCAGCCCTGGTCCTGGTGGGCAGCGCGGCGATGGGGGAGCGGCTGGGCCTGTCGCCGCGCGCCCGGATCACGGCCACGGCCACCTCCGGCGCCGACCCCACCATCATGCTCACCGGCCCCACCCCGGCCACCGAAAAGCTGCTGAAGACGGCCGGCCTGACGGTGGAGGACATCGACCTCTTCGAGATCAACGAGGCCTTCGCCGCCGTGGTCCTGAAATTCCAAAAGGACCTCGGCATCCCGGAGCGGAAACTGAACGTGAACGGCGGCGCCATCGCCATGGGCCACCCGCTGGGCGCGACCGGGGCCATGATCCTGGGCACCGTGCTGGACGAGCTGGAACGCCGCGACGCGCACCGGGCGGTCATCACGCTCTGCATTGGCGGCGGCATGGGCGTGGCAACCTTGATCGAGAGGGTCTGACGAAATGACGCACACCTTGAACACCATCCGCTGGGACCGGGACGCCGACGGCGTCGTCATCTTGACCATGGATGATCCGGACCAGTCGGCGAACATCATGAATGAGGCCTACGCGGCGTCCATGCAGGCCGCCGTGGCGCGGCTGGTGGCGGAGAAGGACACGCTCACCGGCGTCATCCTGACCTCCGCCAAGAAGACGTTCTTCGCCGGCGGGGACCTCAACGACCTCGTCAACGCCGGGCCCGGCGACGCGCAGCGGGTTTTTGAGCTTGGCCAGGCCATCAAGGCGCCGCTGCGCGCATTGGAAACGCTGGGCAGGCCCGTGGTGGCGGCCCTCAACGGCGCGGCCCTCGGCGGCGGGCTCGAAATTGCCCTGGCCGCCCACCACCGGATTGCCGCGGACACCCCGGGCTCCGTGATCGGGCTGCCCGAGGTCACGCTGGGCCTGCTGCCCGGCGGCGGCGGCATCGTGCGGACCGTGCGCCTCATGGGCCTGGCCGACGCCCTCACCAAGGTCCTGCTGCAGGGCCGACGGTACAAGCCGCGCGAGGCACGGGACATCGGGCTCGTGGACGAAGTGGTGGAGACCGCGGCGGAACTGATCCCCGCCGCCAAGGCCTGGATCGCCGCCCACCCGGACGCCGTCCAGCCCTATGACGTGCCCGGCTACCGGATCCCCGGAGGCACGCCCGCATCGCCGGCGCTCGCCGCCGTCCTGCCGTCCTTTCCGGCGAAGCTGCGCGAGGACCTGAAGGGCGCGAACTACCCGGCGCCCCGGGCCATCCTGGCGGCCGCCGTCGAAGGCAGCCAGGTGGACATCGACACCGCCCTGGAAATTGAGTCCCGGTACTTCGTCGAAGTGGTGGCCGGGCAGGTCTCCACCAACATGATCAAGGCGTTCTTCCTTGACATGGCGTACATCAAGGCCGGCGGCAGCCGCCCGGCCGGCCATGACAGGCACACGGCCAAAAAAGTGGCAGTGCTCGGCGCCGGCATGATGGGCGCCGGCATCGCGTACGTGTGCGCGCGTGCCGGCCTGGACGTGGTGCTCAAGGACGTTTCCCTCGAGGCGGCCCGGCACGGCAAGGACTACTCGCGCGGCCTGACCGAAAAGGCCGTGGCCCGCGGCCGGTCCACGCAGGCGGACGCGGAGGCGCTGCTGGCCAGGATCACCCCCACGGGGAGCGCCGCGAACGTGGCCGGGGCGGACCTGGTGATCGAGGCCGTGTTTGAAAATGTGGAGGTGAAGCACAAGGCCTTCCAGGAGATCGAGGGCCTGGTGGCCGGCGGCGCCGTCCTGGCCTCCAACACCTCCTCGCTGCCCATCAGCCAGCTGGCCGAGGGCGTGCGGAACCAGCCGAACTTCATCGGCCTGCACTTCTTCTCCCCCGTGGAGAGGATGCCGCTGCTGGAAATCATCGCCGGAAAGAACACCTCGGATGAAACCCTGGCCCGGGCCTTCGA
>Ga0134128_10002650_pt1 | contig 22065 bp, 16 predicted proteins | sample KB31754_FD_96462 | JGI IMG/M metagenome (GOLD analysis project Ga0134128, IMG submission 96462) | Terrestrial soil microbial communities with excess Nitrogen fertilizer from Kellogg Biological Station, Michigan, USA - KB3-175-4 | ecosystem: Environmental > Terrestrial > Soil > Unclassified ... | reverse complement strand
TCACCCGCGGCGGCAGCACACGTTTCGACTTGCCGCCGCGCTCGTACACCGCGCTTCAGTGGCGCGCCTGAAGCCGCAGAGGGATGCCGTGAGAATCAGATCATTCGGGATCATGCGGGTAACGGTGCTCGCGCTCGCCGGTCCGTTGATCGCAGCGGCCGGACCTGCTGCGGCCGCGGTCGCAGCGGCCCCACCCGTGGCAGCGGCCCCACCCGTGGCAGCGAGCGCTCCGGCGACTTCAGGTCGGCTGCCGTTCGTGAGCACGATCTTCGGCGACGACATGGTGCTCCAGCGGGGCAAGCCTGACACCCTCTGGGGCTGGGCGCGACCCGGCGATTCCGTCCGCGTGCGGATCGCGAGCGAGGCCGCCACGGGCTTCACCGGCGCCGATGGCCGCTGGCAGGTGAGCATTGCGCCGCCACCGACCGGCGGCCCGTATACCTTGCAGGTCACCGATGGCCGGCAGAGGGCCGTGTTCCACAACGTGATGGTGGGCGATGTGTGGATTTGCGGCGGACAATCCAACATGGAGCTTCCGTTGCGCTTCACCGACGACGCCGCCGAAGTCGCGAAGCTGGCGAGCTATCCGAACATCCGCTACTTCACCGTCACCGAGCAGACCGCCTACCGGCCGACGGCCGCGCTGAAGGGCCGATGGACGGTCGTCTCTCCCGAGACGGCGGGCGAGCTCTCGGCGGTGGCCTTCTACTTTGGCCGCAAACTCCGGCAGGAGACGCATGTCCCCATCGGCCTGGTGGTGGATGCCGTCGGCGGCTCCGCCGGCGAATCCTGGGCCAGTGCCGCCGCTCTTCGCCCACTGCACGACTACGACGTCCCGCTCGCGAGACTCGCGCAATTCGCGGCGGCGGGCGAGGCGGCGTACGGCAACTACATCATGCCCTGGTATGAGCGGTACGACGTCGGCCTCAAGCAGAAGTGGTACTCGACCGGTTACGAGGCCTCGGGCTGGAAGGACGTGCATCTTCCGGGAGGATTCGCCGACCTCGGCGTTCCCGTGACCCCGGCTGTCGCCTGGTTCCGGCGAGAGATTACCCTGCCCAACCTGTTGCCCAAGGGCCCCGCGCTCATCTCTCTGGGCGAGATTCAGCGAATGGACTCGGTATACGTCAATGGCACGTGGGTCGGCGGTAGTGCCTGGGTCGAGCATCCCCGCATCTACCGCATTCCCGCGGGTTTGCTCGAGCCCGGCCGAAACCTGATCGCCCTACGCATCTTCAAGACGGAGCCGCACGGCGGCTTTCTCGATGGGGCTGCAGACTTTCATCTCGAGCTGGCCGATCACACGCTCATTCCCCTCGCCGGGTCATGGCGAGGGAGGGTCAGCGTCGATGCGCGGCCACCGCATCCCATGCCGCTTCATTTCGCAGACTGGCCGGTGATGCCCGCCGTTCTTTACAACGGCATGCTGGTGCCCATCGCGCCGCTCGCCATCACCGGCGCCATCTGGTATCAAGGCGCGCAGAACTCCCCGCGAGGCTATGAATATCGCCGGTTGCTGCCGGCGGTGATCGCGAGCTGGCGTCGGCTCTTCCGGCAGGGCGACTTTCCCTTCTATATCGTGCAGCTCCCTGCCTTTGGACCGCGAAGCCCAACTCCGACCGACGATGGCTGGGCCGACGTACGCGAATCGCAGGCGATCGTCGCGGCGACCGAGCCCGATTCCTGTCTCGCGGTGACCGTGGATACCGGCGATCCGGCCAGCCTGCACCCGGGAAACAAAAGGCCCGTGGGCGAGCGACTCGCGCTTTGCGCGCTGGCCCGGCACTACGGCAGACACGTCGTCGATTCCGGGCCCACGCTCGCTGCCGTCGAGCGGCGGGCCCACTCGATCCGGCTGCGCTTCGCCCACGCCGATGGCGGCCTGTTGGCGAAGGGCGGGAAGTTGCAGGGCTTCTCGATCGCCGGCCAGGACCACCGGTGGCATTGGGCGAATGCCCGCATCGCCGGCTTGGCGGTGATCGTCTCCTCACGCGAGGTGCCGCACCCGGCCGCGGTGCGCTATGACTGGCAGTCCGACCCCAGCGCCACTTTGTTCAACCGTGCCGGGTTGCCGGCCCGGCCGTTTCGCACCGACACCTGGCCCCTGGTCACCCAGAATCAGCGGCCGTATTGACCCTCTGAGAAGCGGAAACATGAGAACCAAGAGCCTCGTGAAGAATGTCCTCAGGGTGGGAGCCCTGACACTCGTCGCCTGCGGCGCTCAGGCGCAGCAGAGCCGAGCGCCAACCCCCGCGGATGCCGTCACGGTGGCGAACGGACGGGTGGTGATGACCCACGATCACACCACGCTGATGCTGGAGCCGTTCGCGCCCAACATCATTCGCGTGAGCATCAGCCGGCTGAAGGCGAATGCGCTGGCCGCTCCGGGGTACGGGATCATCGCCAAGGCGGATGCGCATGGCTGGCGGCTGGAGCACACGGCGGACGGCGAGACGTATCGCTCCCCGCAGCTTGCGGTCGCCATTCTCGGCCCCCCGAAGCAGTTCAGCCCGCAGCTGCCCGGCCAGGTGCCCATCGACCGCTTCTTCAGCTCCGATGGCGGAGCCCGCTACGGCAACGTGCGGCTTCGATTCCAGTTGCCGAACGGGAAGGAGCTGATGAGTCTCGAGCGGTGGTTCATGGATGCGCCGGGCTACGGCACGGGTGACACCGAGATTCTCCACGACCGGCGCCCCTCGGATCCACCGTTCTACCGGGTCGGCGCCACCTTCAGCGCGCAGCCCGACGAGCACTACTACGGCCTCGGCGAGAATCAGCAGGGCCGGCTCGACCATCGCGACCAGAGCATCCGCTGCTGGAGCAACTATGGCGCCGCCGGCGGCGAGAGCTTCTGTGTGCCCCTGCTCGTGACCAACAAGGGCTATGCGGTGCTGTGGGACAACCCGTCGAAGACGACCGTCCAGCCGCACTTCAACGATCGGACGCAGTGGATCTCGCAGGTCGGCCAGCGCGTGTCGTTCTTTTTGATCGTCGGCAAGACCACCGACGAGCTGTATGAGGGATATCGCCTGCTGACGGGACCGGCGCCGCTTTTGCCGAAAGGGGCGTATGGGTTCATTCAATCCAAGGAGCGCTACAGCACCCAGTCGCAAATCATGGCGGTAGCCCAGGGCTATCGCGACCGGCACCTGCCCTGCGACTACCTCGTGGTCGACTTTTTCTACTACACCAGAATGGGGCAGTTCGATTTCGTGCCGCAGGACTGGCCGGATCCCGCAGGGATGAACGCGCAGCTCCACACGATGGGATTCCACACCATGATCAGCGTGTGGCCGCGCGTGGCTCCGGGCTCGCGTTATTACGACATGCTGCGCCGTAACGGCTGGTTCTACCACCTCGCCGACGGCGAGCCGACGACTACCAACGGACTGCCGGGCAACAGAACCGGCTCGAACATCGATATGACCAATCCGGCCGCCGCGCGCTGGTTCTGGCAGACGATCGACCGGACCTTGATCAGCAAGGGTTTCGATGCCATCTGGACGGACGAGACGGAGCCGGACATTCCTCCGAACGGCAGCTACTACGACATCGGTCCGGGCACGGAGTACTTCAACGTCTATCCGCTTTTCGAGACCTCGGCCGTATACGAGGGCATGCGGCGCGACACGAAGCAGCGCGCGATGATCCTGGCGCGCGCGGCTTTCACCGGCGCGCAGCGCAATGCCACCATCTTCTGGTCTTCCGACATCTCCCCGACCTGGGATACCCTGCAGCGGCAGGTCCCCGCCGGGCTGGATGCGACGGCCTCGGGACTTCCATACTGGACCGATGACGTGGGCGGCTTCTGGAGCCTGCCGGCCGTGCACCACCCGCTGCACCGGCCGCTCATCAGCCCCGCGACCGCGCGCGACAACGTGGGTGGCGACGATGACTATCCGGAGCTCTACGTGCGATGGTTTGAATATGGTGTGTTCATGCCGATTCTGCGCACCCATGGCATGCGCCGCTTCAATACGGTCTGGTCCTATGGTGATCAGGCGACTCCGATTCTCGAGAAGTACCTGCGGCTGCGCTATGCGCTGATTCCTTACATCTACTCGCTCGCCTACCGCACGTACCGGACCGGCGCTCCCTACATGCGCGCGCTCTTCATGGACTTCCCCAACGATCCGAAGGTGGACACGCTCACGGACGAATTCATGTTCGGACCCGATTTCCTCGTCGCCCCGGTGACGCATCAGGGGCAAACTCACCGGCAGGTCTATCTACCCGCCGGGGCCGACTGGTACGACTACTGGACGAACGAGAAGTACCGCGGCGGCCGGACGATCGTGGCGAACGCGCCGATCGACATCATCCCGCTCTTCGTGCGTGCCGGCTCCATATTGCCCATCGGCGAGCCGGTGGAGGACATGGATCAGCCTCAGCGGCTGAAGGAGATTCGCGTCTACCCCGGCGCGAATGCGACCTTCGACCTCTATCGCGACGACGGCACTTACGATTACGAGAAGACCGGCGGGCGGGTCACCGTGCTGCGCTGGGACGACCGGGCGCGCCGGCTCACGCACACCGGCGCCACCGCGTGGTCAGTCCCCGACAGCGGTCTGATCAAAGTTATTCGCGCCTCCGACTGAGCGGACTATGGCGCAGTGTCGGCGGCGGGTGGCTCGGAGCGACCGGGCGGCGTCGCATGGTGCAACGGGTCCCCGAGCAGGCGGCGCACGGTCACATGAAAGACCGGGATCAGCAGGCATGGTCCGGACTCCCTGTTGGCGCTTCCTAGAGACTCACGGTCCGCACGCGGCCGCGCGCGCGGGCCGCGAGGGCGAGATAGTAGAGGATTCCGGCGGCGATCCAGCAGGCGCCGAGGAGCTTGGCCATGGGATCCATTCCGTAGAGCACGTAGGCGATCACGGCAAAGCCGGCGAGCGGAAACAGCAGGTGCCGCAGCCATGCGCCGCTGCGCTGGCGGATGAAGTGGTGCCAGGCGACGGCGAGGTGCAGGAGGGCGAAGCTGGTGAGGGCGCCGAAGTTCACCACGCGGCTGAGGTCATCGATGCGATGCGCGAAGAGCAGACCGACGAGCAGGGACACGGCTGCGACCAGCAGCGTGCTGACATGAGGGGTCTTGAAACGCGGATGCACCCTGGCGAGAACGGCCGGGAGCTTGCGGTCGCGCGCCATCGCGAAGAGCACGCGCGAAACCGCGGATTGGGCGGCCATCGCGTTCGCGATGCCGAAGGAGATCACCACGGCCAGGATTGCGGTCAGCTTGAGCGCGGGACCGCCGGCGCGGCCGGCGATGTCATAGAACGCGGTCGCCGCGGAATCGAGCCGCATGCCCAGGGCGAGGTCGGCGGCGATCCAGGTCTGCAGCAGGAAGAGCGCGCCGATCAGCAGCAGCGCGAGCAGCGTGGCGCGGGCGACGGCATTGCGCGCGCCCGCGCTTTCCTCCGCGAGCGTGGAGATGCCGTCGAAGCCGAGAAACGACAGCACCGCGATGGAGGTCGCGCCGGCCACGGTGGTGAGCGAGAAGTTGCGCGGATCGTAGAGCGGCGCGAGCGTCAGCCGCCCCGCTCCCGCCCCTCCATGGAGCGCGATCGCCCCGAACACCACGAACAGGGCGAGCGTCAGCAACTCCAGGGCGAGAAGAACCTTGTAGAGCCGCGCCGTCACCCGGATGCCGGCGAGATTGGCGGCGGCGTTGAACGACACGAATCCCACGAGCCATGCCCACGCGGGAACGGCCGGCAGGAGCGGCTGCAGGGCCGCCGCGGAGAAGAGATAGAGGAGGGCCGGTATCAGGATGTAATCGAGAAGGATGAGCCACCCGGCGAGAAAGCCCGCGAACTCGTGCAGACCGCGCTGGACGTAGGCGTACACCGAGCCCGCCAGGGGAAATGCCTGCGACATGGCGCCGTAGCTGAGCGCGGTGAAGAGCATTCCCGCCAGGCCGATCAGGTAGGCGAGGGCGACCATACCCTTGGCGTCCTGCCACACGAACCCGAAGACCGCGAACGGGGCGATCGGGACCATGAAGATCATCCCGTAGACGATCAGGTCGCCCAGCGTCAGCGCGCGATCGAGCTGATCCTCATAACCGAAAGGCTCGAGTGACATTTTTTTACGGTTTCCGAGGGCGGAGCGGGCGGCACCGGCGAGTCTAGGCAGCGGAACTGCCATGGTAAAGTGCGGCGACCTCACGAGGGATTCCTCATGGCGCACCGGCACACCATCCACGCACAGCATTTCGGCTGGGACAACAGTCTCGAGCCCGCCGTGCGCATCGCTCCGGGGGAGTCGCTCGAGTTCCAGGTGACGGACGCCTCGGGCGGCCAGATCTCGCCGGCCTCGACGGCCGCCGACATCGCCGGGCTGGATTTCGCCAAGGTCAATCCGGTCGCGGGTCCCGTGTACATCGACGGGGCGGAGCCGGGAGACATCCTCAAGGTGACCGTGCTGTCGTTCGCGCCGTCCGGCTGGGGCTGGACGGCGAACATTCCGGGCTTCGGGCTGCTGGCGGAGGAATTCAGCGAGCCGGCGCTGCATCTTTGGCGGTATGAGGCGAGCGGCCTCGCGCCGGCGGCCTTCGGCTCGCGGGCCAGAGTTCCTTTGAAGCCATTCGCGGGCACGATCGGCGTCGCTCCCGCGGAGCCCGGCTGTCACAGCGTCGTGCCGCCGCGCCGCGTCGGCGGCAACATGGACTTGCGCGACATCGCCCGCGGCACCGAGCTGCACCTGCCCGTGGAAGTTCCCGGCGCACTGTTCTCCGTCGGCGATACCCATGCTGCACAGGGTGACGGCGAGGTCTGCGGCACGGCGCTGGAAAGTCCCATGGACGTGGCGCTGCGGTTCGATCTCATCAAGCGCACTCCGCTCGCCTTTCCGCGACTGATCACCTCCGGGCCGGTGACGCGCCACCTCGATGAGCGCGGCTACCGCGTGAGCACCGGTATCGGTCCTGACCTGATGGAAGCCGCCCGCGCGGCGGTGCGCTCGACGATCGACTGGCTCACGCGCGCGCACGGCGTGCCTGCGATCGACGCCTACATGCTCTGCAGCGTCTGCGGTGATCTGCGTATCAGCGAGATCGTCGATATTCCCAACTGGACGGTGTCCTTCTACTTTCCGCGGATCGTGCTCGACTGAGCGCTCGGGCGCCCGCTCAGCCGGACTGGGCGCTGTCCTCGGTGATGAATCCCGCCGGCAGGATCAGCGTCGGCGAGTCGTCTTCCTCTTGCGCGAGCCCCGGCGGCAGCACGCCGACCTCGGCGCCGAGACACTGCAGCGCGTCCTCCGCCTCGACGGGCGCGCAGAAGAAATTCCCCTGGCCGAAGTGACAGCCCATCTTCTCGAGGGCGTCGGCGGTAGCCTGCGATTCGACCACCTCGGCGATCGGCGTCAGCCCGAGACTGGCGGCGAGCTGCACCATGGCCGATGCGAGGCTCGCGCCGCCATGCGGCGAGGCGTCGGCGCCGACCCATGGCCGGTCGATCTTGACGTAGTCGAATGGAAAGAGCTGCAGATGATTGAGGGAGGAGTAGCCGGTGCCGAAGTCATCGAGCATCAGCTCCACGCCCGTTTGGCGCAGGCGCTCCAGAGTCTCGCGCGCGGCCACCACGTTGCTGATCAGCCCGCCTTCGGTGAGCTCGAATTTGAGGGACTGCGGCGGTATCGCGGTCTCATCGAGCTGACACGAGACGTACTCGCTCAGCTCCGGATCGCGCAGCGCCGCCGCCGACAGGTTGACGCTCAGATAGAAATCCGTTCCGGCCGGCAGGCGCCGCCGCCACTCGCTCGCGAGCGAGCACACCCGGTGAATCGTCCAGCGCGTGATCGGCACGATGATGCCGGTGTCCTCGGCGATCGACAGGAACCGCTCCGGCCCGAGCACCCCCTCGATCGGATGCTGCCAGCGCAGCAGCGCCTCCGCGCCCACCGCCCGGCGGCCGCGCAGCGCGACGATCGGCTGGAAGAGGAGTTTGAGCTCGCGGCGCTCGAGCGCCACGTAGAGGTCGGCCTCGAGGCTGACGAGACTCGCCGCATCCCCGCCCATCGACGGCGAGTAGCCGACACACGCGATCTCCTCCTGCCGCTTGGCCACTGACAGCGCGACTTCCGCTTCCCGCATGAGCTGCTCCGCGCGCTGCGGCCAGCTCTCGAGGCAACTCATGCCGATGCGGGCCGTGATCCCGAGCCGGTGCCGCCGCAGGTCGAACGGCTCCTGCAGCGCCGCCTGCAGCTCGCCCGCGAGCCGCTGCGCCGCATCGCCCGGACCCAGATCGCGCGCCAGCAGGGCGAACTGACCGCCGCCCCAGCGCGCCAACACGCACGAGCCCGCCACCGCTTTCTGAAAGCGGCGGCCGGCCTGGACCATCAGCTCATCGCCGGCCGTGTGGCCGAGCGTCTCGTTGATGAGCTGAAAGCGATCGATGGCGATCAGGAAGACGCCGATGCCGCGGCCGCGACGCGCCCGCAGCTCGCGCAGCGCGCGATCGAGCTGCTCCATGAAGTAATAGCGGTTCGGCAGGCCGGTGAAGGCATCGTGAAAGCGCGCGCGATCGACGCTCTCCTGCAGGCTCTCGCGCTGCTCGATCTCCCGCACCAGCCGCTGGTTGGCGGCGTGGAGCTGGCGGCGCGTGGCAGCGAGCGAGGCGCGCAGGCGCAGCGTTCGCTGAGTCACATCGTGTGCGGTGAAGGTGAGCAGCCAGGCGAGCAGCACGAGCAGCCCGATGTCGGTGGCGAGCGTGCGGGTCGGATACCAGCCACCGCGCGGGCGCACCTGGAAAGTCAGTACGCCGGGGGAGGCGTAGGCGAGCCCCGGAGGCGCGTGGATCACACTCGCCGCGGGGTCGCTCAGCGGGTTGATGCTCGAGGCGACGAACGACCGCGCATAGCCGTTGGCCGGATCGGTCTGCACGAGCGCGAAATCGTCATCGGTGCCCACCCTGCGCATGACTTGCGCCCGCGCCAGCAGGCGATCGAGATCGGCGTAGGCGACCGTCCACTTGCCCGCTGGCGCGGCGCCGTCGGTGGCGCCGGTCACCGGCGCGCGCGCCGCAATGAGCCACTGGCTGCCTTCGCGCAGCGGCCCGAGCAGCGCCGCGGCGGGCGCGTCGTGCGCCGGCTCGGTGGCCTGCCACTCGGTCACGATGGCCCTGGCGGCCGCGGCATCGGCCGGACCCGAGGTGGTGAGGCTGCCATCGCTTGCCCATTCGAACACCTTGAAATCGCGGCCGGCACCACGCGCGCCATCGGCGGCGCGCATCGCAAGCTCATCCAACTGCCGCTCGAGCGCGCGCGCGCTGCGTGCGGCGGCGCTCTGCGCGGCATTGCGAGCCTCCTCGGCGCGCTGTTGCACGCTCAGGACCACGAGCCGCGAGCCGGCGGCCGCGACCGTGACGAATACGAGGAGCGCCGGGAGCCAGCTGCGGCGGCGTCCGAGAATGTGGCCGAGCCTGAAGCTCACGAGCCCGCCCTCCCGATATGCAGCGTGCACACGAGGGTGACCGTGATGCGCTTCTGAGCGGCAACCTTCAGGTAGTCGCCCACGAGGGACCAGTCGACGCGTGCGAACGACTTCGACACGCCGAGATAACCTTCGCGCAACTGCGGTGCGGATCCGGTCAGTCCCGTATAGAGGTTGACGACCGGCGGCGCGACGTGACCCGTCGCAGCGCCGAGCTGCCAATTCACCGTATGGCCATAGTATGCGATGCGCGCCGTCTCGAGCTCGGTGCCGAGATTTCCGGAGACCGAGCGCGAGTAGGAGACGGTGGTCTGCAGATGCGGGGTCCAGAGAAAGCCGAGCGCGGCCTTGGGCAGTGCGCCGTGTGTCGTATCGATGTCGTACTGGTGAGCTTCGAGCTGCACCGTCAGCTTGCCGCCGAACGTACCGGCGACACCCGCGCCTGCCACCTGATAGTTGAAGTGATGCTGCTGTGGGGAGGTTCCGATATCGCCGCTGCCCAAGTGCGCATCGCCGGAGAACGTCCATTTTGCCATCGCATTGCCGGCGGTCGCGGAGCCTGAGAGCGAGCCGAACGCCCAATGCGCGTTCGCGAGCCGCTGGTATTCACCGCCGATCCCGAGCACGCCCGCGTCGAAATCGTGCAGCCACGTGAGGGAGCCGCCGCCGCCGCCGTTGGCTCCCGTCAGGGTCGAGCCGTTGGCGCTCAGGACCAACCTGTCGGTGGAGGGAGCGGCCGGCGCGGGAGGAGCGGCCGCGGGGGAGTCGACCGCGGCAGCGCCCCCGGGCGCGAGCCAGACCGCCCCGAGAGCGGCGAGCAGCGAGTAGCGCGCGAGTCTCATCGTGTCCTCGGGAGTGAGGCGCCCGGCAGGCGAGCGCCGAAGACGGGGCCATCCAGGGTCTCTGCCCGGGCGACCGGCAGGAATGCGATCACGCACAGCCGCTCGTCCTCGCCGGGGAGCGCGATGGAAGTGCTGGTCACTTGAAACACCCGCGGCAGGATGCGCACGTGCATCTTGCGCCGGCCGGTCAGTCCCGGCTCCCACCAGCGCGGCGGCGATTCGGGCTGCGCGAGCAGAGCCGCGGCATCGGCGCCGGCGCGCGCCGCAGAGAAGAGCGCGTGTGCCGGCCGGTTGAAGGCGAGCACCCGGTCCTGCGAGTCGAGGACCAGGATTGCTTGCTCCGCCGCATCGAGCGCCGCGCGAACCGCGAAGGTTTCCGTCAACTCCTCGATGAGGACCAGAGCCAGGCGCCGCCCCTTGTACGCGATGTGCTGGGCCCGAATCCGCGCCAGCGACAGCTCGGTGCCGCGATGCAGGACGACGTGCTGCGCCGCACCGTCCGTCCCGCTCACGAGCGCCTCGATGACCTCGGGATAAGAGAAATGAATCGCCTCGGGAAGCTTGCGGCCGACGGCGGGTGTGCCGTCGGCGACCAGCGCCGAGAGCTCGGCGCTCGCCGACACGACCTGGAGGGTGCGGGCGTCGACGAGTGCGGCCGGCACCGGCAACTCCTCGATGACACTCGCCCATAACTGCTGGCCGCGCTCGGCCTCCACGCGGGCTGCCGTCAGGTCCGCATGCATGCGGTCGAAGACGGTCCCGAGGTATTCGGCGGCAAACGCGCACGCCGCCATCAGGACCGCGAATCCCTCGAGCTGCACGAGGAAGTAGGCCGGCGGGGCATAGAATCCCGGGAACGGCTCGCTCGCCTGAATCGCGCCGCCGAAGAGGCGAGTGAGCGAGGACGCCCACGGCGTGAGGCCGCTCGCGTACCAGCGCAGCTCCGGCGACTCGCTGAGGGCGACGGCTGACACCGCGACGATGGCCAGGATCGCCATGGCGTAGGGCTGCCAGCGCGAGAGAAAGATCGCGCCGATGACCGGCAGCACGAATACCAGCAGAAACGCCGGATTGTGGACGCCGCCCGCGTAGTGCCAGATGAGTGCCACCAGCACGACGCCGATGGCGTGCAATACCGTAAGCGCGCGCTTGCGGCCGCGGTTGATGCCGGGCGCCGGCGCGGTGAGCACCGTGAAGCCGATGTGAATCGCCGCGATCGCCAGCAGGCCGAGGAGCGCCGCGCCGACGTGGATGTCGAGCGAGCTGACGAGCCAGGGCACGCCCGCGGCGAAGAGGATGGCGAAGATGGCGAGCAGCCACAGGTCATCGAGCAGGTGCACGCGCGGATCGGTCCAGGTGGGCAGCGGCAGCAGCTGAGTGCTGTCCAGGGACTTCATTCGCGCACCCCGGCGGCGGCGGTCCTCAGGGCCGGCCCGAAGGAGTTGTGGTCGAGGAACGGAGCGCTCGCGACCCGGCGGCCGTCGGGGCCTTCGAAGTCCTCCACCCGCAGCCCGAAAGCATGCGGTTGCAGCACGTGGTTGCGGCGCAGGATCGGAGCGTCGCCCACCACATCGATGCCGTCGTAGCGCGGCTCGATGATGGTGTTGTCCATCGCGGTGCTCGGATTGCGGGCATCGCCCAGCACGAACGCCATTCCGTAGGCGCAATCGTACACGCGGTTGTCGCGAACCAGCGTATCGGTCGAGCCGCGGATCATGATGCCGTACGCCGCGAGCCCATTGAGCTCATTCTGCTCGATGACGGCGGCATGCGCCCCCTCGGCGAGGATCCCCATGCCCGCGCCGCCGCTCACGCGATTGTCGCGAACCACGGCGCCGGCGCCCACCAGATCGATGGCGGCGGTCCGTGCGCCGCTGATCTCGTTCTGCTCGATGAGGATGTCGATGTTGCCCGTGACGATGCCCGTGTGATCGTCGTCGAACCGGTTCGCGCGCACGCTGACGCCGCCGGCGCTCGAGCCCGCTTCACCCCGCACGGCCCACACTCCCGCCTCCTGCTCGCCCGAGAACCGGTTGGCGGCGACCGTGGTGTCCGGGCTGGAGGCCGCAAACCGCACGCCGATCCGATCGTCGACGAAGCGGTTATTCTCCAGGAGGAGCTGCTGTGCGTTCTCGGCCACGTCGACTCCCACGGCACAGTCGGCGAGTGTCGCGCCCTGGACGCTGACATGGACCGCCCGCACCAGGATGCCGGCGCCGCGGCAGTTGCGGATCGCGAGGCCGTCCACGGAGACATTCGCCGCCGCGATGTCGAGCACCGGGCCGCCGCTCAGCCCGCGCGCATCGATCTCACTGCCTCCCGGCCGCACCACGATGCGCAGCCCGCGCGAGTTGACGATGGGCGGCAGGGCGGTTGCCAGCGAGATCTTCGGCACATCGAGCGAAATGCGCGCCGCTCCAGGCGCGGTCGCCGCCACGAACAGCGCTTCCCGGAGCGTGCCGGCGCCGCTATCGCCCCCGTTGGTGACGGTCAGCGTGACCGTGTTGGAAAGCGACGCCTGTCCCGCACGCCGCGCCTGGTATGACCAGCCGGCGAAGATGAGCGCACCGACGCCGGCGAATACGGCCATGGAAAGCATCGAACGGCGACTCAGGGGCACGCGCTCAACCTCCCGGGTCACGCTGCAGGACGAACACGACGTGCCAGGAGCGCTCGGTGAGCAGGCGCCCACAAAAGGCGTCGAGCGGTGCCGACAGAGCTGTCACGAGTGCGAGCGCGGTGACGCGCAGAGCAGCCGGCAGGCGCGGCAGATGTGGCAGCAGCCACGTCTTGAACGGCGCGGGATCTACGCCGGAGATCGCCTGCAGCCGCAAGCCGCACTCACGAAAGAGCTCGAGGTAAAACGTGCGTTGCCGTGCGGTGAAGACCGCCGAGTTGCAACGGCTCACCGCGCGGGCGGGCGCCGCCTCCAGCAGGACGAGCCGGCCTTCAGGCGCGAGGTGCAGCGCCATGCGCCGCAGCGCGGATCGCAATGCGCCGGGGTCGAGCACGTGCTGCAGCATCGTCACGCAGAGAATGATGTCGAAAGTTCCGCCGACCTCGAGGGCTGCGCAGTCCTGCACGATGAAGCGGCACCGGCTCCCCAGCCCGACGGCAGCCGTCCTGCGCTGCGCCTGCGCGATCATCGTCGGGCTGAGATCGACGCCCGTGACGCGGGCGCCCCGCGACGCCAGCAATCGGCTCCAACGGCCGACTCCGCAGCCTATATCGAGCACCCGCATGCCGGACCTGACTCGCAGCCAGGGCTCGAGGGCACGCCACTGACAGAAATGGATCAGCCGGTTGTAGAAGCGCGGCATGCCGTACGAGCACACGGCGGCGAGCCCATCCCCGTCCACGGCAAAGCGCCGGGCCCGCTCCTCCCAGTACTGCGCCGCCGTCACCGCAGCCTCCTCGTGGCGAACGAGTGTCCGGGCAGGAGCTCCGCTGGCTCCGCCGGCGCCGGCTCGTAATGATCGCGATAAAGCCGCCGGCCGATGAGCTTGAGGGCGATCCAGTTCGCATACCCCACGGTCATGGGCGCGATATGGACCAGGGCGTAGAAGAGATAGAGCGGCACGATCGGCGCCGCATACGCGCGCTCGCTCTTCGGCACCACGGTGAAGAGCGCGACGACTCCGAGGACCAGATAGCTGCCGACCGCCGCCATGAAATACGCCGGGTTGGTCCAGCCATGGACGTTCGGCTGCCAGTGCGCGAAGAAGAGGTTGTCGACGCCGCTCACGAAACTGCCGAGCAGGAGCAGGGCGCTCACGGCCTTCAGGACGTGCAGGCAGATCGTCAGCCCGCCGACATAGACGAGGTAGTGGTACAGGGCGAACGGAGTGCGCCTCGCGATGCGCCAGACCGCGCCGATGCGCTCGATGTATACCTTGAGGAGCCCGTGGTACCAGCCGACCCGCTGCGAGAACCAGCGCGTGAAGGCGCCGGGACCCTCGGTGCCGACGACCAGCCGGCCGTCGTAGTAGATCCGCTCGCCGCGGTCGAGGAGGATGATCGCGTTCTCGAAATCCTCCGCATACACGGAGAGCGAGTGCGCCTTCAGGGCCTGCGCCAGGGCATCGCGGCGGTAGAGCGACACGCCGGAGGTGATGCTGTAGTCCGCCAGGCTCTGCCGGCCCGCCCGAAACGCCAGCGCGTACTCGAACGACTGGAAGCGCGCGAGAAAGCCGTCGGGCTCGATCATGACGCGCGGGCAGGCTGCCGCGGCTCCCGATTGTTGGAACTCGCTGATGAACTGCTCGAGGCCGATCTCGCTGCCGACTCCGGGCTGCAGGATGCGGATGTCAGGATCCACGACCAGCACGGTCTCGATGAACTCCGGCAGCGTGTCGAGCAGGCGCCGCAGCGCCGCGGGCTTGCGCCGATTGACGCCGTCATCGAAGCAACGCCAGCCGGCCTGACGCAATCGCAATAGCGTGTGATCGGTGGAGCCGTCGCTGATGAGCCACATGTGCTCCCGGTAGGGTGCGTAGGCGGCGACGAAGGCCTCGATCCGATCCTCGAGATTGAACACCGAGGCGATGATGGCGTAGGGCTCGAGGGGCACGATCGGCTGCGCCCCCGCGGGCAGGGCGGTGGTGAGGTCGATCGAGATCTCGCGCTCGCGGCCGGTGCCGCGCGCGGTCGCGGTGTGGCGCCGCTTCATGTAGAGCCGCAGCGCGAAATCGAGCGCATCGGTGTAGACGATCAGGTTGGCGAGCGCATACACGAGCATGGAGAAGCTCGCGGCCTCGGCGTTCGCGGCGGCGAGGGCGATCCACGCGCCGAGCAGTCCGCAGACGGCGAGCGGCGCGGCGAGGCTCACGAAGCGGCGGGTCGTCATGCGCCGGCGACGACGGCCCGCGGACCGGTCGCCTCCTGTTGCAGCCTGGACAGCCGCGGCAGGCGCGCGTCGAGCTGCGCTTCGACTTCGCGCGCATCCGCCACGGAAATTCCGTACTCGCCGAGCACGGCGAGGGAGCTCAGGATCCAGACGAGCGAGCGGACCCGCGACGGCAGATGCGCGCTACCCTGCTCCAGGGCGGCGATCCTCGTCTCGAAGTCGCTCTCGATCCGCAGCACCGCCTCGCGCACCGATGGATCCACCGGCAGGATCTTCGCCGGCTGATCCCACTCGACATCCGTTCCGGCGACGCGCCTGCGCGCGTGGATCGTATGAGCCGCGAGGGACGCGTCGCGCGCGAACGCCGCGCCCGAGAATGGAATGACGTACGGATACATCCCGATCTCGCAGCCGCGCAGCAACCACCGGTACGCCTCGCGCAGCGTCTCGGCGAGATCCTGCAGGCCGGCCCGCGGCGAGCTCAGGATGAGATCGAGGAAGGGAGTGATCCCGAGCTCGAGGGCCGCGCTCAACATCGGCTCGATGTGGCGGTGGATGGCGGCCTTGTTGAATTCGGCCAGGATGCGCGGCGAGAAGCTCTCGATGCCGAAGCCGAGGACGCGAAAGCCCGCATCGCGCATGGCTGCCAGTCGCTCCGAGCTCATCGCATCGATGCGGTTGGTACTGATGAATTGCAGCTCGGGAGGGAGCGTGCCGCGGGCCTTGGCCGCGACGATCCCCTGGCAGAGCGGCAGCAGGCGGCGGTCCTGCGTGAAGGCGAAGATGTCGTCCTGGAAGATGATGGTGCGCACGCCGGGATGGGCGGCGACGATGCGCCCGATCATCGTGAGGCACTCATCCGCCTCCAGGCGCGCCACGGCGGCGACATGGCCCTGAGCCTCGTGCAGGAAGTTGGTCGCGGAGCAGAAGCTGCAGCCCATCGGACAGTAGTTGAGGGTGATCAGCCGCACGGAGCGGATCTCGGCCAGGCGCGCTTCGCGCGCCGCCTTGGTCGGCAACCGGCCCACGCGGTATGCCTGCTCGAGGCGGCTCCAGTAGGCCGGGTAGGGCATGCGTGCGTACGGCGTGCTGAAGATCGCCGCGCGCAGCTCCTCGCGGCTGAGCGCCCGCTGGGTGCGTTTGACGATCTCACCGCCCACCCGGGCCGCGGTACCGGGGAGCGCGTCGAGCGGCTCACCGCATCGCAGCCGCCGCACGATCTCGGTCAGCGGCCGCTCGCCTTCACCGAGCACCGCGAGATCGAACGGCCCGAGCCCGAACATCAGCTCCGGCCTGAAGGTCGCCTCCATGCCGCCGGCGATCAGCAGCGCATCGGGCGCCAGGCGGCGCGCGATGTAGGCGAGCTCCAGGTCGAACCTCAGCGTCATGCCCGTGGTCGACACGCCGATCACGTCCCACGACGAGCTCCGCAGCTCGCGCTCGAGCGCGCGTTGCGGCGACATCGGGCAGCAGTTCGGATCGAATACTTTGACGGCCGCGCCGGCGGATTGCAGCACCCCGGCGAGGCGCCAGACGCCGAGCGGCGGGGCGAGGAACGTGTACTCTCCGCAGTGCGGGTCGTAGGGCCCGATCAACAGGACCCTGGGTGACTCACTGGCCCGTGTCCTCAAATCGTTCATGGATGGCGAGGACCCCTCCCGAAGCCGCTGTGGGTGCGGCCGGGGCACTGGCCGCACCTCGGGCGCGGTCCGCATCCAGCAAGGGTTGTGCCCGAGTCGGAAGCCCGCAGCTCAGGCGCTGGCGATGCGCGCCACCGAGGCGCGCCACATACGAATATACTGACACCTCCATCCTGGGAGATGCGACATGCTCTTTCCGACGACCCTAGTAGGCAGCTATCCGCAGCCTGATTGGCTGATCGACCGGGAGAAACTGGCTGGGCGCTTCCCGCCGCGGGTCCGGATGCGCGAGCTATGGCGCATTCCGGAGCCGTTTCTTGCGCAGGCGCAGGAGGATGCGACGGTGCTTGCGATCAAGGCGCAGGAGGATGCCGGCCTCGACATCGTGACCGACGGCGAGATCCGCCGGGAGAGCTACTCCAACCGCTTCGCCACGGCGCTCTCGGGCGTCGATCTCGACAACCCCGGTACGGCTCTCGACAGGTCCGGACATCCCAACCCGGTGCCGCGTGTCGTCGGGAAGGTTCGCCGCCTGCGGCCCGTGCAGGTCTCGGACCTGAATTTCCTCAAGCGTCATACCCGCCGGACCATCAAGATCACGGTGCCGGGTCCATTCACCATGAGCCAGCAGGCGCAGAACGACTTCTATCCGAGCGAGGCCGAGCTGGCGCTCGATTATGCCGCCGCGGTGAACGAGGAGATTCGCGACCTCTTTGCCGCCGGCGCCGACATCGTGCAGCTCGATGAGCCCTACATGCAGGCCCGTCCGGAGAAGGCCCGCGAGTTCGGACTGCAGGCCCTCAACCGGGCATTGGAAGGGGTGACCGGGCGTACCGCCGTGCACATCTGTTTCGGCTACGCGGCGATCATCCACCAGCGTCCCTCCGGGTACTCGTTCCTGCCGGAGCTGGCCGCCTGCTTATGCCGGCAGATCTCGGTCGAGACCGCCCAGTCCCATCTCGACTGCGAGGTGCTGGCGGGGCTCGGCGGCAAGCAGATCATGGTGGGCGCCATCGACCTGTCGGACATGGCCGTGGAGTCGCCGGAGACGGTGGCGGCGAGAGTCCGGCGCGCTCTGAAACACGTGAGCCCGGAGAACGTGATCGTCGCCCCGGACTGCGGCATGAAGTACCTGCCGCGCGAGGTCGCCTTCGGGAAGATGCGGGCGATGGTCGAGGCGGCGCGGATCCTCAGAGACGAATTCGCCCGTTGACCCGCCGGGGTTTCAGGCCTCGCGCAGATGCTCGGCGTAACGCCGCAGGTGATAGACGCGGTGCACGTGGTGCGCGCCCGTCCAGCCGCCGAAAGCCGCCATGATGAGTGACACCACGGCGCTGCCGAATGCGGTCCACATCACCGCCGCCAGATAGTGGGAGGCCTGGGTTGGATCGATGGACGCGCCGCCGGCCGTGCCACCGGTCCCGACTGCCGTGGTCATGAAGGCCGCATGCGTCAGGCCGCTGGCGATCAGCAACCCGGTTGCCGCCATCGAAAGGCCCCATACCGCCAATCCCCGTACCACGCCCATTTCAGTGTCATTGCGGCCGTCGAACCAACTCGCGAACATGCCGCCGGTCCAGAGAGAGGCGGCCCACGTCAGGATCACCCAAACGATGACGCCGGCCGACACGCCGTGCGCGACTGCGGCTGCGTTGTGGGGATCGAACGCGGAGAAGCCCACGGCCATTCCAAACGCGTACAACAACAGGGCCGTACCCGTGGCGACGAACCATCCGGCGAATATCGCGCCCCAATGGATGACCGGATGCTCGCGGGCGGCTGTCTGCGGGCGTTGATCGGCGATGACGGTTGCCATGAAGTTGCCCTCGAGACTCGGGTCAGGAGCATCCGCGAAGCAGCGCGACGATGATCAGGATCGGGAGCGGAACCCCGAGGAGCCAGGCGAGGACGTAACCGAGCGCGCCTCGCTGCTTTGCGGGACCGGCCTCATCGCCGGGGCTGCGTTTGAGCTGTGTCATGGTGGCTACTTCTTCTTGCGGCTGCTCTTGCGGGCCGGGACTTTCGCGCCCGCGCGGCGCGCCTCGGAAAGGCCGATGGCGATCGCCTGCTTGCGACTCTTCACCTTGCGCCCGGAGCGGCCGCTGCGCAGCGTGCCGGCCTTGCGCTCGTGCATCGCGCGCCTGACTTTGCTTTGGGCCTTCTTCCCATACCGTGCCATGAGAATTGCTCCGGCTCCGAGTGCGCCCTGAGCAGCAGGAAGCGGGCCCGGATGCCCGATCGCACCCCGCCGATTCCTCCGCCACGGTGACGATTAGGATTATAGTATGCGGATGCGTTACATATTCGCGCCGCCGCCGCATCCGGCCGTGCGGATCGTCGGGTCGACCGGCTGGTTTCCGGTGCACCGTATCTACTGTGTTGCGCGCAATTACGCCGAGCACGCGCAGGAGATGGGCGCCTCCGGGCGCGAGCCGCCTTTCTTCTTCATGAAGCCGGCCGATGCCGTTCTCTCCGTGGGGGAGGGTGAGACCGGGGTGATGCGCTATCCGCCCCTTACCCGGGAGCTGCACCACGAAGTCGAGCTGGTGGTGGCTCTGCGGGAAGGCGGCTCGGACCTCTCCCCGGCCGAGGCCGAGAAGTGCATCTACGGCTATGCCATGGGTCTCGACATGACGCGCCGCGACCTGCAGAGCGAGGCGAAGAAGCTCGGCCGGCCCTGGTGCATCGGCAAGGCCTTCGATCGCTCGGCGCCAGTGGGCGGCATCACGCCCGCGGCCTGGATCGAGGACATCTCGAAGGTCGAGATCACCCTGGACCTCAACGGCGTGCGCCGCCAACAGGGCAGGGTGGCCGATCTCATCTGGAAGATCCCGGAGATCATCGCCCAGCTCTCGAGCGCGTGGGACCTCAAGCCGGGCGACCTGATCTTCACCGGTACGCCCGCGGGTGTCGGTCCGGTGGGATTCTCCGACCTGTTGACGGCCAACGGCACCGATCTCGCGGAGCTGCGCGTGCGCGTGATGCGCGCCTGAGCCCCTGAGCGATGAACCTCGAGGAATTCCGCCGCTTCGGGCACGAGGTCGTCGACTGGATCGCGGATTACCGGGAGCGGACCGCGCGGGGCGAGTTTCCCGTGATGTCGCGCGTGACCCCCGGGCAGACCCGAGCCGGTTTGCCCGCGGCGCCTCCCGCGCAGCCGCAGTCCTTCGATACCGTCCTCGAGGATCTGACGCGTGTCATTCTGCCGGGCTGCACCCACTGGCAGGATCCGCGGTTCTTCGCCTATTTTCCTTCCAACAGCTCGCTCGCCGCCGTCCTCGGGGACTTCCTCAGCACCGGGCTGGCGCAGCTCGGCCTCAACTGGCAGGCGAGCCCCGCACTCACCGAGCTCGAGGAGCTGACCACCGACTGGCTGCGGCAGATGTTGGGACTCTGCGAGGCCTGGAGCGGGGTCATTCAGGACACGGCGTCGACCGCCACTCTGGTGGCGCTGATCTGTGCGCGCGAGCGTGCCACCGACTACGGCGCCGCCCGCGGCGGCCTGCAGGCGAGCGAGCGTCCGCTCGTCATATACGTCTCGAGCCAGAGCCACAGCTCCGTGGAGAAGGCAGCGCTGCTCGCTGGCTTCGGGCGCGAGAACGTGCGGGTCGTGGCCGTCGACGATCAATACGGCATGCGTGCCGATGAATTGCGGCGCGCAGTTGAGGCGGATGAGGCCGCGGGACGATTGCCATGCGCTGTCGTTGCGACGATCGGCTCGACTGCCACCACCGCCGTCGATCCCTTGGAGGAGATCGCGGGCGTGGCGCGCGGGCACGGTCTCTGGTTGCACGTCGATGCGGCCATGGCGGGCTGCGCCATGATCCTCCCGGAGTGCCGGCCCCTCTGGCGGGGCATCGATGCGGCCGACTCGCTGGTGCTGAATCCGCACAAGTGGCTCGGCGCCTCTTTCGACTGCTCCACCTACTTCGTGCGCGACCCACAACACCTGGTGCGCGTCATGTCGAGCAACCCCAGCTACCTGCGGACCGCCGCGGACGCCAATGTCAGGAATTTCCGCGATTGGGGAATTCCACTCGGCCGGCGCTTCCGGGCGCTGAAGCTCTGGCTGCTCATCCGCGAGCAGGGTGTGCGGGGCCTGCAGGAGCGCCTGCGCCGCGATCTCGGGCACGCCCGCTGGCTCGCCGCCGAGGTCGATGCCGCGCCAGGCTGGCACCGGCTCGCGCCGGTGCCATTTCAGACGGTGTGCGTGCGCCACGTGCCGGCGGGATTACAGGGTGAGGCCCTCGATGCGCATACACTCGGCTGGGCGCGGCGTATCAACGAGTCAGGTCGCGCCTACCTGACGCCGGCGGTGCTCGGCGACCGTTGGATGGTGCGGGTGTCCTTCGGGGTCGAGGCTACGGAGCACGAGCACGTCGCGGCGCTCTGGCGCCAGATGCGCGATGAGGCGCAGCGCGGCGGCTGAGATCAGCTCCCGCGGATCAGCTCTCCCGCAGTGTCTGCGCCAGCGGGGGCGATCCAACCGAGCTTGCGTGCCCGCTGGGCCGGCCGCCGGTTCCCGGAGGGTTTTTGCCTCGAGCCGCGGCACGGTTTAGTCTCGGATACCGATCCTCCGCAGTGCCAAGGCCCATCATGTCCCGTTTCCAGGCGTTACGCGTGCACCAGGACTTGAAGGCCCGCTGCTCGCGCCTCGATTCCCTCGAGCTCGATGAGCTCACGCCCGGCGAGGTGCTCGTCCGGGTTGCCTACTCCTCTCTCAACTACAAGGACGCGCTCGCGGTGACCGGCAAAGGCTCCATCGCGCGCGGATACCCGCGCACGGCCGGCATAGACCTGTCAGGCGTCGTCGAGAGCAGCACCGACCCCGACTATCGGCCGGGGGACCGGGTGCTGGCCACCGGGGCCGGCCTCGGGGAGTCGCTGGACGGAGGGCTCGCGGAGCTCGCCCGGCTGCCCGGGGCGGCGCTGGTGCCGCTGCCGGAGGGGCTGACCCTGCTCGAGGCCATGGCGCTCGGCACCGCGGGCTTCACCGCTGCGCTCGCCCTGCATCGCCTCCTCGAGAATCACCAGACGCCCGAGCGCGGCCCGATCGCGGTCACCGGCGCGACCGGCGGGGTCGGCGGGATCGCGCTCGGCCTCCTGCGGCGCGCGGGCTTCACCACCACCGCCATCACCGGCAAGCCGGATTGCGCCGCGTACCTGCGCGATCTCGGCGCAGACGAGGTGGTGGCGCGAGGCTCGCTCGCGACCTCCGGCAGGCCGCTCGAGACGGCAGTCTGGGGCGGGGCCATCGACAATCTGGGTGGCGAGACGCTCGCCTACCTGACACGCACGGTGAAG